>Ga0210398_10000354_pt1 | contig 53831 bp, 42 predicted proteins | sample IncBWC4OmetaG_FD_161047 | JGI IMG/M metagenome (GOLD analysis project Ga0210398, IMG submission 161047) | Forest soil microbial communities from Barre Woods Harvard Forest LTER site, Petersham, Massachusetts, United States - Inc-BW-C-4-O | ecosystem: Environmental > Terrestrial > Soil >...
CGGCGCGGCGATTATCTCGGTGCGACCGTGCAGGTCATCCCGCACGTCACGAATGAAATCAAGGACCGCATCCACGCCGCGGCCAAGGATGTGGACGTGCTCATCACCGAGATCGGCGGCACCACCGGCGACATCGAAGGCCTGCCGTTCCTGGAAGCCCTGCGGCAATTTGCGCTCGAGGCCGGGCCGCGCGACGTGGTTTTCATGCATGTGACGCTCGTGCCGTTCCTCAACGCCGCGGGCGAGTTGAAGACCAAGCCCACGCAGCAGTCCGTGGCCAAGCTGCGCGAGATCGGTATCCAGCCGCATGTCGTCGTGTGCCGCTGCGACCGGCCGCTCGAATCGAGCCTCCGCGACAAAATCTCGATGTTCTGCAACGTGCCCATGAAAGCCGTCATCGAATGCCGCGATGTGGCGCATTCCATCTACGAGCTGCCGCTGGCGCTGCAAAAGGAAGGTTTGGACGAGATCGTGATCGAACTCTTCGGCCTCAAATGTCCGGCCCCCACCAAGAATATTTGGGAGCAGATCGTCCGCCGCATCCTCAACCCCGCGCACGAGGTGCGCATCGGTGTCGTCGGGAAATACATCGAGCTGCAGGACGCCTATAAATCCGTTTACGAGTCGCTCACCCACGCCGGCATCGCGAACAACTGCCGCGTGAACATCGTGCGCATCGACGCGGAGGATCTGGAAAAGAAAAACGGCCGCGCGCAGCTGCGCGGCCTCAATGGCATCCTCGTGCCCGGCGGTTTTGGCGACCGCGGCACCGAGGGCAAGATTGCCGCCGCGCGCCATGCCCGCGAAAAGAAAGTTCCCTACTACGGCCTCTGCCTCGGCCTGCAGATCGCTGTCATCGAGTTCGCGCGCGACGTGCTCAAACTTCCCCGCGCGAACAGCACCGAGTTTGACCTGAAAACCCCGCACCCCGTCATCAACATGATGGAGGAGCAGAAAAAGATTATCGACAAGGGCGCGACCATGCGCCTCGGCAGCTACGAATGCGCGCTCACGGCCGGCACCCGCGCGAGCAAGGCCTACGGCAAGGCCAACGTCCGTGAGCGCCACCGTCACCGCTACGAAGTCAACAACGCCTACGTCGGCCAGCTCCAGCGCGCCGGCATGATCGTGAGCGGCATCAATCCGCGCCGGAACCTCGTCGAAATCGTCGAACTGAAAGATCATCCCTGGTTTCTCGGCGTGCAGTTTCACCCCGAGTTCCAATCGAAGCCCAGCGCGCCGCATCCGCTCTTCGCCGCCTTCATCGGCGCAGCCATTAAAAACAAAAAAGGCGGCGCACGCCGCCTGCGAAAATGACGAATGGCGAATGACGAGTGACGAATGACCGATTCCCAATGACGAATACCCATGACCAACGTCTGGCCTGTTCGCGTGCTGACTGGAGGATGTCTTCAAGTTATGCCTTCCGCTTGCTATTCTGATGACAAACTCTGGATTGTTCATTCGTCATTCGCCATTCGGAATTCGTCATTGCCACCCACCCCATGATTTTCGATCCGAAAAAACTCCTGCTCATCGCCGGCCCGTGTTCGCTTGAAAACGAGCGCGTCTGCCGTGCCGTCGCGGAAAAGTTGATTGAGATCGGCCGCGCGCATCCCGAGCTGTACATTGTGTTCAAGGGATCCTTCGACAAGGCCAACCGCACCTCGCTTGCCGGCGAACGCGGCACCGGCCTCGACGCGGGCCTGAAGCTGCTCGCGCTGGTGAAGAAAGACTACGGCTTTCCCGTGCTCACCGACGTGCACGAGACGCAGCAGGTGCCGGCCATCGCCGCGGTCTGCGACGTCGTGCAAATCCCCGCGTTTCTCTGCCGCCAGACCGACCTCCTGCTCGCCGCCGCCGCCAGTGGCCGCGTGGTCAACGTGAAGAAAGGCCAGTTCCTCTCGCCGCAGGAAATGCCCTTCGTCACCGGCAAACTGCGCGAAGGCGGTGCCAAGGAAATCTGGCAGACCGAGCGCGGCTCAACCTTTGGTTATCAAAACCTTGTCGTGGACATGCGCTCGTTCACGCTCATGAAGCAAAACGGGTTTCCCACCGTCTTCGACGCCACGCACAGCGTGCAACTTCCCGGTGCGGCTGGCGGCAAAAGCGGCGGCCAGCGCGAGTTCGTCCCGCCGCTCGCCCGCGCCGCGCTCGCGGCCGGCGCCGACGGACTTTTCATCGAAACCCATCCGAAGCCCGAAGAAGCCATCAGCGATGGTCCCAGCCAAATCCCCCTTGGCGAAATGCCCGCACTCATTGCAAGCTGCCTGGCAATTTGGAAAGCGACGCGGTGAGGCTGGAGCGTGGAATACTTTCGATTTAATCGGTCACGTCAGCACGCCTTTGCGACGCATCTGTTACTTTGTCATTCCGAGCCGTGCGAGGAATCTCATTTGTAATATGATATTTCCACAGAAGGTAACCAAGGAAACGAAGCGACTGGTATCCGGCTTGCGCCAAATTTCCAAGCAGGCTCTGCTCTTACCTTTGATGACAGAAGCCCCAGAGGCGCTTCGTTATCTTCTGTTCAAAACATATCGGGATCGATGGGCTTTACGTTACAAACAGAAATCGAGATTCCTCGCACGGCTCGGAATGACAATTCGCCCGTTATGGGTCGGTTTAACCCGAAAATGCTCTAGCGTTGACCGGGGTGTTTCGCGGGCCAAACTCATGTAAAAGCTGAAATTATGGAAACGTTTCTCATCGACGTGCCGATGCCCTCGATGGGCGCGACGGTCAACGAACTCACCGTCATCGACCTCAAGGTTCAACCCGGCGCGCACATCGCCAAGGGCGAAAAAATCGCCGAGCTCGAAAGCGACAAATCGGTCTTCGAATTTGAGGCGCCCTGCGACGGCGTCATCACTGAAATCAAAGGCCGCGCCGGCGACATCGTGGCCAGCGGCGCTCCGTTCCTGCGCATCCAGACCACCGACATAAGCCTGAGGCACCTCGAGGCGAAAGGGGCTGAAAAGCGAAAAGTGGAAATCGGAAAATTGGAAAAGACAGCCGACCAGCCCAAGGCGCCCGCTCCATCTCAAATCTTAAATCTGAAATCTGGAATCGCGCGCTCGGGCGCCGGCCCGGGCACCGGCGCGCAGTGGACTCCCCGCGCGCGCAAGCTCGCCGAGGAAGCCGGCTTCGCCCCGGCGACGATCACCGACCTCGCTGGCACGGGTCCCGGCGGTGTCATTTCGGGCGACGACATCACGCGCTATCTCAAGGAACATAAAAATGGCGTGCCCGCGCCAAAATCCGCGGTCGCCGAATCGCAATCTGCCGGCGCGACAACCGGCTGGGATCCGCGCGCGATGGAAACTGTTTGTATCGCGGGTGTCGGTTATGCCGTGCCGAAGGCCGTGATGCCCAACAGCGAGCTGTTGAAAGAATTTCCCGACAAGACCGAGGCGGAAATCATCAAGCTCACCGGCATCCGCGAGCGCCGCTACGCCGCCGAGGGCGAGACCGCCACGAGTTTCGCCGTCACCGCCGTGCAGCATGCGCTTGCGCAGGCGGGCATGGATGTGAGCCGCATCGACGGCGTCATCATGGCCACGCTGATCCCCGACCAGCCGGTACCGTCGATGGCCAGCGCGCTTGCGCAGCAGCTCGGCATTCCGCGGGCGCTGGCCTTCGATCTCAACGCCGCCTGCGCCGGCTGGCTCTACGCGCTCGAGGTCGGCCGCACGTTCATCCGCGGCGGCACGGCGAAAAACCTCATTGTGGTCACTGCCGAGTTGCTCTCGCGCATCACCAACCCGAAGGATCACGCCACGGCGTTTCTCTTTGGCGACGGCGCGGGCGCGGCCATCCTCACCGATGCGCCGGGCGGCCACCGCCTCGGCCGCATGGCGCTCTCCGGCGACGCCACCCAATTCACGGCCATCCAGCGTCCCGGTGGCGGCGCGACGCGGCCGTTTCCGCATCCCGCGGGCCACGACCGCGACGAATTTTATATCCAGATGAACGGCGCCGCGGTCTTCCGCAATGCCGTGATCGGCTTCGGCGACCTGATCGAGGCGACACTGGTGCGCCACAAACTCAAGCCCGAGGACATCGCGTGGATCGTGCCGCACCAGGCCAACGAACGCATCCTCCTCGCGGTGAGCAAACGCGTCGGCATCCCCTACGAAAAATTTGTGGTCACCATCGCCAAATACGGCAACACCAGCGCGGCCTCGGTCTCGATGGCGCTCGGCTGGGCCGTGGAGGAAGGTATTTTCCGCACCGGCGACAAAATCATTTTCTGCAGCGTCGGCGCCGGCCTGACCTTCGCCGGCGGGCTGTTGGTGTGGTAGGCGGGTAGGGCGCGCGGCGCTTGCGCGCAGAGCAGAAAGGGTGGAGCGCGGCGTCCCCGACGCGCTCAAATGAAAGATCCGAATTGAACGCGTCGGGACGCCGCGTTCCACCTCGGGATCGGTCTCTCAACTCTCAGCTCTCGACTCTCGACTTTGTTTTCTCATCCACCCTGCAGCTCGTAACTTAAAACGCTGAGCGCATAAATCGCCGCGGTTTCGCAGCGCAGGACGAGCGGCCCTAGTGTGATGGGCTCAAAGCCGGCCGATTTGCTTACGCTCATCTCGGCCGGCGTGAAGTCGCCTTCGGGGCCGACGAGCCAGAGGACATTTTTCGGCGCGCGGCCATTCGCCGCGGAGAACGCCGTGAGCACGCTTTTCAGCGGCTTCGCGCCGGGTTGCAGGCTGGCGATGAGCTTCAAGTCGTAGCCGCGTGACGCTTCCATGAACGCCGTGGCGCTTTGCACCGCGAGGATTTCCGGCAGCCACGGATTGCCGCACTGCTTGGCCGCCTCGAGCGCGGCGACCTGCCATTTCTCGATTTTTTTGTCGGAGCGTTCGCCATCGAGGTGCACCTGCGTGCGCTCGCTTTCGAGCGGCGCGATGCGCGCGGCGCCGAGCTCAGTGGCCTTGCGCACGATGGCGTCCATGAATCCGCCCTTGGGCAGCGCCTGGCCCAGCGTGATGGTGTAGGGAAGGGGTTTCGCTTTTTGCAGGAACCGCACCTTGAGCCGCGCCGCGCGCTTGTCGGCCGCGACCAGTTCGCAAATCCATTCCGTACCGCGGCCATCGAAGGCCACGACGGTGTTGCCGCCCTGGGCGCGGTTCACCGCGACGAGATGGTGGGATTCGTCGGCTGAAAGCGTGAGCTCGGTGGGCTCGCGGCTGGCGGGCTGGCAGAAAGCGCGGAAGTCGGGCATCGGGGAAGAAGTAACAGGTATCAAGTGGCAGGTGACAAGAATAGAGGCGCCTTGAACGTCCAACATCCAACATCGAACGCCCAACGTCCAAGCCCCGATGCAGATTTTTTAAAGCCGTTTTGCCACGAAGGGTCACAAAGAAAAGGCAGCGGACGGAAAAGCATGATTTCCTTGTGCTCTATGTGATCCTTTGTGGCTAAATTATTTTTAACCGCTTTGGCGGCTCGCAAAAAGATTTACAAGCAAGCGGCGGCACCTAGGCTGCTTCGCTCCTCGCCCGGATGGCGGAATTGGCAGACGCGCTGGACTCAAAATCCAGTTCCCTCTAAAGGAGTGTGGGTTCGACCCCCACTCCGGGCATTACAGCCTTCGCTGTGGAAGCGAAGGCTGAACGTCGAACGCCCAACATCGAACGTCGAACGCCGAAGTTCGAGCTTTTGCGTCTAGGTGGCGGCAAGTCGTCAGAAAATGGGCAACGCAGGTTGAATTCGAGATGGCCGGACGCTGACGCAGATGCGTTTCAGTGGATATTCCTGAAAATTGGAATTGAGAAACCGGCTGCAAAAACAAACAGGGCTATCCAGAGCGCCAGTCGTCTAATTTTTTCTTCCGCTGGGTTGTGCGGAGAAAACGTGTAATACGCAGAACAAAGCAACCCGGCTCCGATGTATCCAATTCCAATGCAAACCGCGTCGAAACCATGATACTCGTAACCACCTATCCAAGAAAATCTGCGGCAAATCTTAAGGGCGCCAAAGGCAATCAAAAGAAGCGGAAAAATAAAACGCCGGGTAAAGCGTCCGGCGCGAGTGGAAAACAGATCGCGAGTGAATATGCTCTGGCTCATGAATTATGACGATGGTTAACTGATGCCCTTATCGAGGACAAGCCCTCCCATCCGCGTCTATTCGCGCCTGCCCGCCGTAGCCTGAAAGGCGAAGGAGGGTTCATCCGCGGTTAAAAAAACGGGGTTCTCACGCCAACCGGAAATCCTTTGCCACGCGGTGGGTTTCGGGTTGAGCAACACCGGCTTCGTGGGCGAAGGTCGTCCATTTTTCCACGGCCGCTTTCACTTCATCGAGCAGGGTCGCGGGACGGACGACGCTGAAGCGATCCGCGACGGTGAGCAGATCCGCCCGGCCGATGTCATCGAACTTTCCATTCACGCTCATGAGGTGCTGGCTGGTCCACTCACCCTTGGGATTGTGCGCGTGCGTCACATCGTAGGCGGGGGCCAACTCCCATCGGCCACCTTGCTTGAGACGAAAACCAATGTTCTTGGTGTGATCGTCGCAGTTGCGCGCCATGACGTTGAACGCCATCCGGCGAAAGGTTTGCGCCAGCGCGTCGTCGCCGAGCTGAAGCTGGCTGATGGCGAGGAAGTATTGTTCGTAGGCGTGGGTCGCCCGCTGCCGGTAGTCGAGGTGCGACAGCGCGCAAAGCGATTGGATGTGATGCTTGGCGTTCGCATCGCGATCGAAGCGGCGGGTCATGAAATGGGCGCGTCCGTTTTCCTCCAGCAGCCGGCAGGGGGACATGACAATTCCGGCCGCGGTCGCCATGAGGTGATAGGCAAATTCGATGCGCCCGTAATCAGCGGAGGTGCCGAGTTCGTGGTCCTTGCCCACGCCGTCAAATTTCAAAAGCCAGTGTTCAAATCCGTCCGCGAGGTCGAATTGTCCGCTGCGGATTTCGCGCGTCTTGGGATTCCACGCGATGACCGCCTTGGCCCGCGCCCCGCCGGCGGAGGTCCCGACCCGGATGATGTTGGCCAGCGCGGCCTGGGCGTGCGTGTCGCTGCTGAAGTCTCCCTGCATCACCTTGCGCGCCGTTTCCACGAGCGATTTCATTTCCAGCGGCTGCGCGCTTTCCTTCGCCGCGCTTTTGCTGGGGCGAAACTCCAGCGCGCCGAGGCCGCGCTTGCCCATGTACGCCAGCCGGTCGAGTGCGGTGACCGCCGACTTGTCCACGCCATGCCGGGCCATCCAGGCATCGATGAGCCCGTTGCCGAAATCATCGGGCAATGCATCGGCCAAGAGTCCGGGCAAGCCATGGAAAGAGGGACCCAGCGCAGGGAAAGCGAAGATCCGATCGGGTGAAGTGGTTGGCATCATCAGCGGGGCCAGCTCCACACCCGAACGACGCCAGCCTTCATCGTATTCGAAAGCATGGCAGCCCAGCGCCGGGTCGGGCGCGACCGCGCCGACCAGCGTGTTCCAGATGCGAACTTCGATGACTTTGGTCGAACTCATGAATTTTTGCCGCGAATGGACGCGAATAAAAAACTTTAACCACGGATGACACGGATGATCACAGATAGGGAGTGGTTATCCGTGCCTATCAGTGTAATCCGTGGTAAAAAATCACTCTGCAGTTGTTGTGACAAGAAGGTGGGAGGCTAAGGGTTTCGTTATTAGCGTTCATTAGCGTCCATTAGCGGTTTCTCACGCCTGTGTTTGCGTCTGACCCGGCGTGGCACGGCGCCCATTTTGAGCAGGGCGAGGGGACTGACCTTGGGTTGTGGCACCAGGGTTTCGATCGCGTCCACTGCATTCAATGCTTTCAAAACCCGAAGGAAAGTTTCGATGGTCGAGCCCGAGCCGGCTTCAAGGTTGTGCAAAGCGCGCAAGGAGACACCGGCCTTGTCGGCAAGTTCGCGCTGCGAAAAATTGTGGCTCAACCGAAGCGCCCGCAGCCGCTCGCCCAGCACCGTCTGCAATTCATCAGTGGTTTTAAATGATAGTGACATAACACGCATATTTATGCATTTTGATGTTAAAATCAAACAGTTTCATTATTGATCGATACGAAGGCTTTATTGGCGATTTTAAGCCAATATTTCAGCATAAATTGGCATTAAGTTAGAAAAATGGATAATTATTTACACGATCTTGCGTTAGTTAAAATGCTTAAAAACACATATTAATAACTAATAATTGTTTAAAATTTAGGCCAAAGGCATGAAATATCAAATATATCTGATAATCAATGGCATATGGTGCTGTCATTCCGAGCCGTGCGAGGAATCTCCCTTTGGGTCTGGAATCGACCAATGATGTGAGATTCCTCGCTCGGCTCGGAATGACAGGGGTGCCTGCCAATAAAATTGGAGGAGCGCGTTGACCTCAACGCGCTCAGAGCGTCTTGGGGTCAAGCCGCTCCACCCATCTTACAGGCGGCAACCTGTTTCTTGCGGCCTTCTTCCAATTGTGGGCGGGGTGCCCTCACCCCGCGTCAGAGTGTTTCTTCGCGTCCTTTGCGCTAAAGATCAGATATCCCTCGGCTTTTCCGCAGCGTAGGCCCGCGCGAGCAGGACGACGGGATGGACGATCTCGACGGTTTCGCCGGCCTGGCGGAATCCGTTTTCGATTTGGATGAGACATCCGGGATTGGCCGTGGCGACAATGCTTGCGCCGGTCGCGCGCAGGTGTCCGAGCTTGCGCTGCTGGAGCCACGCTGCGGTTTGCGGCTGCGTGACATTGTAGATGCCCGCGCTGCCGCAGCACCAGGTGGCCTCGGCGCACTCGCGCAATTCGACGCCGGGGATCGCTCGCAAAATTTCCCGCGGCTGTGCGGAAATTTTCTGTCCGTGGCAAAGATGGCAGGCCTCGTGATAAGTCGCGACCAACGGTCGCGACTTATCACGAACGTTCAACATCGAACGTTCAACATTCAACATTGAAGGAAGGGTTTCAGTCTCCCCATAGTCTGACTTGGACGTTGAATGTTGAATGTTGGATGTTGAATGTTCCGAAGGAGGGCGGAAGCTGATTTCCACGAGAAACTCGGAAATATCTTTTACCTTGTGCGACCATTGACGTGCCCGTTCCTCGTAAGCGGCGTCGTCCGCCAGCAGCCGATCGTAATGCTTGAGGTGCGAGCCGCAGCCGGCCGCATTGGTGATGATGGCGTCGAAGTTGGCGGGATTGATCGCATCGAGCTGGCGACGCGCGAGCTGGCGCGCGGTTTCGAGGTCGCCGTTGTGTGCGTGCAGCGAGCCGCAGCAGGCCTGCGCGCGCGGGGTGACGACTTCGCACCCGTTGGCCAGCAGCACGTCGACCGTGGCGCGGTTGATGTCGGAGAACACGAGATCCTGCACGCAACCCGTGAGCACGGCCACGCGGTAGCGTGATTTATTTTTTACCGCGGAGAGCGCGGAGATCGCAGAGACAATCTCCTTTGTTTTTCTCTCTGCGCCCTCTGCGTTCTCTGCGGTGAAATGGTTGGGGTATTCGATCTCGGCGATGAGCGCATCTGAAAAATGCCGGGCAATGTGAGGCGTCTGCGGCTCGAGTTCGCGCAGGCTGCGCGGCAGCAGGGCGGTCAGTTTCAACCGGCGCGCGAGCGTTTGTAGTCCGCTGGCTTGATAAAGCCACAGCAGCCGGCCTGCGGCGCGCAGCGCGCGCGGACGCATGAAAAGAAAGCGCAGGGTGAACCAGCGGATGAAGTTTCGCTTCGGCGAAGCGGCGATGCCGCTTTGTTCGACGTGCGCCCGGGCGGTTTCGAGCAACGTCGTGTAATCGACACCGGCCGGGCAGGCGGTGGTGCAGGCCAGGCAGCCGAGGCAGTAACTCATTTCGTCGGCGAAGCCGCGCGTGGTTTCCAGTTCGCCGTCGGCCACCGCGCGCATGAGGGCGATGCGCCCCCGCGGGGAATTTCGCTCGTGGCCCGTTTCTGCATACGTGGGACATGCAGGAAGGCACAATCCACAATGCATGCATTGCTGCAGAATCGAGTAGTCCAACTCTGCGAGTGGACTTTTCAATTCGGCAGAACATTCAACCTTCAACATTGAACATTCAACATTCAAGTCTGACTGGCTTTCTCGTTACGTCGTCGGCAGGTAATGATGCTTTGACGGAAAATGCGGATTAACTCGTCGGCTTCTTTGATCAGCGGATCCAACAATTCGGGTTTGGGGACCATTGGAACGCGCTGGATTAGACGAAGCCAGCGCCACGTCTCCCTAAACTCCTTATGGCAGATCTTCAGTTTATGCACAAAATCGTTGTTTGATTCGGCCGCTTGAGCCTCGGCATGATTTGCGTAGGGTGCAGTACCGGAACGGAAAATTTGATCGGCGACGTGCCGCCCCGCGTTAGTTTTTGGTGTTTGTTCAGTGACTCGAACAATCCGTACGGAAAAGTCCAATAGTCGATCTTCGAGATCGAATTTTTTCCCGGCCAAAGCATTTGATTCTATTTCCATGACCCAAGTTTAGCAGCAAATCTTCCGCGTCATGTTGAATGTTGAACGTTGGATGTTGAATGTTGAATGTTCGGGTCGATATCCAAAATCTTCCCCGGATTGAGCAGATTGTCCGGATCGAGCGTGCGTTTGATTGCTCGCAGCAACGAGTAGGACTGCTCGCCGAGTTGCTGTTTGAGAAACGCTTTTTTCGCGAGGCCGACGCCGTGCTCGCCGGTGATGGTGCCGCCGAGTGACAACGCATATTCAAAAATTTCCTTCATCGCGGTCTCGACGCGGTGCATTTCGTCGGTGTCGCGTTCGTTGGTGAGAAAGGTCGGGTGCAGGTTGCCGTCGCCAAAATGGCCGAAGGTCGCGATGTCGAGTTTGTGTTTCGTGGCAGTCTGTTCGACGAAGCGGATCATCTTCGCCAGTTCGCTGCGCGGCACGGTGGCGTCTTCCAAAATTGTCGTGGGTTTCACGCGGGCGAGGGCGCTGAAGGCGCTGCGGCGCGCGGCGGCGAGCTTGGCCGCTTCCTCGGCGTTCGCGGCGCGTTTCACCGCGGTGGCGCCGTGTGCGTGGCAGAGCTTTTCGATCTGAGCGGCTTCGTCCGCCACGGCGGCGGGATGGCCGTCGGTTTCGATGAGCAGCAAGGCCTCGGCGTTGGTCGGCAGGCCGACGTGCGTGAAATCCTCGACGCAGCGGATGGTCTTGCGGTCGAGAAACTCCAGCGTGCACGGGATGATTTTCGCGGCGATGATGGCGGAGACCGTCTCGGCGGCGGCATCCATCTTCGCGTAGGTGGCGAGCAAGGTCTGACGTGCGGCGGGCTTGGGCAGAAGTTTCAACAGCACCTGGGTGACGACCCCGAGCGTGCCCTCGCTGCCGATGAAAAGGTCGCGCAGGTTGTAGCCGGCGACGTCCTTCACGCACTTGTTGCCGAGTTGGCAGATGTCGCCGTTGGCGAGCACGACCTCCAGGCCCATGACGTAGTTGCGGGTGACGCCGTATTTGAGGCCGCGCAAGCCGCCGGCGTTCTCGGCGACGTTGCCGCCGATGGTGGAAACTTTCATTGAGCCGGGATCGGGCGGATAAAACAGCCCGGCCGCGTCGGCCGCCTCGTAGATTTTCTGCGTCACCACGCCGGCCTCGGCGCGCAGCGTGAAGTTGCGCGGATCGAGCTCGAGGATTTTGTCCATCTTCACGAGGCAGAGCACGATCGCGCCCTCGACCGGCACGCTGCCGCCGCTGAGCCCGGTGCCGCTGCCGCGCGTGACGACCGGCGCGCGGTGCGCGGAGGCGAGCTTGAGCACGGCGCTCACGTCCTGCGCGTGGCGCGGGAACAAGACCACGCGCGGAAGCTGTTTCAACGTGGCCGTGCCGTCGAAAGAGTAGGGGATGAGATCCTCTTTTTCGGTCAGGACGTTTTGCGGGCCGAGGAGTTGGGTGAGTTCGGCGATCACGATATTCTCGATAGTCAAAGCGTGGGCTCAGCGCGAGGCAATCGTCAGAGGCAACGGCCCTTATTCGGTTTGCATGGCTTGCGGATCGCGTTTGGCGTGCCAAAAGCGCTGCACGCTCACCACCTGTCGTGTCTCGTCCACGCGATAGAGCACCAAATACGGGTCTTTCAACAATCGGCGCACGCCGGGGCGCGATTTCACCGCAAAGCCGCGCAGCGGCATCACCCTGAGAGACTCGGCGATCTCAATTAATTCGAAGCCAACTTTTTCAGCGGCCCGCGGGTTGTCCTGGGCGATGTAGCGGGCAATCTCTCCCAAGTCGCGCAAGGCTGTCCTGGCGAGGATTACTTGATAATCCATCGCCGCAGATTTTTGCGCACTTCCTCAATGGGCACGCCGCCTTCTTCTGCCAGCGAACGGTCGGCTTCGTCGATCGCCGCAAGCAGCTCAGGGCTTTCCTCCGCTTCCAAAAACCAATGCCGCAGTGCGGCCTGCTCATAAGGCGGCAGGTGCAGAATGGCTTCTTGGATTTCCGCCAGCTTGGTCATGCTTGCAATCTAATCGGTCCCGCTCATCGGGCAACGTCTTTTTCGCGTGGATTGCGGTGCTAATACACTGGCTCAAACTGACGCCGTGGCGTGTCAGTTTGCCCGGCGGTGACACAGGGTAATGTGACTGGCGGCGCTTTTCCCGAAGGAGGCAAGGCAGTTGCGAATCTGGCCCAGAGCGTGCAAGAATGGTGCATCATGGACTTTGCCAAGCTTACCCAAATGTCGCGTCAGGCCGTCACCGACGCGCAGGCCCTTGCGCGCCGCCTCAATCACAACGAGGTGGACACGTGGCATTTGTTGTCGGCGTTGCTCGCACAGGAAAATGGCATCGTGCCCGGGCTGGTCGAAAAACTGGGCCTGACGGTCAGCGCGCTGCAGCTCGCGGTCGATCGCGAGCTTGAGAAGCTGCCGAAGGTCACGGGCAGCGTCGATACGTCGAAGGTTTACGTGACGCAGGCGGTAAACGACGTGCTGACCCGCGCCGAGGATGAGGCAAAGTCGCTCAAGGACGAATATGTTTCGGTTGAGCACCTGCTGCTCGGCCTGATCGAGGTCGGCAAACCCGATGCGCTCAAAAAACTTTTCAAAAGCTTCGGCCTCGATCGCGCCAAGGTTTTGAAAATGCTCCAGGAAATCCGTGGCTCGCAGCGCGTGACGACCGACAATCCCGAGGCCACCTACGAGGCGCTGGAAAAATACGGCATCGACCTCGTGGCGCAGGCGCGAAAGGGCAAAATGGATCCCGTCATCGGCCGTGACGAGGAGATCCGTCGCACGATTCGCATCCTTTCGCGGAAAACAAAAAATAATCCTGTGCTCATCGGCGAGCCCGGCGTGGGCAAGACCGCCATCGTCGAGGGCCTCGCGCAGCGCATCCTGCGCGGCGACGTGCCCGAGGGCTTGAAAGACAAAACCATTTTCTCCCTAGACATGGGTTCGCTCGTGGCCGGGGCGAAATATCGCGGCGAATTCGAGGAACGCCTCAAAGCCGTGCTCAAGGAAATCAAGGACAGCGACGGCCGGGTCATTCTTTTTATCGACGAGCTTCACCTCATTGTCGGTGCGGGCAAGACCGACGGCGCGATGGACGCGGGCAACCTGCTCAAGCCGATGCTCGCGCGCGGCGAACTGCACTGCATCGGCGCGACCACGCTCGATGAATACCGCAAGCACATCGAAAAGGACGCCGCACTCGAGCGCCGTTTCCAGCCGGTGCTGGTCGACCAGCCCAGTGTCGAGGATGCGATTTCAATTTTGCGCGGCTTGAAGGAACGCTTCGAGCTGCACCACGGCGTGAGGATACAGGACAATGCGCTGGTCAGCGCGGTCATCCTTTCGAACCGCTACATTTCCGACCGTTTCCTGCCCGACAAGGCCATCGACCTCGTGGACGAGGCCTGCGCGATGATCCGTACCGAGATGGATTCGATGCCGCAGGAACTCGACGAACTTACGCGCCGCGTGCTCCAGCTCGAGATCGAGGAGACGGCGCTCGCGAAGGAAAAAGACGACGCCAGCAAGCGCCGCCTGGAAGTGTTGCGCAAGGAACTCGCCGAGGCGCGCGAAAAGGCGAAGGCGATCAAGCTGCATTGGGAGAAGGAAAAAGCCTCGGTCGGCCGCGTGAGAAAAATCCGCGAAGACCTCGAGGCTGCGCGCCTCGCCATGGAAAAAGCCGAACGCGCCTACGACCTCAACAAGGTCGCCGAGCTGCGCCACGGGAAGATTCCACAGCTCGAGGCGGAGTTGAAGAAACTCGAGAAGGCCGGCAACACCACGACGCTTTTCAAGGAGGAAGTCTCGCAGGAGGAAATTGCCGAGGTCGTCGCGAAGTGGACGGGTGTGCCCGTCACGCGCCTGGTCGAGGGCGAGAAGGAAAAACTTTTGCGCCTCGAGCAGGTGCTGCACGAGCGAGTGATCGGCCAGGACGAGGCGGTGACGCTGGTCACCGAGGCGATCCTGCGCGCGCGCAGCGGGATCAAGGATCCGCGCCGCCCGGTCGGCAGCTTCATCTTCCTGGGCCCGACGGGCGTTGGCAAAACCGAGCTGGCGAAGACCCTCGCCGAGACGCTTTTCGACACCGAGGCCGCGATGGTGCGCATTGACATGTCCGAATACATGGAGAAGCACAGCGTGGCGCGGCTGATCGGCGCGCCGCCAGGCTACGTCGGTTATGACGAAGGCGGCCAGCTCACCGAGGCCGTGCGCCGCAAGCCTTTCGCCGTCGTGCTCTTTGATGAGATCGAGAAGGCGCACCCGGACGTGTTCAACGTCCTGCTGCAGGTCCTCGACGACGGCCGCATCACCGATGCGCAGGGCCGCACGGTCGATTTCAAGAACACGATCATCATCATGACCTCGAACATCGGCTCGCGCTTTCTGCTCGAAGGCGTGACGGGCGACATCATTCCCGAAGGCGTGCGCGAGAGCGTGATGGCGGACCTGCGCAAGGCCTTCCGGCCCGAATTTCTCAACCGCATCGACGAGACGATCCTCTTCAAGCCGCTCACGCTCGAGGAAATCACGAGCATCGTGGACCTGCTGCTGGCCGACTTGAACAAGCGCCTGGCCGATCGCCGCGTGACCGTGGTGCTCGACGCGAAAGCGAAGGAGTGGGCGGCGGAGAAAGGCTACGACCCGGTCTTCGGCGCGCGGCCGCTCAAGCGTTTTCTCCAACGCCACATCGAGACGAAGCTGGCCCGTGCAATCATCAGCGGCGAAGTGGCCGAAGGCCGCGAAGTGAAGTTCTCGGTCAAGGACGACGAGCTGGTGATGAAATAAAGGCGCGGCGAGAGCGCTCTCTCTCGCAAATCACAAACGCCAGTGTTCAAACGCCAAAAAATATAAAAACAGGCATTATCGTCTTAACTCACATCGGCGTGCCTTTGTGCTCCATCCCTTGTTTTGTCATTCCGAGCCGTGCGAGGAATCTCTGCTGTTCTTGGCGATTTTAATTTCTGAGATTCCTCGCACGGCTCGGAATGACAATTTCACTCGGCATGGGTCTATTAAAACCGTGAATGCATAACGTTTCATTTTGGCATTTCTTTGGGATTTGAAAGGTTGGCGTTTGGGATTTGCGCCTGGGCGCCTTGGCGTGAAACTTCTCGCTGAATGAGTGCTGATCCGTCTCTTCCCGCCCAGCCGGGCTTCGGCTTGGGCACCGCCGAAGTCAAACGCCGCCACATCCTGCCGAAGGCGCTGCTGGTCGGGTTGGTTGCGGGATTGCTGGCCTCCGCTTTTCGCGAGTTGCTGCAGTGGGCCGAGCTGCATCGCATCGCCTGCTTGCAGCGGATGTCACCGGCGAGCGGCCTGGCGTTTGCGCTGGGCCTCGGCGCCGTCGGTGGCGGAATCGGCTTGTGGCTGGTGCGGCGGTTTGCGCCGGAAGCGGCGGGCAGCGGTATTCCCCATTTGAAGTCGGTCGTGCTGGGCGAGAGCACAATGAACTGGCGGCGTTTGCTGCCGGTGAAGTTTTTTGCGGGCTTGGCAAGCATCGGCAGCGGGCTCGTGCTCGGGCGCGAGGGGCCGACGATCCAGATGGGCGGAGCGACGGGCCTGATGGTGTCGGACTGGTTGCGCGTGAAATCGGGCGAGGGCGAACGCAAGGCGCTCATCAGCGCGGGCGCGGGGGCGGGGCTCGCGGCGGCTTTCAACGCGCCGCTGGCTGGCATGATTTTTGTGCTCGAGGAATTGCATGGCAGTTTCACGCCGGTGATTTTTGTCGCGGCGTTTCTCGCGTCGGTCGTGGCCGATGTCGTTTGCCGCGTGCTCACGGGAGATACGCCGGTGTTTTCCTTGCATGCCTTGCCGGCGCCGTCCTTGCACGCGCTGCCGGTGGCACTGGTGGTGGGCGCACTGTGCGGACTGGGCGGAGTGGCCTTCAACCGCTGCCTGCTGCGGAGCCTCGATCTGTTTGACCGATTGAAAGCCTGGCCGCCGTTTGTGGTGGGCGCCATGGCCGGGGTTTGTGTCGGGCTGGCTGGTTGGTTTTATCCGGGCATTGCGGGCGCCGGGCTGGCCGAACGTGCGTTGACGGGTGAGATCGCGGTGAAATTCCTGCTGCTGTTTTTGCTCGTGCGATTTTTCCTGACAATGCTGAGCTACGGCTCGGGCGCGGCGGGCGGTTTTTTTGCGCCGCTGCTGGTGATCGGCGCGCTCGGCGGCCTGGCGGTGGGGCGCGTGGCGCACGGCTTTGCGCCGGCGTGGGCGGAGTATCCGGAAGTATTTGCCGTGCTCGGCATGGGCGCGCTTCTGACGGCCATCGTGCGCGCGCCGCTCACGGGCATCGTGCTGATGATCGAGCTGACGGGAAAATACGATTTCATGCTGCCGCTGCTGGTGAGCTGCCTGGTGGCGTACGGCGTGGCCGAAGGCCTGGGCGATGTGCCGATCTACGAGGCGTTGCGAGAACGCGCTGCCGCGCGCAAATCCTAACTTAACCGTCCGCTAAAATTCGCGATATACGGCTGTAGCTTCGTTCTCATTCTCGTAATCGTTCTCGATATCCTAGGAATTGAGAGAACGATTACGATTACGATTACGAGAACGAGAACGATCCGGTCATCAATAAATTTTCTCGAAACCAAATCGACTTGACCTGAGACTTGGAGGGACATGCCCGTCCAGCCGATCCACTTCTACGACCGCTACCACCAGAAAATGGAGACCGAGCAGATCTACGGTGAGCCGTGGCTTCGCTTCACTTACGAAAATCCGGTCGGGCGCTTTTTTCTCTGGCTGCTGGTGCGGCGGGCGATCTTCTCGCGCCTTTATGGGATGCGCATGAATACCAAGGGAAGTGCGCGGAACGTCCTGCCCTTTATCGTGCGCTATAATCTCGATGTGGACGAGTTTGTGAAATCGGCGATGACGTTTCGCTCGTTCAACGAGTTTTTCTTCCGTGCGCTCAAACCCGAAAAGCGGCCCATTGCGCCCGGCGACCATGTGGCGGTGTTGCCGGCGGATGGGCGGCACCTGGTGTTTCCCGACGTGGATACCGCCGATGGATTTTATGTGAAGGGCGAAAAATTTTCGCTCGCCGAATTGCTCGGCGACGCCGCGCTGGCGGAAAGTTTTGCCGGCGGCGCCATGGTCATCTCGCGGCTGGCGCCGGTCGATTACCATCGGTTTCATTTTCCGTGCGCGGGCGTGCCGGACCGGGCTAGGCTCATCAATGGCTGGCTCTATTCGGTCAATCCCGTCGCACTGCAGCGCAACGTGCGCTATCTCGTGCAAAACAAACGCTATGTCACGCTGGTCGAGTCGCCGGCTTTCGGCCCGGTGGCGATGATCGAGGTCGGCGCGACGAACGTGGGCAGCGTCACGCAAACCCATGTCCCCGGGCGTGAAGTGGCGAAAGGCGAGGAGAAGGGATTGTTCAAATTTGGCGGCTCGTGCGTCATCACGCTGTTTCAAGCCGGACGCATCGCCTTTTACGGCGACCTCGTCGAGCAAAGCGCGCAACACATCGAGACCTACGCGCGCATGGGAGACTGGCTCGGTGAAGCGGCGGCGAAAGGCTGAACCCGCCTTCGCTCCTTTCGACAAACCCCTCGACTTGCTCGGGGCCTTGAGCCTGTCGAAACGGTTCAGGGCTACGGCGAGGCATAGGCCCGCCTTCGTTTCACTTCGTCGTGGTCCGCATCGCATTGCGATGCGGAGTGCCCAGGACAGGACTTGAACCTGCACGCCTTACGGCAACGGCTTCTAAGACCGTCGTGTCTGCCAATTCCACCACCCGGGCGGGGACGAATTTTCAATCTAAGATTGCAGATTTCGACGGGGTGGAGGCAAGCGGAGAACGCTGGGCATATTTATGGCAATGGGTTTTTGTCGGCGCCATCGGCCTCCCGCTTGCGTTTGCACCCGGCCAGCCAGGCGCCGGCCGGGACTGCCAGCAGCGCATCGAGCGGCAGGCGATAGCGCGTCTTGGTAAAGGTCAGCGCGTGGACGGTGAGAAACGAAAGAAAGACGAGCACGATCCACAGCCCAAAAAACGACGGGCCTTCCTTGCGGCATAAAAAATATTTCAGTCCGCCACAGGCACTCACGAGCAAGAGGATCACGACCGGAGTGAAGGCAATCTCCTCCCAATCCGGCCGAAAGTTTTCGATGGTTAGTCCGTGGTCGGTTGACTTGAGCGTGCCCGTGCCGAGCGGGATGGGCAATGGGGAGACAAACTCAACCGCGCTGGCCATCGACCGATAAATGACGCGCCGGGGATTTTTGCTGATCAATTTGATCGCGATCTGCTTAAGAGCCCTGTCCGTCGCGAGCTCTTCGGTCCCGGGAATCGTGTCGGTTAATTTACGGATCCGTGGGTCAAGCCGATCGGCGTCGATCCAGGGGGTCACCGTGGCAAGGTCCGGATCGGCGCCCTTGGCGAGGTTGTACCCACTGGAACTGGTCGGGAAAAAACCGGGAGCACCGAAATTTCGGCAGGTGAACGCCTGCCAGGGCGCGACGAAGACTGCGCTTGCGACCAAGGTAATCAAGAGTCTCCGGACGGCGACGGACTCCAAGCGCACGGCGTTCCACGCCAAAAATGCGAAGGTAACACCGCAGACCATGAGGCCGGTGGGACGAAACAGATAGAGACTCGCAAGAAGCCCCCCGAGCGCGACGGCGCTTGCGGCGGGTGGTGTCCGTTTAAGGAGGAGCCAGGCAACTCCCAGCAAGGCGAGGGTGAACCAGACGGTTTCGCGCAGGCTCAGCATTTCAAACATGAACTGGCCGTGAATGGCCAACAACCCGGCGCTCAGCCACGGAGCCCATGACTGCGGCCAGATGGCCCGCGCCAGGCCAAAAACCATCACGAGGCACAGCGCCGCGCCCACGGCCTGAAGGAGAACTGTGGCCAGAAACCAGTGGTCTCCGGTCACATCCATCGTGGCGGCAAGCATCAAGGGATAGAGCGGCGGCCGCAATGCCGTGGGGTGCGTTCCGTCCAATGAATATCCATGGCCATTCGAAAGATTGCGCGCGAGCAGGATGTAACTTTCGCTGCTGGGCCAGTTATCGAGGCTGCCAAACCGCCAGAAAAAAGCGCCGGCATAAATGGCGGCCGCGACAAAAGACCCGATGAAGACAAGCCGCGGGACATGGGTCCACGGATAGGAACTTCCGGAATCGTCCGGGCGAGGGAGTGGAGTTTTCGAGGGAATGATTGGGTTTTCGAAAAGCCTCACAAATCGTCTGCCCGCCGCGAGGCAATTCTAGGGGCATCCAGGGCGGGTTTAAAATATTGAAACCGTATGCCGGCACCCACAAGGTGGAGCGACCCATTCGACAAGCTCAAGGCCCTGAGCCAGTCAAAGGGCTTGCCGGAGGGGCTTGACCCCAAGACGCTCCAAGCGCGTTGAGGTCAACGCGCTCCACCCAAGTTGGAGTTCACGCTTATCATTCCGAGAGCATCAAGCAAACCGCTGCACGGCTTGCGTGGAAGAGGTCAATGAACTTTGCTTGCGTTTAGAGGGTAGGGCGAGGCGTCCTCGACGAGCCGTTCGACTCCGCTCACGGCTGCAGCCGCGGCTCGCCCAGAGGTCTCGCCCTACCGGCGCTACCGCGCCAGACCAAAAGCAAACGATAACACAGATGAGTTCATTGGCAGCGAAGCGAGGAATGACCGGAGGAGGCATAATTTAAAGACCTGCCCTAGGGCAAAACAAAGTTCGCCATTCGCCGGGCATGCGCCTATACTGAAACAACGCTCATGGCCCAGTCACCCCCTGTATCCGAAGAGGAGCACGAGGAGTTTTCGCTCCCGCGTTTTGCCTTCATCATCCTGGCCACGCTGGCCAGCTTGCTTGCCGCGCTGCGGTTCTTCGTGCCGGGCGTTTGGACGGAGCAATTCCTCGCGCCGGTCTGGAAGGGCGTGGTGGCGTTTTTCATTGTCAGCCTGGTCAATTGCTATGTGGAGTATTTCTTCCATCGCTACGTGCTGCACATGCCGGCGATTCCGTTCCTGCGCAGGCTTTACCGGCAGCACACCTTGCACCACGCGCTCACGCACATTGCGCGGAAGCAGACGCGCGATGGCCGCGGAATTTTGTTCATCGAAAACAAATTTTCCATCGTCGAACCCGAGCAGGGTGAAGCGTCGTTTTTCCCGTGGTATTCCCTGGCGGTGTTTGCGGTCGTGCTGACGCCGCTGCTGATGTCGCTGCAATGGCTGTTCCCGTCGTTTCCGTGGTTTCTCTCCGGTTTCGCGGCGCTCGCATCATCGCTCACGCTTTACGAGATTCTTCACGCGATCAACCACTGGCCGTTCGAGAAATGGGAACCGCTGATCGAGCATCCGCACTGGGGCAGATTCTGGCGCCCGGCCTATGCGTTCCATCTGCGCCACCACGCCGTGATCGATTGCAATGAATCCATCTCCGGCTATTTCGGGCTGCCGCTGGCCGACTGGACCTTCGGCACCTGCGTGATTCCGCAGACCATCTATGCCGACGGCGAGGAATGGACGCCGGACAAATTTATCAGCCCGCAGCCGCGCAAATTAATCCGCTGGCTCGATGCTTGGGCCGATCGCGTCGTGCAGCGTCGGCGCGCGCTCGCGTCGACTGAGTGCAAGCCGGGAGCCGAAGTGGTGCGCACGGCACCCGCCATGTCCATTTACACCCGAGGCGAGGAGATTGCGAACTGGGTGACGCACGGGATCGGCCTCGTGATGAGTGTCGTGGGCCTCACGTTGCTGATTATTTTTTCCAGCCTGCGTGGCGATGCATGGCATGTGGTCAGTTTCACCGTGTTCGGGCTCGCGCTGCTGACACTTTATACCGTCTCGACGCTCTATCACTCCCGCCGCAGCGCACGGGGGAAGGCGCTTTTCCGGAAACTGGATCACGCCGCGATCTTCTTGCTCATCGCCGGCACCTACACGCCGCTTCTGCTGACGAATCTCCGCGGTCCCTGGGGCTGGACGCTCTTTGGCATCGTGTGGGGACTGTGCGGGGCGGGTGCGGTGTTTCAGCTCTTCTTTGGTGAACGCTACCGGTTGGTTTCGACCCTCGCCTATCTTTTCCTGGGCTGGCTGATTGTCGTCGCGATCAATCCCCTGGTGGCGCATGTCCCGGCCGGCGGACTCTGGCTGCTGTTGGCCGGCGGGCTTTCCTACTCGGTCGGCGTGATCTTTTATCGGTGGCACCGGCTGCGTTACCATCACGCGGTCTGGCATACCTTCGTGCTCGGCGGCAGCACCTGTCATTTTCTGGCCGTGCTACTCTTCCTGCTGCCGCGGGCGGTGTAGGCGCGGTGATGCCGGGCTTGTCCTCGCGCGGGGTAGCCGTACGGTCATCACCTAAAAGATGATTCACGAAGTCGCTATTAGCACTACGCGCGTTTATGAAGAAAGAGCTTGATCAATCTTCGCCAACACGGGCATCGCGTCGTGTGCACATCAGGCCGCCGGTTCCTGGCGACGGCGCGGCATTTCTTGAGGCAGTGCGTCGCAGCCGTTCTCTGCACCGACACTGGATTTTGCCGAAGCCGACCACCGCAGACGCGTTCATGACCTACATAAACCGGTTTTCCACCGGCACGCATCACGGATTTTTTGTCGTGCTCTGCGAAACGAATGAAATCGTGGGTGTCATCAACCTGAACAATGTGCTTCTTGACGCCCATCAAAGCGCATCCCTCGGATATTACGCGTTCCTGCCTCACGCCGGTCAGGGGCTGATGAGCGAGGGTTTGCAATTGGTGATTCAGCACGCGTTCACAAAACTCAAGCTTCACCGACTTGAGGCCAATATTCAGCCAGAGAACCTTGTTTCCATTGCACTCGTTAGAAAATGCGGTTTTAGGCGGGAGGGATTGGCGCGCGGTTCCGTGAAAATCAGGGGGCGGTGGAGAGATCATGAACGTTGGGCGATTCTTTCGTCTGATCTAAAGAAGAATCGGGTGTATCATGTGGTCTAACCAGTCGCTGAGGTGAAGCAATGAAGCCCAAATTTAATTTCGATCCCGTCGTGGCCGTTGCACGCCTGCGCGTCAGCGATCCGGTGCTGGGGGCGTTGATCGACCGCGTCGGTCCGCTGGCCTTGGAACTGAAGTCGGCCCACAGCCTGTTCGAGGCGATGCTGCGATCGATTGTTTACCAGCAACTGCATGCCAAGGCGGCGTCGACGATTCTCGGGCGCGTGCTGGTCGAGCTGGCCCGGCATGGCGGGGCGAAACCGGAGGCACTGGCCAAGGCTTCCGATGCCGCGTTGCGCGGGGCCGGTCTTTCCGCCAACAAGCTGCTCGCCGTGCGCGACCTTGCGGCCAAGTGCATGGAAGGCACCGTGCCGTCGCTGAAGGAGGCGCGCAAGCTGGGCGACGATGAACTGATCGCGCGGCTGACCACGGTGCGCGGCATCGGTCCGTGGACGGTGCACATGCTGCTCATTTTTTATCTCGGCCGACCCGATGTGATGCCGACGAGCGATTTTGCGATCCGGGCGGGGTTCAAGAAACTCTACAGGAAACGCAAGGATCCCACGCCCGAGGCCATCTTGAAGCACGCGCGGCGGTGGCAGCCGTATCGGTCGGTGGCGAGTTGGTACCTGTGGCGGTCGCTGGATGAAGAGTAAAGTGGGAATGCACAGCCGATCCATCCATGGCTCCAAGCAGGCTGTTGACGCTCATGCCTGTCACCGCCAACGATGGCGCAGGCGTACGCCCGGGTGGCGGAATGGTAGACGCTTGGGACTTAAAATCCCCTGGCCGTAAGGCCGTGCCGGTTCGAGTCCGGCCCCGGGCACCATGCTCCGCATCCAAGGTGCGGCGCATGGCACGGCCACGCCATCGGATTTGTTATTTTAGCCACGAAGGATCACAAAAAACACAGAGAACAAACTCTCTTTGAGCTCTATGTGATCCTTCGTGGCTAAAAATCTGGCTAACCGCTTACCAAGCGTGCGAGCGGAGAAAACGGTATCCTCGCCGTGGCCCAGGCGATATGGGTACAGGTTCATTTAAAATGCTCTTCCGTTTGCTGTGCAAATGAACCTTGCCGGCATGGAGGGCACCGCCCAGCGTAATGCGAGTGAAAATAGGTTTTTTCGGCGGCAGTTTCGACCCGGTGCATTTCGGCCATATGTGCGCCGCGCAAGACGCCTGCGAGCATCAACAGCTGGACCGGCTTTTCTTCGTGCCGGCGGCGCAGGCGCCGCTCAAACCGCACGAGGCGCAGTCTTCAGCTGCAGACCGGCTGGCGATGCTGCGTGCGGCGGTCGAGGAAGATCGGCGCTTCGAAGTTTCCGACTACGAGTTAACCAAAGGGGGCGTGAGCTATACGATCGACTCCGTGCGGCATTTTCGCGCGCAGTTCCCGCACGACCGGCTTTTCTGGATCATGGGCGGCGACCAGCTCCCGCAACTGCATTTATGGAAGGACATCCATGAACTCGCCCAGTTGATCGAATTCATTTTCCTTGAGCGACCGGGGCAGCTCGCGAAAGCCGAACCGGCCATTCCCGGCCTGCGGTTGCACCGCTGCGCGGGGCATGCGATTGAGATCAGCTCGACCGAGTTGCGCGAACGGGTGGGGCGGGGGTTGCCACTCGATTATTTCGTGCCGCACAAGACAGTTGTCTATATCAAGGAAAAGGGCCTCTATCGGCGGTCCTAACCGCCTGCTAATGAAAAAACCTGCCAAACCGACCGCCGCCATCAAACTCGCGCAGCTTTGTTGCCGCGCCCTCGACGAAAAAAAAGCCGAGGATTTGCGCGTGCTGGACGTGAGTGCCCAATCATCGATCACCGACTGCCTGGTGCTGGCGACCGCCACGTCCGAAACGCATATCCGCGCGTTGCGGATCGAATTGGAGAAAGCGCTCGATGGGGCGCAGGTGCAGATTCTGGGTGTCGAGTCGGCCCAGGAAAGCGGCTGGACGGTGGTGGACGCCTTTGACGTGATGGTGCATATTTTCACGCGCGAAACGCGCGCGCGCTTTGCGCTGGAAAACCTGTGGAAAGATGCCGACGAAGTGCCGACGGCAAAATTGCTGGCCGCACCCAAGCCCAAAAGAAAAGCCCCGAAAAAGGTGAAGGCGAAACGATAGGGTCAGCGGATTGTCACAAAAGCGCTGATCCCTGCGAGGCGCCTATCGGCAGGTTGGCGACATTTGCCATGCATTGCGCTACGTCGTACCGATGTCTTAGTGAGCCAGAAAGGCTCAAATGTCCTCAGGGTAAGGCCTCTGTAGGGATGAAATTGCTAGAAAAACCATAATTTTACGTTTTTTTAATACGCAATTAATGCGTATATTTTCAGGCATTCTGAATACTTCGCACGAGTTGTCGATGTGGTTTATGCAGCTATATAAATACTTATGGAAGCATCAGGGGATTTTTTCAGTGAGAATACAGGTGTTTATCCCTAGAGCGATTTTGCATCTCACTAACACATTAAGTAAAAATTTTTGCTTGTCTTGCCATCACAATAAGATTTGATGGAGCACAAGGTCGTTTGCTTTCGCAGACTTCATACAAACTCAGATCCTATATCATTATTAAAATACAGCTATCATGAATAAAAATCACAAACACGCCGCGAAGGGCTTCACCCTCGTGGAAATTATGATCGTCGTGGTCATCATCGGCCTCTTGGCCGCCATGGCCATTCCCGCCTTCAACAAAGTACGTTATACGTCGCGTTATAAGGCCATCGTCAACAATCTGCGCCAGATCTCTTCCGGCGCCCAGCAATACATGCTGGAACAAGGATCTTCGGCGGTTTCCGAAGGCCAACTGGAAGGCACAAGCTCATTTAACTACGTCAGGCCGATCGCCATCGTAAATGGTGAAACCTATAGCACGTTGACAAATATTACCAGCGCGACAACGCAGCTCTCGGTCAGCGAGACCGACGGCACGGTTGTAACGTTTAACATGTAATTATTTATTTGCCTGCCCGAAGCCGTTTTCCTCGGAAAACGGCTTCTTTTTTTTATGAGGGGAGAAGGAGGGATCTCTGTGCACTCCCCGGCGCCCCCGGTTGTGGTGCAGAACGGTGGAAAAGACTGGCGGTATGAATCAATCTGGCCTTTCCTGCCCAACGCATCCCCTTCCGCCAGTTACAGTTTCCTTTGGGCTTTGCTTTTGTGCCATTAGTACATGTCATTTAATAAGAATATAATAAAATTGGCTGGGGTCATAACCGTTGCCGCGCTGATCCTGGTGGCAAGGTTTTATCTTATCGATCCGCCCACGGCCACGACATTAATCACAAAATACGGCTATTGGGCTGTCGCCCTGACATTCGTTGGTTTTGCGGTATTGCTGGCGAGGCAGCTGCCGGGCAGGGAGGAGCTTTTGAAACTAGGCAAAGCGCATCGTGCCGGCCTGCTCTGCGCTCTTCTGGCCGGAATCTATTTCCAGGTCGATGAGCCGCGTGAATTCAAAGTGCTGTTCGATGAGTTTGTCATTTCCGGCGTGGCTCGCAATATGCACTTCGATCGCGAAGCAACCTACCCCGGGCGGGCCCATTATTTTGATGGCCACCTTATCATCATGGAATCCGGGGTGGATAAGCGGCCGTTCTTTTTTCCCTTTATTATTTCGTTGGTGCATGACGCTACCGGCTACCGGCCGGAAAATGTATTTTATCTCAATGCCTGCCTGGCCGTAATCCTGTTGCTGCTGGTGTATGCCGTCGGCGTTGCCTTTGGCGGGACGCGCCTGGGATGCCTGGGATTATTGGTCCTGGCCGGGCTGCCCTTGATTGCCCAAAACGCCACCGACGGCGGCTATGAGTTGGCGAACCTGGTCATGATTTTATTGTTATATTTTGTTGGCAGCCGTTACTATCGATCCTCCGGGGCGCAGGGCCTGGACCTTTTTATCTTAACCGCGGTGCTTCTGGCCCAGATCAGGTACGAGTCAATTTTGTATGTTTTGATCGTACCGGCGGTCGTCCTCTGCAAATGGTGCCAGGAAAAGCGGATTACCCTGACCTGGATGGCGGCATTTTCCCCGGGGTTGCTGCTGATGCCGCTATTGGCGAACGAAAATTTCTCGGCGCATACCGCCTATTTCCAAACCAATCCGGGTGAAGCATTTCTTTCGCCTCACAATTTTTCAGAAAATGCCAGAGTGGCCATTTTTTATTTATTTAATCCCAGTTTTGACGGCACAAATTCATTTTTATTGTCGGTCAGCGGCCTTTTTGGCGTGGCTTTCTTTTTGCTCTTAACCGGGCAAAAAATAAAGCAATGGTTCGTGCAGCGTGATGAAGGGATCGTCCTGCTTTTCCTTTTTGTCCTGACCTGTATAAATACAGGCATGATCTTGTGCCTTGCCTGGGGCCGTTGGGATGATCCCATGGTCTCCCGGTTTTCCCTCCCGTTGCAACTTCTGATGCTGGTTCTGATGCTCCGGTCCACCGTTGAATTTCTAAAGTCCGGGCCTCTGCCAAAGTGGATGGTGATTTTTGCCGGAATCTGGATTGTGCTGTTTGCCGCACCGGCGTCCGCGCGCCATTTTCAAACCAACCATAGCATCACGGCCCGCGAATACGCCTGGCTGTTCGATTACCTGGCGAAGAAAGATCCTGCCACCACCTTGACCATCAGCGGATCGGCCATCGGGCCGATTCTTTATAACATGCCCTGCATTCCCATTGGCAGCGCAAGAAACTACCGGTGGCAAATCAAGACATGCCTGGATGAAGGCATTTATCGGGAGATGGTCGTGATCCAAAGATTTCAACTGGACTTCAAAACCGGAAAGTACGTGGAAAGGGGCCCCACGGTGCTTGGCGATGGCTTCAAGCTGGAAACCATCGGCGAGAAAATTTTTTATCCAGATATCATAACCCGCCTAAGCCGGGTGGTGGATGTAGACCTTGACCACACACCCAAGCCCACGAGTCTTGAAAAAAAGACCACGTTTCTCAGCGAGCAGGATTACGACGCATATTTGCTAAACAAGTTTCCTTAAATCAAGTGGATCCCAAAGAACCATGCCGCTGGACACGCTATCCCGATATCGATGAGCGGGCCGGCGGGCCAGGCCCTGGCCGAGGCTTGGCCGGGTAAAAATTATTGAAGCAATGCCCGATGAGAAACCGAACAGGTTTGATCTATTGTTCAGTGATCGGCCTCGTGTGGCTCGTGGCGATGGTAGCTTTCTGGCCCGTGCGCCATTTCCAGTTCATCAAGTTTGATGACGATATTAATATATATTTAAACCCACATCTTGGGCGGTTCGACGGTACCACGGTGCGCTGGATGTTGACCGACACCCACGACATGCGCCGCTACATTCCGGCCGGCTGGGCCGGTTTTTCACTGTTATACGGGCTGTTCGGGCTGGACTCCTCTGGTTACCATTGGGCCTGCCTGCTTCTCCATGGGATCAATGTTTTGCTGGTGATCGCAATTTGCCATGAAGTCATCAAGCGGTTTGGACCCCGGCCGTCCGGCGGATCATGGGCGGTGGTTTCGGCCGCGCTGGCCGGCGCCTGGTGGGCCTGGCATCCATTGAGGGTTGAAATCGTCGCCTGGGCTTCCGGCTATATGTATGTGCAGGCCCTGTTTTTTTTATTGGGGTCTTTCTATTTATATATCACTCGCAAAGAAGGAACCCTGCCCGGACGCTTGAGGTTGTGGGCTTCGGCCGGACTTTATTTGCTGTCCGTTGCCACCTACCCGTTGGCCCTGGCCTATCCGGCCGCCCTGTTGTGCTGGGAAGCAGCCGATTCGCAACGCCGGTTTCCCTGGTGGAGCCCTGGCTGGTGGGAGGGGTTTAAGCCGGCCATGGGGAGGGTCCTTGGATGGTTTGGCTTGGTCTCAATCCTGTTGGGCAGCATGACGATTTATGCCGCGCTTCATGCCGGGCCGCTCTGGAGCCGGCCGGAGGTATTGGCAACTTTGACTTTTCCGGTCCGAATGGAGCACCTGGTCTATGCCGAAGGTTATAATTTATGGAAGCCCTGGTGGCCGTTTCCCCCAAGACTGGTGGCAAACTCCCTCAAAACCCCGGCGTGGCGCGACGGGATTTTTTGGCTTTGCGCACTGACCTTGGCTGGTGCCGCTTGGGGGTGCCTGGCCGTTAAAGCCTCGCGGCGATCGGGTTTCTGGGCGGTGGGGGCGGCCTACCTGTTCCTGATGTTGCCCATGTCCGGGCTGTTCGATGAGCCTTTTTTTCTCGGCGATCGCAGCAGTTACCTGGCCTCGCTGCCCTGGACGATGGCGGTGGCCATGTTGCTGGCGGCGTGCGCCCAACCATGGCAGAGAAAAACCGCCGGGTTTGTCCTGGCCGCGATCCTGTGCGGCATGTTTATCCTGAGCCGCCAACGGCTTGGGGGCTGGAAAGATTCGCAGACATTTTTTCCCACCGCAGTGCGCGAGCTTTCGCAGCCAGATTATGAAAAGGAACATCTTTATCACATGTGGGCCAATATGCTTAACCTTGAGGGCCGCTTTGAGGAAGCGCGGGCGACTTGTGAGCAGGGATTAAGGGAGTTTCCGGCTTCCGCGGAGCTGGGTACGCAGAGAGCCGCGGTTGAGCAAGCGGCGCGTGAGGCCGCCCAGGAGGCTGGTTTGCTGGGGCTGGCGGTCCCGGTACCTGGCTTGGTGAAGACTCACGACCGGATCGCCTTGCAGAAGATTCAGAATTCCGAATGGGCGGACGCCGCGGACCATCTTCGCGCCGCGCTCCAGGCTGCGCCGGATTATTATCCGGCGCGATTCAAGCTGGCCCAGGTCTTGGTCGCGCAAGGGAAGGCCGATGAGGCGCTGGCGTGCTACCTGGAAGCGCTGGCCTCATCCCGCGGGCATATTACGGACGGAGCGCGCGCCGGCTTTTTGTTGGTACTGGCGCAGGCCAGCGCGCTGAATGGCGAGGAGGGTCTTGCCCGTATCGCCGCGGAAAAAGCGCAGGAATTGCGCGCCAAAGCATCGCGGTAACGGGCCGGCTTTGCCCCTTGAAATCTCCACGGTTCCACCGCGGGCGGTCTCGGAGTGAAAGGTGAAGATCCCCGCGGCGCTTTAAATCTTATGGGCATCCATCGCGATGGACGTATAATGCAACTGTCCATCGCGGTTACGTTCGTCAAAGCGTTTTGATCTTCGGATTGTGCCATCCTGAATGGACCATACCTTGTCGTGGAAAATTCCTTGTTCGTCGAAGTATTCGAGCAGCTCGCAGCAAAAACCCACTTGCTCGAACAGGGCGGAAAATGTTATACAAGTGTAGAGCACCTTGTGATCATGGGCGCCAGCCCCCGTTCCGCCTGCGCGAACCCATTCTCTATAATGTGGATCGGGGTGCAGTCCGTCGGGTACAGCCAAGCGCAGATAACCGCCGTGGCGCAGATACTTAAAACAGAGAGCGGCAGCGCAGGCCCCCTCAGAAGGCGTGAGGTGTTCCCATACGTGTTCGGCGAGCAACGCGTCGATAGAACCAGGCGAAAAAAAACGGTTCCAGTCCGCAGCGTTGAGCACATTGAGACACTCGATGTCCGTTGGTATCCAACCGTGATCGTGCATGCCTGCGGCGCCGATGACAATTTTTCGCGGCCCAACATTTTGAGACAATGCCCGGGATAATCGTCGTGTCGCAGTCCTTCGACGATAGCTAGCTTTGATCCGGACAAGGGCAGGTCCCAAACCAGGGATTTTCTTTAGCGAACTCAACGTCACGGTTCAGCTAGTGGATAGCAGCAACAAATGGCGTTGGCTAGGACAAAGATAAGGGAGGGTCGGAAAAAGAGAGGCCGGTCGAAATTCCGCGCTCGAAATGGGGGCGTGCGAAGCAGGCCTTGTAAACGGCGAGTACAATTCTGCAGAAAGCGAATTTAAGAGAACAGGTCGAATAAAATGACGACCGCGCAAGCCGATGGGCCACGTCCCAGCCATTGACTGTGCAGCCGTCCTGCCTTGGAAAATAATGGACCGGTTGAAGACTAACCTAAATATGGATTGTCGGGCAAGGTGATCAGGCAGAAGCCACCCTTTCGCAACGATGCCAATATTGCTTGCGACGGAACCTTCTTGAAAATCACGGCGACAATCAGTCGCGGCCGCTTGATTTTGAGGCGGCAGGCCAGGTCCTGCAGCTGTATAATTCTCCGAGTTCGCTTTTCAAGCGGAGTGTTCTCTCCCGCCTTCACTTGTTCCAAACCGGGCACGTAGTGATCGTTGACGCCGTGAAAGGCCAAATGTTTAAGGTTCAATCCGAGCGCCGTCTTCTCGATTTCACGCCGCGATAGGCAATAGACATAATTGCCGACCGTTTCAAAAGCATGCCGTTGATCTTGTTTCCCCATGAGGGTCCGCAAAAGATCCTTGGTTTTACGAAAGATGAAATCTCCGATGCCGTGATTGATATAATGATCGTCCGGCTCGATCAAAACGATGCCTTTGCGCACTACCCGCAGCATTTCATAAAAAGCTATCATTGGCCGGGGGAAATGATGAAAAGCTTCCTTGCAAAGGACGTAGTCAAAAGCTTCATCGGGAAAGGACAATGACTCGGCATTTTCCTTCCGATAATCGGCGATCAATCCTCTTTCTTTGGCTTCGCGAAGCATGATGTCGGAAATGTCAGTCGGCAGGGCCTGACAGCCGTGCTTCATCAAGTACTGCGCGTCCGATCCGAAGCGACCATCGCCCACGGTCAACCAACTGGATTTTCCCTCGCCGTCGATCAAAGGAAGCAGGCAATCATACATCCGACGGTGTCTCCAAGCGTCAACGGTGTCCGCGTGCATCCATGATTCTCCGTTCATGCGCGATTGCCCATCCGAGGCAAATTTGGCATAATGCGACTCGTGCATGGCGTAACTGCGCTTTTGAAAACTGTGCTCGCCTTCCGACTTGTCGCCGATTCCCATAGGTCCAATAAAGCGATCTCAGCGTCTGAGGCAATAGTGGGATGGATGGCACGATTTGTTTCGCTTGGAGCGGACGCGTCTGGCAAAGTGAGGTTGCGTGAGGTTCGGGATGCGGCAAGCTCGGGTGCACTTAATCACGGCCGCACGCTTGTTCTTGATAAGCATTTGTCCGAGCACATCCCTGGTTCGCGCTCCGCTGCGTCCGAAATTCACCCGTGTTATTTTTCAACCCAGCCCTCTCGGTTGCGAGTTCGACGTGACGGCGATTGACGCCTTTGACCATAAGGGCAAAGTGCGAGCTGTTGTGACCGCAACGGTTAAATTTGAACCTCATGGAAAATGCAACCAAGCCGATTTACGTAACGCAGCCGTATATGCCGCCGCTGGAGGCATTCATTCCTTATCTGGAGCAGATATGGAAGAACAAGTGGCTGACTAATGCCGGACCATTCCATCAGGATTTGGAGGCTGCCCTGACGAGCTATCTGGAGGTGCCCCAGCTTTCACTGTTTGCTAATGGGACGATTGCGCTGGTCGTGGCGTTGCAAGCCTTGCGTATCAGCGGCGAGGTGATCACGACGCCGTATACCTTTGTCGCGACGGCGCACTCCCTTCTTTGGAATGGGATCAAGCCGGTATTCGTCGATATTGATCCAGCGACCTTCAATCTCGATCCGGACCGGATCGAGGCCGCCATCACACCGCAAACCACGGCGATTCTGCCCGTGCATTGCTACGGAAACCCTTGCGACGTTGATCGCATCCGGCGCATTGCCGATCGTTATGGACTCAAAGTGATTTACGACGCAGCCCATGCCTTTGGCGTGCGCTATCGGGGCGGGAGCCTCGCAAAACACGGCGACCTCTCCGTCCTGAGTTTTCATGCCACCAAAACCTTCAACACTTTTGAAGGAGGCGCAATCGCATCCCCCGATGTGAAAACCAAGCAGCGTATCGATTACCTCAAAAACTTCGGCATTGCCGACGAAGTGACCGTGGTGGGGCCGGGCATCAACGGCAAAATGAACGAAGTCCAAGCGGCGTTTGGGCTTTTGCAATTACAGTATCTCAAGGACGGGGATCAAAAACGCCAGGCCGTGGATCGACGCTACCGAACCGGGTTTTCCGGTGTGCCCGGCATCTGCTTCCTGCCTGAGCCAGCGGAGACCGTTGGAAATCATTCTTATTTTCCAATTTTAGTCGGGCCGGACTATGCGCTCAGCCGTGACGCCCTGTATGAACGGCTGCGCCAGCACAATATTCATGCTCGCCGCTATTTTTATCCCCTGGTTAGCGAAATGCCCATGTATCGAGGACTGCCTTCGGCCGCAGCGGCCCACCTGCCGGTGGCCTCACAAATCGCTGAGCAGGTGTTGTGCTTGCCAATTTATGCTGATTTGAGTCCTGAAGAACAGGAGCGAGTCATCAATCTCATCAAGGAATAACCCATGGCCTGGATGACCCTAGAACAGATTAAAGCGATGGGATTCGCCGCGGTCGGGCAAAATGTGCTTTTGTCCGACAAGGCGTCTTATTATAACTGTGCCAACATCCGGATTGGAAATAACGTGCGCGTGGACGATTTCTGTGTGTTGTCGGCGGGAACGGGAGGAATCGTGCTTGGGGATTATGTCCATATAGCGGTATATTGTCTTTTAATTGGAGCAGGCCGGATTGAAATGGCGGATTTTTCTGGATTATCTTCAAGGGTATCGTTGTATTCTAGTAATGATGATTATTCGGGAGCCACATTGACCAATCCTACTGTGCCGAAAGCATTTTCCGGTGTTGTGAATGCGGACGTTTCTTTGGGCAAACATGTCATCATTGGATCCGGTTCAATCATCTTGCCGGGTGTGACCCTTCGAGAGGGAGCTGCCGTGGGGGCGCTCAGTTTGGTAACACGGGATTGCGAATCTTTTAGTGTCTACTCGGGGGTTCCGGCAAAAAAGATCACGCAAAGGAAGCGTGATCTACTTGATCTAGAAAACCGCCTGCGCAGCCAATCAAGCTGATTTTTTCTGCCTATGTCGCTAAAACGCAATGAACTGGCTAATTATATCGGGCAGACTTATGGAGGAGTGATTGGCATTGTCATGTTGCCCGTGTATGTGCGCTACATGGGGGCAGAGGCGTACGGGCTGATGGCTTTTCGGCGTACTGGGCGTGATCTGTGTGAGCCGTCGGGGTCTGGCGCCGTTTTACCCAACACCGAGTGTCTTTGCCGGCAAGTGCCATGCTTCCCAGCGGGATGTCAGTAGACGAAGAAAAAACTGACCGCGTTTGTGAACTGACGGCATTGATCCACTCGCATTTACCCGAAGTGGAAGAACAGCTCAAACAACATCATAAAACCTAGCGGCCCAATCTTTCCCTGATTATATAGGCCGGACGAGCCAGCACGCTTCGGTGGCAGCGCACAACGAATTCACCGACTATACACAGCAGTCCCGTCACGACCAGAGCAGCGGATACAATAGCATTCAGGATCAATCCATTTGTAACTGAACCCAGGAATATCCAGTGAAGCAGCGGATCAAGCAGGATTCGCAAGATGAGCAGAGCCGCCACACCGAGCAAAGCAAGGCCCGTCCACTGAAAGACAGGCTCTGCAAATACCATCATGTTGTCGGTGTGATAACGCCAGAGTTTTAGGAACTTCCAGCCGGACTTGCCCTGCGCGCGGGCGCGATGGCTCACCGGCACCTCCACAATCCGGCCGACGCGGGAAACCAGCAAAGGGATGCTCAATATTTTGTCCGGCCCAAGTTCAAACGCTTGAATGAGGCGATGATTTATGAGGCGAAAAGAGCAGCCGAAATCCCTCAACTCCGTCCTTGCCACCCGTCGCATTACCCAATTCGCAACAGCAGAGGGCAATTTGCGGTTGAGGGCGTCTTGACGATGCACGCGGTAGCCATTTACCATGTCAGCGCCCGCTTTGGCCGCGGCGATAAACAGCTCTATTTCGTCGGGGATAAGCTGAAGATCACTGTCCATCGTTAGTATATAACTGCCCTTCGCTTCAGCCAGCCCGGCTGTGATCGCCGCCGCTTGGCCTGCATTCTTCATCAAATCCAGAGCCACAACAATGCTGGCATGACACTGGAAGAGCCTGCTGATCGCCGCGAACGTTTGGTCCGCAGAGCCGTCGTTCACGAGGATGATCTCGTAATCAAGCTGCGTTCGATCCAACGCGACAATCAGCGATTCGATGAATAGACTGATTGTATTCTCTTCGTTGAAGCACGTAATAACTGCGGAAAGATACGGCTGGGACATTGTCGTCATCAAAACGCGAGCACATTGTCGGACGCTATGATAAGGCGAGTGAACAGCACGTACGATGGATGATCAACGACATTCTGGCGGGTAGGAATAGGCTTGTTGTTCCGAAATTCGCGCACGCAATCACAACCGCTCGGAATAATCATCGTGGCAACGAAAGACTGCGCTTTCTTATTCGCTCAGGGGTGGTTCGCGCTGAAAAGGTGAAGGACGTGCGTTTCGAACCGGATTGTTCGGCAAAAACCATCTCGACTGTGAAATACTGGATTTCCCTTTTGGGTGGTGTTAGGTGCGAGCATCTGGAAGCATGGCCACTGATGATGGCGAATTCTTGGTCACGCTTATGGCAAACATTTAACGAGGTATTGGTCCGTCCCGGCGTCAGGGCCGCTGTGAATAATTTTCGGTGGTTAGTAGCCGAAAAACTGGTTCGCCTCATGTTCACTGCTATCGTTGGCTTTTGGGTGGCACGATATCTTGGCCCAGTGCGCTTTGGCACGCTCAACTATTGTATGGCGTGGGTGGCATTATTCGGGGTGATTCCTGAGCTGGGGTTGGAGGCGGTGGTCAAGCGCCACTTGATTTCTCATCCGAAGGAGGAGTCCGCCGTGCTGGCAACAACGGTGATGCTTCGCTTGGCCGCCATCCTGGTGGCCGGTGCGAGCCTCGCGTTGGTTACCTGGTTATTTGTCGATAACGCTGTCGAGCGCCGGTTAATGGGCATTCTTGGCCTGCTGTTGTTTCAACCCGTGTGGCTGAGCTGGGATCATTGGTTTCAGGCGCGGCTTTGGGCGCGAGTCTCGGTGTTGGCGCAAGCCGGCGCATATGCGATCGGCGCGTTGCTCCGAATTGCCATGATCCTTTGGCATGCGCCGATCACTGCGTTCGCCGTTGTCGCGGTGCTAGAATCGGCCTGTGCAGGAATGATCTTGATCGGCCTGGCTAGAAACAAAGGCCTGCGCTTGGAATGGCGTTCAGCCAGCCTGACCTGGTGCCGTAGCTTGCTGGCCCAGTCGTTGCCCTTGCTGCTCAGCGGCATGGCGGTGCTGATTTATATGCGAATCGATGCCGTTATGCTGCGGAACATGGCGGGCGAAAAGGTGGTTGGCATCTATATGGCAGCGGTTCGGCTTTCTGAAATAGGTTATTTCTTACCGGTCGCAATGGCCTCGAGCCTTCTGCCGGCTTTGCTGCGCCAACGCGCCACGGATCGGGCAAATTATGAGGCGAGCTTTCAGCGTTACTACGATTTGAGCGCAGGCTGCGCTTATGCGCTAGCCCTGCCGATGGCTTTGATGGCGCCTTGGATTATCCAGTTGGCTTATGGAGCCGCCTACCGTGAAGCGGCGCCGGTTCTCGCCGTGCACGCTTGGGCCAACTTATTCGTTTTTCTCGGTGTGGCCCGTGGACAATTCCTTGTCAATGAAGGTCTCACTGGATTTTATTTGGCCGCAACCGCAGCGGGCGCGCTGACAAATATCGTACTTAATCTGATATTAATTCCACGGATCGGGGCGATTGGGGCGGCTACCGCCACGGTCGTCAGCCAGGCTGCGGCAGCATGGGTTTCATCGTATCTGCATCCGGCGGCACGTGTCGCTGCGGCGAGCCAAACCCGGGCGCTGTTATTGCCGTTCAACGGCTGGCGTTATTTTTCCCGCCCATAGCCGGGTCTTCGCTGTTCTTGTCGGCACCGGCGCCGCTGGCCTGCGCGACCAGGCCTCACTGCTTCGGTTTCAACCTCCATATTTCGAAGGGGAAAATTGTCTTATCCAATTTGTAATGGGCCATTACGCTGTCATTCAAGGGATAGTTTTGAAAGTTTTCTGCCGGAGCTCCATCCCAATCGTCGTAAGAGACATCGATCATGGCACGAACCGCGAATCGCGGTAACGGCCGGGAAGTAAACTCCCGGTTTAACGCTAATAACGTCGCGGGCGGAACGTTGAATCTTACCGCCCACGCCAAACCATAGGCTGGTTTGGCATCGAGAATGAAATACAGCAATGGGCAATCGTCGTAAACGAGCAAAGGCTCACCATAAACAAGCTTTGGTTTGAGATAGACATATAATCTTTCGATGCTAGCGACCCGCATCGGAGCTGACTTTATGTGCGCGAGCTTGGGAACGCCCGAAAATTCAGCGCTCAATCTGCCCGGGCACCCGTCGCGATAAACATTATTGAAATTGGCGCACGCCAAAACAATGACGGCAGCGGTAAGAACGGCCGCTGAACCGAAGCGGCGAAAGAAAGATCGTTCGCCAGCCGGGGACAAAAGACGCGATAGGCTGACGCTGAAGCAGAAAGGCAGCCCGAAGGCACCCGACACCCAAGACCGCCACGGAGTGAAATAATGCGTGGAACTCGCGTAGATCATCGTGGCGACAATTCCCAACGAAACGGCGCACTGCAGCCGCGAGTTCTGGGACCAATCAAGGCGGGTCGAAATCGAGAGGTATACTATGCTGGTGGCAAGGCCCGCCAATGTTAAAAAGGATGTGAGATAATAGGGCTCTTTTGGATAGAAAACCAATAGACCAGCAACCGAAACGATCCCAAACAAAACCGACACACGTTCGCCGGAAGCGATCGATCCTTTGCGCTGGAAAACAATCACGCCGGCCGTCGTTGCGACCGCCAATCCGGCGTAAGGCGGCGACAAGGGAGAGAACGAAACCAAATAAGCGAAGAGTTCACGATAAAATTGCAGCGGGTGGCTTTGCGCGGCATTAAGCGGAGTTGAAGCGAGGATCAAGGGCAGTCTTTTTGCCCATAGGTCAGCGGAGCCACTGAAATACAAGCCGATGGCCAGCAGCAGCCAGCCCGCAAAAAAAACAATTGGACAGGCGAGACTCGTGAGAGGTGAAACAGTCGCGCCTGCGGCATCCTTATCGAAACGATATGAAATAAGGCCCACCGCAAGCACAGCGGGCCCCAAAATAATCAGTGAAGGATAGACAACGGTGGCGATGAAAAGGCAGAACCCGGCGACGATTTGGAGCCCAACACCCGACCGGGCTCCAGACCGGCCTGGAAGGGTCCATAAAACAAAAAAGATGAGCAACGAATCGCTCGAAATTGTGTTGTACGAGGGCGTCCCGATCGCCAGGGCGTTGTCGCCATAGCATGGTATAGCCGCGATCAGCAAACTTTGCAGCGGCGGGTTTCCCGCGCGAAAAAGCCAAAGGCTGAGCAGAAAAAATGCTGTCAAGTGACCCGTCCATCCCAGCATTCTCCATTCGAAAAGCGTCATGGACGGATGAAGCCTCAAGGGCCAGATTAAAAGGAGTTCCATTGGCCTCACCAGGGTTACTATTTCGGATGAAAAAAGTTTTTCTCCGAAAAGAAGCCTGAGCGGCCAGGCCAGGTACGCCCCTTCGTCGGTAAAGTCCATTCCTAGGCACGCCTTATAAAAGCCGTAGAAGAAAAATGCCGCTAAGAAAAATATTAAATATAGATAGAATCTTTTTTGCCGATGCATCTTAGGTAGGCGCTTTTGCGGCCGCGCGGAAGTTGATTATGAATGGTAGTTTAGCCTGTATGCCCCCTCAAGAAGAATAGGTCGTTGCAATATATTCCCTCCCTTATTTAGCCTCCGCTCGTGTTTCCCGACGGCCCTAACACCGAGAGTTTAATGCGGCACGCTTGGTCGTTTGCCGACCGCGATCAGACCGGCACCCCATGACGGACCCGATCCCGGTCGTTCTTTTTGCTTACGCCCGGCCTGTGCACCTGGCCCGGGCATTGGCGTGCTTGCGCGAAAATGGCGTGCCCTTGATTCATGCCTTCGCCGATGGCGCCAAGGATGCGACTGATGCCGGGGCGGTGGCGGAAGTGCGTGCGCTGCTGCGGGCGGTGGATTGGTGCGAAATGAATCTGGTCGAGCGCGAGAAAAACCTCGGCCTTGGGCGCAACGTGCTGGCGGGCGTAAGCGAGACAGCTTCAAGGTACGACGCGTTCATCGTGTGGGAAGACGATCTCGTCTGTGTGCCCGGCGCCTATGACTGGTTGTGCGCGGCGCTACGACACTTTGCGAATGATCCACGCGTCTTGAGCGTCACGGGATGGACGCATCCACGCGTGGCACCGACCGACGTGGGCGACCAACCATATTTTGATGGCCGTGCAGAATCCTGGGGATGGGGCTCGTGGCCGCGTGCGTGGCAGGGCATGAAGGAGGAAACCGCATGGCAGAAATTGCGCTTGGCCGAACGCCAAGGGATGCCACGCGCTACTTACGGAGCCGACTTGCCGAGGATGGCACGGACTGAACAACGTAAGAATCTTTGGGCGGCGCGCTGGCTCTACCATCATTTTCAGCACGGCGGACTATGTTTGCGCCCGCCATGGTCTATGGTTGAACATAGTGGTTTTGATGCCATGGCGACCAATGCACCTGTATCGGTCGGCTGGGAAAATCCACCATTGCGTCCTGTCCCGCCGCTGCCAGGCAAGTGGCCCGAACCACGCGAGCATTCTCAATGTCGAGTCATGTGGCAGGGCGCCCATCCTGCATGGCATGTGGGTTTACCCAGGCGGATCATGCGCCGACTTCATGGCTTATGTCGGTGGAAGCATTGATCATGAGGCATGCGATGCGGAACCTGTGGATTGGTACTTGATGGAACAGGCGTTAAGGATAAAAATGCTTGAAATGGATTCTGTTGAAACGATTTCCGCAGGCGGGAATACGCTCGCGCTCATTATCCGCAGTTCTATTAATATTCCGGGCATCTCGTTTTTTACCCCCGGAAATTTTAGTCAGCAGCTTGCCTACATGCAGCATCCTTCCGGAAAAAAAATTATTCCGCATGTGCACAACATCGTTCACCGGGACGTGGCCCAGACCCTTGAAGTTTTGTTTGTGCGCAAAGGGCGGCTTCGGGTTGATCTTTATGACGATACGCACCGTTATGTTGAGAGTCGCGTGCTTAGGGCTGGTGACGTAATTCTTTTGGTTTCAGGCGGGCATGGTTTTGAAATGCTGGAAGCGGTGGAGATGTTTGAGGTCAAGCAGGGGCCGCATGTAAGGGACGGAGACAAAACCCAGATTCCAGACGTGCCGGCCCATCAGATTCAAACTGCTGGAGAAAAAAAATGATCCCGGTAAGCGAACCGCTTCTCAATGGGAATGAAAAGCGGTATTTGGCCGAGTGTATTGACTCGGGCTGGATCTCGTCCGAGGGCCCGTTCGTGGCGAGGTTTGAGCGCGCCTTTGCCTCCCGGATGGGATGTTCTCACGGTGTCGCCGTGTGCAATGGGACCGCGGCACTGGAGACGGCGCTCTATGCGCTTGGCGTGGGTCGCGGTGACGAGGTCATCATGCCATCATTCACCATTATTTCCTGTGCCCTGGCTGCGATCCGCCTTGGCGCAAGGCCGGTGCTGGTCGATATTGAGCCGGAAATGTGGTGCATGGACACGGCCCAAATTGCCGGCCGAATTTCCCCCCGGACGAAGGTGATCATGCCGGTTCATATCTATGGGCATCCGGTGGACATGGATCCATTGTTGCGGCTACGGGAGAGCCATGGCTGCAAGATTCTCGAAGACGCGGCGGAGGTGCATGGGGCGGAATATTTCAGCCGGCATCTCGGCGACCGGTGGGTCAAATGCGGGGCGATGGGCGATGCGGCGGCCACGAGTTTCTATGCCAACAAAATCGTGACAACGGGCGAGGGAGGGATGGTGCTTTCGAATGATTCCCTCGTGGCCGATCGGGCGCGTTCGTACCGAAACCTCTGTTTCCAGCCTGAAAAGCGGTTCTATCACACCGACCTTGGATTCAATTTCAGGCTGACCAATCTCCAGGCGGCGGTGGGACTGGCCCAGGTGGAAAGGCTCGACGAATTCATAAAAATCAAAGTGCAGCTTGCTGCCTACTACCGGCAGTTGATCGAAACGATTCCCGGTATAAGGTTCATGACCGTCAAGCCTTGGGCGAGACCGGTCTACTGGATGTATGCCGTCGAGCTGGATCCACGATCCGGGCTTGATGCCACGGCGGTGATGGAACGGATGCGTGCCCGCGGCGTTGGCACACGGCCTTTTTTTATGGGTTTGCACCGGCAGCCTGCGCTGCTCGATCTCGGTCTTTTTCGCGACGAGTCCTATCCCAACACGGACAAGGCCCATCGTTTGGGTTTCTATCTGCCGAGCGGACTGACGCTCACCGAAGCGGTGATAGAGAAAATTGTAGCGGCACTCCGGGATTCGCTAAAATGAGAACCGAAGCCTTTTTGCGGCGGGCGCTGCACGACATTTTCAAGCTGAAAATCGCGATAAGTGTATTTCGAGGGAAAAGAGAATGAGAAAAATTCGTATAGGCGTTTTTGCAAAGAAAACATCCCCTGTCGATGGGGGAGCGGATACGCTTCTCGAAACGATTAACCGGAAAGTCCTTTCGTCTCTGGCCGTGGACATGGTTGAAATCGTACAAGTCCCCTGGGGTGCATGGGCCGGCCGGCGCCAGTCATCATGGTATCTCCGCTACCGGGTCGCCCGATATTTTGGCGGGGCCGTTCCGCAGATTGATCTGCGGCCAGTCTGCCGGCGCTTGCAACTGGACGTCGCTTATTTTGCGACTCCAGCTTTTGTGGAGATTGATATCCCGTTTATTTATACACTTTGGGATATCGGTCATCGGGTCGTCCCCGAGTTTCCAGAAATGCGTCTCGGGCACGATGAGTGGACGCAACGTGAGGCGCTCCATCGTCGGATGCTTTCCCAGGCGAGTTTCGTCGTGGTGGGAAATAATGCGGGGGCAGGCGAGGCCTGTGAATTATTTGGACTCAATCAGGAACGGGTTGTCCCAATTCCTTTTCCGAATCCCGATTTTTCCCGGATCGACGAGATTGTTCCAAAATGGCTTCCGGAACGGCCGTTCTTTTTTTATCCCGCCCAATTCTGGGCGCATAAGAATCATGCTACGTTGCTCCATGCGCTCGCCTGGCTGTTGGCGAACGGCAAGCCGGTGCCGGACCTTGTCTTGGTGGGCTCCGACAAGGGAAACCTTGAACACCTCAAGTCCATGGCGGCGTCGCTGCAGGTGGCAGACCGGGTGCACTTTGCCGGATTTGTTCCCCGAGGCGAGTTGAAGGTGCTCTACCGAAAAGCCGTGGCGCTGGTGTTTCCCTCTTTGCTCGGGCCGAACAACCTCCCCCCGCAAGAGGCGGCGGTTCTCGATTGCCCCATCATCCTGAGCGATCTTGCCGGGCACCGTGAGCAACTGGCGGACGGGGCCATCTATGCTGCGCCCTTGGATGCGGCCGTCTGGGGCAGCGCGATGGCGAAGCTGATGTCTGAGCCGGAGTTCAGGCTTGCCCTCGCGAACCGGGCCAAGATTGCGGTGAAGGGCTACACGGCCGAGGCTTATGCCTCCCGGCTTGGGCAGATTTTTTCCAATTTGATCGCCCGGCGAATGCTCTGGGGTGATTAGACGCGCACTTTGAAGGGCGTTGAAATGAGTTCTAAATGAAACTCCGCATCGTTACAGCTACCCGTGGTCGTTTGCCGTTTTTTAATGAAGCCATTGCATCGATCAGAAGCGCATGCCCGGAAGCGGGGCAGGTGATTGTTTGCCCCGCGGCGTGTGTGCCATCAATCGCGGCGGGAGCCGGGGTGGTGATTTTGCCCGAGACCGGCACCGGTCTTTACGCCGCGCTCAACCAAGGCTGGCGTGCGCCGGGTGGGTGGGATGCCTTCACCTGGCTCAACGACGACGATCTTTTGCTCGCGCCCGGCTTCGGCGGTTTGATTGAAGCATTGGCGCGGTGGCCGGAGGTGGACGTGGCCTATGGACGCATAGGATTGATTGGGGCGAAAGGTGAAGCTCTCGGCGCGCTGCCGGTGGCGCGCCGCGGTGAGGACTTGGCGGCGCTGCTTGCACGCGGCATCATGCCGCTCGCGCAGCCGGGCACGGTGATCCGGCGGAGCCTGATCGATCGCCTGGGCGGCTTCGATGAAACATTCCGGTCGGCGGGCGACCTCGATTTTTTTGTCCGGGCGCTGGTGGCGGGCGCACGATTTGAGTTTATCAACGCGCGAGTGGCGGACTTTCGTTTGCACGCCGACCAGCTCTCCAAACACCGGGTTGAAGTTGAAGCGGAGACGGCACGAGCCTTGCAGCCTCTCGCCCGTGCACCGCGCAGCTTGACGGCGTTGCTGCGATTCCGCCTAGGCAATGCGGGTGTTTATTGCAGCCGCGTGCGACGCCATGGATTTATGTCAATGCGGGAACTTTACGATCAGCCGGAATAATCATGAGCCCGCGATCGACCACGCTTTTTATCTCCAATGTCGAATGGAGTTTCGTCTGGCAGCGGCATCAGACCCTGGCGGCGTTTTTTGCGCGCGACAGCGAGGTGATCTTCTGCGAGGTGCCGGGCACCCGCCGGCTGCGCTGGGCCGATACGGCGCGGGTGTGGCGGCGGCTGTGGTCGCTGGGCCGTCGAAACCCGGCGGAAAAACTGTCGTCAGCCGCTGGCGTGCGCATGGCGCGGCCATTTTTGCTGCCAGCGACGAACCGGTTTTTCTGCGCCATCAACACGCGGCTGCTGGCGCGTTTTGTCCGACGCGATGCATCACTCTCGGCCGGTGTCGATCTGATCGTGAACTATTCGCCGTCGCGCTCCGCGTTGCAGTTGCTCGCGCGGGTGCCGCACCGGCGGCTCATCTATGATTGCACAGACAACTGGCTGGCGGTGCGGGGCATCCCGGCATTTTTGCCGGAGGACGAGCGGGCGCTGCTGGCTCAGGCCGATCTCACTTTGGTGCCCAGCCGGCGGCTGGAAGAATTGAAACATCCGGATGCGCGGCGGCTGGTGCGCGTGCCGCATGGCGCGCTGGTCGAGCGATTTTTGCTGGCGCCGCGGCAGCGTGAAGCAAATGCGCTGGTGACGGTGCTTTATTACGGTCATTTGCATGCCCAACATTTGGATTTCAGTTTGATTGATAATCTGGCGCGCACGCGACCGGCCTGGTGCATCGTGCTGGTGGGACCGGTGAAAACGCCGCACGCGTTTCCATCGAATGTGCGGTTGGCCGGCCAGCAACCGCATGAAAAATTGCGCGAGTCCATTGCCGAGGCGGATGTTTTGCTGCTGCCGTACGTGCTTAACGACTATACTCGCGCCGTGTTGCCGGCAAAAATTTATGAATGCCTTGCCACCGGCCGGCCCATCGTCGCCACGCCGTTGCCGGAGCTGACGACTGCCTTTGCCGGGCCTCTGCGCTTTGCGACCGATGGCCCGGGCTTTGCCACGGCGGTGGAGGATGTGCTGGCCAGTGACACCAGCGAAACACGCGCGGCACGTGTGGCGCTGGCCCAGGCCAACACTTGGGAACAGCGCTACGGCCACATCCGAGCCTTACTGGCCGGGCTTGACGCAGAGGAGGCGAGCGGATGATCACCACCGAACCAATCCTGTCTATAATCATTGTCGCCTATAAATCGCGCGACGAGATTGGGCCGTGCCTCGAGTCGTTGCCGCGCGGGCTCGACGGCCGCGCGGTCGAGGTGGTCGTGGTGGACAACTCGCCGGGCGACGGGGCGGGCGAGTTGATTCGCACGCAATTCTCCTGGGTCGACTATGTCGCCGCGGACAAAAACCTCGGCTTTGGCCGGGCCAACAATCTCGGCTATGCGAGCAGCCATGGGGAATGCGTGCTATTCCTTAATCCCGACACGGTCTGCAACGAGGCCGCGTTGGCGCACTGCGTCGCTCGGGTGCGCGCCGAGCGCGAGATCGGGCTCATTTCGCCGAAGCTCGTTCTGGCCGACGGCGCGATGGACCTGGCCTGCCGGCGCTCGATCCCGACACTGTGGGACGGCTTTTGCCGCGCGAGCGGGCTGGCCGGGGCGTTTTCGCGCACCGGATTTTTTGCAGGCTACAACCTTACCCATTTGCCCGCCGATGGCACTTACGAAGTCGGCGCGATCAACGGCGCCTTCATGCTCGCGCGGCGCGAGGTGTTGGAACGGGTGGGGCTGTTCGACGAAAATTTTTTCATGTATGGCGACGATCTCGATTTGTGCATCCGCATGAAGCGAGCCGGCTACAAAATCATTTATGACGGCCGTGTGCAGGTCACGCATTTGAAAGGCGTGAGCGTGGCCAAGGATTACGATGCGATGGCGCTGGCAATTTTTGACGCAAACCGCGACGTTTACCTGAAGCATTTTAATCCGCGCGGCTCACGGCTCATAAATTTGAAATATCGAATCGCCTTTGGACTCTGGAAACGCGTGGCCCTGTTGCGGGCGCGGCTGCGCGGGCACCGGCGCGTGCGGCCGGTGTGATGCCAATCTCGCTTTAGCCACGAAAGAGCACATAGAGCACCTATTAATTGGGCGCGAATTTTTTACCGCGGATTGCACGGATGATCGCCCTACTTCGCTCTTCGAGCTTCGAAGGGCAGGCGGATCCGGATCAATGCATTTTAACCACTAATTTTCACTAATCAGCACTAATAGACTGCTGAAAAACTTTGCCGGCCGTCGTTGCGATCGGAAAGCGCTGCAGCAGCGTTTTCCTGCTCGCAACGCGACGGCCAACACGGCCTTGGCCGTGTGCTGCGTTTGCAGCATAGTTTTTCATCAGCTTGTTCATATCAGCGTCATCTGCGTGATCCGCGGAGAAATGATTCCGAGATTAGTGCCGATTAGCGTCCATTAGTGGTTAAAAAAGTGAGTCCAATGCGTGTTCTCTGCGCTCCTTGTGATCCTTTGTGGCTAAAAAGGTTTGAAGATTGAGCCGTGCCTTTGTCCTCTTCTCTCTGATCATCGAAGCGCTGTGTAGTGTTAACGCACCCCAAAGGCAAAATGTCCGAAGCAAAAAAAGTTCTCCTCAGGCCGGATAACAGGGCGATCTGGCGATGGGCGATGGCAGCGGGGTTGGCCGTGCTGGCAGCGCAGTGGTGGCTCGTGGCGCGCGCTGGGACGGATGTTCCCTTTCAAGACCAGTGGGACGTGGAGGGGAAGTGGCTTTATCCCGCATGGCGTGACGGCGCGCTGCGGTTGGCCGACTTGTTCCAGCCCTATAACGGACAACGCCTGGTCTGTACGCATTTGCTCAACCTGTGTCTGTTCGTCCTCAATGGGCAGTGGGATCCGTTGTTGCAGATGGCGGTCGGGGCGTTTTTGCATGCCGTCGGAGCCATGTTTTTAACCCGAAAGCTGGCGGCCCTCGGCGCTGGCTGGAAGGCGCGCGGTGCCATCACTGCAGGTGTTGTCCTGGCCTGCCTTCCGTTGGCATCGTGGTTTAATGCCCTCAACGGGTTTCAATCCCTCGTTTATTTCACGCTCGGTTTCTCGCTTATCTCCTTCGCCCGGCTTGGCGACGTAAACGCTTCTGCGATCAAATTACTTGCCGGCACCGTCGCAGGACTTGCCGCCATGTTGTCGAGCGGAGCCGGCGAACTCGTCCCGGTGGCGTTGGTGGGATTAATGATCTTGCGCATCGCCGAGGCGCGGGGCGGGAAAAACATCCTGTGCACGGCTTGGCCTGCAGCGGTGTTGTTGGTTGCAGCCATCGCGCTGATGGCATCGGTTCCACCTGACCACAACTTGCACGCATTGCAGTCGCATTCTGCAGGTGAGTTCCTCGCCGCTTGCGCCCGGCTCATGGCGTGGCCGCACGTCGACCAACCCTTGGCCGCCCTCGCGTTAAATCTCCCGTTGGTCCTCGTTGTCGCCGCCCGGATCCTGCGGCGTCGCCAGCCACGCGCGGGCGAAGACTTCGTTCTTTTGCTTGGTGGATGGGCGGTGGCCATCGCACTCGCCACCGCGTGGGCCCGCGGTGGTGGCGGTGAACTGCTGGCCGGCTTTATCCCTTCGCGCTACGTCGATTTTATCGTGCTGCTGCCGCTGGCGAATGCCTGGTGTGCCATCGTGTTGGCGGCGGAGGCAACCGGCCAATGGCGGACGCGCGCCCGCGTGCTGGCCGCGGTGTGGGGTTGTTTTCTTTTTATCGGCTGGCTGGGAATTTCGCTGGAGATGTGGCGGGGCATTGTGCGGCCGCGGATCCATGACCGCCTGGCGCCGGTGAGGCTGGCGGTGGCCTTCCAGGCGAGCGGCGACGCGACGGTGTTTGCCGGGCAACCCCGACTGTATGTTCCTTATCCAAATCCGGAGTCGATCCTGGTCGTATTGCGTGATCCACGACTACAGGGCGCCTTGCCGCCGTCGTTTCAGCCCAAGCAGCCTTTGGGACCACTGTCTCGCGCGGTGCGGGCGCTGATGGACCAATAGAGCATTGATTAATTTGGTTCAGATTTTTTACCGCAGATTGCACGGATGATCGCCCTACTTCGCTCTTCGAGCTTCGAAGGGCAGGCGGATCCGGATCAATGCATTTTAACCACTAATTTTCACTAATCAGCGCTAATAGACTGCTGAAAAACTTTGCCGGCCGTCGTTGCGATCGGAAAGCGCTGCCGGAGGCAGGCCAAAGTCACAGGAATCAAGTGACAAGTAGCAAGAGGGCTCTGGGCGCATATTCCTGATACTTGAAAACCTGCTACCTGCTACTTTTTCGATACCCAACTAGCAGCACAATTTTTCATCAGCTTGTTCATATCAGCGTCATCTGCGTGATCCGCGGAGAAATGATTCCGAGATTAGTGCCGATTAGCGTCCATTAGTGGTTAAAAAAGTAAGTCCTATGCGTTTGTGTCGACACTGGCGCCGATGGCCGGTGTGATTAAGAACAGTTCGAAAATAGTGTAGCCACGAAGGATCACAAAGAACACAGGGAACAACCTTTCTTTGAGATCTATGTGATCTTTAGTGGCAAAAATTATCCGATGAAAAAGCGTGATGGATGCGGGCTAATCATCCCGAGTAATCGGCCGGTCTGGCTGTGGGCGGCGACGGCGGGAGTGATCGTGCTGGCCGCGCAGTGGTGGCTGGTGGCGCGGGCGGGAACGGATATTCCTTTTCGGGACCAATGGGACGTGGAAGGGCTCTGGCTCTATCCGGCGTGGCGCGACGGTACGCTGCGACTGAGTGCTTTATTCCAAGCGCACAACGAGCACCGCCTCGTCTGGACGTATTTGCTCGATCTTTCGCTGTTCGCGCTCAACGGCCAGTGGGACCCCTTGCTGCAGATGGCCGCGGGGGCGGGGTTGCACGCTTTGGCCGTGGGATTTCTCGTGCGTGAGCTGGTCCGTGGCAGCACGAACTGGAAAGTGCAAGGTGGCCTCGCGGCCGGCGTCGCGCTGGCCGGTCTGCCGCTGGCAGCCTGGTTCAATGCGCTTTGCGGAATCCAATCGAATACTTATTTTGCTCTGATATTTTCGTTCGTGGCCTTTGCTTGGTTGGGCGCAGAAGAGCGATCTCGCGTTAAGCTTATTGGGGGGATGAGCGCGGGCCTGGCGGCCATGTTCTCGTTGGGCGCGGGCGAGCTGGTCCCGGTGGCCTTGCTCGGGCTGGCAGTTTTGCACGCCACCGAAAGACGACGGCTGGCGGGAGCATGGCGCAGCATTTGGCCGGCGCTGGTTTTGCTGGCGGTGGCGGTGGTGTTGATAAAATCCGTGCCGGCCAATAAAGTGCTGGAGTCGTGGCATGCCGGTTCGCTCAAGGAGTTTACCGTTGGGTTTATGCGAGCGGCGGCTTGGCCGCACACGGACCAACCGCTCGCCGCGCTGGCGTTGAATCTTCCCCTCGCGTTGGTCGTGATGGGCCGGATGGCCCGCCGTCGGCAGCCGCGGACAGGGGAAGATTTTGTGCTTTTACTGGGAGGCTGGGCCGTAGCCAACGCCCTGGCGATGGCGTGGGCTCGTGGTGGCGCCCCGGAATTCCAGGCGGGAATCGTGCCGTCGCGGTATGTGGATTTTCTTGTGCTGCTGCCGCTGGCGAATGCCTGGTGTGCCATCGTGCTGGCGGCCGAGGCGCTCGGTCCATGGCGGCTACGCGCGCGCGTCCTGGCGGCGGTGTGGTGGGCTTTTCTTTTTCTCGGCTGGCTCGGCGTTTCGCTGGAGGCGTGGCGTGGCATCGTGCAGCCTCGCATGGAGGATCGCCTGGCGCCGGTGAGAGTCATGGTGGCTTTCCAGGCGAGCGGCGATGGGAGGGTATTTATCGGGCAGCCACAGTTGAATGTCCCTCATTTCAACATGCCCCTGATGCTGGCGGTATTACATGACCCGCGCCTGCAGGGGGCCTTGCCGCCGTCGCTTCAGCCCAAGCTCCCCATGGGGCCGCTTTCCCGCGAGGTGCGAATGCTGATGGGACAGGAAATGCACCGACGAGCCAATCATAGCGGGGCCGATCCGAAGATGACAGGTTTCTAAGGATTAGATTAAAGAAAAATCGGGCTGGAAATCGCGCTAAAGTAGGTGGATGCACGCGCTCTCGCTTTACCTCGATACCTCGGTGATCTCTTGCAAGGCTACCCGTCCTTGCGCATAGTAGCGCCAACTTTTCTGATCCATGGCTACGAAGAAAAAAAGTTTTGACGCAGTGGCGGCCTCGCGTCGCTGGCGCATCCAGACCGGGCGCAAGTTGCGCGGCCTGAGCTTCGCGCAGCAGCAGGTGCTTTTGCAGCGCACGACCGACGCATTGTTTGCGGCCAAGCCGTCGCGTCGCGCGTCTGCGCTGACGCATCGCTAAGGGCCTGGCGAACTCTGGCGGCGGCACATGGGCGCTTAATTTGGACCTGGCCGCTGGTGCGCACACGCTCAACGCCAACGCCGTGGATCAGGCCGTGTTTCTCCAGCGCATGAGGGTGAGCGCGAGGATTTGCGCGTCGAGCCAGGGCGACCAGTTTTCGATGTAGTAAATATCGTGCTGGATGCGGGCGGCGAGGTCGCTGTCGCCGCGCAGGCCGTGAACTTGCGCCCAGCCGGTCATGCCGGGTTTCACGAGGTGGCGCGGGAGATAATGGGGAATGGAATGTGAGAGTTGCTCGACGTGGTAGGGCCGCTCGGGCCGCGGGCCGACCAGGCTCATGTCGCCGCAAAGGACGTTCCAAAATTGCGGCAGCTCGTCGAGGTTCCAGCGGCGCATCCACGCGCCGAGGCGCAGGAGGCGCGGATCGTCCCGCCCGGTGCTCTGGTGCGCGGCATCGGTCGCGTCGGCGTCGGGTGTCATGCTGCGGAGCTTGTAAAGCCTGAACGGGCGGTGCCCGTCGCCGACGCGGGTCTGGCGGAAGAGCACGGGGCCGCCGGGCGACTCGCGCTTGATCAGCGCGGCGAGCACGAGCATGGGCAGCGCAAAAACCACGAGGCCGATGAGCGCGCCGAAGATGTCAACGAGGCGCTTGAGCGCGCGGTTGAACAGTTTCGTGATCGGAAGCTCGTCCACGCCGAGCACGGGGAGCCGCCCGATGGTTTGCAGGCGCAGGCCGCTGAGAAAAATCGGAAACGCGGTCGGGATGACCTTCCATTCCACATAGGCGCGTTCGCAACACTCGATGATGCGTTGCATGTCGTCGCGGGGCAGGTCGAGCCGCGTGGCGATGAGGAGATCGACGGCTCCGCGGGAAAAAATATCATCGAGCGCAGCCGCGGGCCCGAGGAGGGGAATGTTTCCCGCGGTTGGCGTCGGGTCGCCGGGCAGCGTGACGAGGCCGGCGAACGCGAGCGGATGCGCGGGACTGCGCATGAGCTCGGCGGCGAGTTCACGGGCGCCCTCGTTCCAGCCGAGCAGAGCGGTCCGGCGTTGCAGGCGGGCGCGGAGGGCCGGCCGGGTCAAAACAAAATACACCAGCGCGCGCCAGAGGGCGAGCAGGGCGACGACGCAGAGGCACGCGATTACGACAAAGAGGCGCGAGATGGGCGGGTTGAACTCCATCACGAGCGACACACCGAGGTAGGCGGCGAGCCAGAATGTGGCGCCTTTAAAAATTGAGCTGAGATTCTGGTAGCGACGCAGGAGCAGGCGGCTGTCGTAGAGGCCGAGTTGCGCGAACGCGCCAATGAGCAGGGCGACGCCGAGCAGGAGCAGCGGCAGGTAGCGCGCGAACGTGGCATCGGGCACGGCGAGGCCGAGGCGGCCAAGCGGCGACATGTAGCGCAACGCATAGCCGAGCGAGAGGCCGGCGAAGGTGACGAGGGTGTCACCCGCGAGGAGGGCGAGGGGCACAAATGTCTCGCGGAAGCTATTGGAGGCTGCGCGTGGCAAGGGTTGAGTGGTTTACAAAATACTGTAGTCACAAAGGATTGCGAAGAAAACATATGTTTTCGAAGGTTTTCTTTGTGGCCACCTCATCCCGTTGGCTGTTCTTCCGAGCCACGAAGAATTCATGGCAGATGTTTTAGCCACGAAGGATCACAAGGATCGCAAAGATAAGTTTCCGATCACAGCACGTATTTTTTGATCTCGAACTTATAGCTGCCAAAATTAATCAGCAGACCGTGGTTTCGACGGGAGAATTTTAAGTAACCAAGCAATTGCGCGGTATGTTCCTCAGCCAATGTTTTACAGGCTTTGAGCTCGACCAATAATTCGTTCTCCACAAACAAATCGGCCAAGTAGTCTCCGAGTCCAGTGCCATCTTCGTCCCGGACCAGCAGGGGAACTTGTTGTCCGATGCACAACCCGGCCTTGCGCAAGCGATGGGCCAGCGCATTTTCATAGATCTTCTCCAAATGGCCATGCCCATGGTAAACATGGATGGCGTAAGCTGTTTCCCTCACCTTGTCGCAGAGATTATTGATTTCCATGCCACATAATAGCAGTGAAAAATCAGCTGCTGAAATATATGCCCGCTTTCTTTGAGCTCTTTGTGATCTTTTGTGGCTAAAATATGCTCTAGTCTGCTGCTATCTTGTCGACGGACGGGGATTGTCGAGAAATTCGAGCAGCAGAGGCGAAGGCAGCCAGCTTTTCCGGGGGAAAAGAAACGCCAGCGAGCCGGTGGCCAGGGCATTTTCATGCACGTCGAACAAATCCACCGGCATCGGCAGATCGAGGTTGCGCATGAGCACGGGATAACCGGAGCGCCCGCGGCGGTAAACGCGCGCGGGCGCGGTGAGGATCGGGCCGGGCGCCGGGTCTTGCGCGAAAAAATCGCGGCGGGCGGGCGTGGTGGCAACCGCGGCGACGGCGCGGCCCGGGAGCTCGCCAAATAACCAGGCGCTGAGCGCCGAGGTGTAACGCAACTCTGCGCCGGGCCAGCGCTCGGGCGGCAGGCGCGTGGCCAGCTCGCGATAATATTGTGCGACCAGCGCGGCGGTGGGCGCGCGCAGCGGCGCGAGCGCAGACGTGCGCCACCACGGCGACGCGACAAAGATGGGATCATTGAGGCATTCGAGGGCCAGCGCCTGGGCGGCGGCATTGGCGCGGCCCTGGTTCAGGCGGGCGAGGCCGAGGCCAAAATAAACGCCGCCTTTGTCCGGCACGAGATGCGCCGCGGCGAGGAAGTGACTCTCAGCTGCGGCCGGGTCGCGCACGAGGAGCAGCCAGCCGAGGTTGAAATGCGCGATTTCCTGCCCGGGATTGAGCGCGAGGGATTTCTCGAACAAGGCCCGGGCGAGGCTGGCCTGCGCGGGATTGCGGTCGAGCGCGAGCGCATCGATGTTGAGCGCCGGTGTCGGGTCTTCCCGGCCGAGCGCGCTGATGAGCACGGCGGCGGTGATGACTGCCAGCCCCAGCGCGGCGCGGACGCGCGGTGCGGCAAAGCTAACGGCGGGTGGTGCGCATGCGGCGATGCACGCGGCGGCCAAAGCCATGAACACCGGCACGTCGAGTTGGAAATCGGTCAGCGCAAAAATGCCATAGCCGACGAGGGCCAGCCCAGCCGTGGCCGGCGCAGGCTTTTTCCACAGCGAACAGGCCACCAGCGCGGCCAGCGCCAAAATGCAGGCGAGACCGGGCGCGCCGGTGTCGGCCCAGATTTGCACGGGAGTGCTGTGGAGCTCCAGGGCGGTCTCGACCCCGCCATCGAGCCGCGCGCGATAGCGCGGGTAAACGAGCGGCGTGACGCCCGGGCCCCAGCCGAGCAGCGGCCGGTCGGAACCCATGCGCAGGCCGGCGGTAAACATCGCCGAGCGTTGCACGGCGCTGTCGTCGGGCGGCGCGGAAGAAGTTTCTTGGGCGAGGAGATCGCGGATGCGCGGGTTGGCCAGCGCGAATACCGCGACCAGTGCGACGGCCGCGGCGGCGAGCAGCACGGCGTGCTTGGTCCGCAAACGGTCGCGCCGCCAGGCCAGCGCGAGTACGGTGAGCAGCAAGCCGGCCAGCCCGAGCACGGCGCCGCGGCTGCCGCTGGTGAAGAGCATGAACAACGCCAGAGCCAGGGCGGCCACCCAGCCGGCGCGGGCCCGGCCACGGGTGTGAGCGATGCGCGCGCTGAACCAGGGCAGCATGAACACGGCCAGCCCTCCGGTATAGTTGGAGTGGCCGAGTGGATGTTCGTTGCGTTGATTGAAGAGGGCATGCAGCGAAGCGATTTGCCCGGCCCGCAAACCGGGCACGATCTCGCTGAAGAGCCACGAACCGAGGCTGTCGGCGAGCACCACGACAAAAAACCAACCAAGCGCACGTTCAAGCGTGGCCAGGCGGGCCTTGGTTTCAGCGGCGTCGGCCTGCAGCGAGTCGAAGAGAAGAAGACCGGCGGCGAGCCCGGCGAGCAGCGTGGCGGCGGCGGGCAGGCTTTGGGCGCGAAAAGGGCTGGCCAGCGCGGCGGCGAGTTCAACCGCGGCGAGGAGGCCAAGCGGCCAGCGCCACGCGGTGGCCGGCAAGGCGAGTGGCCGCGGGTCGAAAGCGGTGCGCACCAGCAGCGCGGCGGCGGGCGCGAGTTGCACAAACCAGAAGGCCAGCCACCAGGGCCACGAATACATGCGCGTGGCGCCCTTGTCCACGAGCGTGAGCGCGGCCAGCCCGGCGAGACCGAGCACGCAGAGCAGGCGCGTGAAACGTTGGGCGGAGGTGGCGGGGCTCATGCGCGGCGATTGATTTGGTAAGCGGTCAGCCGGATTTTTTGCCACAAAAGATCACATAGAGCTCAAAGAAAGGTTTTGCTCTGTGTTCTTTGTGATCTTTCGTGGCTATATTATTTTTAAACCGCTCTAAAGCCATGGCGAGCGGAATTGGTTTGTGAGGCCACCGAAGCCTTGGCGAGGGCGGCCGGGCGCGCTCAGAACGCGTCGGGCCTGCTTCGCTAAAGCAGTTAAAATATTGTGGCCGCATGGGTATGCTGCATTGAGCAAGCTTGGGTGGAGCGCGTTGACCCCTGTATAGACCGGGGACATGGGTGACACACGTACGGGGACATGGGTAACACTTGGGGATGCCCTGGATTACCTCTACACCCATGTCACAACGATTCGAGTTCGTCGTTTTAGCCAGCAAGGCTGGCA
>Ga0210398_10000357_pt1 | contig 53703 bp, 50 predicted proteins | sample IncBWC4OmetaG_FD_161047 | JGI IMG/M metagenome (GOLD analysis project Ga0210398, IMG submission 161047) | Forest soil microbial communities from Barre Woods Harvard Forest LTER site, Petersham, Massachusetts, United States - Inc-BW-C-4-O | ecosystem: Environmental > Terrestrial > Soil >...
CAGCTGCAGCGCATGGAAACGAAACTGAGCGAGTTGGTGGCGCGGCTGAAATCGGCGGCGGGCGACAATTTGAAGGCCGTGGTGCTTTATGGTTCGGCTGTGACCGGCGAATTTCAGGAAAAACACTCCGATCTGAACACGTTGTGTCTGGTCGAGCGCACAACCCTGATCGAACTCGAACGCCTTCACGCCGTTGCCGAGTGGTGGATGAGCCAGAAAAATCCGGCTCCGCTGATCTTCACGCTCGAAGAGCTGGCGCGGTCAGCCGATGTGTTTGCGATCGAGATGCTGGACATGAAGCGACACCACCGGATGCTCTTTGGCGCGGATTTCCTGGAGCAAATGGAAGTCCCGCTTCGGCTGCATCGGCTGCAGGTCGAGCGCGAACTTCGCACGAACTGGCTGCGGTTGCGCCAGGCGATCGTCGTTGCACCGGCCAAGAAGAAGGCGCATCTCGGCATCATGCTGTCGTCGATCGCTGTGTTTTGTGCGCTATTTCGGCACGCGCTGATCGCGCTCGGCCAGCCGGAGGCGCATGGTAAACGGGAGGCAGTGGATGGCGTTGCCGTGCTAAGCGGAGCGGACGCGTCGGGATTTCACGGCATTCTGGAATTTCGTGCAGGGAAGCGCAAGGAAAAGGATATCGATATCGAGGCGGCGATGCATACGTACCTCGAATTTGTCGAAGTGGTGACCAACGAAGTGGACCGCCGGCTCGAAACTTCCTAGGGTCGGCTGGCGTATTAGCTGTAGGGTTGCGCGCTAGCAATCTGTTGTGATGTGATAGATTTCCGGCGGAGGCTGCTCATGAAGGTATTTCTCGGAATTGTCGCGGTTCTGGTGATCATTGCGCTGCTTTTTGGTGGCATGTACGTCTCGCGCCGCAATCAGATGGTCACTCTGAATGAGTCGGTCAAGTCTGACTGGGCGCAGGTGGACGTGGTCCTACAGCGCCGCTCCGACCTGATTCCGAACCTTGTGGAGACGGTGAAGGGATTTGCCGCGCAGGAACAGACCGTGTATGACGATATCGCCAAGGCGCGCGCAGCCCTGGGCGGCGCGCAAACCCCGAAAGATAAGATCGCGGCGAACGGCCAGCTCGATGGCGCGCTGAGCCGCCTGCTAGTGATTGTCGAGAACTACCCGCAGCTCAAATCGAACGAGAATTTCCTGAAGCTGCAGGACGAACTAGCCGGCACCGAAAATCGCATCGCCGTCGAGCGCAAGCGGTACGATGACGCGATTCAGGCATACAACACGTACATCACACAATTCCCGAACAATGTCATCGCCGGCATGTCCGGGTTCCAGCGCAACGACGCGTACTTCGCGGCTACGGAAGCTTCGCGGGCGGTGCCGAAGGTGCAGTTTGCGCCTCCTGTGGTTCACTAAGCTTTCTCGCGGCGGCTTGACCGCGATTGGCGGGGCGCGCTAGGCTACTTCTCGGCCACCAAACTTGATGAAGCAAACCGTACGAATCGCCGGAGGGATCAACGAACTGTTCGGCACGCTCGATGAAAACCTGAAATTTCTCGAATCCACGCTGCACGTCACCACAAATCTGAAAGATCGCGACATGGAGATCGAGGGCGAGCCCGCGCAGGTGGAGCGCGCCGCGCGCCTGCTGGGCGCGTACAACGATCGCGTCCGCGAAGGGCGTATCCCCACGAGCCAGGAAGTGAAAGCGCTGCTTCGGACCGCCGCGGACCAGCCCGTCTCGACGCTGCAGGGAGCGTTCTCTCCTTCGCACAAGCGCGCGCTCGGCAAGAAAAGCGTGGTACCCAAGAGCGCGAACCAGAAGCGCTACATCGAGGCTTTGGAAACCTACGACATGGTTTTCGCCATCGGCCCGGGCGGGACGGGAAAAACATATCTCGCCGTCGCGCTGGCCGTGTCCGCGTTGCTCTCCAAACAGGTGAACCGGATCATTCTCGCGCGGCCCGCCGTTGAAGCAGGCGAACGGCTCGGCTTTCTCCCCGGAACACTTCAAGAAAAGGTCGATCCGTACATGCGCCCACTCTACGACGCACTTCACGACCTGCTCGAGGCGGACAAGCTCGAAAGCTTCCTCGAGAAGGGCATCATTGAAGTCGCTCCGCTGGCTTTCATGCGCGGCCGGACACTGAACGATTCGTTTGTGATTCTGGATGAAGCGCAGAACACGACCAGCGAACAGATGAAGATGTTCCTCACGCGGCTGGGATTCAATTCCAAAGCGGTCATCACCGGCGACGTCACCCAGATTGATTTGCCGGATTCGCGAAAGTCGGGGTTGGTGGAAGCGATTGACGTGGTCGGCAAGATCGAAGGCATCTCGTTTGCTTATTTCGATGAACGGGACGTGGTGCGCCACAACCTGGTGCAGCGAATCATTAAGGCATACGAGGAACACATCGGCACCCACGGAAGCGGAGCGAACTCGGGGCGCGCCGCGCGCACCGCTGGCACCAACTTGCCCAGCGAAAATCGAACCCGCGAATAGCCACTCAGGGTAAAATCCCGCTTTCATTTGATGCTGTGCTGCGCCTGGACTACTCTCGAACATGACGACAACGGTTGAAAACTGGGCCGAGAAAATCCGCGCAGGAGACGTGCGCGCGATTTCGCGAGCCGTTTCGGCCATCGAGAATCGAACAAGCGAGGCCGAAGCGCTAGTGCGACAGCTTTTCGCGTACACGGGCCGCGCGTGGCGCGTGGGGTTTACGGGCGCGCCCGGTACAGGGAAGAGCACGCTTGTGGATCGCCTCGCGGCGCATTATCGCAGCGAGAAGAAAAGTGTTGGCATCATCGCGGTTGACCCTTCCAGCCCGTTTACCGGCGGCGCGATCTTGGGTGACCGTGTGCGAATGCAGGGGCACGCGGGCGATGAGGGGATTTTCATCCGGTCCATGGCCACGCGCGGATATCTTGGCGGGCTCGCGCAATCCACGGGCGACACGGCTCTGTTGCTGGACGCCGCGGGCAAGGACATGATCCTGGTCGAGACGGTAGGTGTGGGGCAGGGCGAGATTGAAATCGTGCGACTGGCGGATTGCACAGTCGTAGTCCTGGTTCCGGGTATGGGCGACGACGTGCAGAGCCTGAAAGCCGGATTGATGGAGATCGCGGACATTTTCGTGATCAACAAATCCGATCGCGAGGGAGCAGGGCGATTTGAGGAGCAGCTCGGCGCGATTTTGCAGATGGTTCCTAATCGCGGGGGGTGGAAGCCGCCGGCGATTCGCACGGTCGCCACAGACGATCAAGGAGTCGGGGAACTGGCGCGACAGATTGGTCTGTTTCGCGAGCACGTGAACAAAGCCCTGGACCGGCCAGCCCAAGAACTCGCGTACTGGAAGCAATGGTTGCGGCGGTTGGTTGAGACGCGGCTGGTTGAACGAGTGCTGGGCGACCCAGCGAGTTCGGCGGCATTCGAAATACTTGCTCGCGAGGTGGCCGCGCGGAAAAAAGATCCGTACGCTGCTGTGAATGAAATTCTCTCCAGGGGCGGCGCGTGAAACTCGGCGAGCTGGAATTTCACATCATCTCCGCGGGGCACGTGCTGCTCGACGGCGGGGCGATGTTCGGCGTGATTCCGCGCCCGTTGTGGGAAAAGAAAATGCAGCCGGACGCGCGCAACCGCGTCACGCTTTCGATGAATAGCTTGCTGATTCACGCGGGCGGGAAGCGGATTCTGGTCGAGACCGGTGCGGGCGACAAAATGAACGCGAAGGCGCGGGAAATCTACGGCCTCGATGGTCCGTTTCTCGAGGATGAGTTGCGCGGCTACGGCTTGCGTTCCGAGGACATCGACATCGTCCTGAACACACATCTTCATTTCGATCACGCCGGCGGGAACACGCGGACTGAAAAGGGGAAGGTTGTGCCCGCGTTTCCAAACGCGCGCTACATCGTTCAGCGCGGGGAATTCGAACACGCGATCAATCCGAACGAGCGCGACCGCGCAAGCTATTTCCTCGAGAACTATGCGCCGATTCAAGCCGCCGGAAAGTTTTCGCTTCTTGATGAAGACGGGGAGATCGCGCCTGGCGTCGAAGTGATTCGCATTCCCGGGCACACCGCTCACATGCAAGGTGTCAAGCTGACTGGAGGCGGGAAGACAGCATTTCTCTTTGCGGATTTGGTGCCCACGACGGCGCATCTCCCGATTGCGTGGATAATGGGTTACGATCTCTATCCCATTACGACCCTCGAGAACAAGAAGCGATGGATTCCCGAGGTCATTCGGGAGGGCTGGCTCGCGCTTTTTGCGCACGATGCGCGATGTCCTGCGGCTTTTTTGCGCGAGCGCGGCGGTCAATGGGAAGCTGAGCCGGTAACAATAGATTAGGTGCCGCACAATTCAGGAGCTTGAATGACGAAGACGAAGAAGTCGAAGACGCGCGGCAAACAAGAGGCGATCAAGACTGCCATCATTGGCGGGAGCGGTCTGTACCAGATGGCGGGCCTGACGGACACGCGCGAAGTTCGCTTGAAGACGCCGTTCGGCGATCCCTCCGATGCAATCGTCGTTGGCACCCTCGAGGGCAAGCGCGTTGCGTTTCTATCGCGCCACGGGCGCGGCCATCGCTTTTCGCCGAGCGAGATCAACTATCGAGCGAATATCTGCGCGCTAAAAATGCTGGGCGCTGAGCGGATTATTTCAGTCAGCGCTGTGGGATCGCTTCGCGAGGATCTTCCGCCGCTCGAGTTTCTCATTCCGGATCAGTTTTTTGATCGTACGCGCGGACGTATCTCTACCTTTTTTGATGGAGGAATCGTGGCGCACGTCGGCTTCGACAAACCGACGTGTCCCGCGCTGTCCGCTCATCTGGCCGCGGCGTGTGACCGGACGGGCATTAAGACGCATCGTGGCGGGACGTACGTTTGTATGGAAGGACCGGCGTTTTCATCCATCGCCGAATCGCACACCTATCGCCAGCTGCGATTCGACGTGATCGGGATGACCGGTGTGACCGAAGCCAAACTCGCGCGTGAAGCGGAACTCTGCTACGCTACGTTCGCTTTGATCACGGATTACGACTGCTGGCACCCGCAACACGACGCCGTCACGCTGAATGAAATCCTCGCCAACATGGGGCGCAACACGGACAACGTGCAGCGCGCGATTCGGGAGGCGGTTTGCTCCTTGAGCGAAGAGCGGGCGTGCAAATGCGGCGGAGCGCTCGCGCATGCGATCATCACCGACCGAAAAGTGATTCCGGCCGCGACGAAGAAGCGCCTCGCGCCGATTGCCGGCAAGTATATTTCTTAGCGCGCGTGCTGGGCGCCATCTTCACCTGGACGCCTGTTGCTTACCACAACGCAGAACTGCTCAACGCGGCCTGCTAAACAATCGGGAGAGAATATGTCGCTTTTGGTCGTGGGGTCGGTCGCGTTCGATGGTATTGAAACTCCGCACGGCAAGATTGAGCGCACGCTCGGCGGAGCGGCGAGCTATTTTGCGTTGGCTGCCAGCCACTTCGCGCCCGTCCGCCTGGTCGCCGTGGTTGGTGAGGATTTCACGGCGAAGGACGAAGCTGTTTTCCGCGGCCGAAAGATAGATCTGGCCGGCTTGGAGCACGCCAAGGGTAAATCCTTCTTCTGGGCCGGTCGCTATAGCCAGAACATGAACGAGCGCACGACGCTCACGACCGAGCTGAACGTGTTCGCCAATTTCCAGCCCACTCTTCCGGCATCGTATGTTGACTCGTCGTTCATTTTTCTCGGCAATATCGATCCGAAGCTGCAGCGATCCGTCCTCGATCAAATTCGGCGCAAGCCCAAGATCGTCGGTCTCGATACGATGAACTATTGGATCGGCGACTTTAACGCGGAGCTGCGTGAAACCCTAAAATACGTCGATATCCTGACGATCAATGACGATGAGACGCGCCAGCTGACCGGCGAGCACAATCTATTCCGCGCTGCCAAACAAATCTTCAAGATGGGTCCCACCACGCTGATCATCAAGCGAGGCGAACACGGCGCGATTATGATCCACAGGAATTTCGTATTTTCGGTCCCGGCATATCCTCTCGAAGAGGTCCGCGACCCGACGGGAGCCGGTGATACGTTCGCAGGCGGTTTCATGGGCTATCTTGCAGGCAAAGGGCGCGTCAACGAGCAGACTTTGCGCGCCGCAATGGTGTATGGCTCCGTGCTGGCGAGCTTCACGGTCGAACGATTCGGAGTGGAGCGGCTTGCAAAGGTGACGCGTAAAGAGATCACGTCACGTGCGCGGCTGTTCTCCAAGCTCACGTCCTTTAAGCTCTAGCGCAAGCACTCTGGTTGGTTGTTCGATTAGGATTTGTTTGAGGAGCGTCATGCTGCACGACTTGACGAGCTACATGGTTGGCCGGCTCCTGCTGGCCACAGTGCTCGGCGGCATCATCGGCCTCGAGCGGGAACTCCGGCACAAACCGGCGGGGCTACGCACGAACATGCTGATTTCGATAGGCGCGGCGCTGTTCACAATCATTTCGTTCGCGATGGCCAGCGCAGTGGGCGGGGATCACACGCGCATCGCAGCACAGATTATTCCCGGCATTGGCTTTATTGGTGCGGGCGTGGTAATTCGCGAGCGTGGGACCGTGCTAGGCATTACCAGCGCCGCCACAATCTTTGTGATTGCGGCCGTGGGGATGGCGTGCGGTGCGGGGATGCCGGTCACGGCGGTGTTCACCACCCTGTTGCTTCTTGTGTCCCTCGTGCTGCTCGGGATCGCCGAGGAACGATTCGGCCTCCACAGTCAGCTTACGACTTTTCGAATCACCGCCGCCGACCAAACCGGCCTGGTTGAGCGGGTGCACACTATCGCGTCGCAAATGGGAGTAGAGCTTCGACGCTGGCAGAGTCACAGGTCTTCGGACGGTTTCGTGGTTGAGTTCGATGCGGATGTGACGATCCCCAGAGAACGCGAATTGCTTGCCAAGCTGGGTGATCTGCACGCCCACTGCGAGGCTCGTGCACTGCGCTGACACCCGGCGTCGGGAAGCCAACCATTCGCTTCGCTCCGGAATCCGAGTTGACGTGCTGCGGGCCAGGATGCTATCAATCGTGCTCAATTAGCAGGGGACTTGCAGACGGTCTGTTGTGTTCCTCGTACCGCGTTCCCGGCTGCTGGCGCCGAGCGGCTTCGGGATCCCCGTTTGAAACTTTCTAGGAGGCTGGTCTTGAAGCGTTCGCGCTGGGTTGCGTTCATGTCGGTGGCGTTCGGACTCCTGCTACTGGCCAGTTGCAATGGCGGTCAGAAGATTCCTCCGTTTAATGCCACGCCGACAGTCTCGGGTTTCTTTCCGTCGAACGTTACCGCCGGAAGCCAGGGTTTCACGCTGGTTGTCTCAGGAACGGGTTTTATGTCCAATTCTCAGGGCGTGACATTCATAAATTGGAATGGATCCCCGCGCTCGACGACATTCAACGACGCCACAGGGGAACTTTCGGTTCAGATATTCGCGTCCGACGTCGCTGCAGCGAATACGATCGGCATCACGGCCACGAACCCGATTCCGGGCGGCGGGACATCACAAGTGACTCCTCCCACCGACATCTTTACGATCGTGCCGCCGCAAGCCGGCTTGACGATCGCATCGCTTGACCCCACGAGCATGAATGCCGGCGGCGCGGCTTTTACGCTCACGGTCAACGGAACGGGTTTTGCGACCAGCGACGTGGTCACGTGGAATGGAAGCCAGCGCGTCACCACAATTGCACCGATGAATACCACGGTGGCGACTGCTCAGATCACTGGTGACGATATCGCGACCGCCGGCACGGCCAGCGTCGCGGTCAGCACGCCCAACCAGGTCGTCGCGACGCCTTCGCTCAGTTTTGCGATTACAGGCGCTAATAACTCGACTCCTTCCCTTTCTTCGCTATCGCCCTCGAGCACGGCCCACGGTGGCGGCGATTTTGAGATGAGATTGAATGGATCGGGGTTCGGACCGAATGCCACTGTCGAGTGGAACGGCGGCTTCATTGCAACGGCATTTATCAGCTCCTCGCAGCTGGTCGCGTATATTCCAGCAGCGGAGGTTGCGAACATGGGATCGGCAACCGTTACGGTGATAAATCCAGCGCCTGGTGGAGGAACCTCGTCGCCCACCATGTTCACGATTAAGTGACCTTTGGATGCCGGTTTCCCGATTTCATCACTTAACTCTTAACTTCCGACATCGTTCCTGCCGCTAGACTCACCTCCTTAAATTCCTTATTCTCGATTGCGACAGATGACCCCACCTCTCAAACCACCTGCGCTACGCCCGGGCGATGGAATTCGAATCCTTTCGCTCGCAAGTCCCCTTCAGATCGATCATCTGCAGAAGGGTTGCGAGGAACTGGTGCGCCTCGGGTATGCGCCGGAAATGAACCGGGAAAGGGCATTAGCGCATGAAGGGTTCTTCGCGGGCTCGGCAGCTAATCGCCTCTCCGCGCTGAAGGAAGCCCTTACTGAAGTCTCGAGCCGCGCGATTTTCTGCTCGCGCGGCGGATACGGCTCCACCTATCTGCTCGAGGGTTTGGCGGCTGTACGGGCACCGGCCAAAATCCTGCTCGGCTCGAGCGACATCACGGCTCTGCAAATCTTCCTTTGGCAAAAATTCCGCTGGGTGACTTTCTACGGCCCCATGGTCGCGTCGAACTTTGATCGGGGCGCGGGCGCTCCGCACGGTTACGACCGCGCGAGTTTCGTTCGCGCCCTAACGGAAACCAAGCAGGGCTGGCACCTCGATCTCTCCGGCGAACCGCTGGCGCCCGGAACAGGTACAGGCGTGCTCCTCGGAGGCTGCCTGACGCTGGTGGAATCTACGCTTGGCACTCCGTGGGAAATTGACACGCGCGGAGCCATCCTAGTTCTCGAAGACCGGGGCATGAAGCCTTACCAGGTGGATCGTGCGCTCACGCATCTTCGGCAGGCTGGGAAATTGGAGGGCATCGCTGGAATTATTCTCGGCGACTTTCCGGAATGCGACCCGCCGATGGGATCAGAAGCCGTGGTGGATGTCGCACACCGGATTCTGGGATCGCTGAACGTGCCGCTGGTTTGGGGCGCTCCGATCGGACATACATCGCGCGCCATGTTGACACTCCCTCTGGGGGTTCGCGCCGAGCTTTCGGCGACTGGGCCTGGTGTGCTGCGTATCCTCGAACCGGCGTGTGTGCTATGAGCGGTGGAAGCAACAAGCTGGCCCCGCACCACATCCATCTCCTCGGCATCGCCGGAGCAGCGATGGCGCCGGTTGCGGGCATGCTGAAGGAGCGCGGATTTCACGTGACTGGTTCGGACGTCAACGTCTATCCGCCGGCTTCGACGCTGCTCACGTCGCTCGGAATTCCATGGAACGAAGGCTACCGGGAAGAGAATCTGAATCCGGTGCCGGACCTCGCCGTGATTGGTAACGCGATCTCACGCGGCAATCCGGAAGTGGAACGCATCCTCGACGATCGAATTCCTTACTGCTCGATGCCGCAGTTGCTGGAAGAATATTTTCTGCCGGGGCGAACTTCCATCGTGATCGCAGGTACGCATGGCAAGACGACCACCACAGCCATGCTTGCATGGATTTTTCAGACGGCGGGCCGGCGCCCCGATTTCCTCGTTGGCGGCGTGGCTCCGAATTTTGGTGACCGCAGCTACGGCCTCGGCGGCGGTAAAGAGTTCATCATCGAAGGAGATGAATACGACACGGCCTTCTTTGACAAGGGTCCGAAATTTTTGCACTACCATCCGGTCGAGCTGATTCTTACATCCCTGGAATTCGACCATGCGGACATTTATCCAGACCTCGCGTCCATCACGCTCCAGTTTCGGCGTCTCGTGAATCTCGTGCCGCGACGCGGCCGCATCTTGATCTGGGGTGAGAGCGTGGAACTGAAGGAAGTGACCGCAAAAGCGTTCTGCCCGGTCGAAACCTTTGGGCTGACTCCAACATGCGATTGGTGCGCGGGAGATATCCAGTGGCACGACGATGCCACGGAATTTCGCGTCGCCTACCGCGGGAACGAGATCGCGCGCATTCGGTTTGCCGCGGCTGGCCGGCATAATGTACTCGACGCGCTCGCGGCGATTGCTTTGGCTTACGGCCGTGGCGTGGAATGCGACGCGATCGAACGTGCGCTCGCCACGTTTCAAAGCGTGCGCCGGCGCATGGAGACCAAGGGTGAGGCGGGCGGCGTGCTGGTTGTCGAAGATTTTGCGCATCACCCAACAGCTATTCGGCTGACGCTCGAAGCGGCTCGCACGCGCTGGCCCGGGCGGAAAATATGGGCGGCGGTCGAGCCCCGCTCGAACACGATGCGCCGCAAAATTTTTCAGAACGACTTATCGGACGCACTCGCCCTCGCCGATGTAGTCTTATTTGGACCCGTGAATCGCGCCCAGTTACTGGCGGAGCATGACCGCTTATCACCCGAAATGATCTGCGAATCGCTGGGAGCTCGTGGACGCACGGCGAAAGCGTTTGCGTCCGCGGACGAAATAGCGGCCCATTTAGTCGCGGAGGCGAATCCTGGTGACCTGGTTCTGATCATGTCAAACGGGGGATTTGACGGCCTCACGGCGAGGCTTCTGGAGAAAATGAAGACGCGCCAGGGTGCCCGGGGATGAACTTAGGTTCGCTGCTTCGTTCGACTGCCGTGGTGGCTCTGTTGGTGATCGCAGTTCGGCCGGCACCAGCGACAATCCGCTATTCGGTGTCGTTCGATCATCCGGAGAAACACCTTTTCCAGGTCACGATGACCGTTCCGGTGAAGGGAAGTGACGCCGTCGTCGCGCTACCCGCCTGGAATGCTCTCTACCAGATACGGGATTTTGCGGCTCGCCTCCGTGATGTCAAAGCGTCCTGCCACGCGCCGGGTTCTGTCCCCCTGCAGTTGCGTCAACTCGACAAGGACACCTGGCGAGTGGCGCGGTCTGCGTCCTGTGAACCGGAAGTCAAAAGCGATTTCGAAATTCGGTACTCCATCCAGTGGGACGACGCAGGTCCCTTCAACTCGCAGTTAAACGAACATCACGCCTTCATCAATCTCGCGGAAATCTTGATCTCTGTGCCCGATCGCCGCTCTGAGGATACTCAGATCACGTTTGTGAATGTGCCCGAGGGCTGGAATATTACATCCGAGCTTGCAGCGGGGTCCGAGCCCTCGTCATTTGTCGCCCCGACCTACGATGCGTTAGTGGACGCGCCCGTGGAAGCTGGGAAGTTCGACGAATTCAAATTCGAGAGTGGCGGAGCGCATTTTCGGGTAATCGTTGACGCGGCGAGCTGGAACCAGGGGCGCCTGGAGAATGCGCTGCGCCGAATCACAGCGTATGAGCTTCAGCTGATGGGCGGAGCGCCGTTTCAAGAGTTTGCGTTCTTCTTCCACATCGGGCCGGAGGCAGCGGTCGGTGCGGGAGGCATGGAGCACGCGAACTCGACCGCGATTGCGGATACGTCGATTGAAGGTGCCGCGTCCGTCGCGGCCCATGAGTTCTTCCACGTCTGGAACGTGAAGCGCATCCGTCCACAAAACCTCGAGCCGGTGGATTACACCAAGGAGCAGTACACGCGCGCGCTTTGGTTCGCCGAAGGTGTAACGAACACGTACTGCGCGTTTACGCTCGAACGCACAGGTCTATGGTCGAAACGACAGTTCTACGATGATCTGGCGTCGCAAATCGAGCGGGTGCAATCGCATCCCGCGCACGAATGGCAGAGCGCCGAGGAGTCGAGTCTAGACGCGTGGTTTGAAAAGTATGACGCTTACAACACCCCGGATCGCAGCATCTCGTATTACGACAAGGGGCAGATCATCGGCGACATGCTCGATCTGGCGATTCGTGATGCGAGCGACAATCACAAGTCTCTCGACGATGTTTTGCGGCTTATGAACGAGAAATATGCCAAACAGGGCAGGTTTTACGACGAAACCAAGGATATTCGCTCCGCGGTCGAGGAAGTCGCCGGGAAGAGTTTTGAGGATTTTTTCCGCCGTTACGTTTCCGGCACTGACGAGATTCCGTTTAACGATTTCCTTGCGAATGCTGGCCTGCAACTCAAAACCGACGCTGGTTTTTCTGTGTCCGAAATTTCCCATCCGAGCGACCGGCAGCGACGCATCCGCGAGGGCTTTCTTCATGGTTCGTCAGACTGAGACGCCGATTGCGGATATGTGCCGCTGGTATCCACTCGTGGGCGGCGTGTCGCTTTCATGATCCGAACTCTGCTGCTGGGGCTATTTTTCGCCCTCGCGATCATCCTGGCGCTTCCGTGGCTGATTCTTTGGAGCGTGATTGTCGGCAACCCTGAACTCATGTACGAACTTGCGATGAGAGTAGTCCGCGTAGGAAATCGCATCGTCGGTATTCGAGTTCGGATCGAGGGCATCGAAAATATTCCGCCCGGCGCATGCGTCTTCATCTCTAATCACGTCTCCAACGCCGATGCGCTTGTGTTGATGCCTGTCATTCCGCGGCGCGTGGCGATCCTGATCAAGCAGGAGCTTTTCCGCATTCCGATTCTCTCCACCGGAATGCGGCGGGCCCATTTCATTCCAGTAGATCGCTCCGATCGGGAAGCCGCGGCCGCGAGCATTGACGTTGCCGTTCGCACACTGCACGAGGGTCTCTCGTTCGCCATTTTCCCGGAGGGAACGCGCAGTGCGGATGGACACATGCGTTCTTTCAAGCGCGGCGCCTTCACGGTGGCCATCCAGGCCGGTGCGCCCATTGTGCCCGTGTCCATTTCCGGGACGCTGGCGCTGATGAAGAAGGGGGACTGGATCATCCGGCCGGGTGAAGCGGTCGTTCGTTACGGCCCGGCGGTGGATGCTTCGTCCTACACGATGGATCGGCGCGGGCAATTGCTCGGACGCGTGCAGGCACTCGTAGCCGCGGGGCTTCCGCCGGAACAGCAGCCAATTGATCCTGCGCCGCGACCGGCTCCGGCGGCGCCCGCCTAGCGCCCGCTGCTATACTTCACGGCGATGGCTGGAAAATTGATCCACGAAGTGATTCCGGTGGGCGTGTTGCAGTGCAACTGCTCGATTTTGGGCGATCCCGCGACGGGCGAATGCATCGTTGTGGACCCGGGCGATGAAATCGGGCGCATTCTGGAGATCGTTCGGCGCCACGGCCTTAAGGTTCGCACCATTGTGAGCACGCACACTCACATTGATCACGTTGGTGGCCTTCCCGGACTCCATCGCGCCACCGGGGCGCCCGTCTTAATTCACCGGGCGGATCTCGAGTTGTACACAAATCTCGACGAGCAGGCGCAGTGGCTCGGCGTTCCCACTCCCTCCATGATGCGCATCCGGGATTTCGTGAAGGATGGCGACACGCTACGCTGGGGCGGATACGAGGCACGCGTCCTGCATACGCCCGGTCACACGCAAGGCAGCATCAGCCTCGTCGTCGACGCCAGCACGATCGGTCTTGCCGACAAACTTCCGAGTACCACGGGAGGTTCGCTCCGGGCCGCGCGACTTTTGGCAGGCGACACGCTTTTTCAAGGATCGATCGGCCGCACTGATCTTCCTGGAGGTTCGTTCCCACAGATTCTTTCGTCCATACGCGAAAAACTGCTCTCGCTTCCCGACGAACTTGTCGTTTATCCCGGCCATGGCGACACGACTACGATTGGTGCGGAGCGCGAGTTCAACCCGTTTCTGCGCTGATGGCCCGCGCGGCCGAACCAAGAAGGGCCCATGGTCTGAAGGCCTGAGAGACGTGATTTAGCGGTCCCGCCGAATTGAAGTCATGCGGCACGGATGCTATCTTCGGCGGCGCCATTCCACAGCACGCGACAAAAAGGGGACCCAACACATGAAGAATTCGCGAACTCTGAACTGCGGACCCATCGCCCGCTTGGGGAGCTTGCTGTTGGCGTGCGCTTTGCTGTCGCCGGCGGTTGCGCGAGCGCAGCAGTCCTCTGCCGCCGCGCGCATTCAGCGCCTCGAAGACATCGAGGAAATTCGCACCGTGTTGACCGATTATGGCCGCTACCTTGACGCGCACGATCTGGTGGCATACTCGCAGCTGTTCGCATCCGATGGTGAATGGGTCGGCGGATTTGGCACCGCCAAAGGGCGCACGGGGATTCAGGCGCTTATGGAGAGGAACCTGGGCGTCACGGCGAAGGGCAAGCCGGGCTCGACGTATCACCTCCTGACCAATTTCCTGATTGACGTGCATGGTGATACGGCCACGGCCTGGTCGCGGTGGAACTTCGTCGTCACCGGCGCCGACAACAGGCCCTCCATCATGTACGGCGGCCACTACGACGACACGTTGGTGCGGGGAGATGGACACTGGAAGTTTAAGCGCCGCGTGGCAGTCAACGATATTCCGCACTCCGACCCGCTCGAAGTGAAGTAGGTCCGAGCATCGGCTGAGCGATAGCCGCTAACTTGGCATGGTCCTAGAACCATCTATTGTGCTCTGGGGAACACATGCTCCCGAGTTCGCTTTACTCCCCGCCGTGCGCGCTGGATAATCACGCCGGTCGTCCATAGGTAGCAGCGCCAGCTTGCGTTGCCGGTGGGTTGGAACTACAGTAGCGGATGGGGGAGTTGTCGCTTTCATCCATACTGGACGCATTTGATCGCAGCCGGTCGTGCGAGAATTCCGTCCCAGTTTTTGCCGCGCGAGTGCGAGTTGTTTCCCAGGTGGGCCGCCATTCAATTTGCGGGGTGATCGAGACATGAGACGTTCTGATCTAGTGCGACATGCCACGAAGGGTAAGGCCGTGCGGACTTCGCAGATTGTTTTTGGCGAAAGGCAGCATCTCTTGCGCGTGCTCGACTCCGTCGAGCGCAGCGCTCTGCCGGCTGCGCGGCTCGACCAGGAGCGCCGCGTGATCGAGCAGCTGATTCACGCCCGGACGCAGGAACTCAATCGCATCAATGTGGGCTGGGATGAAAAAGTCGGCGTGGTACTCAGCGCGGAGGTGAAGCCCGACGCGCTCGATCAGCTCTCTCGCCAGGCTCCCAAGGAAGACTTTTATCTACTGCGCCTGATCAGCGAGCATCCGAAAGTCGCCGCGAAGACTCTTGCGCGACTTTCGCATCACCCGTACTCCGCGATCCGCGAGAATATCGCGCGCCATCCCAATAGCGACGCATCGACACTCTCCCGGCTGAGTCGCGACCGTTCGCAGCCGCTTTGGTATTTGGTGGCTTTCAATCCCAACGCTCCGGCGGCGCTCCGCAAGAAGCTGCAGGAGCGCATGCGCCGCCTCGGCGAAAAATCAGCAACCCAATAGCAGGGTACGATTGATTGGAGCGCAGAGCGTTAGTTGCGTGAAGGTATTATTGCGTCCGCGGCGAGGCTTGCCGTGATGCGTTTTACGTAATTCTGCGTCTCGGCAAAGGGCGGAACGCCGCCATAGCGGTCCACCATCTCGGGGCCGGCATTGTAGGCGGCGAGGGCGAAGCGCACATTCCCACGGTACCGCGCGAGCAGATCCTTCAAATAATGAGTGCCCGCTTCGATGTTCTGGGCGGGGTCGAACACATTCACGACCGCGTAACGCGCGGCCGTTTCCGGCAGCAATTGCATCAAGCCTAGCGCGCGCTTTCTGGAAACCGCTTTGGGATCGAAATTGGACTCGGCCGCAATCACGCGCGCGATGAGCCGCTCATCCACGCCGTGCTTTTGCGCCGAAACGCGAATTAGGTTTGCGTAGCGTTCGCCGAAATCGGTATTCACAGGCGGCGGAGCAGGGAACTGGTCCTCCGGCTCCACGTCAATCAATTCGCTCGCGGCAATTTCAACCGTGCCTCCCGCCACTGAAAGCCGGACGCGCTCGCCATCGAGCTGGTAACCCGTTACGTGAAGCCTCGCGCCGGAACGGAGCACGGCATAGTCAGCACTCGCCGCGGGGGCGAACATCGTCGTGGCTGCGACAAACGCCAATGTTGCGGTGAGGCGGTGAGTCATTCAGGCCTAGGGTTTTGCTGGAGGATTCGCTGGCGGCCTCTGCGCACTGGCCGGCGGCACCCCGCCGTTGTCGCGCAGGTATTCGACGATCTGCCCGTAGTGGTCCATCGCGTGAGCATCTACAAAGATCGCGAGCGCAGCCCGCGTGCTCAGAAACGGAACAGCAGGGTCCTTGAGCGGCGTGACGGCGTTCTCGGCGGTGATGGTCGCAATCGCCTTGTGGCCGTACGCGAAAGAATCCTTTAGATACTGGACGATCTGATCTTTCGTCTGGATCGCATCCGGCCCATTGGAACCGATGCCTTCATCCGGTGCCGCGGGGGGCGTCTTGCCAAGAATCGCGTCGAAAAAGCGATTATTCACGGTCGCGATGTGCTTCACCTGCTGCGCAAACGTGCGCACTCCCTTGAACTCGCCGTTGGTTGGCGCGAACGAATACTTGTCGTCGGGCATCGCTTGAGCCAAGCCGACGATTTCGCGTTCCTCAATTGTTAGCTGGAAGTCGAGAACCGAAGTGATGCTGGGCGGCCCCGGAGGCATCGGCGGACGGCCGCCACCCTGCTGCGCTGATACCGCCGTTCCCGCAACCAGGGTTCCCAACAGCAGAATTCCCACACCCACACACGTTTTCATGGCATCTCCCCCTTGGTTTGCCGACCGAACTCTATCGCGACCCACCTTGTCTAACGAGCTCGAAGGACGTGCCTGTCAATGGCTTTGGCCACTCCCGCCTGTTCGTTCGAGAGCGTAACGCTCCACCCGAACGCTTTCAACGCGGGAACGCAATTGCCCATGACCACTGGTAAGCCTGCATATTCTAACATTTCGCGGTCGTTCCAGTTATCGCCGATCGCCATGACGTTCTCTCGAGGAATGCCGAGGCGTCTTGCCAATTCCGCCAGGGCCACACCCTTGTTCACGCCGAGCGCCAACACGTCGAGCATGGAAAGGTTCCTGTGAGGATATTCGGTGAGGGCAAGCGTAAATTCTCTCACGATCGGAAGCGCCTCCAATGCCTTCTTCGCGCAATTGATTCGTTCGCAATTGTCGAGAAACAGGATTTCGACGGGGTCATCTTCGTCAAGACAGGCTGTCAAGGGCGTGATTTCCGCAACGTGTTCGCGATGTCTCCGCAAATACCCGCCGACAAATGGTCCGTCCCAGTCCACGCGCTCAAAAACGATTTGTTTCGCAAAAGGGCGATCGAAGATGACTCCCGCGCACGAGCGAAACTCGGCGGTCCCATCCAATACTTTCCGCGCCGTGGCGGCGGGCAACAGTTGACGAAAATGCGTCTCACCGGCGGCGGACTTGATCAGCGCTCCGTTGCTCACGATCAGGTGCGCGTCGCATGCGAGCTCGTCGGCAATGGCTCGCGCCGAATCGTACCTGCGCCCGGTGACGATCACAATCTCGATCCCTCGCGCCGTCGCCTCCGCGATGGCGCGCGCGTTCTCCACGGATAGTAGCGACTGGCCGTCCAGCAGTGTCCCGTCCAGGTCCATCGCGATTAGTTGAATCGGCACTCATCCATTGTACCGTGAGCGAATCGCCGAGACTCCTGTTGCTGCGGCGATTTATGCGGTGAATGGCCGTGCCGAAAGAGGTGAGAAACCTCGTGGCAGGCTAATTTCAGCGGGTGAACATCCTCGTCCGGAATGCTGAGGGAAGCAATCTCCGCACTGGCCTTGCCGTGCCGGTCCGATAACGCGCTTTGGACGTGGTTACTGGGGATGGAAAGCAATAGCACCAGGGAAGCCCAGAGAGCTTCTTCACCTGGAAACGTAAGGGCCTCCGCCGTGGTGCCAACCCGCTCCACGTCGTAGAGACCTGAAGGCGAACTTCATCTCGCGGACTTCGCCCTTGTTTAACCAATTCACATGTGCCGATTCCTCGTTGTCCGTGTTCGGACGAGAGGGCTATCTGAACGCGGAAAGAATCTCAGTTCGACTCCCGACAGAGCAACAGATCGTGACTACGACCGGACAAAGGCCGGCTTACCGGGAGTGGTGATGTCGGTGATGTCGGTGATGGTGGTGACGCGCTGGTGCCGCGCTGACGATACCTGCAACCGCAGAAACCGCGATTAGAGCCATCAGCAGAGATAAAATCTTAGAACGCCAAGAACTCATAACGCCTCCGTAATAGGGCCGGATACTCCGAACTCAGTCAATCCTCGATTCGTATATTGGACTAGATTGTAAGGAATACGGTTGCCCACAACTGTGCTAATGCGGACATGCCGTCGAGGGTGTCCCGTATCGCGCCGAGGGCTGTCGATAGATCTCTTCCGCAGTATGGCAGGGAAGTAAGGCAAAAATTGGAGCGGCCAAGGTTCTTGAAATGCGCGGAGGCGAGGCTGTATAGGGGCAGTCTCGTTTTTCCTCTGCATCAGTTACCGATGGGCTCCCCCTATAGCTGTGTAGGTGTTAGGGTAGTGGAATCAGCCTTGATTTGCGGCTTGGGACCATTGTTGGGCCCTTTCTGGGCTCGAAAATTCGGGCATTGAGACCTTTCTCTCCGCGGGTCAGACTCTCAGAGATGTGAAGTAGTACTTCACTTGGACGGTTTGCGTTAAACAGGCCCTAGGCAAAAAGGATCGGCGTATATTGAGGTCTAGTGGCGCCGCAGCGAGTCAAAGGAGAGAGGTATGGTCTCTTCCTTCATGGGACCGATATGTTTGGCATTGATTCTACTTTCCGGAGGCGCGTTCCTCACTTGAAGCTGGCCATCGAGAAGTCGACGTAGACGCGAACACGATGGCGATCGTTAAGTCGTACCTTGGCGAACGTCCATCGGATCGAGTCCTCGAGAGCCGCAACGGAACTCCACTGGTCAACGGGAATGTGAATCACTTTGTTCTGAAACCACTCTGCAAGAAAATCGGAATCTCTGTCGGAACGACTCATGCGTTCCGGCACGGAAGAGTCTCCGTTCTCCAGCAGAATGGTGTTCCCGGTGATTTGATCAAGCGCTGGGTTGGGCATTCATCGCTCAAGACAGTGAGCATGTACAGTCACATCACTCGGGAATTCAGGAAAGAGACGGTTTCGAAATTGGGATAAATGAGGCCGATCATGGTCCCCCCGTGGCCCCAACTTGAAGCACCTAAACCAGTGATGTAAAGTATTTTAACCTGTTAAGTCGGAGGGCGTGTAGCTCAGTTGGGAGAGCGCCTCGTTCGCAACGAGGAGGCCGCCGGTTCGAGCCCGGCCACGTCCACCACCTATCCCGCGGTGGAATAACCACATACGAAGATCACTACGCGCTACGAAATTTCAAAATTGTTGATGTGTCGGTTTTTGTGTCGGTTTGGATTCTGTCCAACATCGCGATAGCCTTGCGCAGCACGTCCAGGCTTACATGCGCGTACCGCTCTGTGATGGACTTGGCGCCGTGTCCAAGTAGGTAGCGGATGTCCTCCATCTGCACATTGGATTCGCGCAGCCGGCTTCCCGCGGTATGGCGAAGATCATGCCAACAAAAGTCCACAATCTTCGCTTCGGCGAGTGAGTTCTCAAACCACCGGCGCGACGATTGAAGTTCGATGCCGCTCGGTTTTCTGACAACCGGTCCGACCGGGTTGCTCGGATCCTCGCAGCGTTCCCGGAGGACCTTGAACGCAGGCAGCGCAGTGTCATTGATGGGCACCCGATAAGCCTTCCCTGACTTTGACCGCTTGAACGTCACGGTACGGAAGTCCATATTCACGTCCAACCAATCGAGAGGCGCCATGGGCGCGCGCTTGGCGTTGTGCTGCCCGTAAATGTTTGAATGGCGGCACATCAAGTGCAGTCCCAGATCGAATTCGGGTACCTTGGTCGGATATTTCTTGGCGATCGCAGCGCGTAGTGCGTCCTCTTCGGCGAGTGTCAGTTCGCGGATGCGTCCGTTGTCCAGTTTGTGCCGCTTGGCTGTCGCCGCGGGATTGGCCCTCAATTCCCTACGGCCAATCGCTAGCTTGAATATGCACAGTAGCGAAATTCGATATTCGTTCGACGTGCATTTCGTCTACTTCAATCCGCGCGGCGCCACATTCGCCAGAAGCATGGCGTCAATCTCTTCCGTGGTGATGCTTTCGGCCGTGCGACCTGCCCACCATTCCTTAAATCGCGCAACGCGACTTTCGATGGCGTCCCATGAGAGGGTGTAGTCCTTGAAATACTGCACAGCCTTGTCGCAAATCTTCGAGAACAGAATCTGGTCGGTGCGAGGCTTCGGCTTGATGTAGCGCGACTCTTCGATCTCGCGCTGCCAGATGGCGCGCTGTCGTTTCGCAGTTTCAAGGCTGACCATGCCGACGGAGCGCCGCTCAAACGAGCCGTCGTTCTTGGTAAGGTAGACTACGAGCCGAGAGCCGCGCCGGCGAATCCCACGCGGTAGTCGCTCCTTCGACTTGTGAGTTGCTGTGTCACTCATCCTCATTCTCCTTTTTCAATTTCGAGATATTCCCATCCTGCGATTGCTTTCAGTTTGCGGGCGTATTCCTCCAAATCGAATCGCGATGCCAAGATCCCGTTGGTGGATTCATCGATAACGAAATACTCGCCAAGGCTCCGCACAGCTGCAGACTTGCTTTTGCGCAGTGCTGCAAACTTGTTTTCCTTGCGCAGAGCCCGCGTGATTCGTTGCTCGACAGCGCGGCGACTAACAGGTACCCGTTGCGGCGCGGATTCTTTCATCGGGCAGATCCTCCATCACCAGATATAATCCAAACGAGTAAATGAGTCAATGAGCAACTGAGCTAAAATAGTGGGTAAGTTATCTGATAACACAGGACTTATTATTGACGCGGCTGGTATTCTAGTCCTGTTTGTGGGGGTCAATCAACCATGACGAAGCCAAGGTGTCCGCACTGCGGCAGTCAACAGGTACTGTACCGATCGAAGGACGACACCTTGGGCTGTCGGGTGTGTGGCGCGAGATGGCCGAAGCGCTCAGTGCGGCCAGCGCCTAGACGCGCTCGACCGAGTAATGGAGCGAGGCGCGCGAACGGGGAATGAGCCCCAAGTTTCAAATCGACTGGGGGCCTAACACCCCGCTGTTGTTCTCAATCGAGCAGACGGCGGAGTTGCTGGGGCTGTCGCCAGGGCCTGTGAAGAATCTGCTCGCGCGGCAAGAGTTGGTACGCCGAAAAGTCGGCGCCCGGTCAACAGCCATGGGGCTCGGCGAGCACGGTAGCGTGTTTCATCTTCCATGGGAAAAAGCCTCGCTCAGGCGCGCAGCGCAAAAAACGCGAACTCGTGTCCTTTCAAACAAAGAAAGCGCAGGCGATCCAATGAGCGAAGCCGAGCTGCAAACCCGACAAGTTCGTGAAGCCGCGATCCGCCACGGCTTCTCCAAGGAAGCCGCGGATTGTCTGCACGTAATGAGATCCGGGAACGGGAAATTCAAGATCGAATTTATCGAGGCGAGCGAGGAAGACATCCGCCAGCTTCGACCGTGGATTGACAGAACATTTCTCATGGGCAGTTCTGAAACGAAAAAGAGGAAGGCGGCGCGAGCGTGATTCACTTCGACATCCGTGTGGATGTAGACAGAATCACTCTGGAAAAACTGTCGGCTGAGGAATGGGCACTGCTCAAAAGCCTCATCGACAAAATCGGCGGCGACGCCGATATACCAACAATCAAGGACGTCGATAATGAAACGTTGCGCGGCATCAACATCGATGCTTGCCCTCTGAGCACGAGAGCGCGAAATGCGTTTAGCGGTAAAACGATAGGGGACCTACTGGATGTGGTGGAAAACGAGCCACGGAATTAAGGTCGCACAAAGAACGTCGACAAACATACTGTCCGCGAAATTCCAACGTTCCTGGGGAAACTCACGGAGGACGCGCAATGGACCGAGGATGACATCGGAAGCCTATGAGCGGAACAGCGCGACTGCGGAGAGCCCGCGACCACGGGCGCGAAGCCGTGCCCGAACCGTTGCAAGCAGAAGGGATATTGATTTCGTGACTGATAATGTAAGTCACAAAAAGGGGCGACCGCGAATCGGGGCAGAGCCGATGTCCACGCGAGACCGTAAACGCCGATCTAGGGCGAAGCGCAAAAAAGCATGGGACGACCTGTCGTCGGAGTTGAGATTCCGCTACGAGCTTTTCAGTTTCATGCAGAGGCATCTTTGCTTCAGAAGGAATCAAATTCTTACCGACCAACTGCAAAAGGCTTTGAAGTCATGCTCCAGAACCGTGTACCTAGCAGCAATGGAGGAATATCTAGACAGCGAAAAAGCGGAAATGATGTCAACGAAAGAAATATACGGACCCGGACTCGACGTGAGTCCGTGGAATCTTTGGCTTATGGGCAAGGATGACAAAACGACATTCAGGACCCTATACCGACAGCTCGACGTTGAGGATGCGGTCAAGAAGGCGAAGGCGCGAAAGAAAAAACTGTCTTTGTTTGATGAGACAAAAGAGACCGTCACAGTTCGCCATAAGCCCGTTCCCGTTGAGCAAGAGCAAGAGATTGAAGTCAAAATGTGAAGTAGCAGCAAGGACACGACTGAAAATGCCGGCGAGGATGATCGATTTCGATGCGCTGTGGTTCAGCGACAAGCTTGCCGCTTGCAAGGAGTCTGTGCGCTCTGAGTATGCCTGGATGTACGGCGTAGCGGAAGGACATGGCTGTTTTGAGATCAACATCGCGTCCATCCACTCGAAAGTGAGTGCCATCCGTCCGAAGCTATCCTCGGCCAGAATAGCCGCGATCTTGGAGGAGTTCCATCGAAATGGACTGTTATTTATCTGGAACGCCGACAAAAAGTACGGATTCTGGACGGGTTCTGATAAAAAAGGGCGCCTTCCGCCAGAAGGTCAACGGAATAGATACAGAAGGTCTACTCCACCCGTTCCAGTGAAAGAACTTAGCGAATATGAATCGCGATTCAGTCAGGATCACATCACGAGGACATCGCGACAAGGGTTAGGCGTAGGTTTAGGATTGGATAGGATTGGGCCCCCCGCTTTAGACCAGCGGGGGGAGGGGCCTGGGGAGGGGGGCGAAAACCAGACAAATGCCACCAAATCGATACCAAAAGTTACAACTAGGCTTATAACTTCAAACCCAAATGCCCTGGTAAGTGAAAACTCAACGGCAAAGTCAGAACCGCAAGACAAAACCTGCCCCCGACTGCAACGGCATCCTCCATGAGGGCATGCGGCACGACTGCCTTGCGATCCCCGCTACGTCAATGAACAAATCGAGAGTCTCAACCGCTCCCTTAACGAGAATCCCAAACTGCCACGCGATGAGAAAGATCGAATCAAAACGGAAATTCAAAGATTCATGTGGGCACGCGAACCTCACGGCGACCCAAGAAGCGGGGTTCGATGATCGAAAGCAACGGAACAGCGTGGAACAACCGGAACAAATCGAGAAAATCCAAATCATGCACTGCAAAGCCTGCATCCATCGTGATCGCGCCGAAATTGACGCGCAAATGGTTGCGAACATTCCATATCGCGCAATCAGTTCCCGATTCGCCGTGCCTTTGGGCACTTTGAGCCGACATGCGCATCACGTCAGGGAGATGATCAAAGAACGGCTGCCGCACGAGCGAGCGGAACACGGAACGAATTTAATTTCGCGTGTAGAAACAATCATTACAGAAGCCGAAGGAATTTTAGAGTCTGCGAAGTCCACTAAAGATCTGCGGTGCGCCATATTGGCTCTGGGCGCGATTGGGAAGCAACTGGAGACCCTCGCACGGATGACTGGGGGGCTGATTCGCCTGGAGGTCTAACAGTGCACCTGACGACAAATAGCAGCGCTACGATCAATTACAACGACCGTGAGGTTGCTCTGTTGGTCTCGGAAGCCACTGAGCGATTCAATCCGGTAGTGATTGAGCAGCTAAAGATGCTGGCCGCTGGGCAACCAACCGACACAAAAAACGACACACCATAGAAATCGCAGCAAGAACACGCAGCAAACACACAGCTTACAACTTAGAGCGCCTCGTTGTGGACGAGATGCCATCTCATCACCACCACGTCGTGCGCGTCCTGAGGGTCTGGATTGCCATCTAACCGGCGAAAACTTTTGAGCGCGATCCGATCAAAAAACACTGTCGCCTAGTCGTTTCCTCGTGGAACATCAATTTGAACTTCCATGGGTACGCGGCGCCTGAGAGTATTTTCGCTGTGAACGTAGCGAAACTTCTGCGGCTTGCACTGACGAGGGACAGCCTGTCTCGATTCTGCACAACGATGCAGTTTTCGTATGAAGTATCCCCCGCGCATGAGCTGATGATCGAGTATTTAGAGCGATTGATCATCGGTCGAATTAAGAAGCTGGCAATCATTCTGCCGCCGCGAAGTGGGAAAACTCTACTCGGCAACATCATGGCGCCGGCGTTCGTGTTGGGGCGAGATCCAACAGAGAGAATTATTTCGGTTTCGTATGGCACGAACTTTCCGAAACATGGGGCAGGCGCGTCCGCAATTCGATTGCTGATCCGACGTTTCGAGAAATATTTCCAGGTTGTCAACTTTCGTCAGACAGCGCAGCGGCATACCGATTCGAGACGACGCGCGGCGGGGAATATTCCGCAGTCGGTCGGGGTGGACCTGTCACCGGCAAAGGCGCGTCTCTGCTGATCCTCGATGATCTGATCAAAGACGCAGCCGAAGCAAATAGTGAAGTGACCTGCCGCTCGACAATCGACTGGATTCAAAACGTAGCTTTCACTCGCTTAACTCGCACTGGACGTGTGCTAGCCATTGGTACCCGATGGAGCGACCGCGATCCGATGGGCTGGCTGGTGCAGCAACATGGCTCCGTCTTGCGTCTTCCGGCGTTCGCGATGGCAAACGATCCTCTTGGACGTCATCCAGGACAGGCGTTGTGGCCGTCGCAATTTCCGGCAGAGGTTCTCGAGCAAATCAAGCACGACATTGGCAGTAGGAATTTCGAATGTCTGTACCAGGGTAATACGAGTGCGGCTGCCGGCACGATTTTCAGGCGGGAATGGTTTCAGCACTACACGCAACGCCCAGAGAAATTCTCGCGGATTGTTCAAAGTTGGGATACGGCATTCAAGACCGGTGCCACAAACGATTACAGCGTGTGCGCGACGATTGGCGAGACTCAGAACGGTTATTACCTGCTTTCGCTGTTTCGCGACAAGGTCGAGTTCCCGCAGCTAAAGCACATGGTTAGCGAACTCGCCGATCACTGGCGACCGTCAGAAATCTACGTCGAAGATAAAGCCTCGGGCCAAAGTTTGGTTCAAGAATTGAAATTGGCAACAAACTTTCCGATCATTCCTGTGAAAGTCGATCGCGATAAAGACAGCCGCGCATCGGCGGTCACAGGCTATTTCGAGAGTGGACGTGTTCTGTTTCCGGAAGGTGCTCCGTGGGTTAGTGCGTTAGAAGACGAGCCAGCATCATTCCCTGGCGCGCTTCACGATGACCAGGTAGACGCGCTTTCTCAGGCGTTGAACCGCTTGCGATCCGGCGGCGACGATCTAGCCGTGGTCAAGTACCTGAAAGAGATCGCGGCAGGCGTGATCTCAATCATCCCCAAGCGCGAGGTTAGGCCGGCGCCTGTGGTGATCGCAGTACCAGGTCTCTGCACATCGAGCAACGACACATGCGGAAACCCCCTGCACATAACGGTGGCTGGGAATCAAGTCCGCTGTAACTCGTGCGGGGCGCAATTTTGGCCGCTGGGCGCTAATCCTCGACCTGTCACGCGATTCGCCAGAAAGAATTTGCCGTGGGCGAGCTGAATACCGGCGATCTTGCGACACTACGCGCGGGCGGACTGGAGCAAGAGGGCACTCCTATTCTTTCGCGGCTTTCGGCCACACGACACCTTGATCTTCTTTCGTGACCGGCCCTATGCCCTTGTAAACGAACTTCTGCACGCGCTGCCCGTGATAGGTCTCGGTTATATAGATGTTGCCTTTCGAATCGGTGGCAATACTATGCGGGCCGTAGAATTCACCAGGCTGCCGTCCACCTTCGCCAAAGGTCGTTAAGACTTCGAGAGTGTCGCGCAGCAGGATGTGCACTCGGTCGTTCTCTCCGTCGGTTACATAGATGTACCTTTGTTGCGGGTCCTTCGAGAAGGCGATGTCCCAAACCGAACCGGAACCCAGCGTCCTCTTCGCGATGAATCCTTCCTTCACGAAGGTGCCGTCTGGCTTGAACACCTGGATCCGGTCGTTCACGCGGTCACATACATACAACAAGCGATCGACTGAGAGATCGGCACAATGTACTGGATTGCCGAACTGCTGGGCAGGCGACGCTTCCGGGTTGTAATTGCCTAGGTAGGCGTCGTCGGGTTTGTGGCCGTAGGCGCCCCACTGCCGCTTGTATTTGCCCGTCTCCGCGTCGAATACGATTACCCGATGGTTGCCGTAACCGTCGGCCACGTACACTTCATTCGTCTGTTCGTCGATGAATGTCTTGGTCGGCAACCTGAGATTCTGGACGTCGTTACTGCCCTTGCTATGGTTCGGCTTACCGATTTGCATCAAGAATTGGCCGTCCTGCGTGAATTCTAGAACCATGTCGTCATGGTAGGAGGCAGTCGCGGACGCAGCCGATTCGTCCGGCGCGCCATCCGCTGAAGGCCGGGTACTGGGCTGTTGGCCCCGGCCGTTGCCAGCGATCCACACGTTACCCTTGTAATCGACCGTGATTCCGTGGTTTGAGTCCGGCCAATCGTAGCCGCTGCCTGGCCCACCCCAATGCCGAAGCAGGTTGCCGGCCGCGTCGAACTCCAGAACCGGCGGGGCCGGAGCACAGCACAGAGCCTTCGGCGGGCTCGTCGTAGCGTGGAGCTCGCCTGGTTCGAGCGAGCCCTGCCGATGGACGATCCAGACGTGATCCTGCGCATCGACAGCTACGCCGATCGCCATTCCGATGAGCCAGTGGTTCGGCAACGGCTTTGGCCACAGTGGGTCCACCTCGAACATCGGCACCTGAACTGCGGCCGCCTCGACTGCGGGCCGCTTCCAAAGCAGCGCGGATCCAACTCCGAGCGCTAGCAAGAGCCCTAGAAATATGGCTCCAACATACAGATTACGCTTCATAAGCCCTCCTTCGGGTCTTCCCCGACGTAAATGGCATCAATGACATCTCTGATCGAGTCCCATGAATTTCGCTCGTGGACGTATATCTCGCCGTTGCCACTTATGCTGACATGCGATGCATCGCCTGGGCTGCTCGGACCGACGCCATCAGGTGTTCCCGTCATTAGATCGTCTCCCGGATAAAGTGTGTAGAACGACGAAGTGAACTCGATCAACTCCGGGACGCGAAGTATCAACTTGCGAGCGTTTGATTCTTATCTGAGCTCAACATTTACCGCGATCGAAAGATCCAGGCCCGCTGAATCAGTTATTTCACAGGATGTTGCGAGCTACAACTCAAGCACCGTATAAATATCGAAGGACTTCCTCATGCTCCGCTCCTCGGAGCCACGCACGGTGATATCGAGGCCGGTGCGATAGCCCGCGACTAACTTGAGGGCATTCTGCCGCGGGACCAAATTCGCGCGCTTGCCGATCACAACCGCCAAATCGACCTCGTGATCGGTCCTGCGGTTTTTGTGGCGGTTGACAATTTGGTCAGAAAGACCCATTACCGAGCTAGTCGCCTTCAGAAACGCTGCGGATCGTTCGTATGCCATGACGCACTGAACTATACTTTCGGTGAGGAAGTCTATGCCAAGGCAGGTTTAACCCTTCTAGTCCAGCGGCTCCACCTTCACAATGGAAGCGCTGTGGTTATTGCCCGCCCAGAACGTCACGGGCACAGTCGAATTGTCGACGAATACGCGGCGAATATTTGTTTCCTTCGGCAAGAGGTATTCGACGGACTGGCCCGTCTTTGGATCCAGCCGCACGACCCGGTCAGTAGTCATGCCGCCGGTCCACAATTCACCGTTCTTGTCACGAGTGACGTAATACGGCCCGGTCCACGGTCGCAACGGCCATTCCGTGAATTTTTCGGTCTTGGTATCCAACATGCCGATCCGGTTGCCCCGATACTCAGCAAACCAGAGCCGGTCCTGCGAGTCCATCTGCATACGGCGCGGGCCTGAATTGAGAGTGGGCGTCGGATAGAACTTGACTTCTCCGGTTTCGGCATCGAGCCGGCCGATAAGGTTCGACCAAAACTCATCAATATAAAGGTTGTTTTTCGAGTCCGAGGCAATTCCGTAAATCAATCGCCGCCTGTCGGACGACAGCTGCTTGAGAGGCTGGAACTTCTCAAACTTTCCGGTTGCGATGTCGAGCCGATACACATCTTGATTCCCAGCATTATTCGTCCAGACCTTTCCGTCCACCCCGTACTGCAGCCCCAACATATTCAACTGGGCCACCATGTCGTTTAACTCGGGCGGGAGGTTGAAAATCTGAAACTTCTCCGTGTTCGGGTCGAATTTTGCGATCGCTCCCTGCATCATCATGCCGGCCCACAAGGCTCCGTTCTTGTCTTCTTCTAGATCGAGCAGGCCGACGGGATAGCCGGGCTTGAGCTCCGGCAACGGATACTCCTTGGTCTTGCCGGTCTTGGGATCAAGCTCGCCGATGTACTGCTCGCCGAAATCGGAATACCAGATATTGCCGTGCTCATCCGCGATCACGTCGTGCGGCTGAATCGTCCGACGCGGCAGGTCGTACTCCGTTACGATGACGTGGGTTGCCCGGCCCGTCGGACGGGGAAGCCTTTTGAATGAATATTTCCACGTAGGGACCGAACTCAGATTGATGGTGGATAGATAGTTGGCCTGCTGGCGGTAGCGTTCCGGGTCGCCCGCCCAGTTCGGATCCATCCGTCGTTGTGGCTTGATCGCCTCGCTTTCATAAGCATATTCCTGCATTCGCCAAATCGTCTGGGTGTACTCATCCGCGCTGTGCGTCGACCTCATGACGCGTTCGAGCGTGTGGCAGTCGAGACAGTCCAACAGAGACAACTTCTGTTCTTCGGTGCCGGGTACGCTCATGATCCATTCTGCGTTCGTCAGTTGCGGAACGATATTCTTCGTCTTACGAAGCTTGAGATCGACTGTCGTGGTCTTCTGCGAAGTGAGATCCGCCTTTCCGGGACTATCGAGATCGTACCCGACAGCGCGAGTTGCAAGAGAGTAATGCCCCGGCTCCAATCGATTCGCCGGGAAGCTGTACTGACCTCGTTTATCGCTAACCACGCTCACCGTGATCGTCGAACCATCCAGCTTGGCGCTGACCACAACACCCTCCATGGCGCCTTCTTCTGGGGAGCTGATCTGTCCGGCCAAAATGGCCGGACTTTGGCTGTGCGCACTGGTGAGTTGGGGGGCTGTTTGAAAGACAAGTGCAATGACTGTCAGGCCCACCGCCACCGCGAGTACGCCCACCGTTGTTCGCATCATCACTATCGATCCTCTGGAATCTCCACATTAAGTCACAACTGCGATTGCGCTAAAATATTGGTCACCCAGTGCGTTACGATATGCCACTCGCCGCTCTGCCTGCAAAGAACATCCGTAGTCATGCTCTGCCCGCCCTTGAATCCATTCTCATCAAGAAAGTTCCAACCTAAGTAGGTCACTACTGCTGCATCTCCGTTTCCATACACGCGAACATTAAAATCATAGTGGTTGTTGTAGAGGACCGTCCGCTCTTTACTTGTCCAGTCAGCCAGAATCTCGGTCTTAGTTTGTAGCTGTCCGCTTGGAACCATGTGGACGATGTCATCATCAAAAACACGTTTGACAAAATCCACGATATAAGGCTTGTCGCTCGAGGTGCTCCGAAGGGCTGTCGCCTTCGCTACTTCCACTTTGATGATCTCCTTTTTGACTTCTTCGGCCTTGTCCCCGGTCATCTCTTGCGCTTTACAAGAGCCGACCGCCGAAACCGCCAACAGGATAGCAAGGAAAAATCGTTTCATAGGAGCCTCCCTCCTCTTCGACAGATTCCAGAACACATTCCCGTGTTTTGGAGCACGTACTAAAACAACCCCGTAAGATTAGAGGCTCTGGAATACACGGGTCCATTGCCTCATTGAGTCGGAAGCATCGCCTTGATGTTTCTGTGGAGCGGGATTTCACTGTGACTTACCATTCGCCACAACCCATCCTCCATGACATAAACATCCGCAATAGTATCGCTATCGTGCGATAATCTGCCTTTAAGTTCGACGATCCTGTCGTCTATATAATTCACAACACCTAAGGTTCCGTTTCCTTCCTTTCCAAAGACGTGCACGTGTTGATCATGTTGGTTCAGGTAGTACACCTTCCGATCCCCAGATCGCAATTCAGTTAGTAGCTGAGCTTTAGTGCTCAGACTTCCATCTGAATTCTGGAGGGCGATACCGTCGGTAGCAACACGGTTGAACCAATCCGCAGAATAGTTGTTGCCACTCGTGGTGCTCAGAAGAGCTTGAACCTTCTCTTGTTCCATTTTGCTGAGCTGTTCTTTATCTCTTTCGGCCGCGGGCCCGGTAGCTTGTTGCGCTTGAGCAAGGCCGACCGACGAAACTGCGAATAGGGTAATCAGAAGGAATCGCTTCATAGGTGCTCTACTCCTTTTCGGCAGATCGCAAAACAGATTTTGGCATTTCAGTCATCGTGACGGGAAATAAAGCCCTTCTGATCGCAGTTATGCCCAACGCGGATCCCGCTGCCAACGAGTCAAGAGAAACCCGTGACGTCCCGACAGTCTATCCCCACCGACTTGCATCGGCTCTTGGCTTGCCTGACCTTGATAAACTCTATCAACCACAGTCCACCACCTTCCACTCACGTTAAGCCGAACATCTGTGCCTTCGCCAAGCCCCCCGCTGCCGTAGACGCGGTAGTGGTGATTATTTGGTCGTGTTTGCTCAGCTTCCGGTTTCCAGTTCCCAGTTCAGCTACTTGTTGCGCCTCGCTAGGCCTGCGATCGTCTGCCTCTTGAGCAGGTATTGAAATAGCCAAGCGGCATCAAGGAAATTTCTCTGTGTCCACCGCGGGTCACTTAAACCCATCGTTTGGGTCACCAAATGGCCTTCAATCCAAACTGGATTTCTCGGGCTGTGGTTGTCGTGCCATTAATCATACCTACGCCGGGAACCAGCGCTCCGGTTTGATCAAAAATCGTACTATTTGCGACGGGGGCAGCAAAGTTGGCATGATTGAACACATTGAAAAGCTCCGCACGAAACTGAAGGTTAAAGGTTTCGGAGATTCGCGGGATACGATTATTCTTGAACAGAGAAAAATCTAGGCTCGCTAAGCCAGGTCCGACCAAGGAGTTTCGTGCTGAATTACCAAGGAGGTTCGCGCAGGTGCCCACCGCCACTGGGTTACCGGGGCCCCCAGGTTGGAAAGGTGTGCATTCGGCGGCAATGGCAGGCGTCGACACCGGAAGAGCGAAGCACTGTAGTTTGATGTAATTGTTGACGTTGCCAGGGTTAACCGCACTTTGGCATCCAGGTCCTTTAAGACGATTGGGATAAGCAAAGGGATCGGTGCTGTCTAGGCCAAGCGGATCGCCACCTATGAGGGGGGTAAAGGGCAATCCACTTTCGACCTGGAGAATGCCCCCCAACTGCCAACCGCCAAGCGCCCAGGCCGCGGGACCATGGAACGAATTCGGAGTGGGGATGGTCCAGGTGTAATTGATTGTTAGATTCTGGCCGATGTTGAAATCCGACAAGCCGCGTCTCAACTTTGGGTTAAACCAGAACAGGCTCGTTATGGAATTTGCAAACGGGTCGCTAATCATGCTTGCCGATGATGTGTCGATGCTCTTGCTCCAAGTGTAGGAGGCTTGAGCCTGAAACCCATGGCTCATCCTTTTCGTAATCCCTGCTTCAAGTGCGTCGTAGAACGCGGATGAACTCCAGTCCATGTAATCCATGCGACCGATGTTGGGGTTCACAATCGTCCCGCTGCCAGCAGGGAACGGCCAGAGGTAACCCGCGGGAGTTAGTGTTGGTAACACAAGATTCCCACCGTCCACATGGAAGGGGAGATGTTCACTGCGCGAGCCCACGTAAGCCACAGTCGCTAGCAGGGTAGGAGTGATTTGGCGCTGCAGATTCAAGTTCCACTGCATAACGTAATTGCGCTTGGGATTGAACTGTATATGAACATAGCGGAAAAGACTAGCGAGCGAGATGTCGGCAAATGCCCCACTTGGGAACGATCCCGGTGCTAGATTCGCCGAGCTCCCCTGCAGAGAGAATGGAGCTGTAGTTCCCTCCCGTAGCATGTACTCATAGATTAGGGGAAGAACATCGAACATCCCGAAGCCGGCGCGGACCGAGGTCTTGCCGTCTCGGAACGGATCCCATGCCAAACCTACTCGTGGCTCGAAGTTCCGGTGGGTAGGATTTAGGAATAGCGGATCACCAAGATGAGGTAACGTGTCAGTAATATTGCGCAGCGATGCTAGCTCGTTGTTGATCGCTGTGGGCTCGGTTGACATTTCATAGCGCAGGCCCAAGTTGACTGTAAGGTTGGACCGCAAGTGTATGTCGTCCTGAATATAACCGCCGACGATGTCTTGTCGGAGGTCCCGAGGAGTTATGGTTCCTGGAAAGCTGGCCTCAAACGTTAGCGGCTGGTTGGTTAGGAAGTCGGCCAAAGAGCCAAATTTGAATTCTCCTCCAGGAAATGAAGGCCCAAAAAAATTCTCTTGAACTCTCTCGACAGCAAATCCAAATTTCAGGTTCTGGATGCCTTTGCTGAAAAGGAGGTCGTCATACCCCTGAAATGAGTTCAAGACTAAGTCAGTTAATGATTGGGACTTTGTACCCCCCGGGAACCCCGTCACTCCCGGGAACGCGATAATAGGAGCAGTTTCTCCAGGAACTGCCGCCAAAGAGAGGTCTGCGCTCAAAGGATTAATTGCCGTAATGCCGAGGGAGTTTAGCGCTAAGTTCCGGTTAAAACCGAATCTAACGGAATTGAGGAGCTGCGGACTGAAGACATGGGTCTCTTGGAGCGCGACAAAAACTCTACGCGTAATGGCGCCGGTGAGGAAATCGTCAAAGACAGCGGGTAACGTAAGAACTGCCTTGTCATATTCCATGCTGCCAAAGAGATTATCTTTCTCCGAAATTTTGTGATCAACCCGCGCCGTAACGAAGTTCTCGTTTATGACTTGATTATCTGCAACCGAGAAAAGTCCCGTGTCTCCAAATCCCAAGAGAGGCCCGTTGGGGAGCGGCCACAAAGGGAGAAACGGCATGATCAGAGGGTTTACCGGTACCGTCAACGTCGTCCCGTCGGGATTATGGAGCAGTCCAGTGCGCGCAGCGGCCGAGGGGACGGTGTCCACTTCCGTGGAACCTAGTGACTGACGCAGCCCTTCGTAATCTACGAAGAAGAACGTGCGGTCTTTCTTTATTGGCCCTCCGAGCGAGCCGCCGAATTGATTCCTGCGAAAACCCGGGATGGTCGGACCATCAAAGAAATTTCGAGCGTCCAGCGCGCTGTTCCGCAGGAACTCATACACGTCGCCGTGAAGCTGATTCGTCCCAGACCTCGAAATTGCGGTGATAACCCCCCCGGAGGTGCGCCCGTATTCCGCGGAATAGTTGCTCGTCAATAGCGAGAACTCCTGAACTGCGTCTACTCCCAAGGCGGCGCCGATCACGCTCCCTGGACCACCATTCTGGTAGTCATTGATATTGATACCATCGAGGCGGTAACTGTTCTCTTGCGGGCGAGCTCCGGAGATTGCCAATTGATCTCCAAAGCCGCGGTTACCCCTTTCCGCAATCGTGCCAGCAGCCGATGTGACGTTCGCTTGGAGCGACGAGACCGAATTTACCCCAGACTGGAGAGTCGCGAGTTGGGTCCAATCTCGGCCGTTCAGAGGGAGCTCGAGAACCGTGACGGAATCCACGACCGCGCTGATGCTGGACGTGGCTAATTGCACGGTAGGCGCTTCGGCTTGCACGGTTACGCTCTCTATCGCCGTGCCTATGTCCATTTGAAAATTCATTTCGACTACATCCTGTACATGGAGAACAATCCCTGGCTCGATTATCGTCCGGAATCCGCGCGCCTCGACTTCGATTCGGTATGATCCCGGCAGGATGTCGGGGACATTGTAACTCCCGGTGTCGTTGGCCTTGCCCCGATAGCGGATGCCAGTGGCCGTGTTGATGACATCTACTGCTGCGTTCGGGACAACCGACCCGCTAGGGTCGGTGACACGACCGGTCACCGTTGCGTTTGGGGATTGAGCCTGAAGAGCGCCTGCCAGCGAAACAACAGTGATAGCGACGAGGACGGCTACCTTAAGTCTCATGGCAGCATAGCTCCTGTTAAGAATCTCGCAGAACCGAATCCTTTTCTTCGGGGCTTCCACAAGCACTTACGAGGCCAGACAGCGATCTGTACCAGCCGACTCGAGAAAACTAGCGAATGGCAAAGGTGTAGTGGGACACAGGCCGGAGATTTGCAGCTGGATATGTCGGGCCATCCAGATCGATCGGCGGCCGATTGACGGATCAGCGTTAGCTGCTCCTTCTACCTAACGTCAAGGAGAAAAACTTGATTACACTAATCGCTAGTTCATTTGATGAGGTGCTGATTTCCAGTTAATGAGACTCGCCACGTCTCTTCCTTAGGGAGAGGCATGCAAAAAAGACTCTTCGGCTACGCGCAGCACTGGCCGTGACCATATCACTAGCGGCACAGACGAAGTACGCTGATCCGGATTCGCTGGCGGGGCAGGTCGCTGCCTGGACGAGGATGCTGCACGCCAAAATACTGGAAATCCTAGGCGTCACGACTTGAATTCGATCGCAGACCGACGCGTAGTGCGACTCATCCAGGAAGGGTTGAATGCTGCCGTATTGGACTACAGGAAACGGATACAAGTGGAGGGACACCGCAGGGTGGCATTGCATCGCCGCTATTGGCCAGTGTCCATCTCCATTATGTGTTCGGCCGATGAGTCCAAACGTGGCGTCGAAAGCGAGTTCACACCGAGGCCATCGTCGTGCGGTTTGAGTGACATGGTCGTGCGATTCCACGAGAAATCGGACCCCGAGCAGATCTGGGCGGAACTCGCGGAACGCATGAGGAAGTTCTACCTGGAACTGCATCCTGAGAAAACACGGCCGATGGAGATCGGCCCTTTCGCGATCGGCAACCGGCAAAAGCGTGGAGAAAGGAAACCTGAAACGTTTAACTTCAAAGGCTTTGCCCACATGTCGGAAAGAAGGTGACCAAGGGGCGGTTCACGGTAGTACGGCAGACGATTCGCAAACGGCTGCAAGCAACGCTGAGCGAAGTGAAAGCCGAGCTTCGGCGTCGCACGCACGATCCCGTTCCAGAAGTTGCCGAGCGGCTCCGCTCGTTCGTAGTTGGACACATCCGCTACTATGGAGTGCCCATGAACAAGATCGCGCTGAAAACCTGTTGTTCGCTTTGGGCGAAAGCATATTCATTCCGCGGTTCGCCAAAGTTGGGCCGAACAAGGCTCCAAGGCCATGGCCAAACGTCTCGTAGGAAACCCGCAGAGCGAAGGAAAAGCGGCTGGATCGCCCATCTGGATCTGTGTGCGTAGCAGAATCGGTGGCCGTTGAGGGGGCCAGGCCATTTGATTTGACCCAAGCCGTGGACCAAGTAAACGTACTTTCATCTTTGATGTTACTCCGACCACCCATTAACGACGTGGTGTCTTGGTGTTTCGTAAGTGGAACGGCGTACATTTCGAATTTGCCGGGAACTTTGTCGCGCAGGGTGGGATCATGCGCATAATTCAACTTGCCCTCGACGATCCAGGCCGTTCCCTTCGCGGCGGTGACGCCGGGCATGCTTGCCATCCTTTCTTTCAGCCTTTTCAGCTCAGCTGTCTGCATACCGGTACCGCTGAAAGTGACGATCGACGTTCTTCAGCAGTTTTCGGCGAGCGGTAAGCGTTGTTTCCCACTGGCGCGCATGCCGTCGGGACGATCGAGCTTCCGAAACAGCTTCAGGTCAACGATGCCAATGGACTTTCCGTCGGGTCCGAGAGTGAGGTGCAGAATCTTTCCGGCGGTCACTCTGTTCACGTAACGTTACGCACCGATTTCGTCGGTAGCAAGGGCCGCCTCCACGTGAGGCCTTGCTAGAAGCGCCGAAACCAATCCGCATATACTGGCAAACGCCAACCACAAAGCCGGCACCGCGCGATTTCCAGTTACGTGAATCAGAAACGTGCAAATTGCGGGCGTGAATCCTCCGAAAAGAGCCGTTGCCAGACTGTAAGCGAGCGAAAATCCCGTCGTCCGCACACTTACTGGCATGATTTCGGTTAGAAAAACGACCATCGCGCCGTTGTAGCTGCCATAAATGAAGGAGAGCCAGAGTTCGACCGCAAGGAAGCTCGAGAACGAAGGCTTATTGACCAGCCACAGCATAGCGGGATAAGCAGTAAGCAACATCAATAGCGTGCAAGCGATCAGCAGGGGACGGCGTCCGATTTTGTCCGAGAGCGTCCCCATGATCGGCAACCAGAACAGGTTGGATGCTCCCACGCACAGAGTAACGAGCAAACTGGCGACATTTGATAGATGAAGCACGGAAGTGCCGAAGGTCGGAGTGTAGGCGGTGATCATGTAGAAGGACACGGTCGTCATCGTAACCATCATGGTTCCGATAGCGACTATTCGCCAGTTCGCTACAAGTGAGCGCAGGATTTCGCTGGTGCTTGGTCTGCTCTTGCGGGCGATGAATTCGTCCGTCTCGGGGAGAGAGTATCGAAGCCTAAAAAGGAGGGGAATGATCGCGCAGCCCAGTAACAATGCAATACGCCATCCCCATTCTGCAATTTTCTGAGGCGGCATAACGAAGCTGAGCACAACTCCCACGGACGCGGCGAACATGACGGCTACCTGCTGGCTGCCCGATTGCCAACTGACATAAAAGCCCTTGCGGCCAGGCGTTGCGATTTCAGACAGATAGACTGAAACGCCCCCGAGTTCCATGCCCGCCGAAAACCCCTGAAGGAGCCGGCCAGACAGCACCAAGAGCGGCGCGATAATGCCGATCGTCGCATAGCGAGGCACGCACGCGATGGAGCAGATTCCAATCGACATCAGGCTCAAGGTCAGAATCAATCCTTTGCGCCGGCCGTGACGATCGGTATAGGCACCCAGCACGATTGCTCCCAAAGGGCGCATCAGGAAACCGACTCCAAAGGTCATTAGAGCTAACATCAGCGCGACGAAAGCGTCTCCGACTGGGAAAAAAGCAGTGCCGATCGCAGCTGCGTAGTAGCCGAAAACCATGAAGTCGTACATCTCCAGGAAATTTCCGCTGGAGACGCGGATGACGGACCAGATTCTCGATTTTTGGTCGGCAGTCAAGGTCATTGGTGGTAGCGGCGGTATCGGCGTTCCTTTTCGGGTTGCTGCCAGGTAGCTAATCGGAAGGAGGAGAGGCCCCTTCGACAAGAGCCAACTACGTGATGGCCCATCCCGATGTGCCACATAATCAATCTGTTTATGCCGAGTTTGGCCGGAAACTGAACGGCATGACACGTGTGCTGAACCGCGAAAACACGAGCTCGACCCGCAGAAATGCACGGGACGATTCGATAACCCGATTAGCGAAGACAGCCAACGGTTCTACTTGTTCGCGTGAGACTGGAGCGCCGATTTGCTTCTCCGGCTTCGCTCCGGTCTTGTGCGGTGTGACTTGCTCCAAGCCGCTGCTCCTAATCGCTTGCGCGGCCGCGGGTGAAATCAGAAATCTAATCAGGTTGCGGGCGGCGTCGGGATGCTTCGCTCCGACGGCTATCCCCGCGGAGAATACGGTGACTTTCTGAACCTCAGACGGCAGAGGACCAACGTAATCGACACCAGGTACGGGAAGCAATTCACTGATTTGCTGGAATCCGATTTCGGCGTCTCCTCGCGCAACGACAGCGGCGACGCGTTCACCCTCAATTTTCTGACTCTTGCGAAGCACTTGCTCAGCAATTCCAAGCCGCTGAAACATCTGGGTCGAGATGTAGACGCCGCTCGCGCTATCGGAGTAAGCGATCGATGAAGCATTCAAGAGCGTGCGTTTGAGGGCTTCGACCGAACTGATGTCGGGTTTGGGAGTGCCCGCACGCACGACCATGCCAATGCTGGAACGAACGAGGTCGACTCGGCTTCCCGGTACCACTTTCCCGCTTTTGATCAGGTCATCGAGAGCTGAACTGGCCAAAATGACCAGGTCGACCGGCTCTCCCCGCGCCATCCGATTCGGAATTGCGTCCGGAGTATTTCCCATGGAAGCCCCCAATGCCGTCGATACATCAATCGAAGTCTTTTTTTCGAACTCTGGCACGAGCTTGGTCAGCGCAGCCGTGAATCCTCCGGAAGTCATCACATCCACTTCCTTGTGATGTGTCGTATTGGCGAGCAGGAGAAAAGTCGTGGCAACAACGGCCACGAACGCTAGCTCCGACCTGCGCCAGAATTCCAATCTCGCGATCACAGGCCGCACCAGTGTTCGAGGGTCCCCGCCCTGAGATCGGACATTGATTCGCTCTTCTTAAACTCGGGACACACGCAGCCTACCTCCGAAATCACGAGTCAATTTCTAACGTCGACCGCAAACACACGAAATCTGCCAAGTCACCAGTGCCGCCCCTTCCTCCGCGGTCGCAACTTTCCCGAGCGGACAGAGCGGACGTCCTATCGTGTCGTGTCCCTATGCGATGGGTCGCGACGACTTGCGCCGGAGCAGCTCAATTCCCCAACGCATCGATCGAGTGCGCCCATCCTGTTGATCGCGTCCGCTTCGCGATCGCCGATGCAATGGCTCACACGACAGCCAATTCGCTGTAGCGGATCGAGCCGGCTCAACCGCCGGTGCCGACTGCGTGAGACTTATCGTTCCAACAAGATATCGGAATCCAGACTTCCACCTGATTGTCGGAATTATTTGTCGGCTCAATAGTGACGGCGACGGGGTAAAGCGAAGGGAGGCTTGTGAATCCCTTTGCTTGCCCGTCGCCGTTTCCCTGGGGTGGGAAAGTCTCTGCGCCAAGGTGCTCGCAGAATTGATCGTGGTGTGCGGCAGTGAAAGCGTGGCTAATTTCTCGCATTGTCGGGCAACCGCAGGAATTGTGGCCCCCAGATCCAGCATAGGTGGACAAATAACGAACCTCGCCAACGTCGGAATGAAGGACACAGCCGCAAAACAGCAAATTGTTAGTACTCGTTCCCTGATGCTCGCTCCCACGTCCCAGCCTTTTGAGAAGAACGCACTCCTAGAAAATAGGGTCCTGCGGACAAACTATCAGGGCAATTGCGATTGGAGAGGTGCTCCCTGTGCCAACACCACTTGCCATTGGCCGTGTTGTTTTGCGAAGACCCGAACAAATCGAAACTCTCCACCGAAATGGCGGCCCTTGTCTTCGCCATCCACGGTCACATGCTCGGACAAGATTGCTACGTTTCCGTAAAAGTGCACCTGCGTTTCACGCGGGTTGAGCACCTTGAATACGCGGTCGGTTCTTTTTATGTTCTCCAACTGATGGGGCTTGTCCAACAATTGACCCTGCGGATTTAGGGCGAAAAAATCGCCCGCAAGTATTTTGTCCAGATAGGCGATGTCCTTGTTCTCTTCCGCTTCGATGTAGCGGTTTCTAAAATCTATGATCTCCTGAACGGCCTTGTTGTTCTTTGCCGTTGCCGTCTGGCCCTGGGCGAACAAGGGTATTGCCAAGATTGTTGCCAAGACTGCCATATATGCGGTTCTCATAGCACAACCTTTCGTCTGGTTTTCGAGTCGTCTAATGATTCAGAATAGGGATCGTGCTTACAGCCGGAGGTTTCGGCTCGGACCGCAGGAACGCATAGATGTCGGCAAGCTCCTTGTCCGACACCACCTTGTCGGTAAACGGTGGCATTTCACCCCGGGGATGACGAACGTACGACTGCACGATCGCGAACGGGACCGGATCCGGCGCAAGCCGCGGACCACTAAGTCCCCCGCCCTGCGCCTCGCGGCCGTGGCATTCGTAACAGCCATACTTAGCGAAAAGTTTCTTTCCATTTTCAGCGTTTCCAGCTGGCGTCGCGATTACCTTCGACGAGTCCGTCGCGGACTGCGCCATTGTGCGACTCCCGCCTACCATCAACACTGCGGCAACCGCGAGACGGGCAAGAAAGTACGCCGCGCGACTCAGAGTAAACTGGTAAGTTATCGGCGTTCGCCATGCTGGCTTGTCCGCGATGACTGAACTGTGACTATGGCGTGTTTTCATCTTCAGTCCTTAGCGTCCTTGGCAGACAGCGTCAACTAACGCCGGCTCACCTCGCCGAACCGCTGCAATGGCGCGCCGGATCGCCGGGCCAAGATCGTTGGGGTTTGTAATAGGCCCCTCAGCGTAAAGTCCCATGCCTTGGGCGAGTTTCGCGAAATCCACAGCAGGGTCCTCGAGTCCGGTCACGATATGGGCATTTTCAATCCCGCGATTGTGCCGACAGGCCATCATTTGAAACTGCATAATCTCCGCGTGATAGCAGCGATTGTTGTGCATGATGTTCAGGATTGGGATGTGGTTGTGCGCCGCCGTCCATAGAACACCCGGGGCAAACATCAAATCACCGTCGCTCTGGATGTTGACGGTTAGGCGGCCATGCTTCCGGTTGGCGAGTGCGGCGCCCACCGAAGCGGGCGCGTTGTAGCCGATACCAAGACCACCCGATCCACCGATGAACTGGTAGTACTTGTCGAACTCCCAAAGCCGCTGCGGCCATCGGCTCAGATATTTGGTAAACGATACAAATGACCAATCCTCGTCCTTGATCTGCTCCCACAGTTCGGCGTGTAAACGGGCAACAGTGATCGGGCTCGCATCCCAGGCGTACGTGGCATCGGTACGCGCTATTTGCAGGTCTTCCTGGCGGGCCTTGGCGAACTTGGCTCCTCGATCCTCGAACACGCGCTTGCGATCAGCGGTCATCTCCCGCTTGACCGCTTCGATGAGTGACGGCAGCGTCGCCTCCGCATCAGCCGCCATGTCCAAATCAACTTCCCGGAAGCGGTGCAAGTCCTGAAAATTAGATTTCATATATAGATCTTCCGAGGTGATGCTGATCAGCTTCGCGTCGGGATTGATGATCGGGCGGTAAGTGCGTTGTAGCTGGTCGGTGAACTCGTTTACCGTGCCCCAAAAGTCCTGGAGTTCCAGACCCAAGACGACGTCCGCCTTGGCGATCAAGGCCGAACTTCGTTGCGATTGGTTTAGAGGATGCCGCGAGGGGAAGTTCATTCGTCCCAGCTGGTCGATCACTGGCGACTGGAGGGCCTCCGCTAGCTCGACCAGATACTCCATGCCGGCCTGTGTGCGTGCGGCGCGGTCGGCGATGATCACCGGGTTCTCGGCCTTGACGAGGAGTCGCGCAGTTTCCGCCACGCCGCCCGAATCCCCTTGCGGCGGCTGAGGCAAATTCAGCTTCGGTAAGTGCAGCTTGGCGCCGTCAGGAACCGGGTCCTCCTGGACGTGGAAATCGGCAACTACCGCCACCGGCAGCATCGGCGGAGTCATCGCAATCCTGTATGCACGCACCGCAGATTCGGCGAAGCCTTGCAATGTAGTCGGTTGGTCATCCCACTTCACAAAGTCGCGTACCATCGCGATGGGGTCCTGGGCGCTGTGGATGGTATCCAATGTCGGCCGCCGGATCGTAGAATCAAGCACGTTGCCCACGATCGCAAAAACGGGTGCCCGGTCACACCACGCGTTGTACAGGGCCATCGCCGCATGCTGCAAGCCGACCGTACCGTGGATACATACCAACAACGGCTTGCCCTCGATTTTCGAGTAGCCATGACACATCGCGACGGATGATTCTTCGTGCGTGCACAGGGTCCATGTGGGATTCTGATTGCCGCCGTAGTTGACAATCGATTCGTACAGTCCGCGGTAACTTGAGCCCGGAACGCCACAGACAAACTCAAACCCCAGGGTCTTGATGACGTCGACCATGAAATCGGCGCCAGGGCGATCGGTGGTCATCACCTCGAGGTCCGGGGATGCGCCGGTTTCATGCTGACCCGATCTCGCTGGCAGTGCCGGCGACGCTCCCGCTTGCGACAGCAGTGTTGCTGCGCCGGTTATCGCGGCATTCCTCAAAAAGCTGCGACGGCCAACCCGAGGTCTCCCTGGTCTCACCATGACTTCTTCTCCCTGCCACTCAGAGTCTGAAACACGATGCCTCGTCCGCGAACTAGATAGCTGGTGTGCGGCGACAACGCTCTCAGAACAGAAGCCAGCCAATTTGCGCTGTCAACGCTCCTCATAATGTCCTCCTCTCAACCTCGTCGGAAACGCAGCTCCGTCGAGGATTCCAGTTTGCCCGTCATGTACCTCATCGCAATTCACGCACAAAGACGCTCGGGCCAGGCCCCATCCTTCATGTCAGCCTGCGCCCCGGACGAATTTGGTTACTATCCAAGCAAGCTCCAGTAAAGCAGGCTTCCGTGATTCAACGGCACACTCGAAGGCTTCGGCAAAAAAAGTAGGGTAACTAACACAGCCACCTTGCGAAGGCAGGGTCTCCACTCTCGGGAACCTTTCGGTTTCGCTTACTTCTACGAGAACGAGGAGGAATCTGTGCCAGCTGATTTTCGAAGACCGTGGAATCGAATTCCCGAGTCATTCTGATAGGTGGACAAAAAACGCTTGCGACCGGCCGCATCAGACGGTGACCAACTCCCTACGGATGGTTCGCCTCTTTTCGCAGCATCGCGTAGAGGAGCGGCTCTCCAGTGGGCTTCTGGCTTCCACCGTGCGGCTCGACCGTTACGAAGACAGCGTCGATTTCGGCTAGTTCCTGTGGATCGTCGCATCGCAGTGCCCATCTGCGATTCGTTTCGTTATCCATGTAGAGAATGCCCAAATTCACGGGTTGTGCGGTCTCCCCCTTTGGGGTCTCCCTCTGACCCCAAGCCTGGAAGGCACTGGTATTCCTGAGGCCCGGTTGACGGTCTAGGTCGAATGCGTAAAAGATGAGTAACTTGCCCTGGGTATAGAAGATGCGACCAAAGGGCTTTCGCGTGCGGCTACCGCTATCCACGTCGAATACGTCCGCAATATAGAGGTTCCGAGCGCCCATCAGTTCGCGGATGTCCCGGTCGGAAGAGAGGAATTGGCTCGCGCTTTCGAGATTGCTCTGAAGTTCGCGATTCGCTGTAGAGAGTTTACTGACCTGCACCTCTAGCGAGGCAAGACGCAAACTAGCTTTGTCGCGATCCGTCCGCAGACCAACAAGTTCGGCTTGGACCGCGTCGTATGCTTGCCGCGCTTCCTGCAGCTGTGCTCTCAGTGCTTCGCGCTCCTGCGCAATGGACCTCAGGTCCTCAACCGAACTCGTGTTGGAGGCTTCCAGCTCATTCGCGTGCTCCTGAAGCGCTGTCAATTCTGAGTGCAGTTTCTCAATTTTCTTCTGCTTTTCCGAGCTCTCCACCTGCAGCAGGCCGAGCTTCTGACTTTGCGCACCCAGCAGGTTATCGACCGCTTGTTTTTCAGATGTCAACATCTGGACGCGATCGTCCGTGGACACGGTAACCGAAGCAACAGCCAGCCTTGCTGCCGCTTCGATCCTCTGCCCATACCAAAACGCGCCAACGCTGACGGCTAGCACAACACAAGCTGCTACTGCCATCGCGACGAACGGATCACTCGCAATTCGTCTCGGCAAAAGGAGGCGGGGGGCCCGAATTAGTAGGTGGGCTAGTTGCTCCAATAGTGTCGGTGTTTTTTCCGCCCTGACGCGCGCAAGGAGTTTCCGCCGCACCTCAGTGTCGTCCCAGTTTCCTTGCTCTTGTAGAGAACTGTAACGGGACGCGAGGTAGGGAATTCCTTCTCTTGTCAGAACCACGTACTCGCGATACGCCTTACGGCACACGAGGCACGTTTGCAGATGTCCGTTTAATTGGGCTGATTCGTGAACTGTGAGCGCACCGGACATGGCGAGCGTACAAAGCTCACTGAACCTCTCGTGGCCGCTGAGTTGTTCCTGACTGGTCGTCATGACTTATTTCTCCCGCAACTTTTTCACGAAGGCACTCTTTCGCAGCTTGGCGAGTCCGCGATAATAGTGGTGGCGCACATTCGCCAGCGGCTCGATCAGCTTTTCGCTGATTTCACGAAGTTCAAGACCCTCAAAATAAAACAATTCCAGCGTCCGGCGCTGCATCTCCGGAAGCTCCTCAAATGCCTTTTCCAACTGCGCCCGGTTAAGCGTTGCGCCGATCTCCCGGTCGAGATCTGTCTCTCCCAACAGAGTATCGTCTAGACAATCGATCCCTGTACCAAGGTAAAAGCCTCTCCGGCCCAGATGTGCCCGTTTGTCGAGAGCCCGATGGAACGCAACGTGGACAATCCACCCTTTCGTACTGCCCTTCAACGGGTCAAACAGAGCGGCTTTCTGGAACACGTGAAAGAAAACCTCTTGAACGGCATCTTCGGCCTCGCCGTAGTCATGCAGTACGCGAAGTGCGATGCCCAGAACAAGACGGGAATATCTGTCGAAGAGGATATCCAGAGCGGTTGGATCGCTCGCCCGCAGGCGGTCCATCAGCTCGGTATCACTGGGGGTTCGAGAATCTGGAATTAGCTCGGTGATGACACGTCGGCGAGTCCTGTCCCAATCGACAGGTACTGGCATGACACGTCCTTGAGGCGGAACACTCACGCTTGCGGGCAACTCCTTCACCGAATCGCGGGAACGGTCACCAGGCGTACGATCGCACTTGAGAACTACACAGCAGCACGATTCCCTGCGTCAACATACACCAACCGCGAGAAAGTGGAGATGCTTTTTGAACGAAAATTTGACACCGGACTGCCTCACTTTCGTTGGTACGAATTTCACTTACCGGTAGTATTATCTAAAATGGAGAGAGTTCAGCGGCGTTCGCATTCTCCGCGATTGATAAGCCAAATGGCCGAGACGGAACGGCGCTAAACCCGCCGAGCTTTCCATTCTCCCGACGCCTCCGTCGAGTCCGCACTACCTAAGACACGAAAGACGAATAAGAATCGAAAGCATTACCCTCTCGTCATGCCCGCGCGATCATATGAACTAAGGCTCGTATTCAAAAAGAGGAGTTTCACCGAATTTCGCAGAAACGTAAGGATTGGCTCCTCGGGCTAGATTCGACCTAGCAACCGTTCGGTTAACGGTTGCAGCGTCTAAGTTTGCTACCGAGCACGATGGTCTGCTATCACATTGTTTTCCCGCGCCAGTAATGGCTTTTTGTGTCGTCGACTTCTACCACTCTTTGCAACAGTTTCCCACCTAACTGCTTGTTTCGAAATGTTGGTGCTCTGTCTAATAGCTTGCTCACCTCACATCGCCTACATCCCAATGTCGGGGCATTCGCCGCCTCAGCTTCAGTAACTCGAATGCGAATTGCCAAGCGTCCACCAATCCACCTGCCGCATCGTCCTCGCTTCGAGGGAGCTTGGGCCTGTAGGATCGGAATCGGGAGTCACTCTAGTGGTGTCCTTCCCTTGCGCCTTCTTAGACCGTAAATGCGCTGGTGTTTGCGCGCCTAGGACTCACTTACTCAGCGATGAGCGCGGCTAGCCGAAGAGCCAACGAATGAAACCAACTAAGCGAAATCGGTTACTTGCTTTCAGTGGTGCCGAGTGCGCTTATTGGCAAGCGGTCGGCTATCCACGCAGCTTCGCGCCATTTTCCGTGCTGCTTCACCCATACCGTCATGAATAAATCGTTCACATCGGCGAGGACGCCATTATTATTCGCCCTAAGGTGCATATGTCCGTCGACGATCGCGGCTCCGCCATAGGAACGGACATGGACGTCGGAAAGATCGAGCGTCAGAAACTTGTGCGCGCCACTTTCGATACCCTTCAAATATTCCGCTTTGGGCTCCACCGTGCCGTTGGCGTGTGTATGCGTGAAATCATCCGTTTCGCAACGGTCCATGGCGGCCACATCTGCCCGCAATTCGGCCGCGTTACATTCCGCGTTCATCTTGAGGACTTCCTGATCGGCCTCGGTCTTGGAATCACCAGGTAGAGCCATGAGCACGGCGTTGCGTGGCTTTCTGGCGAACGAGACTCCGGGTATGGACAGCAGGGCGCAGAAAAGGGCACAGAGCAAAACGCGTGTCAGAGACATTTGAGTTTCTCCTCATGTCGAGATTCTACACTTGCCCAGCAAAGACGCGGCTTCAAGGTTTACGTCGTGTATGAACAGATTTAGGCCAATCGTATTCGACGCGAGTTTGCCAGCAATCTCTTCCAAATGGCTGTCATAAGCTGGAATTTCCGTTTTAGGCCTCTACTTCGCACGCAAGCCTAATCCTCCTGCCCTGTCTAGTCAACTGCGAGTCACGTCGTGTCGCCGCAAAATGAGAATGTCCGGTTTGTGCAAAGTAGAAATGATTTCATAACGGCGCCGGCTCCCGGGACCCGTGTAGACGATGGTTTGTCGACGACCAAAGGCTCGGGGGAAGGATCTGGGCAGGCCTATCGGTCGCGTCGACAATTTCGCGATCGAGTCTTTCGTTGAAACTCCTCGGCTTTCCCGCGCTTCTTCATCCGTTCTCACTTATAGTACTTAAGGTGTGAACGCACGCCCGCACAAGGTATATTCTCGGTTTGTGTTAACGGTGAACGCGCATGCACGAAACCGTTCTTTTGGTGGAAGTCGAAGAAGCGCTGCGGATCACCGTGGGCGACCGCCTGCGTAACGAAGGCTACGTGGTGGGGTACGCAACGAATGGCGATCGGGCTTTTGAAAAGGCAACGCTCCTTTTCTTGGACCTGATTATTTTGGACATCATGTTGCCGCGGCGGGAAGGATTTGCCGTGTGCCGTGACATTCGGCAATCGGGCCTCATCACACCGATTTTGACGTTGACAGCTCGCGGACAGACCGCCGATAAAGTGACTGGACTGAGAATCGGCGCCGACGAATATATGACCAAGCCCCCAAAACTCAAGGTTGACGGATGGCGCGGGTTCCTTTTGTACGAGCCGAATTTCTCCGGAGGGGCATTTTCGAAGGAGTCAAACAAAATGCAAAAACCGAGAATCACCCTGAAGGTTGTCGTCCTGATTGTTGTCACCGTCGTATTACCACTCTTGGCACAGGAACCGAAACCCACGTGCAATCACTGCTCAGCTAACTATATTCCCAAGAGCGAGCTGGATGCTTATACAAAGCGGGCTATCGAGAACCATATCGTCGACCAGCAAGTTCGCTCCGTGGATCTTGGGAAGGCACAAGTAGGCATCGGCATGGTCACGCGTGGGAAGCTCGCTCCAACGTCGACCAGTGGAGAGGCGGTTGCCGAGCACGAGCAGATAAGCGAGGTCTATTACGTTATCGAGGGCTCCGCGACACTGCTGACAGGCCCGGACCTGGTGGGTGCGAGGCAGAGGCCGACTACCCTGAAAACCGTCCGGGAGCAAAATGGTCCCGGCTTCAGCGCCACGTCGATCAAGAATCCAGAGATCCACAAACTCAATGCTGGCGACGTAATCATCATTCCGGCAGGGACCGGGCACTGGTTTACCAGAATCGACGATCACATCACGTATGTGATGGTGCGGATCGACCCTGACAAGGTGGTTCCGCTGAAGAGCGAGGCTCAATCACGGTCTTATCTAAACACCCCGTACAGCCCCGGACAGGGCAACTACTGAGAAGAAAACGCGAGGTGAATCACTCATTCGATCCTCAGAGGCTGAGAATATTGTTAAGGGTGTTAGGCACAGCTCGGCGAGTTGCATCTTCGTGAATGTGTTCTCGTACCATGTGATGGCTCGCGCTGCCACGGTGAGCGCCGCAGGAAAGCTATCGGAAGATCGGCGGACAGAATCGCGGATGTGAAAATCCAGCCGCACAAGCTCTTCGAGAACGATTCAAAGAAAATTGGGAGCGAATTATAGGTAGCGGCCGAAACCGCCAACAAATCGTCCTAGTGGCCAATACCAGCTGATTGTGTACTGATAGGGCGGCGCGATGGATCGGCATATTTCCATTTCACGGTGTGGAGCGATTTGTTGTACTGACGGATGTATCGCAAGAGCTTTCTCTTCAGATCCCAGGCGGAAGTGAAGACGCCCCGCGCGATGACGTCGCGCTCGATTTTGCCAAACCAAAGGTCGACCTGATTCAGCCACGAAGAGTAGGCGGAAGTGAAGCGCAAATGAACGTTGAGATATACCGCCAGGTAGTCCGTGACCGACCTGCACTTGTGATCAGCGAGGTTGTCGGCGATCACATGGATTTCATTGCTGCGGGGCTGGCTATATTCGCGCAGCGCCGCTGGGCTGTTTCCTCCTGAGGCTTTTGAGTGGCGAGTACGAACCGTACCTACATCCCCGCGAGACTTGTTACCGTTCTGATTAGCAACGACAGATTCCAATTGCGCAGCTTGTTGCAGTCCATCATCGCGATCTAATGTTCAAACTCGCCGCGTGGGGGGCGTAAAAGCACACCCGCCCGGCGTCTGATTATTCGGAACGGCATTTTGTGCGGGTCCAAAAAAAACTGAGACTGTTGAAAACTCGCTCTGAGACCAGATTTTTCGCGGTGACTATCCCCTGCTGTGCCAATCAGCCCTGCAGGAGGGACGCCGACGATAACGGGTCAGCAGCGACGGATGGAGTCGTTGTAGATCTGGGCTTCATACGTAAACGTCTGAAAAACCACTACAGCGTGACCGGTCGCCCGTCGATTGACCCCGAAGTACTTGGTGGCCCTTGTTGCTGGTAGGTTACTTCTATGGGATTACCAGCGAGCGCCGCCGGCTCGAAGAGGTGCGTAGGCATTTGGCCTGCCGTTGGCTCACTCGGTTGGGTTTTGAGCAAAAGATTGCCCACCATTCAACTTTCTCCGGGAACCGACATGGGCGCTTTCGCCAGCCGCGTGTGTTTCAGCAGGTCTTCGAGGAGATCGTGCGGTGATGTTTGGGCGCCGGTCTGGTGGAAGGGAAGAACCTGGCCGTGTGCGGCACGATCGTCGGAGCCAGCGCCAGCCGACAGAGCTGAGTTCCAGGGTGCCAGTTGAAGGAAGTCGCGCAGTTATCCCGGACGGTGCTGGGATGTTTGGCAGAACTAGAGCACGTGAAGCCGGTGTCCGACGCAGAAATGGTGTCCGCTGGCGACCCCGACGTGATCTGGATGACCAAGGGTAGCGAAACGCCAGGATAGTTTACTGCGACGACTATCTGATTGACACCTCGAGTCGGGTCATTCTGGAAGTGGAATCTATGTCGGCACTCTTCCACCAAGAGACGGTAGCCGCTCGGAGGATGATCGAACGAGTCCAGAAGCTTGGGCTTCGGCCGGGGAATCTGGGAGCGGACAAGGCCTATGGGAGCGGTGAGTTTCTCGCGTGGCTGTTAGGCGCGAGGGGTGGAACCGCACATTCCGGTGATCGATCGTCGCCATCAGACGGATGGGCCCTTCACTTGTGACCAATTCCGTTATGAGCCTGCAGAAGACGCCGACTACTGCCCGGAAAGAAGACCTCTGCGGCACGGCAGGCAACATCGCACCATACGCGGCTTTTCTTATTATTCGACAGCAGCCCAGTGCCAGGGCTGTCCGCAGAAACCGCGATACACACCCGCCGCCTAGCGCGGGCTTTTCATTCACTTGGATGAACCGGCCCGACAAGTAGCACGATCCTCGGTGGGCACCTGCTGGTTACAAACATTCGCGAAGAGCTCGCTACAAGATCGAAGATCTATTTGCCGAATTCAGGCAACCGATACAACTGCATCGCGTGCGCTTGCAACGCCTGTGGAGTGTCGCGGAACAGTTCCAACTCGCGGCAACGGCTCAAAACCTGAAGAGGCTAGTGCGTTACCGGGCCCACAAGCAATCGCCAGCACTCAGTGCGACGTAAGCGTCACAGAAAAACGAGAGGGTTGCGACGCTTCTGGCCCCAAGAGGAAAGCAAAAACGCTGAGGCAGATTCTCGCCGCGACCAGCCCCCCCGGTTCACCTGATTTTTCAAAAAACTCGCGTGGTTTTGACAGGGGAGGTGGCGAATGCCAGCAGGCTAACAGATCGTAGCTCCGGCAGGTAGTTGATCCTATTCCCTCAGGAATGCTACCAAAATCTGCCTGCTACTCTCATTCAATCGTCCTGTGGCTTTGTTGAAGGCAAGTCCGCAGCATAAGGAACGGAGGTCATATCGAAAGTTAAGCGTTGGTTTCTCGTCGGCGTGGCTCTCGTTATTACCGGGTTTTCCGGGTGCTCCCTGGTGCGCCCCAGACTGGCTCTGACCGATACAGCCACTTCCGAGAATGGGAAGCCGATCGAGGGAATAGCCGTCTCAGCTAGAGCAAGCGACAAGACTCTTACGACGACGGTGGATATGGACCAGAGGTGCAGATAAATTGTTACTGTCGACGTCCGTTCCTAATATAGCGAGAAGATGCGATCGAGATCCCGTCCGGGCGGTGATAGGAGTGCGCCCCCATCTGCGAAACACGATACAAGCCGCCCAATTGGCCCGTGCTGCAGGTGATGCGAGGGCGGACCAACGCGGGATGGTTTGATTTACAGACCAAAGAAACCGAGCTCGATGCCGTGCGCTCCGTTTTCATGCGGCCCCCGACCATTCATGCGAGCGGGCTTTTCTACTTTGCACAAACCGGACACTCCCCTTTTTGCAGCGACAATCAAAGAAATGGAGTTGTGCTAGGGGCCTTCAAAGTGATATTAGAAGTGCGGGTGGACGAATTGGGGGATTCAAGCCGAAGTTCTGGTGCTGCTAAGAGTCCAGGAGAAACGTTAAGGTGGAGACTCTCATGTCAACATCCTTGGTTGGATCCTATTCACAACCCGATTGGCTGATTGATCGTGAGCAGCTTTCCCACCGTCTTCCCCCACGGGTCCACGCGCGGGAACTCTGGCGGGTTGCGCCAGAGTGGCTCGATCAAGCACAAGACGATGCGACACTTCTTGCCATTAGAGATCAGGAGCGAGCAGGCCTGGATATTATCACCGATGGCGAGATTCGACGAGAAAGCTACTCGAATCGCTTTGCGAACGCGCTCGAAGGTATAGATCTCGACAACCCCGGGTTAGCGCTTGATCGGACCGGGCACCCTAACCCCGCCCCGCGCGTCGTTGGCAAGATCCAACGTAAGCATCCGGTGCAGGTGCGCGATGTTCAGTTCCTGCGCGCGAATACAGACCGCAAGATCAAGGTCACCGTTCCTGGTCCTTTTACCATGAGCCAACAGGCGCAGAACGACCATTACCGCGGGGAAGAAGCGCTGGCCTTAGCTTATGCGGCAGCGGTGAATGACGAAATCAAGGATCTATTCGCGGTCGGTGCAGACGTGGTCCAGATTGACGAGCCGTATTTGCAGGCGCGCTCTGAGAAGGCACGCAAATATGGAATCATTGCTCTGAAGCGGGCGCTAGAAGGCGTGACCGGTACCACAGCAGTCCACATTTGTTTCGGCTACGCAGCCGTTGTTCACGAACGGCCATCCGGATATTCATTTCTCGCGGAACTCATGGAATCTCCCGTACAACAGATTTCCATTGAAACAGCACAGTCTTCACTCGATTGTTCGGTGCTCGAGAAGCTGCGAGGTAAGACGATCATCCTCGGCGTGCTCGACCTTTCGACTCACGAAATTGAGACCCCAGAAACTGTGGCCGCTCGGATTCGACGTGCGCTTCCTTTCGTGAGTCCGGATCGGGTTATCGTGGCGCCTGATTGCGGCCTTAAGTATTTGCCCCGCCAGGTTTCTTTCCGGAAGATAAGCGCCATGGTCGAAGGTGCACGGTTGATGCGGTCAGAATTAACGGCTCATGCGGCCAACAACTGACCTTCGATCCCGTGGATATTGTGACCCTCAAAAAGTATCCACGGCGATCGCGGATCCGGTTGTCCTTTGCTCCGTACTGCAATCATAGGGAAACCTCGTAACTTATTGTCACTTATGATTGTGTCGAGGGTCCGAACTTTTGTTGAGTCATAGGACCGGTGAAGCTGAGGAATTAGCCCTTAACTTGGTCATCTTCCGCTGGTAATGCACTAGCTATCGCTCGCTGGAACAGGGTGTCAAAGTGAGTTAGAAGCATCTCCATAAAATGCCCGTGGTAAACCGCATAAATTCCTTTGGTCTTGTGCGTTTCTTGCGGCGTCAAGATACTGAAAATAATCCTGCCATCCGAGACTTCGGACGAAACCAAGCCTTTAGCCTCCATTGCGGCGTGCTATGTGTAAAATCCCCTTCGGCATCTATCGACCAGGTGGCGAGTTTTCCCGCAGCGGCCGCGGCGCGAATCGAGTCAAGAAGAGTTTGTGGGTCAGGAACATACACAATCACTGCCATGTCTTACTTTCCCTCCGGTTTCTGAGGGTCCACGGCCGTCGACTTAGGACCATCGGAGACCGGTTCCTCTTCGCTGGAGCCCAGAATGTAAACAGTAGATTTCGTGAGTAGGATATCGGGAACTTCCTCAGCGGTTGCCTTCCGAACCTGTGGAAGTGGCTCGGACTCTCCGCGTTCTTTCAATTCACGGATCGCCTTTGGATCAACATGCCCCCTATAAATCTTTGGGATCGCTCCAGATACTTATCGGAAGAGTACATATGAAATGGCCCGGAGCAGCAGCTGCGAAATTCTACGACTAGTTCCGGGCGAGGCCCAAACAATTGGGGAACCCTCTCTTCTCCACCGGTCGTCTTTAGCATCGTCCGTTACCAATATGATAGATGCATTATTCTTGATGGCAAAGTCCAGGTCCGAAAGAAATACTTAAAATTGAGAACAACTCGCTTGCGCCGATGCTAAGCCAATTGGCTGGACTTGTTGCAGATCCGGGTTTACAGAAAACCACCCATCTATTCAATCTTGTCTCGCGTAGAGAAGAAGTCGACCTCAACGATGCGATCGACGCACTGGATAAACTTTAAGCGTTACGGAACGTAGGTTACTGCCCGCACTGTGGCAGAAACTGTTACGGGCAACCGGACACGAAGAATGCACGATGGCGCACGGCCTCCATGCTCAATCGAGCCGGTTGATGTGTCGGTTTTTGTGTCGGTTTGCCTTGCTGTCCGGTGTCCTCGCCTGTCTTCGTGTGACCATGTGTGAAAAGAGTCGAAACGACTTAGCTTGCAAGCCGTTTATTTCCAGCGGCAAAATTCTCGTTCGCAACGAGGAGGCCGCCGGTTCGAGCCCGGCCACGTCCACCATGTTTTCAATCACGTAGGCCGACTTTCTCATCACGACCAGTTGCCCAAGCTGCCCGACTGGGCGGGACGTCTCGAAGCCAGTTCCGGTTTTTTCCGTCCAGGCCAAGCGGAAATCACGCTGTTCGCGCAGTTTCGTACAGCGCTCAAAGACGTGGCTCGGTCCTACTCCGCATGTCCGATTATCCGAACTGATCAGATGGGATGAGAAGGCCGGTCTCCAGCGGGATGCGATACGCTCCCAATGAACGACGCGCTCGAGGCGCAAAGGAGACCGGCAATGAAGAAGATTAGCACTGTGGCAATCGAGAGGATCGACATTTTCAAAGAGAACCAGCTAACGATTGGTTTGGATCTGGGAGACCGAACCAGCCATTACTGCATTTTGAATGAGGCGGGTGAAGTCATTCTGGAGCACAAGCTACCGACGATGCCCCAAGGAATGGAAGAAGTCTTCGGTAGGATTCCGTGCAGTCGGATCGCGCTAGAAACCGGGACGCATTCTCCCTGGGTAAGTCGGCAGTTGACGCAGCTAGGCCACGAAGTGATCGTGGCCCATGCACGCACGGTGCGACTGATCGGGGAGAGTAGCCGAAAAGATGATCAGCGGGATGCCCGGACGCTGGCTCGGCTGGCC
>Ga0210398_10000359_pt1 | contig 53521 bp, 52 predicted proteins | sample IncBWC4OmetaG_FD_161047 | JGI IMG/M metagenome (GOLD analysis project Ga0210398, IMG submission 161047) | Forest soil microbial communities from Barre Woods Harvard Forest LTER site, Petersham, Massachusetts, United States - Inc-BW-C-4-O | ecosystem: Environmental > Terrestrial > Soil >...
CCCACGCCCACACCCGACAACGCGATTACCGCGCCCGAAGTGCCGCCGAAGCCCAGCGTCGACTGGCAGCACGAAGCCGAATTGGCCGCGCAAAATGCGGTTGCCGACGCCGAGAGGGAGGGGAATATCAGAGATCTGTCCTCACTCACGCCGCTGCAGCTGGATTGGATCAAGCGAAATCACTTGGAGCCCGCAGCGCCGGGCATTCCTTGGCAGCGCCCTCGCGTCGAGATCACACCGGGAGGTCTGCCGGTCATTTGGATCAACGAACGCTGCGTGCTGGTGATTGTGATGGTGTTCTGCGGCATCGGACATATCGAAGCAGACGGCGGTCTATTCAATCACATGCGCGATTCGCACTAGGGCCTGTGAACACTATGTTCACAGGCCCTACCTTAAGGTCTGGCACAATGCCGGCGCAATGAATTACCGGCACATCTATCACGCGGGGAATTTTGCGGACATCGCCAAGCACGTCGGCTTGATGTACTGCCTCGGTGCGTTGCAGCGTAAAGATGCGGCCTTCTTCGTGCTCGACAGCCATGCCGGCCGCGGCTATTACGACCTGCAGGCGCCGGAAGCGCAGAAATCCGGCGAGGCCGAGCGCGGTATCCAGCGCCTGATCGAGACCCGCATCGGCGATAGCGGGCTCGCCGACTACTTTGCGGCAATTCGCGCGCGCCGCGGCAAGCGGCTGGCGCGCTACCCCGGATCTCCGGCGCTGATTGCCGGCGGCCTGCGCCCCCAGGACCGGGCACTGTTCGTCGAGTTGATGCCGGCGGAAGCTCGGGCTGCCGAGCGCGAGATAAGGTCCGAGGGCCGAACTCGAACCGAAATCGGCGACGGCTACGCCGCGCTCAAGGCTCATCTGCCCCCGGAGGAGCGCCGCGGACTGGTGCTGATCGACCCTCCCTACGAAAGCCTGGATGAGCTCAAGCTCATGCTGCAGGCGTTCAAGGATGCTTATCGGCGCTGGCCCGGCGGCATGTTCCTGATGTGGTACCCCATCCGCAGTGCCCTACAGCGCAGCCGGGTGCATGCGCGGTTCGAGGCCCTGGGCATTCCGAAAATGCTGTTCGCCGATCTCGCCATTCATCCGGACGATGCCGGGGTGGGCCTCGCGGGTAGCGGCCTGATGATCGTCAACCCGCCCTACGGCGCCGACGAATATCTGCGCCAGGCCTACACCGCAATTCACCAGGGGATTGCGCTGCCCGGGGCCGGCTACGTAGAAGTAGCCCGACTGACGCCCGAGCGAATGGCGATGTAAAGGCGCTGCGCGCCGGATTTACGGGGTCGAAGCGGCCCCGAATGTTAAGGTTCGGATTCGAGGAAAAAGTATGGATAAGAATTCTTTACGCGAACTCGTTGCCCAGCTCCATGCGGAAATGTCCGAGGCGCTCCGAGCGGATCCTAAATCCAGGGAGTCCTTGAGCGACATGATGCAGGACATCAATCGCTTGATCGACAAGCCCGCCGATCCCGTGTCCTCGACTCAAGGGTCACTCCCCGACCGCCTGGAACGGGTCGCGGTGCAATTCGAGGCCAATCACCCCACGCTGGCGGCGAGCGCGCGCCGGTTGGTCGATTTGCTCAGCGAGGTCGGTATCTAGTCAGGAGCCGGTCCACGTTATCGAACCCTGCACCCGCGCGGCGATGGCCTCGACAGCCTTGATATCGGTGGACGAACCGCGAGTAAGCACCGCCAAGCTGCCGTGGCCCGCCACCGGCACGATGACTCCGCGATAGCCCCCCTCCTCGAAGCGCACCGGCTTCGGGACATTCTCATGCACCAGCACCATCACGGTAACCGGCCCCGATTCCGTTTGGATCACGAGATGCGGAACGTGGTGTCCGCGAAACTCGCAGCTGGCGGCATAACTCACCGGGCCCGCGCCCTCGCTCAGGCGCAGATGCGTATCGCGCAGCACGGCCTCGAGCTCCGAATCGAGCACGGGGGTCCGGGTGCTCCATGCGTCCGGTTCGCCGCCCATGTGCGTCACGACATCGGCCGCGAGGCTTGATCCCGGGCCCGCCACCCACAGGACTCCGGCGACCACGACGGCCATCAGCACGCTCGCCGCCATGGCCAACCACCCTCTGCGGTTGGGCAGGCGCAGTGCCGGCGTCGCTTCGGCACGCAGCGGCAAAACGTTGTCGGCCGGCACTGCCACGTGCAATGCGCGATCGAGGCGCGACTCGAATTTCAGCAGCCTCTCGGTGAATAAATTGCAGTCATGGCAGCTCTCGCGGTGCTCGCGCAACCGCGGATCCGCATCGCGCGGATCGGCCATCATCGCTCGTCTGTACGCGTTGCAGTCCATCATTCTTCCGGATCCAGGCCCGTATCCTCGCCGCACAGCACGCGCAATTGCTTGCGCGCGCGAAACAGCCGTGTCAGCACCGCGGCGCCCGACAAATCGAGTTCGCGCGCGATTTCTGCGGTCGACAGTCCCATCAGCACCTGCAGCACCAAGGGCTCCCGATACTCGTCGGGCAACTTGAACAGGGCGGCGCGCATCTCGGCGAGATCCTGCTCCTCGGCTGCGGCCAGCATGGGTTCCTCCCGGGCAACCAGCTCATCGACGTCCACGGTCACGAAGCGCTTGCGCTCGAATGTGCGCGCGTACTCCCGGCGGATGATGGTCAAGAACCAGGGCTTCGCCGCGGCCTCGTCGGCCAGCGTGTCCTGTGCTTTCCAGGCGCGCAGCATCGTTTCCTGCACCACATCTTCGGCCAGGGCACGGTCGCGGGACAACCAGAAAGCGAAGCGCAGCAGATCGGGGCGCAGGGATTGGCATAGGGCCTGAAAGCGGGCGCGCTTCTGATTTCCGCCAACCTGATCGTTCATGGTTAAATCAGCACCCGGCTGAAGAGATCTTCCCCGCAATATTACCGCGTTACGCCGATGCCGCCGACCGCCGAAGGTGCAAATCGGGGGCGGCCGGCAAGGGTTCGCAGCGCTGAAGCTTAAGTCAGGAGCCATAGTTGAGATGACCGGAACCGCCGTCGATTCATTTCCAAATACCCGCATGAGGCGCATGCGGCGCGACGAGTTTTCACGCCGTCTGATGCGCGAAACGCATTTGACCGTGGACGCACTGATTTACCCGGTTTTCGTGGTCGAGGGCCGCGGCGAGCGCCAACCGGTGGCTTCCATGCCGGGGATCGAGCGGCTGTCCATCGATGAACTGCTCCGGGAATGCGAGTCCGTGCTGCGGCTCAAGATCCCGGCCATCGCCCTGTTTCCAGTGACCCCCCAGGACAAAAAGACGCTGGATGCCCGTGAGTCTTGGAATCCGAACGGCATCGCGCAGGCCGCGGTTCGGGCGGTGAAGAAGGAGTTTCCGGCTCTGGGCGTCATCACCGACGTGGCGTTGGATCCCTTTACCACGCACGGGCAGGACGGCCTGATCGACGATGCGGGCTATGTGCTCAACGACTTGACCGTGGAAACGTTGGTGCGCCAGGCGCGCTCGCACGCGGACGCCGGCGCCGACGTGGTGGCGCCCTCGGACATGATGGACGGACGCATCGCCGCGATCCGCAGCGCCTTCGAGACCGCAGGCCTCGTCAATACCCGCATTCTGGCCTATGCAGCCAAGTATGCCTCGAGCTTCTACGGCCCGTTTCGCGAGGCCGTGGGGTCCGCCGCCAGCCTGAGCCGTGGCAACAAACACACGTATCAAATGGACCCGGCCAATTCCAATGAAGCGCTGCGCGAGGTGGGCCTCGACATCAGCGAGGGCGCCGACATGGTCATGATCAAACCGGGCCTGCCCTATCTCGATATTGTGCGCCGCGTCAAAGATCGCTTCGGCATGCCCACCTTCGTCTACCAGGTAAGCGGCGAGTACGCCATGATCATGGCGGCGGCCGGCCATGGTTGGGTGGATGAGCGTGCGGTGGCCATGGAGACGCTGGTGTCGATGAAGCGCGCGGGTGCGGACGGCATTTTGACTTATTTCGCCAAACGCGCTGCGGAGTGGCTTGCCGAGTGAACCAGCCGCAGGGACCCGATACGCCGGATCAGTATGGGGTCGTGGGCCATCCCGTTGCGCACAGTTGGTCGCCGTTCATCCACGGGATGTTTGCGAAGGCGACCGCGCAGAACCTGGTGTACCGGCTGTTCGACATCGCCCCCGAGAATTTTCGCCGCGAGGCGCTGCGCTTGTTCGCCACCGGCGTGCGCGGCCTGAATGTAACGCTGCCCCACAAGCAGGCGGCGGCGGAGCTCGTCAACGAGCTCACTCCGCGCGCCGAGCGCGCGCAGGCGGTCAACACCATCGCCTTCTTCGAGGACACTTCTCTGCTCGGCGACAACACCGATGGCCTCGGACTCACCGCCGACCTGGAGCGCAACTTGAAAATAAGCCTCGGCGGCAAGAGAGTCCTCATCCTGGGGGCGGGCGGCGCCGTGCGCGGCGTGCTCGGTCCCCTGCTGGAGCGCGACATCGCCTCGGTGATCATCGCCAATCGGACGCCCGAAAGAGCCCGCAAACTGGCGGCCGAATTCGCCGACTTGGGACAGATCTCCGGCTGCGGCTTCGCAGAGCTCTCGGGTCCGCCGTACGATCTCGTAATCAACGCCACGTCGGCGAGCCTGCAGGGCGAAATGCCCGTCATGCCGGTGGGACTCGTGGGCGAGGAAACCATTTGCTACGACATGGCGTACGGGCGGGGTCACACGCCCTTCACGTTGTGGGCCAAATCGCTGCATGCGGCACGTACCACCAAGGGGTGGGGCATGCTGGTGGAACAAGCGGCCGAGTCGTTTCTGCTCTGGCGCGGTGTTCGGCCGGATACCCACCCCGTGCTGCAGGCTCTCGCGCAACACGCATGAGGCGCCGGCCGTGCCCGGGCCGCCGCGAACTTCAGCGCATGGTGACCAGCTCTTCGGCGCTGGTCGGATGAATCGCCACCGTGTCGTCGAAGTCGCGCTTGGTCGCGCCCATGCGAATCGCCACCGCAAAACCCTGCAGCATTTCGTCGGCGCCGGTGCCGATGATGTGGCAGCCGATGATTCGCTGTTCGGGCCCCACGCAAACCAGCTTCATGTCGGTGTGAGTCTTGCGCTCGGTCATGGCGTGATACATGGGCGTGAAGTCCGCGACGTACACCTTCACCGCGTCCCCGTGCTCCGCTCGCGCCTCCGCTTCGCTCGCGCCCACGGTGCCGATGGGCGGATGAGTGAACACCACGGTCGGAATCATGCTGTATTCCAAGCGGCGGTCGGTCTTGCCGCCGAACAGGCGGTCGCTCAGGCGCCGGCCCGCGGCGATCGCAACGGGCGTCAGTGCAGCCCGGCCCGTGACGTCGCCGATCGCATAGATGCCCGGTACCGCGGTGTTCTGGAAGCCGTCGGTGACGACGTAGTTGCAGTCATCGAGCCTGACCCCGGCCTGGCCTAGATCGAGGCCGGCCACGTTGGCGGAGCGGCCCACCGCCCACAGCAGGCAATCGAAACCCGTGTATTCGCGGCCGTCCGCCGCGGTCAAGGTCTTCATGCCCCCATCCTCGCGCACTGCGGCCGGCACGACGTGCCGGTGAACGGTGATCCCCTGATCCTGCATCTCGCGCATCAGCGATTTTCCCAGCATGGCATCGAAGCTCATCAGCAGATGATCCTTGCGGATGAAGATCTCCACCTGCGCGCCCAGCTCGTGAAACGCACCGGCCAGTTCGCAGGCGACGTAGCCGCTGCCGACGATGGCGACGCGCTTCGGCCGCTGCGAAAGCTCGAAGAAGCCGTCCGAGGTGATGCCGTGCTCGGCCCCGGGCAGCAACGGCCACGTGGGCTTGCCGCCGGTCGCGATCACGATGTGCCGCGCGGTCAGGCGCTCGCCGTTGACCTCGACGGTATTCCTGTCCAGGAAGCGGGCGGCGCCGCGCACATAGGCCACACCTTTGGCCGCGAGGTTGCGCTCATAGATGGCGTTCAGGCGCAGCACATAGGCGTCGCGCTTGCGCTTGAGAGCGGGCCAATCGCTGTCGCCTAGAGTGATGTTGAATCCGTAGTCGTTGGCGTCGGTGAGACTTTGGGCGACGCTCGCCGCGTTCCACATGACCTTCTTGGGAACGCAGCCCACGTTCACGCACGTGCCTCCCAGTCGGTGCGGTTCGATCACCGCCGCCTTGGCGCCATATTCGGCCGCGCGCTGCGCGCAGGCCAGGCCGCCGCTGCCGCCGCCCACGCTGATGAGATCGAAGGCTTGGTCCGACACTGTGAACTCCGTGCTCAAATGCTGAGAAAAGCCAATGATATACTGCGCCCGTGCATAACTCGCGTATGGGGTGCCGTCGTGATCAGTGTCGTAGTGATCCTAGCTTTGAGCCTCGCGCTGATCGTGTATCTGGTCGGTATCTACAACGGCCTGGTCAGTCTTCGCGAAAACGTCAAAGTCGCATGGGCGAATATCGACGTGCTGCTGAAGCAGCGTCATGATGAGCTGCCGAAGCTGGTGGATGCCTGCAAGCGCTACATGCAATTCGAGCAGGAAACGCTCGAGAAAGTGATGCGTGCCCGGGCATCGGTGAGTCTGGCCAGCAGCGCGGGAAACGTCGCCGCCGTCGGCGCCGCCGAGCAGCAGCTGCGCGCGGGCGTGGGCAGGCTGTTCGCCGTCGCCGAGAATTATCCGCAGCTCAAGACCGACGAAACATTCAAGCAATTGCAGGGCAGGATCATCGCGCTCGAAGAGTCCATCGCCGACCGCCGCGAGTTGTACAACGATCAAGTCAATCTGAACAACATCCGGGTGAATGTGTTTCCGGATGCCGTCATCGCCAGAAAATACGGCTTCCTACCGGCGCAGCTGCTGGAATTCTCGAGCGAAGAGAAGCGCGATGTGAACGTGGGCGCGCTGTTCGGCACCTGAGCGCCGTTCGGCATCCTGGATATCGCAACCGGGCATGTCCGACCATCGATTGAAATTTTGGCTCCTCGTCATCGGCCTTGCCGCGAGCGCGGCATATTGCTTTTGGTATGCCTTCAAATCGTGGGCCAAGAACCGCACCGTGGAGGACACGCCCGCTTCGCGCGTGCGCTCCGCCGCGCAGGGTTACGTCGAACTGACCGGCAAGGGGCTGCCGCCCGCCGGGTCCCCGAACATAGCGCCCCTGACCGGTACGCGCTGCGCTTGGTGGCGCTACAAAATCGAGGAACGGCGCTATTCGGGCCGGTCGCGTTCGTGGTCCACGATTCAGAGCGATACCAGCGTCACGCCCTTTCTCCTCGATGACGGTACCGGTCAGTGCCTGATCGATCCGCGCGGCGCGGAAGTGTTTCCGGGCGCCACGGATGTTTGGTACGGCCCGTCCGAATGGCCGCAGGTGCACATACCTAACGGCACCGGAGTGTTCGCTTGGCTGGTCGACAACCTGGTGACCGACCGATACCGCTATACGGAGCATCGCCTGCAGGCCGACGAGCGGGTTTATGCCATCGGCGCGTTCCGCAGTCTCGGCGGCGCCAGCGTCGATGATCCCGACGACGCGGTGGCTGCGCTGCTGCACGCTTGGAAAAAAGACCCCGCGGCTCTGCTCGCCCGCTTCGACACCAACCACGACGGCACTTTGAGCGCAGCGGAATGGGATCAGGCCCGCGCGGCCGCCCGCCGCGAAGTCCTCGACCACCGCGCCGCCGAAACGCGGCCGCCCTCCATGAATGTCCTGTCGGATCCGGGAGACGGCCGCTCGTTTCTGTTGGCGGCCTGCGACGCCCAGACGCTCGCGCGCCGCTTCCGATACCGCGCCTTGGCCGGCCTCGGCGGTTTCGTCGGCAGCACCGCCGCTCTCGCCTGGATGCTGTTGAACGTCTGATAGAATTGTCGGCGTGAACAACCCACTTCTGGAATTGGATTCGCTGCCGGCCTTCGGCCGCATCGAAGCGAGACATGCCCGGCCCGCGCTCGAGCGTGTGCTGTCCGAGAATCGCGCACGTCTAGACGAATTGACGGCCAACCCCTCGCCCACGTTCGCGTCTCTCGTCATGGCGGTCGAGGAATTGAGCTATCGCCTGAGCCGGGTCTGGAGCCCGATCAGTCATTTGAATGCGGTCGCCAATTCCGCGGAGATGCGCGAGGCGTACAACGAATGCGTGCCGCTGCTCACCGCCTACTCCTCGGAACTCGGGCAGAACGCGGGGCTGCAAGCGGGTTACGCCTATGTGCTGCAGCACGAGGGCGGCGCGCTCGATGCGTCCCAGCGCAAAGTCGTGGAGAACGCGCTGCGCGATTTTCGCCTCGCCGGGGTCGATTTGCAGCCCGAACAGAAAGCTCGATACTGCGAGGTCGCGCAGCGCCTCGCGCAGCTGGCCACCAAGTTCTCTGAGAATGTGCTCGACGCCGGGCGCGCCTACACGCGCAGCGTCACCGACAGTTCGGAGCTCGCCGGCCTGCCGGCCAATGCCGTCGACCGCGCCGCCGCGGACGCCCGTGAGGCCGATCAGACAGGCTGGCTGTTCAAACTCGATCAACCCACCTATATGACAGTCATGGCCAGCGCCGAGAACGAGCAGCTGCGCCGCGACATCTACGAAGCCTGGGTCACTCGGGGCTCCGAGCTCGGCCCGAGCGCCGGACGCTTCGACAACACCCCCGTCATCGCCGAGATCCTGCCCTTGCGCCACGAATTGGCCAACCTCGTCGGCTTCAAGAATTTCGCCGATTACGCACTGGCCACCCGCATGGCCAAGAACAGCAAACAGGTGCTCGGCTTTCTGGACGACCTGGCGCGCCGCTGCCTGCCTGCGGCACGCCAGGAGTTTTCGGATCTGGAGGAATTCGCGGGCCGCAAGCTCAACGCCTGGGACATGGCGTTCTACGGCGAGAGGCTGCAGGAAAGCCGCTTCAAGGTTTCTCAGGAGGCGCTGCGCCCCTACTTCCCGCTGCCCAAGGTGCTGTCCGGCTTGTTCAGCTTGGTTCGGCGTCTGTACGGCATCGGCGTGCGCGAACGGCCGGGGGTCGGTATCTGGCATCCCAGCGTGCGTTACTTCGATCTCGTCGATCAGGACGAAAGGATCGTCGCCGGATTCTTCCTCGATCCGTATTCGCGCTCCGAGAAGCGCAGCGGCGCGTGGATGGACGAATGCGTCATCGCCAAATCCCTGCCCACGGGGTCGGCGCTTCCCGTGGCGCAGTTGGTGTGCAACTTCACCGCACCGGTGGGCGGCGCGCCGTCGCTGCTGACTCACGACGAAGTAACCACGCTGTTTCACGAGTTCGGCCACGGTTTGCACCATATGCTGACGCGTGTGGCCTACCCCAGCATCGCCGGAATCAACGGCGTGGCCTGGGACGCGGTGGAGCTTCCCAGCCAATTCATGGAGAACTTCGTCTGGCGGCCCGAGGTACTGCCGCTCATCTCCGCCCACGTGGATGGCGGCGAACCGCTGCCCGTCGACATGTTGCAGCGTCTATTGGGCACGCGCACCTTCAACGCGGCGCTCGATACGCTGCGGCAAATCGAGCTCGCGAGCTTCGATTTCGAATTGCACGCGAACTTCGACCCGCAAGCGGGAGCGAAGGTCGCCGAGACGCTTGCTGCGGTTCGGCGGCGGGTCGCCGTCGTGCCGGCCGCGCCCTTCAACCGGATGCCCGCCAGTTTTGCGCATATATTCGCCGGCGGGTACGCCGCGGGTTACTACAGCTACAAATGGGCGGAGGTGCTCGCCGCCGACGCCTTCGAGGCATTCGAGGAGGCCGGGGTGTTCGACAGCGCGACCGCGGCGCGCTTTCGCGACTCGATTCTGGCACGGGGCGGGAGCCTCGACGCCATGGACGCCTTCGTGCGGTTTCGAGGCCGCGAGCCCGATGTGCGGCCGTTGCTCAAGCAAACGGGAATTGCGGCGTGAAAACCATGGCGGCGGCGCCGACGCTCGCGCTGCTCGCCTTGCTGTCGGCGCTGCCGGCAGCGCAACTGCGGGCGGCGACCGCCTATGTCAGCGATGAGCTCGTGCTTGGCGTCTACGCCGAACAGAACGGCCAGGGTCAGCGTCTGGCCACCCTGCATTCCGGGGCCACCGTCGAGACGCTCGCGGTCAATGGAGAGTACACCCAGGTTCGGTTGAGTGACGGCACCACCGGCTGGGTCAAATCCGCCTACCTCACCTCCCAGGAACCCGCGACAGTGCGAGTAAAAAAGCTCCAAGAAGAGCTGGACGTCAGCCGCGCGACGACGCCGGGCCTGGCCGTGGCGGCCGCACGCAGCGAGCTCGAGCAGTTGAAGAGCGAGCTTGCGAACAAGCAATCCGAACTCGACGCCGCACGTCGGGCGCTGGCGTCGCCTGCGACCGCTTCCGGCGGCGTTGAGACGGGCGACGCGGCGAGCACAGCCTCGCCGGGCGGCGCCATGGGGGTCATTTCGGCGGCGCATCCCTGGACCCTGCTCATTGCCGTGGCGGCGGCGCTCGCCTGCGGCTTCTGGCTGGGGTACTCCACACTGGCACGGCGCGTCAGGAACAAGTTCGGCGGCATTAAGGTTTATTGACTTAATTCCGAACCACGGGCTTTTACATATCCGTCATTTCGGCGGTGAGCAATGCAGCAAAGGAGAACCAGGCACGTGGCGCTTGGGACCTTAAGAGCCTAAACTGCGCCAGATGCATGACCTACGCCGTAACGACTACGACGTCACGAACTCCGTTCAAGTCAGTTCCACGGCGGCGGTGACCGCTGCGGTTCGAGAATTATTCACGGCCGCTTACCCCGGCGAGTCGTTCGACAAAGTGGCGATTTCCTTCGAAGAGTTCGACAAGCTCTTCTCCGGCCGCATGCCCGGTTATCACGGCGTCGACACCGTCTACCACGATCGCCAGCACTCGCTGGACATGACGCTCGCCATGGCGCGCTTGCTGGTGGGCTACGAGCGCACCGTCGAGAGCCGCATGCGCTTCGGCGCGGAGCGGGCCGTCATGGCGCTGGTCACATCGCTGTTTCACGATGCGGGCTACATCCGCGAGTTCGGCGACCGTCAGCATCGCAATGGCGCCGAGTTCACTCTTTACCATGTGACTCGCAGCGCGCGATTCCTGGCCCGCTTCCTGCCCAGCATCGGCATGGAGAGCTGGGTGCCGATTTCGACGCGCATCGTGCATTTCACGGGATACGAGGTCAAGCTCGACCAAATCCAATTGGCCGACCCCCGCGACCGCAAACTCGGACATTTGTTGGGCACGGCGGATTTGATCGCCCAAATGGCGGATCGCTGCTATCTCGAGAAGTGCCGCGACCGCTTGTATCCGGAATTCGTGCTGGGGGGAATCGCCGCCGCCACGGGAACCGACGGCGCTTTGCAGGTTCGCTACAGTTCGGGTTTGGATCTGTTGCGGCAAACTCCGGAGTTCGTGCGCGAGACGCGCGTGCAGCGTCTGGAGGGTGAGTTCGAGCACGCCTACCGGTATGTCGAGCCTCTGTTCGGCGGCAAGAATCCCTATCTCGAGGCCATCGACCGCAATCTCATCTTCTTGCACCGGGTGCTTCGCAGTGAGCGCTGGCTGCTGCTGCGGCGAAATCCCCCGCTGTTCACTGCGGGCGACAATCAATTGGGGCAGGTGCGCGGCCTCATGCTGACTCATCTCAAGGCTCTCTGGGCCTAGCCCCTTCAGGGTACCCCCGACAACAGAATCCGGCGGCCCCTCAAGGCCAGTCGATGGCCGCGACGTAGCGCGCATGCAGCTCGTCGAGCCGCGCGAGAACCTGGTCTTTTCCAAGCAAGGGCGACGCCCCGACGGCCTCGCGCAGCACCGCCGCGCTCAGACTGCGCCGGGCATTTTCGGCAATGGGTGCGAAGCTGAAATGCCAGGGTTCGGGCCGCACACCCGACAGTACCCCGTGATACGGGCGGAAGAATCCGAACCGGGCCGCATGCGCCTCCAACCAATCGGCCAGCGCCGCGTAAGGTCCGCCCGGCGAGAACTCCTCGGGCGTGAGCTGTGGAGTGTATCCCGGCGGGGTCGCGTGCCCGTCGATCAGATCGACATCCGTTCCCCAGTGGTGGCGGCTCGCTCCGGGTAGAGCGGACCACAGCAATATGGCGTCGATGCGCTCCTCAGCCGAAAGGTCGCGTACATCGATCAGTCCGCCCGCAGCATCCAACATCGGCCGCTCGCCCGAAAATTTTCCGTTCCAGATGGCAAGCTGCCGCGAGAAGTCGCGAAAGCCGCTGATGGGCAAGAGATCGAATCCGTCGGCGCGAGCTGCGCGGCGCATGCTCAAAAAAGCTGCGACGGCCTGTGCGTGCAGGGCGCATGGCGGATCCGGCACCTGAGCTATGTGGGAGGAGACCCGGCCGGTCAGTTCATCCGCGTTCACGAGGCCCCATCGCGCGGATCATGAGGCGATGTCGCGGGCCGCGGCGAAATCGGAGACCTGGTCGAAGATGCGGGCCAGCGTACCCACCTCCTGCGCGCCTGAAACGGTGTACTGCCCGTCGAATACGAACGTCGGAACGCCGGTGATTCCGAGCACGGAGGCATGACGTTCCGCGGCGATGACGCCGTCCTGCCCGGATCGCAGCACCAGCGCGGACCGGGATTCCCGCTCCGCAAGGCCCGCGTCGACCGCGAGCCGGACCAATTCCTCGATATCGCCGATGTCGCAGCCCTCTTCGAAATAGCCGCGCATGATGCGCTCCGCAACCGCTGCCTGTCGGCCGGAACGGGCCGCATGGGCAATCAAGAGATGCGATCGGCGGGTATTCGGCATGCGCTTGATGAGATCGAATCGGAATTTGATGCCGCTCGCCTCTCCCTGGCGCTCGAGTTCGGCATGCACCTGCGCCACGCGCTCCGGACCCCCGACCCGGGCGGTCAGGTAGACTGTGCGATCCACGCCCTCGGTAGGCATGTCCTGGTTGAGCTCGAACGGCCTGAAAGTCACGCGCGGCTCGAACCGCGGGCGTGCGGCCACCGCAACCTCGAAGCGCCGTTTGCCGAGATAGCACCAAGGGCAAACGGTGTCGGAATAGATATCAATGCGCATGTTTCTCGTCCATCCGGGGGGGATTGTACCGGGCCCCTTATGGGGTTTGGCGTGAACGAGTATCATTCCTTCGGGTTCGACGGGGAAGTTGGCCGGTGTAGTTCATGGCTCGAAGCTTAAAAACCAAGTACTTGCAGCTTGCATTGGCGGTCGGCGCCGTGCTGTCGCTGGTATTTGGGGGTCTTGCCTACTATGAGCACCGCGTCAATGCCGCGGACGTCAACCAGGTCACCTACGCCACCGTCGCGCAGAAGCTGGAAGCCGACCTGGAAACCCGCGCCAGCAGTCTGTCCGAGATCACCGGAACTTCGCTCGCGCCGGCTTTGAGTTCGGGCAACAAGGCCGCGGTCACGTCCATTGCCCAGCGGCTGCTCGACGAGCGCGACATCGAAAGGGTCGAAGTCCTCGATGCGCACGGCGCGGTGCTGTTCAGCGGCGGCGATCCGGCCGTACTTCAGTCGGGCGACTGGTTCGTCTTTCAGAGCACCATTCACTCGAACCTGGTGTCGGCTCCCATACAACGCCTGGGCAGTCTGCAGATCTGGATGAGCCGTGCGGAAATGCAGGAGACCCTCGCCAGCATCCGCAAGCAGCTCGAGAGCCAGCAAGGAATTCAAGTCAAGCGCATGCGCGGATTGTTTGCCGGCATCACCGTGCCGCTGTTCCTTCTGGGATTGATCGGCGCCTGGTTCATCGCACGGCAACTGGCCCGGCCCATCTCCGCGCTGGTGAAGAGCGCCGATCGAATCGGCCAGGGCGACTACACCCGGCCGCTCGCCGTGGTGCGCCAGGATGAGCTCGGCGATCTGCAATTCGCGCTCGAGCGCATGCGGCAGAAGCTGAACGAAACCACCATCACGAAGAACTATCTGAACACGGTGCTGAACAGCCTGAGCGACGCCGTGCTGGTGACCTCCGCCGACGGCATCGTGAAAAGCTGCAACGAGGCCACGCAGAAACTGCTGGGTTACCAGGAAGCGGACCTGATCGACAAGCCGCTGGTCAGCTTCATCGACGATGCGCACCGCAATGCATTCGACTTGACCAGTTCGGCGCCCGAAGCGCGCGAGACCGTGCTGCGCACCGCCAGCGGCCAGACCATTCCCGTGTCCATGGCGAGTTCGGCGATCTCCACGGAAGATCCGCAGTTCCAGGGCAACATCTATGTGGCGCGCAACATCACCGAGCGCAAGCGCGCCGAGCGGCGCATCCGCTACCTGGCGCGCTACGACACGCTCACCAAGATGCCGAATCGCATGCAGTTTCAGCATCTGCTGCAGCAGGCCATCGCACGCACGCGGCGCAACCAACGCTCGCTCGCGCTGCTGTACCTGGATTTGGACCGGTTCAAAGAGGTCAACGACACCTTCGGACATGCCGCCGGCGATCGGACTCTGGAGATCCTGAGCGAACGTCTGACCCGTAACTTGAGCAAGGACACCGTCATCGGCCGCCTCGCCGGCGACGAATTCGCCATGTTCGTCGACGATCTCCCGGTGGACGTGGACAATCGCGCCGCCATCGGCAATCTCGCGCGCACCCTGCTCGATGAAATCAGCCGCACCTTCTACGTGAACCAACAGGAGGTGTACCTGACCGCCAGCGTCGGCGTCGCCATCTGTCCCTACGATGCGGAGAACGTGATCGACCTGATCCGCAACGCCGATGCGGCGATGTATCACTCGAAACAGAACGGCGGCAACACCTACGCCTTCTACGTGCCGGAGATGAACGCCGCGGCGGTTGAACGGTTGATGCTGAAGAGCAAGCTGCGGCGCGCGCTGGAACGGGACGAATTGGTGATCCTGTATCAGTCCAAGGTGGATCTGCGCGACGGGCGCGTGGTCGGCGCGGAGGCGCTGCTGCGCTGGCGGCTACCGGGTCACGGCGACATTTCCCCCTCTCAATTCATCCCTCTGGCCGAAGAAACCAGCCTGATATTGGATATCGGGGAATGGGTGATGAACCGTGTGTGCTCGGATTACCGCGAGTGGAAGAAGACGGTGCCCGATCCGGGCCGAATCGCCATCAATCTGTCGCTGCGCCAGCTCAAGCAGGCGAGCTTCATTTCGCGCTGCCGCAACGTATTCCGCAAGCACGAGGTCTCTCCCACCTGTTTCGAGCTGGAAGTCACCGAAACCACTTTGATGACGGACCCGAAGCGCACCATTGGGCTTCTTAACGAGCTGTACGCCATGGGTTTGAATCTGGCCATCGACGATTTCGGCACGGGATATTCCTCGTTGTCGGCCTTGCAGCAGTTCCCGATCGGCACCTTGAAGATCGACCAATCCTTCGTTCGCGACGTCGCCGTGGACTCGGACGACGCGGCCATCGTCCGCACCATCATCGACATGGGCAAGAGCCTCGATCTCGAGGTCATCGCAGAGGGAGTCGAGGCGAGCGAGCAGCTCGAATTCCTGCGCAAGCACGGTTGCTACTACGCCCAGGGGCGGCTGTTCGGCGATGCCATGGAAGCGGGCAAGATGCTCGCCATTCTCGCCGGCCAGACCGGCGGCGCGGCCTATCATGCGGCGCTGTGCACGCCCATGGGTGCGCGGCCGATGCGGCTGTCCTCGTAGCCCAACGCCCGTGTTGTCCGCTCGGGATCTCACCCTCCGGCGCGGTCCGGAGCCGCTCATCGAGCAGGCTGAATTCACGGTCTTCCGCGGCGACAAGGTCGGGCTCACCGGCGCCAACGGCTCCGGCAAATCAAGCTTGTTTGCCGCCATACTCGGCGAATTGCACGCCGACAGGGGCGACATCGATCGTCCCGCGGGTCTTACCATCGCTCACGTCGAGCAGGAGGTCGCCGCGAGCCCCCGGGCCGCGATCGAGTTCGTGTTGGACGGCGACTCGGAGCTCAGGCGCGTGCTCGCCGCGATCGCGCACGCGGAGGCGGGCGCTGCGGAGGCCGGCGCCGCGGACGGAAGCGATGCGGCCATGGCGCTGGCCGAAGCCCACGCCGCGTATCAAAGCATCGACGGCTATCGCGCGAGGGCGCGGGCGGCGGCGATCATGCACGGCCTCGGCTTCGCACCTCAGGATCTCGAGCGCAAGGTCTCCGAGTTCTCCGGCGGCTGGCGCGTGCGATTGGCGATGGCGCGCGCGCTCAATTCACGCGCCGATTTGTTGCTGCTCGATGAGCCGACCAATCACTTGGATTTGGACGCCATCGTCTGGCTGGAGGACTGGCTGTCCGCGTTCTCCGGTACGCTGATGATGATTTCCCACGATCGCGAATTTCTCGATGCCATCATCGGCCGCGTGCTGCACATCGAGAACCGCGCCGTCCACGCCTACTCGGGCAACTACTCGCAGTTCGAGCAGAAGCGCGCCGAGGAATTGGCGCTGCAGCAGGTGCTGCACGTTCGGCAGATGCGCCGCGTGGCGCAAATCACTTCCTTCGTGAACCGCTTTCGCGCCAGCGCCACCAAATCGCGCCAGGCGCAGAGCCGCATCAAAATGCTGGAGCGCATGGAGCGCATCGTACCGGCGCATGTCGACAGCCCGTTCGAGTTCGAGTTTGCCGCGCCGCTCAAGACGCCGCGTCCTCTGTTGACGGTGGAAGACGCCTCCTGCGGCTACGGGGATGCGCGCGTCGTCGGCGGCATCGAGGTCTCGATAGGGCCCCTGGACCGCATCGCACTGCTCGGACCGAACGGCGCGGGCAAATCCACGCTGACCAAAATGCTGGCCGGGGTCGCGGCGCCGCTCTCGGGCAGGCGCATTCCCGCCGCCGACCTGAGCGTGGGCTATTTTGCGCAGCAGCAGCTGGAGCAGCTGCGGCCCGATTGCGATGCCTTTTGGCATGTGCGCAATTTGGGAGGCCCGGATTTTTCGCAGGGCGACGAGCAGCGCGTGCGCGACCACCTGGGTAATTTCGGCTTCGCGGGCGACCGAGCGTTCGAGGCGGTGTCACGCTTCTCGGGCGGCGAGAAGGCGCGCCTGACTCTCGCCCTGCTGGTGGCGCGGCGACCGAACCTGCTGCTGCTCGACGAACCGACCAATCACCTCGACATCGACATGCGCCACGCACTCACCGTGGCGCTGCAGAGCTTCGAAGGTGGAATGGTGATCGTGTCCCACGATCGTCACTTGATCAAGACTGTCGCCGATTCGCTGTGGCTGGTCGCGGACGGCCGCTTGAGGGTGTTCGACGGCGACTTGGACGACTACCAGCAATGGATGAGGTCGCGGGGCAGGACGGCGCCTACCCCTGCGCTACGCGCAGCACCCGCCTCTAAGGCCGCAGCGCGCGGCAATCCCGCGAGAGCGGGCGCACGCGGCAGCTTGCGCAAATTGCGGCGCGAAATCGCGGACATCGAGAAGCGAATTGCGGCCATTGCCGCCGAGCGAAGCACCGTCGAAGAAGAGCTTTGCAAGAATCCCTTGCATGACGGGCTCCAGGCGCAGTACGCCGACCTCAACCGCGACGCCGCGTCCATGGAGAGCCGCTGGATGGAAATCGGCACCGCGATCGAGGCCGCGGAAACTCAGGCCGGCGATCCTCCTTAAGGCCGGGCCGCGGACGCGTTGCCGAGAGCGTCGTCGGCTTGAACCGCGATCTCGGCAAGCGCCGTCTGCGCCGCACGCGCGTAGGCATCGACGATTGCCGTCAAGCGGTTCTCCGTCGCCGGCTGCCGGGCGTCCGCTTCGAAGCGGCCGAGAATGCGCCGGTCGCCGGACTCGCCGATGCGCGCCAGAAAATGCACGTGTGCGGTGGGGGCGGGCGATGCGGGAGTGTATTCGGCTTGGAAGTCCGTGACTTCGATTTCCAGCCAGTAGGCGCTCGAGAACACCGACGCGTCCCCGCTCACGGTCCGCAAGTGCCTCCGCGAATGCAGGAATTCCTGAATCGCGAGCTCCTGCAGCACATCGCCCGCCGGCCCGCTCCAGCGCGCGTCGGCGAAATAGTCCAGACGCCGATCCGGGTACAGCACGGCGATGCGATCGGTCGCAAGGCCGGTGGGCAGCCTGGGCTTGAGGATGGCCAGATCCAAGGGAATCGCAGGTTGCGGCGCAGAATCGCCGGCCGGCGCCGCGAGCGGCGTCGCCCCGGCCGACAGCACGTAGATGGTGGGCGGCGCGGCCTTGCTTTGGAACAGGGATCCGCAAGCCGCGGTACAGACCAGCGCGAGAGCGAGGGCGAGCGCGACCGGGCGGTTCACTTCGCCACCTCGACGCCGTGGTAGTTGGGTTCGTATATGAGTTGCGATGGGTTCTGCTTCAGGCTGCGGGATAGATCGCGAAAATCCCGCGCCGCCTGCCGGCTCTCGCGCAGCAGTTGCTCGAATTCCGGCAGGCTCTGATGGGTGAAGCGCGACACTTCGGGCTCGTTGTCCTCGACAAAATGCTGCAAGCGGTCCGAGGTCTTCGCCAGATTGTCGGACATCAGCTTTAAGTTCACGACGGCGGATTGAATGTCGGGAGCCGCATTCACCTCGATTCCCCGCAGCTCGGCCGCGGCGCCGTGCACCTCATCGGCGGCGCGCCGCGCGTCGGCCACGAATTCCTGCACGTCGCGCAACGTGCCCGGGAGGCGCTCGCTGGCGATCCGCGCATTGTCGAGCGTGGTTTTGAACGAGCGCACGTTCTCGTCGCTGAAGACTTGATTGAAGCGTTCGGCCAATTCCACGAGGTGCGTGGTCAGTGCCGGCAGGTTGCTCAGCAGCACGTCGAAATCCGAGGGCGCGGAACGAATCACCGGATAGTTGAGACCCTGCGGCAGGGTCCCCGCCACCGTGACCTTGCGGTCCTGCTGCAAATCGATGAACAAAAGGCCCGTGATGCCCTGCAGGCTCAAGGAAGCCTGGGTGCGGCCGTCGATCGGCGCCGTGGATTCGATGTCGGCGAGGACCAGCACGCGATTGCGCTGTTGGGGGTCGATCATGATGCGCGCCACCTTGCCGACGTCGACTCCCAGGTATCGCACCGGGCCGCCGACGGAGAGGCCGCTGACGGTGCCGGGGAAATAGATTTCGTAGCGCTCATAGCTGCGTTTGTCCCGCTGATCCGTGTACCAAAACACGAAGGACACCGCCATGGCGATCACGAGAATCACGAATGCCCCGACCGCCACATAATTCGCATCCCTATCCATGCGCCTCCTTCTCCGCGGCGCGCGCGCGCGGCCCGTGAAAATACTCGCGTATCCACGGATTCTGATTCTGGAGCATGCCGTCCAAGGTGTCGGTGATCATGCGCCCGTCGACGATCACCCCGACCCGGCTGCAGGTCTGAAACAGAGTGTCGAGGTCGTGGGTGATCATGACTACGGTGAGCCGCAGTTGGGAATGAAGGTATAACAGTAGCTCATCGAAGGCCGCGGCGGAAATCGGATCCAGGCCGGCCGTCGGTTCGTCGAGGAAGAGCAGCTTGGGTTCGAGGCTGAGCGCCCGGGCGAGGGCCGCACGTTTCACCATGCCGCCCGACAATTGCGAGGGAAACTTATTGCCGTCCGCGACGTTGAGGCCCACCAGGTCCAAATTCAACTCCGCCAATTGATCGAGGATCTTCTCGGACGCCGGATAGTATTCGCGCAGCGGCAGCTGAATGTTCTGGGCGACGGTGAGCGAGCTGATCAAGGCGCCGTTTTGGAACGTCACCCCATAGCTTCGCACCAGCGCGCTGCGGTCGACGGCGGCCAGCTGCCGCACGTCCCGGCCGTACAGCTCCACCGTGCCGCCGTCCGGCGCGCGCAGCCCCAGGAGGGTACGCATCAGCACGGACTTTCCGGTTCCCGATCCGCCGACGACGCCGAATATCTCGTTCGGACGAACTTCCATGTCGAGCCCGTCGTGGACGATCTGCGCGCCGAAACGGCTGACGAGGCCGCGTACCCGAATGACCGGCGGTGGGGTGGGCTCCGGCATCAGAAATTGATTTTCACGAACAGCACGGCGAACAGAGCGTCGGCCAGGATCACCATGAATATGGACTGCACCACGGCCACGGTGGTCAGACGCCCGAGTTCGCGCGCGGATTCCCGCACCTGCATACCTCGGTAGGTGCCCACCATGGCGATCAGAATGGCGAACACCGGCGCCTTGATGAGTCCGGCCCAGAAGGTCGTCGGCGACAGTGCTTCGCGCAGACGATAGGTGAATTGCACCAGTGGGATGTGCAGATTGAGCAGCGATAAGAGCCCGCCGCCGGCCAGTCCCATGGCATCCGCGATGATGGTCAACAAGGGCATGGTGATGACCAGAGCCAGCACCCGGGGGACGACCAGCAGCTCGATCGGGCTCATTCCCATGGCACGCAGGGCGTCGGTCTCCTCGTTGAGCTGCATCACGCCGATCTCGGCCGCGAACGCGCTGCCGGAGCGGCCGGCGACGATGATGGCGGTGAGCAGCACTCCCATTTCACGCAGCACCGAGATCGTTACCAGATCCACCACGAAAATGTCGGCGCCGAACCGCGACAGTTGCTGCGCTCCCAAATAAGCAACGATGACGCTGATCAGAAAGGCGATGAGACAGACGATGGGAATAGCGGTGATGCCCGTCTCATAGATATGGCGCGCCAGCGAGGATGGGCGCAGCGCACGCGGCCGGGGGATGGCCTCGCCCAGAACCCGGACGATGCCGCCGAAGAAGCCGAGCACCCCTTCCGCATGACGGCCCTGCAGAATCACCCAGCGGCCCAGTTCGCCCAATATGCCGGGGGAATTCGCCGCACCGGACTCCGCCGGCGCCGCGCCTCTCGCCGCCTGCAGTTTTTGCAGCAGCTCGAGATAGTGCGGCGGGTCGCCGGTATGGCGAATGTCGAGATGCGGAGCGCCGATCTCGGCCAATCGCATCAGCAAGGTCCAGGCCGCACCCATCGCGGGCGCCTCGGCCCCGGACCAATCGCAGACTATGGCGCCGTGCAATTCGCCCGGCAGGCCGCGCAGCGCCGTTTCGATTTGCCCCAGGGCGGGCAACGACCAATCTCCGCTCAGGTACAACCGCCGGTCGTCGCCTTCTCCTTCGAGCTTGAGGACGGTCATACTGGCACTCATGGCTATATGCTAGCAGGCAACTCATGACGCACAGCGACCCGCTGTTACAAATCCTGATCCTGCTTGCCGCTTCGGTGTGCGTGGTCGCGGGCGTGCGCAAGCTGAAGCTGCCCGCAATTTTGGGATATCTCGCCGTGGGCATGCTGCTCGGCCCACATGCATTCGCCCTGGGGGTGGGCGGCGCGACGACCCAGCTGTTGGCGGACTTCGGCGTGGTCTTCCTGGTGTTCACGCTGGGATTGGAATTCTCACTGCCGCGCCTGGTGGCCATGCGTTGGGAAGTGCTCGGCGTGGGCGGCGCACAGGTGCTCCTCACCACGGGCTTCGTTGCCGCCGGCCTCAGCCTGATCTTCGATGTCGTTCCCGCGGTGGCCGTGGTGATCGGCGGCGCGGTCGCCATGTCTTCGACGGCCATCGTCATTTCGCAGCTCACCGAGCAATCGGAAAACAACCGGACGCATGGGCGCCTTGCGGTGGCAATCTGTCTGTTTCAGGACCTGAGCTTTCCGCTGTTTCTCGCCCTGGTCTCGGTGCTGACCGGCGGCGGGCAGGCGGCCGACGCTCGGCACATCGGCGGCGCCATCGGCATCGCCGTGCTCGCATTGCTCCTGGTGCTTGCCGCCGGGCGATGGCTGCTGCGGCCGCTGTTCCTCATGATCGCGGGGGTGCGCTCCGCCGAGCTCTTTTCATTGGCCGTGCTGCTCGCGGTGCTGGCCTCGGCCTGGGCGACCCAGGCGGTGGGCCTGTCGCTCGCGCTCGGCGCCTTTCTCGCCGGCATGATGCTCGCGGAGACCGAGTTCCGTCACCAGGTCGAAGCCACCATCCGTTCCTATCGCGAGGTGCTGCTCGGTCTGTTTTTCATCACCGTCGGCATGCTGCTCGATGTCGGGCTGCTGGTGCGGCATTTCCCACTGGTGGCGGCGATTCTCGCCGGAATGCTGGTGCTCAAGACGGCGGTGGTGACGCTGGCCGCAAAGCCCGCCACGAAAAGCTGGTTCAAAGCGCTGCGCACGGGCGTGGTGGTGAGTCAGGGAGGGGAATTCGGGTTCGCGCTGTTGACTCTGTTGCTGCGCCGGGAATTGCTCGATCCGGCCATCGTGCAGCCGCTGCTGGCCGCCACCGTTCTCAGCATGGTGCTGTCTCCCATGCTCATCCGCCACAATCGCCGCATCACGCGCGCCCTGCTCAGCGAGTCCGGGCCGCCCAAGAGCGAGGCAATGCGCGAAGCCCAGGCTACCCTGGCCGTGGCCGAGCGCGATCACGTCGTCATTTGCGGATTCGGCCGGGTCGGCCAGAACATCGCCCGAGTGCTCGAGCAGACGGGTTTCGAATACATCGCCCTCGAGGTCGATGCCTACCGGATTCGCGCCGGCAGACAGGCGGGCGATCCGGTCATCTACGGCGATGCCGGCGAAACCAAAGTCCTGGAAAACGTCGGGGTGGCGCACGCGAGCTGCGTGGTGATCACCTTCGCCGGTCCCGAGGTGGCGCTGCGCATCCTGCGGGCGGTGCGCGAACTGCGCGCCGACGTGCCCATCCTGGTGCGCACCCAGGACGACAGCAGGCTCGAGCAGTTGCAGGCGGCCGGAGCGACCGAGGTGGTTCCCGAGACCTTCGAGGCCAGCCTCATGCTGCTGTCGCACCTGCTGCTGCTGCTGAAGCTGCCGGTGCCGCGCGTCATCCGGACTGTCAACGACATCCGCAGCCATCGCTACGGCATGCTGCGGCAGTACTTTCCGTCCGCGGACGCCCCGCCTCTCGACTTGAGCCACGCCTTTCGCGAGGAATTGCACAGCGTCATCCTGCCGCCCCAGGCCTGGGCCGTGGGCCGCAGCGTCGCGGATCTGGCCGCCCGCGGCTCCCGCGCGTCGGTTAGTGCAGTGCGGCGAGACGGCATCGTCGGCCGCGAACCCAGCCCGGAGACCCTGTTCAAGGAAGGCGATGTGGTGGTGGTTTGCGGCACGCCGGAGGCCGTGGAACACGCAGAAACCCTGCTTTTGATGGGCTGAAAAAAGGGCTTTACAGGGATGGCGCATCCATCGCATAGTACGGTGGCTGTTCAAGGGCAAACCCGCCGAAAGGCGGGGACGCAAAACCACCGGTCTTAGGGGCTTCCACGGAAGCCTGACGATAGCGGGGTCGCCAGTAAATTCAAGCGCACGAGCGCTCCAAAGCCATCCGGTTTTGTGCCCCCCACAGCAAGCGGTTCTGAAATGTCGTCTTCCGGGGGGAAGCATATGGTTAGCAAAGTCGGTCGTCCGAACGGTGCGGATTCGTCGGGTATTTTTCGCCGGCCGCGTCTCGTCCTCAAACTCAAGCGCTTCGAGGACCTTCCAGGGATTCTTGCCAAGACCAAGAACTATCCCTCTCCGGTGCGCATGGTCGGCGCCGACTACTCCCAGACGCGCTGCGTGGGCGGGGACGGCGGTACCACGGTCGATACGGCCGGACTCAACAGGATCCTAGAATTCGGCGAGACCTTCGTGCGTGCGCAAGCCGGGGTTCGCGTGGGCACCTTGGTGCAGGCGCTGGCGGAGCGCGGTCTCGAGCTGCCGCTGACCCCGGAAATGGGCCAGATCTCCCTGGGCGCCGCAGCCGTCACCACTCTGCCGCAAGCCTCGTTCGATGAGGGCATCGCACAACTGTCTTCCTGCGTCGTCGAGATGAAGATGATCACGCCGCAGGGCAAGCAGATGGTGGTCACCGAGCGGCAGCGGGATCTGATGCGCGTGCTGCGCTCGAGCTTCGGCTTGTTGGGCGCGGTTCATGAGGTGGTGCTGCGCGTACGGCCGATGATACCGGTGAAAATCGACTACCAGGTGCTGTCGCTCAAGGATTTTACGGCGCGCTTCAAATCCATCGTGAATGCTCCGGGCGCATTGCGTCTGCATATCTCGCCCTTCACCGACAAGATCACGGTCGAACGGCGCACGCTCGACGAATCGGCCTCCGTCACCCGTTCGGGGATCTGGCAGGTTCGCAATTCCGTCATGCGCAATGTGCTGCCTGCCTTCGGATCGACCGTGGGCAGCGTTCTGGCCGCGCCCGGACTGCGTGCGGTCATGCTGTCGGGCGTGCAGCGCGCTCTGCGCGCCACCCTGGATCGGGGTGCGCGCGGAGTGGTGCTGTATTCTCACGAGTGGCTGCGCGACATGCCGCAGGAAGCGTGGAAAGCCCGCCACACCTACAGTCTGTGGGCGTTTCCGCAGGCCGACTACCCTAAGCTTCTGGCCGAATACTTCGCCTTGTGCAAGTCCTACTACAAGGAGCACCGCTACCGGAGCAACCTGATCAGCGGAGCCAGCCGCCTGCATCAGGACAAGGGATCCTTGTTCAGCGTGAGCTACGCGGGCCCGATGATCACTCTGGAGCCATCCTCCACCGGCGAGCAGGGCTGGGATGATTTCTTGATCGACTTCAACGATTTCGCATCGGGCATGGGCGGTACGCCCACCTTCAATCAGACGCGGGCCCTGCAGCCGGAGCACGTGGCGAAATCATTCGGAGAACGCGTGAAGTTGTTCAGCGCGTTGCGCCAGCGGACGGACCCGCTCAACCGGCTGCGCAACAGCTACTTCGCCAATCTGCTGGGCTAGACGCGGCTACTTAAAGACAGCTCACAGGCCGGAAACGATCTTGGCCTTGATCGACTCGAACTCGGAGTCGCTGATGAGCTTGGCGTCCAGCATTTCGCGCGCCTGCCGCAGCCGCCGGGCGGGATCTGATTCCGCGCCGGCCGCGTCCCCGCCGCCGTAGGCGCCCTGGGCCCCGATCTGCACGCCGCCGGATTTCGCGCGTAACTCCTCGAGATCGCGGACGCGGCGTTTCTCGCGCCACACCTGATCGTGCTGCTGGCAGATACGATACAAAGCCTGCGCCTGATCCTTGCACAGTCCCGTGAAGGTCCACACGCGGTTCACCTCGGAACCCATGCTGAGATCGGAGCTCGACTGCGCGACCAGTGTCAGATCCGCAGCCAGAATTCCCGCGCTGATGCGGGTTTCCTTGAGGTCCTGCCAACGAATGTCGGCCGAGTCGTATCCGCCGAGCAATCTGCGCTGCAGCGATATGAAGCGCCCGCTGGTGGCGGCGATGCAGGCGCGACGGTGCGTCAGCGCATACAGGCGATGCTGCACCGCCCATGCTTCCAAGGTTTCTCCTGATGTGAGCAATCCCTTGAGCGTGGCGAAGGCGGCTTCCAAGCCCGGCTCCGCCGGGCTGCCCGGCGCGGGATCGTTCATCAGCCCTTCTCCTGCAGATGCGCCTCCAGGAACCACAAATACTTGTCGACATCGCGGGAGATTCCGGTGAAGAGGTCCGCGGTGTCGGCGTCGCCGAGTTTATCCGTGTCGTCGATGGCTGCCCGCACCGACTTGCCGTACGCGGCAAGCTGCGTGGACAAATAGAACAGATGATCCTTGCCGGCGGTGATGGAGAGCGGATAGTTCTTCAATTTGCTGCGCTTCGCGGCCACGGCCACCGTTCCCTCGGCGGTCCCGCCGAGGCTGGTCACGCGCTCGGCAATCTCGTCGATTTGTTCCAGCACCAGATCGGAAATCTTGTCGAACAGCTCGTGCAAGGCGATGAAATTGGGTCCCTTCACGTTCCAATGCGCCTGCTTGACCTGGCTCTGCAGATCGATCGCGTCGGCCAGCCGATCGTTGAGTATGAGGATGACGTTGCGGCGGATCTTCTCGGAAAGATCAATCTTGGACTTGTACATCGGCGCTCCTTCGAGAGTTCGTAATTCCCAGGGCGCTATTTTGCACTGCTTGGATGCGAATCCCAAGGAAGAACGTGAAGTCGGGCCGTGTCGAAGCGCTCCTACATCTCCGAACGCCGCCTACGCAGTTGGATGGCGGCGGCGATGAGGGCGAGTCCGGCGGCCGCGCCGATCCACGTCTCGAGGCTCGAGAAGAATCCTGCGATGTCGAGAAAGCTCCAGATGCTCGCGGGTGTCCGGATGGCTTCGTTGTCGACGACCGTGGTCTGCCAACCTGCGCCCGGACTCGTATGGAACGCCAGTACCAGCCAGCCTACCGTACGGTCCCACAGCTGGTTGGCGATCAATTGGCTGCCGAAGAACCACCGCTCGACGAGGATTGCTGCAATCGGCGGCAAAATTGACCACAGCATGACGGCGCGCTTGGCCCAGGCGGATACGACCAGCAGGTACGCGGCGAGCGGCAGGTACCAAACGGCACTCGTCGCAATCACGTAAAGCCACAAGACTTGCAGCTGCAGCCACACGTCGGCGTGCCACAGGGCGCCGCCGATGTAGGAACTCGCACGCACGGAAAGAATGAACGCCATCAGGAGCGAGGTGACATCGGCCGCCGCGAAGTACACCGCCGGGATCACGATCAAGGCGGTGGCCAGCTTGGATATGACCGTTGTCGTGTCGGAGATCGGCATGGATTTCCAGAACAAGATGCTGCGGTCCTTGCGGTCGGCGTAGAGGCAATCCAGCAGGTACCAGGTCGAATATATCGCCATGACGACGAAGAACGTCACCCCGACGGCCAGCAGGAACCCGCCGCCGACGGTTTGGCTGGGCAGCTGCAGGGGGATCGATATCCGATTGACCTTGCCGAAGAGGGTGACGAGGATCATGAGTCCGCCGAGAACCGCCGGAATCGTCCAGATCGCGCGATTTTCCCAAAATTCCCGGCGTATGAGCCAGTTGTAAGTGCTCATGCGGCACCTCCCGACAGCTTGGCGACGAATAGGTCGGCGACGCTGGGCGTGTGCACCTCGCCGAAGCCCGCGAGCTTCTCCAAGTTCGGTTGCTCGAAGTACAGGACCACTTTGCCGAGCATGCGGCGTTCGAAGAACGGCTTTTCGGCTCGCGCCGCTTCCACGCGGTCGGCGGCCACCGCGACCGCCGCATAACGCACGGCGACATCGTCCAGCGACGAATCGAGAACGATGCGGCCCTTGTCGATGAACAGTACGTCGGTCAGAAGATTCTCCACTTCCTCCACCTGGTGCGTGGTGATCAGGATGGTGCGCGTCTCGTCCATGTAGTCGTTGACCAGTGCGTCGTAGAACGCGCTGCGCGCCAGAATGTCCAGCCCCAAGGTGGGCTCGTCGAGCACCAGCAATTTGGCGTCGATGGCCATGGTCAATGCCAGATGCACCTGGGTCTTCATGCCCTTGGACAGTTCGCGCATGCGGCGTTTGCCCGTGATCTGGGTCTTCGCCAGCAATTCCGCGGCGCGGTCGCGGCGAAACCGCGGATGCACGCCGGCGACGAAGTCTATTGCGTGGTCGACGCGCAGCCAGGCGGGCAGCACGGCCACGTCGGCGATGAAGGAGGCGTCACGCATGAGTAGAGTGCGATCGCGAAGCGGCTCGCGGCCCAACACCTGCAACTGCCCCTCGTACGCGGTCAGCCCCAAGATGGCACGCAGGGCGGTGGTCTTGCCTGCTCCGTTCGGACCGATGAGCCCGACAATGCGGCCGGTTTCCACGGAGAAGTTGGCGCGATCGAGCGCAACGTGCGCGCCGTATTTTTTTGTCAATTCACGGGCTTCGATGAGCGCGGTCATGATGGGTCTCATTCTTCCTTGTTGTCGCCACCGCGAGGCGGCGGCGCCGGGTGGGTAACGGCCGGTGTCTGCGCAAACAATTCCTGCGAGGAGAATCCGAGCCGGTGAATGACCGCCAGAATTTGCGGCCATTCCTCGTGCAGGAAGCGCTCGCGCTCCCCGGCCAGCAGCAGCCGCCGTGCGCCGTCGCTCACGTACATGCCCCGGCCGCGGCGTTTCTCGACCAGGTTCTCATCGACCAATTGCTGATAGCCCTTCAGCACCGTCAGCGGATTGAGCCGGTAATCGGCGGCAACCGCCCGCACGGAGGGCAAGGGGTCACCCTCCTTGAGCGCACCCTCCAGAATGAGGGCGACCATTCGATCGCGCAGTTGGCGATAGATGGGCTGGTTGTCGTTCCAATTGGGGTCCATTCCGGTCTCTATACTGTTATGGCTATATAGCACGCTAGTCTAAGGCAACGCGGTAGAGTCGGTGCTCAGCCGGCGTCGGTTGATACGGGCGCAGCGGACTGGACCAGCGCGCTGATGACCGCATGCTGGTGCAACTGGCCATTGAACAGGTAGGCCACTCCACCGATGATCAGGCTGTTCATCATCAGAGCGACGGCGAGGGCGGCAAGCTTGGTTGAGATCTGGGTGTTCATGAGAGTCTCCTTGAGTTGTATCGGTAGTCATCGAGGTGTTTCGGTGACTTGGTGATATAGTTACATACAACACTGGTACATGCAAGCACTTTCCTAGATTTATTTTCGGGGCCGGCGCCAAGCATCTGTTGCGGTGCACAATGCCGGTGGGATCGCGGCGCCGACAGCGCGTATATTCCCAGCCATGGAATCGCTCGACGAAGACGCGAGGCTCATGCTCCGGTACCGGGACGGCGACGCCGATGCATTTTCGGCGCTGTACGCCCGCCACAAGGGTCCGCTGTACCGCTATCTGCTGCGGCACGTGCGCAACGCAGGCGCCGCCGCGGATCTGTTTCAGGAGGTTTGGTCGCGCTTGGTCGCCACCCGCGGCCGCTACGAAGCGCGCGCGAAATTCGCGACGTATTTGTTTCACATAGCGCACAACTGCACCATGGACTTTTTCCGGCGCGATCTGCGCTTGCACGCGGCGAGCGACGCCGCGCACGAGGGTCATGCATCCGAGCCGGAGGTACCCGAGTATCAGCGCCCCGACGCCATTGCGGAATTCGCCGAGCAGCGGTCCGCCCTGCTCGCGTCGCTCCGCGCTCTGCCGCAGGAACAGCGTGAGGCCTTTCTGCTGCACGAGGAAACCGGATTGACCATCGAGGAGATCGCGCGCGTGACCCAGGTCGGAGTCGAGACGGCCAAGAGCCGCTTGCGCTATGCGATTCGCAAATTGAAGAAGTCGCTGGCTTCGCGCGAGATCATCGGAGCGACGCCGCTTCGGCCGCGCAGGGACATGAAGGCCGCCAATGCATCCACCTGACGAGTTGGACGAGTATTTGCGCGGCGACAGCGCGCTCTCATGTCAGTACCGCAGAGAGCCTGCACCGTCACCGTCGCCCGCGCTCGACGCGCGCGTGCTCGAACTGTCGCGCCTGCCCGGGTCGACGCGCCCGCCCGGACCCTGCGGTGCGCGCGCCGCCCGCCGCAACTCACCGTGCCTCGCGCCGCTGGCATTCGCCGCCAGCGTTCTGCTGTCGGTGGCGCTGGTGCTCGCCATCGTCTTCGGTCCGCAGACCGCCAAGCGCTCCGACGATGCGCCGCGCGTGGTTCGGATCGCTTACAGCGGCGACCCCAAGCTCGTCCGTTCGCCGCGCGTGTGGCTCGCCGACATCGAAGCGCTGCGCCGCGCGGGCCGCAATCGCGAAGCGGATGAGGAACTGCGCCGTTTTCGCAGCGCCTACCCCGGCTATTCTATTCCCCCATGACGCCACCTTACCCGCCCGATATGGGCTAAAATTCCCCGCTTTTGCGCCGGGAGAAATCATGAAGAAACCAGTCACTGTCACCATCACGGGCGCAGCGGGTAACATCGGTTATGCGCTCGCGTTTCGCGTCGCGTCGGGTCAAATGCTGGGCTCCGACCAGCCGATCAACTTGAATCTCCTCGAGATCCCGGCGGCAAGCGCGGCGGTGCAGGGCGTGGTGATGGAGTTGAACGACTGCGCGTTCCCCGCTCTCAACAAGGTCACGGCGACTTCCGACGCCAACGTCGCGTTCAAGGACTGCGATTACGCCATGCTGATCGGCGCGCGGCCGCGCGGACCGGGCATGGAGCGCAAGGATCTGCTGCTGGAGAACGCGAAGATATTCTCCGCCCAGGGCAAGGCGCTGGACGCGGTCGCAAGCCGCGACGTTCGCGTACTGGTGGTGGGCAATCCGGCCAACACGAATTCGCTGATTGCACAGCGCAATGCACCGTCCCTGCCGCGCCACCGATTCACGGCGATGACTCGATTGGATCACAACCGGGGACTGGCGCAGCTCACCGAAAAGAGCGGGGCGCCGCTGGCGGAGGTCAGGAAAGTCATCATCTGGGGCAATCACTCGGCGACCCAGTATCCCGATCTGCACCACGCCACCGTCAAAGGCGCGCCCGCGTTGTCGGTGGTCGAGGCGGGCTGGTTCAAGGACACCTTCATTCCCACGGTGCAGCAGCGCGGCGCGGCGGTCATCAAGGCCCGCGGCACTTCATCGGCCGCATCCGCCGCCGCGGCGGCGCTGGATCACGTTCACGATTGGGTGCAGGGCACTGCGGCCGGCGACTGGGTCAGCATGGCGGTCTGCTCGGACGGCAGCTACGGAATTCCGGAAGGCGTGATCTACTCGTATCCCGTGACCTGCAAGAACGGCGAATACAGCATCGTACAAGGCTTGAGCATCAGCGATTTCAGCCGTGAGAAGATGCAGGCGACGCATCGTGAATTGTTGGAAGAACGGGACGGCGTGAAAGACCTGATCTGAATGCACCCCCATGAATAGCGTGGCCTCGTGGATCATGGCCTCGGGCGCGGGTGCGTTCGTTGCGTGGGCGGTGCTGTTCCTCGGACTCGTTCTGGTGCTCGCGTATCGTCGCGCGAGTCTCGCCGCAAGTTCCTGCCTGCTCGGCGCCCTGAGTGTGGCCTATTGGACGCTCGGCGCGGCACCTACGTGGTGGAAGATCATCGTCTCCGTGCCGTTTGCCTTGCTGCTGCTGCTGAACTTGCGGCCGCTGCGGCTGCGCCTCATGACCCGGCCCTTCCTGCGCAGCTACCGGCGATTGCTGCCGCCGATGTCGGCCACCGAACGCGAAGCGCTGGATGCGGGAACGGTGTGGTGGGACGGAGAGCTGTTCACGGGGGGGCCGCACTGGGAAAAGCTCATGTCGGCGAAAGTGCCGGCGCTCACCGCAGCCGAACAGGCATTTCTCGACGGACCCTGCGAGGACCTGTGCGCCATGCTCGACGACTGGGACATCACCCACACCCGGGCCGATCTGTCCCCCGAGGTGTGGCATTTCATCAAGTCGCGGGGCTTCTTCGGGATGATCATCCCGAAGCGCTACGGCGGCCTGGAGTTCTCGGCGTACGCGCACTCCTGCGTGCTGATCAAGATCGCTTCGAGATCGGGCACCGCCTCCTCGACCATTGCCGTACCGAATTCACTCGGGCCGGCCGAACTGCTGCTGCACTACGGAACCGACGCGCAAAAGGATCATTACCTGCCGCGTCTCGCCCGCGGCGAGGAGGTGCCCTGCTTCGCCCTCACCGGTCCGCGCGCCGGTTCCGACGCCGCCTCCATCCCCGACACCGGCGTCATATGCAAAGGCCTGTGGCAAGGCGCCGACATCATCGGGATCAAGCTCAATTTCTCGAAGCGCTACATCACCCTGGCGCCGGTCGCCACCGTGGTCGGACTCGCATTCCGCCTGTTCGATCCCGAGCATTTGATGGGCGATCGCGCCGACCTCGGCATCACCTGCGCGTTGATCCCGCGGGATACGCCCGGAGTCAGCATCGGCCGGCGGCATTTTCCGCTCAACGTCCCCTTTCAGAACGGCCCCATTCAGGGAGAGGACGTGTTCGTGCCCCTCGACGCCCTCATCGGCGGCTTCGCGATGGCCGGCCAGGGCTGGCGCATGCTGGTCGAACAGTTGTCCGTGGGCCGCTGCATATCGCTTCCCTCGAACGCCACCGGCGCCGCGCAGGCGGCCGTGTATGCATCCGCGGCGTACGCGCGCATACGCCGCCAATTCAACATGCCCATCGGCCGCTTCGAGGGGATCGAGCAGGTGCTGGCCCGCATGGCGGCGCGCACCTACATCATGGATGCCGCGCGCTCGGTCACGGCCGGTGCCATCGACGGCGGCGAGAAGCCGTCCGTGCCGTCGGCCATGCTGAAATATCATGCGACCGAGCTTGGCCGTATGATCGCCAACGATGCGATGGACGTGCACGGCGGCAAGGGTATTTGCCTGGGACCCAGGAACTATCTGGGGCGCGGATACCAGATCGTGCCGGTCGCCATCACCGTCGAAGGCGCGAACATCCTGACACGCAGTCTCATCATCTTCGGCCAGGGAGCCGTGCGCTGCCATCCTTTTGTGCTCAGGGAAATGAATGCGGCGCGCAATCCCGATCGCGAAGCCGGCGTTGTGGAATTCGATCGCGCATTGATGGGCCACATAGGATTCGCGATTTCCAATGCGGCGCGCTCGCTGGTCCTTGGCCTCACCTTCGCCCGCTTCACGCGGGTGCCGCAGACCGGTGCAACCAAGCGCTACTTCCAGCACATCAACCGGTACAGCGCGTCGTTCGCGCTGGCCAGCGACATCGCCATGCTCGCGCTCGGCGGCTATCTGAAGAAGAAGGAGACGCTGTCGGCGCGGTTGGGTGACGTGCTGTCGATGATGTACCTGGCGTCGATGGTATTGAAGCATCACGAGAACCAGGGCCGCGAAGCGGCGGATTTGCCGCTGGTCGAGTGGGCCTGCCGGAGCCTTTTGTACCAGGCGCAGGAGCAGCTACACCTCTTTCTGCGCAATTTCCCGAACCGACCGCTCGCGGCATTCATGCGCCTGCTCATCTTTCCGCGCGGACTCACGTACTTCTCGCCGAGCGACCGGTTGGGGCGCGCCATCGCCGATCTGATCATGAACCCCACCGAGGCGCGGGAGCGCCTGAGCCGGCACATTTACAAAACCCCCGCTGCCGGCAACCCGCTCGGACTGCTGCAAGAGGCCTTGGACCTGTCGACGGCGGCGGAGGCGCTGGAGAAGCGGGTGCGCGTCGACGGCGTCAAGACCGGCCGCGTCACCGCGCTGGATCTTCCGGGGCAGATCGCGCAGGCGGAGGCGGCGGGCATATTGAGCGCGGCCGAAGGGGCATTCTTGCGCGGTTACGATGCCAAGGTGTCTTATCTCACAGGTGTCGATGATTTCGCGCCGCACGAATTGCGTGCCGGCAGCACGCTCCTCCCTTGAGCGCCGTCCGCTGCTGCCTGAATTGCGGCGCCGTGCTGACGGGACGTTATTGCGCCAATTGCGGTCAAGCCGCGGACGTGCATGTGCCGAGCACCAAGGAACTCATCCACGAGGCGCTCGAGGGGATCACGCACTCGGATTCCCGGTTATGGCGGACGCTGTACCTCCTGTGGTTCAAGCCGGGCGAGCTCACCCAAGAGTTCGTCGCCGGCCGCCGCGCGGCGTACCTTCCGCCATTTCGCCTGTACCTCGTGCTCAGCATCCTGTTTTTCCTGACGGCGTCGGTCTCGAACACGCACGCGAAGTTCGTGCGCTTCGACAATACCGGCGCCGTGGCCACCGACACCTCCCCGACGGAATGCGCCAAAATGAACGCCACGCCGTTCAGCGTCAGGCTGTTCGGAACCGACTGGGCGCCCCGCATCAAGCACGCCTGCGGTGAGATCGCGCGCGACAACGGCGCCAATCTCTTGCACGTGGCCCTCGGCATCGCGCCCAAGGTCATGTTCATCTTTCTGCCGCTGATCGCGCTTCTGCACATGCTGCTGTACTGGCGCCCCCGGCATCGATACGCGGAGCACCTGCTCTTCTTCCTGCACGTGCATGCGTTTTTCTTCTCCGTCATGACCCTGACGATCCTGTCTGGCGACGCCGCCGGTGCTTGGCCGCGCCTCGGCCCGGTGTGTAACCTCATGCCGTTGCTGCTCTGGTCCCTGCCCCTCTATACGGTCCTCGCCATGCGGCGGGTGTTCGGCGGGACCTGGACCCGCACCGTGATCAAGGCATTGGCACTTTTCGCGGTGTACATGGTCGTAATGGTCATCGCCCTGACCGGGGTATTCGTGTATGCCATGCTGCAGCTGTAAGATGGCCGCCGGTCCAACTGAGCAGGAGAGCCGCATGAATCGTGTACTTCTCGCGCTGGGCTTCACATTGATGGCAGCGTTCGCCGTGGCCCAGGAGCGCGCTGCGCCCGCCGCCGACGCCGAGGTGTATTTCATTTCTCCCAAGGACGGCGCCACGGTGCAGGGACCTGTCACCGTGCGCTTCGGCTTGAAAGGGATGGGAATTGCGCCGGCGGGCGTCAAGTTCGACAACACAGGGCATCACCATCTGCTGGTCGACATGGACTTCAGCGAAGTGAAACTCGATGCACCCATGCCGGCAACCGACAAGCTGCGGCATTTCGGCAAGGGTCAAACGGAGACGACGCTGACCCTGCCGCCCGGCAAACACACGCTCGAACTCGTGTTTGCGGACTACCTGCACCAGTCCTTCGATCCGCCGCTGCACTCCAAGAAAATCACCATCACCGTGAAATGACATGCGGGCGATACTGCACATCGACATGGACGCCTTTTATGCGTCCGTGGAAGAACAGGATCGCCCGGAGCTCAAAGGCCGGCCCTTGATCGTCGGCGGCACCAGCGGCCGCGGCGTCGTGGCCGCGGCCAGCTATGCGGTTCGCCGCTTCGGCGTCCGCTCCGCCATGCCCATGCGCGAGGCGTTGCGCCGCTGCCCGCACGCCGTCTGCGTTCCGCCGCGCATGGCGCGCTACAAGGAGGTCTCGGAACGGGTGTTCGCGATATTTCACGAATTCACGCCGCTGGTCGAAGGGCTGTCCCTGGATGAGGCCTTTCTCGACGTCACCGGGAGCCGGCAGCTCCTGGGCGGTGCGGAATCGATCGGCGCCGAAATCAGGCGGCGCATTCACCGGGAGACCGGACTCACCGCATCGGTGGGCATCGCCCCCAACAAGCTGCTGGCCAAGATCGCCTCCGATCTGAACAAACCCGACGGCATGTGCAGCATAGGCGGGGACAATCTGCGCGACACTCTGGACCCATTGCCCGTCGAGAAGTTGTTCGGCGTGGGACCGCGCACGTTGTCCGCCGTGCATGCCGCGGGAATTCGCAGCTTCGGCGACCTGCGCCGGGCCGGCGACGACGTGCTGCGGCATCTCTTCGGCAAGCACGGAAAGGCCATGCGCGATCGCGCGTCGGGCCTCGACGACCGGCCCGTGGAACCCGATCGCGAGGAGAAGTCGATCAGCGCGGAAGAGACCTACCCGAGGGACATCCGGGAGTTGCCGAAGCTCTTGGTGGAGCTGCAGCGCCTCGCCGACCGGGCGGCTTCTCGCTTGCGCAAGCATGGCCTCGCAGCCGGCCGGGTGAGCGTCAAGATCCGCCGCGGCGATTTCACCACGTTCACGCGCCAGCGAGCCTTAGGAAAACCCACACAGGACACGGTCGTGGTGTCGGCGGCGGCCCGGGGCTTGCTCCAGGAATGGTCGGCGGCTCACCCGAATGCCCCGGTGCGGCTGTTGGGTGTGGGCTTGGGTAACTTACGGACATTACAGCAGCCGGACTTGTTCGCCGACGTACCCGCCGCCGGCTCCCGATTGGACGCGGCCATCGACGGTATCCGCGACCGGTTCGGAACGGCCGTACTCACCCGCGCCAGCCTCTTGCCGCGCGGTCCCGTACCCGGCCGCTGAATTGCTATTCTAGTGCAGCCATGTACTTAAGCTTTTTCGGTCTCAGCGAAAAACCGTTCGCCATTACACCCGACCCGCGCTACCTCTACTTGAGCGAGCGCCACGCCGAGGCCCTGGCGCATTTGCTGTACGGCATCAACGAATCCGGAGGGTTCATCCAACTGACGGGCGAGGTGGGTACGGGCAAGACGACGGTGGTGCGCACGCTGTTGTCGCGCGTCCCGCATCACGCCGATGTCGCCGTGATTTTGAATCCTCGAGTGACTCCGGTCGAGTTCCTGCTCACCATCTGCGAGGAACTGGGGCTTCCCATCTCCGACGCCGATCGCGACAGCGTCAAGCAGATGGTCGATGCCCTCAACCGGCGACTGCTGTCGGCCCACGCCGAAGGCCGACGCATCATCGTGATCGTGGATGAGGCGCAGAACCTCTCGCCCGATGTATTGGAACAGGTGCGGCTGCTCACCAATCTGGAAACGCCCACGCAGAAGCTGCTGCAAATCATCCTCATCGGACAGCCGGAGCTTCGCGAATTGCTCGACCGCACCGAGCTGCGTCAGTTGGCGCAGCGCATCACCGGCCGGTACCATTTGGAGCCCTTATCGCGCGAGGAAACTCAAGGGTATGTGCGCCATCGCCTCCGGGTTGCAGGTGCCGCAGGGGAAATCTTCACGCCGTCGGCGCTGACCGAGGTTCATCGGCTCTCCGGCGGAATCCCGCGCGTGATCAACGTGACCTGCGACCGCGCGCTCTTGGGGGCGTATACCCAGGAGACGCGGAAGATCACCGCCGCACTGGTGCGGTCGGCTGCCGGAGAGGTCTATGGTCGGCGCTACCTGCCCCGAGGCTTCAGTTGGATTGCAGGAACTTTGGGGGTCGTAGGTATCGCCGGCGCAGTTCTGGCCGGCTGGCAGCTGTGGCAGCGGCAGATTGCCGCATTGCACGCACCCGCTCACAAGCCTGCCCAGGTCGCGGCCCTTACCAGCGCGCCCGCTGCCGCAGCGCCCGCATCCAACCCCGCGCACCCGCCTGCCGCGGTGCCGGCCGTGTCCATCAACACCTTGCTCGCCGCGAACAGCACCCTCACCAGCGATGCGGCGGCATTCCGCCGACTCCTGTCCCTGTGGGGAACCGCCATGGCCGACGATAAGAATCCATGCGGCCAGGCAGCGCAGGCGGGGCTCTCCTGTCTCGAGCAGCGCGGCTCCTGGGCACAGGTGCGGGCCTTGAACCGCCCTGCGATCCTGACCTTGACCGACGATCAAGGGCAAAGGCACCGGGTGGTACTGTCCGCATTGGACGATAAATTCGCCACTTTGGATTTGGGCGAACACAACGAGCGAGTCCCGATCGACGAGCTGTCTCGGGATTGGTTCGGCGAATTCACCGTCGTTTGGAAACCCAAGACCGCGAGCACCCGGCCGTTGTCGGTGGGCATGCACGGAGACGAGGTCAGGTGGCTGCGGCGCAGCCTCAACGCCCTGCAGGGAGCCTCATCGGATCCGGAGCGCGGCGATCTCTACGATGAGGAATTGGCGATTGCGGTGCAGAATTTCCAGCGCGAACATCGGCTCAATGTCGACGGCATCGCAGGAATTCAAACTCTGGTAATGCTCGACACCGCATTGGCCGAACCGGGCTCGCCCCTGCTGCTGTCCAACGCGTCCCGCGGCATCTGAGGTCTCATGTCATTCATTCTCGACGCACTGAAGAAATCCGAAATCGAACGGCAGCGCCAGAGTGTGCCGGGATTGATGGACACGCGGTCGGGAACGCGGCGCCGCCGCCTGCCGTTGTGGGCGGCCGCCTTGGGCCTGTTGCTCGGCATCAATCTCGTGGTGCTGGCTCTCGTGCTGTGGAACAAGAGCGCGCCGTCCGCAGCGGCGCCGCGGGCACCGGACTCGGTCGCGCCTCCCGCGCCCGCCGCCGCACCCGCCCAGCCTCCGGTCGCGGAGCACTTCAGTCCCTTGGACACCTCGCCGGTGTATGCCCCGGAGATTCCGGTAGCGGCCACGGAAGGAGCGCGAAAGACTGCGGTGCATGCCGTGCGCCATACGGATCCGATCCTGTCCGATCAGAGCGCGGAGCCTCCTGCCGAATCCCAGGAGGTGCTGCCCTCGATCAGCGAAATCAATCTGACCGGTGCGCAAGCGCTGCCCGATTTGCACCTGGATGTTCATGTCTACGCGACCAACCCGGCCGATCGCTTCGTGTACATCAACATGCGCAAGTATCACGAAGGTGCCGCGTTGCCGGAGGGTCCCCGGGTCGAACGAATTCGGCGCGACGGGGTGGTGCTGAACTACCAGGGATTGAGGTTCATCCTGCCGCGCCAGCCATAAGCTGCGATCCCAAGGCGAGCGGCTTACTCCGCCAGCACGAAGGTCACCTTCAATCGCACCCGATACTCGGTGATCTTGCCCTTGGCAATGACCACGTCCTGGCTCGCAATCCAGGCACCCGCAACGTTCTTCAGAGTTCGGGTCGCGCGCTTCACACCGTTGTCGAGGGCGTCGTCGAAGCTCTTCTTGGAGGAGGAGATGATTTCCGTGACCCGTGCGACTGATGACATGTTCGGCTCCTTAAGTCCCATGATCTCGAGCGCAAGCATCCTGACAGACATGAGCGCGGCGGTGCAATCGGCGGCGCCAGTCGCTACCATGCGGGCGGTGGATCACCCGCCTTTCAAAGCCATGGTTCTGCTGACAGCGGCGTCGCTGGGCGTCTGCGCCGCCGCCTGCGCCGGCACCATCGTGGGCACCGTGTCGTTTCCGAGCCAGGTCGTGCCGTCGATGACGGTGTACGCCTCGGATCTCGATACGTCGCGTATTCACACCGTGCAGCTCGCGCGCGGACAGGCGAATTTTAGCGTCGAGGTGCCTCCCGGCCGCTATCTCGTGTTCCTGGCGCCCAATGAACCCGGTGCGCCCGACGTCTACGGGGCATTCACCCGCTACAGCCAGTGCGCACCGCATACGGTCGATGATGGGGCGTGCGAGGACCATGCGCTCATCCCGGTTGCCGTCACCGCGAAGGCTCCGCACGCCGCGGTGACCATCGACGACTGGTATCTCACCGACGATATCGCCGGTCAGCTGGACCGCATCCGCAGCGCCGCCGGGGACCGCCCGCCCAAGGAACCCTTGAGCGCACCGAGATTCTCCGAATACCCAAGCGAGTCGTACGAGGCCGGCGCTCCGCCCAAAATCGATTTCGGCCCGAGCGAGCTGTCCCAAGAGGACCGCGAACTCGCGCAAGCTGCGCTCGCGGGCGGTCCGAACTTCGCAGGACATGTGACGGTGACCCTGACGAGCTGCGGCGCAGCCTGCGGCCGAGTGTTGCTCATCGATTGGCACAGCGGTGCCGTCCAGGAGCTGCCGGCGCCCGGAGCGCACGACGAGAGCCAGGCAACGCTGCCGTGCCGGACCGACGAGGCGCTGCAATTTCGACGCGACAGCCGCCTTCTGAGCCTGACCCGTCCGGAGGGCACGGCGGTCGTCACGCAGTACTACGTGTGGAATCAGAATTCCGCGGCACCGCTTCGCGGCGGCGAATATCGGCGGCCTTCGCAGGCGTTCTGTGCGGTTGCGACAGGTTGAGCCCGATCATGCGATGATTGAGTCATGCGCAAGATCCTAAGGCTGACCATGAGCGGCTTGGTGACCGTACTGCCCTTGGCGTTGACGGTTTATGTGATTTGGTGGCTGGTGCATACCGTGGAGGGATGGCTGCGGCGCGCCATGATCACGGTCGGAATCGTGAGCCAGGAACACTATTGGCCCGGTCTGGGCTTGATCGCCGGGTTCGTGTTGCTGCTGGTGGTCGGCAGCCTGGTCAACGCCTATGCAGGAAAGATCTTCCTCAAATATTGGGACGATTTCCTCGGCCGAATCCCCTTCGTGAAAACGCTCTACGGCGGGTTTCGGGACGTGGTGAGCTTGCTGCCTTCCGGCAGCGGCGAGAAGCGCGATTTGCAGCGCGTGGTTTTGGCCCGATTCGCGGACGTGCATGCCATCGGGTTCGTCACTCGCGAGGACGTACCGCCGGTGCTGAACGCGCACGGCGGCCACGACTGGGTCACCGTGTACTTTCCCATGAGCTATGCCTTCGGGGGCTACACCATCTACCTGCCGCGCGACCGCATTCAGCCTCTCGACATTTCCGTCGAGGACGCAATGCGCTTGGCGATTACCGCGGGCCTCACGGCTGCCGGCAATCGCACCGACGGCTAGGGGACGATCCCCTTGCTGAAGCGCTGGCTGCCGGTACTTGCACTCATGGCGGCTCACTGCGCATCCGCAGGGGCGATGAGCGGCCCCGGCGCCGACCTTGCGCAGCGCGGCTCGCCCATGTCGGCCGAGAGATATCAGGCATGGAGAACCGCCGCGGCTGCGGTTCTCATTGCACGCGCCGACGCCCACTCCTTGGCAGCGGCGGCGGCGCTGCGCCACCTCGCGCCGGCCCGGCCCAAAGCAGCCGCGACGCCCGCACCCACCGCCGTCGAGTTGGCGGCTCGCGCCGCCGAGTTGGCCCCGCAGAACGCGAGTATCGGCTGGCTGCATCTGCAGCTCTGCGCGGGAACACCCAACTGCGACATTCGCGACGTTGCGACCGTGATGCGCTGGGTGGATGCCGACAACGGTGCGGCCTGGATGCAAAGTCTGACCGTGGCGCAGAAGGACAGGGATACGACGGAGGTCGATAGGATTCTGGCGGACATGGCCGTCGGCGCGCGCTTCGATTTCTACTGGAACCGCATCGTGGTGTTGATGGTCGATGCCTTGGCTGCCGTGGGCTACGATCTGCCGGGCGGCATTGCGGCATCGGACGCATCGAGGCTTGGGCTGGTGAGCGGGATCGCGAGCAGCGAGGTCATTCCGGCGTTTTCCGCGCTGGTGGAGGCATGCCGGGAATCGAGCACCCTGCCGGAGCGGCGCGAGCTGTGTTTGAAATTGTCGAAGACCATGCAGCGCAGCGACACGGTGGCGGCGCAGATGGCGGGTTTCAGTCTGGAGAGGCGGCTGCTTGCGCCCGACAGCAAGGAAGCGCGGGCGATTGCCGAGCGCCGGCACGTGCTGGAGTGGCGCGTCGCGGAGGCGGCCAAATTCGACAACCCCCTGCTGCCCTGGACGCGGAACGCGCGGGCGCGGGCGCGGCTCGCGCAGATGCGCGCGCTGCCGCGCGAAGAGGATGTCTGCATCGCGATACTGAAGGAACATAAAATGGCGCTGGACCCGCCGGAGGTGCACCCATGATCGACTTGTACTACTGGCCGACGCCCAACGGCCACAAGATCACGCTGTTTCTGGAAGAGGCCGGGATGCCGTATACCATCATTCCGGTGAACATCGGCAAGGGTGAACAATTCAGGCCCGAGTTCCTTGCGATATCGCCGAACAACCGCATGCCCGCCATCGTCGACCACGCGCCGGTGGAACGCGGTGCGCCCATCTCCGTGTTCGAGTCCGGTGCCATCCTCCTGTATCTGGCGGAGAAGAGCGGGACATTTCTGCCCAAGGATTTGCGCGGCCGAGTCGAAGTGACGCAGTGGCTGTTTTGGCAGGTGGGCGGGCTCGGGCCCATGGCCGGTCAAAATCATCATTTTTCGCGATACGCGCCCGAGAAGCTGCCGTATGCCATCGAGCGCTACGTCAACGAAACCAACCGGCTCTACGGCGTGCTGAACAAACGGCTCGCCGACCGCGAGTTCATCGCCGGCGCCTACTCCATCGCCGACATGGCCGCGTATCCCTGGATCGTGCCGTACGAGGCGCAGGGCCAAAACTTAGGCGACTTTCCGCATCTGAAGCGCTGGTTCGAAGCCATCAAGAGCCGGCCCGCGACTTTGCGAGCCTACGAGCGCGGCACGGCGGTCAATCCCAATCCCACCGTCAACGAAGAATCGCGAAAGATCCTGTTCGGTCAGACGGCGAAGACCATCGGCCAGGCTTAGGAGCCATTCTGACGAGGCCGGTCGTGCGAGCTACGGCCGGTCGTGCGACTTGAGCCATGCGAGTACGTAGGCCACTTTGGCGACGAGCAGGCTGGGCCGCGCCGAGATATCGTGCGAGGCGTTCGGAACCCGAACCAGGGCCGTGTCGACCTTGCGCAATTTCAATGCCTCGTAGAATTGTTCGGCTTCGGTCGAGGGCGTGCGGTAGTCCACTTCGCCCGTCATCAGCATGGTCGGCGTATGCACGTTGCCCACGTACGCGAGCGGCGATCGCTTCCAATAGGATTGCTCGTCGTCCCACGGAAAACCCTCGAACCAGTAGCGATAAAAGTAATTGGTCATGTCGGCGGTGAGAACGAAGCTCGCCCAATTGATCACCGGCTTCACCACGACGGCGGCTCGGAATCGATCCGTGTGGCCCACGATCCACGCCGTGAGGACGCCGCCGCCGCTACCCCCGGTGACGAACAGGCGCTGCGGATCGACATAGCCGTGCGCCAGCACGGCGTCGACGCCGGACATGAGGTCACCGTAGTCGTTGTCCGGATAATCGTGGTGGATCAAATCGGCAAATTCCTCGCCGTAACCCGTGCTGCCGCGCGGATTCAAGTACAGCACGACATAGCCGGCCGCCGCGTACAGCTGGATTTCGCAGGCGAAGCTCGGCCCGTACATGGCAAAGGGTCCGCCGTGAATCTCGAGCAGCAAGGGGTATTTCTTGGCGGGATCGAAACCCGGGGGCTTCACGATCCATCCCTGGATGCGGCGATGGTCGACCGCCGAGTCGAAGGAGATTTCCTCGACCGCGCCGAGAGTTCGTTCCTGGAACAGAGGGTCGCTCAACGCGGTGAGAGTCACGATGTCGCGCGGTGAAGTGCCGGTGGCCAGCGCCGCAGGAGCGAGCGGCGCGGCTCTGGTGTATGCGAACCTAAGGCTTGGGCCGCCCGCGATGGAAAACGAGCCGCCGGAATAGGGCCGGGTAATGTCGTTGCCGCCCAAGTCGTCGGCCAGAACACGCAGCTTGCCCTGAAGATCGATCGAGGCGATCTTGGTCGAGCCGCGGTCGTCGTATTGAAACACCAGCTGCCGGCTGTCGCCCGTCCAATGCGGATCCGCGGCATCGCGGTCGAGAGCCGGCGTGAGCGAGCGCGAGTGGCTGCCGTCGCTGTCCATCACGTACAACTGAGTTGGCTGGTAGCCCAGTCTTTTGTCGTCGAACCCCAGGTAGGCGATGTGCTTGCCGTCGGGAGAGACCACCGGGTGATGATCGGGACCGCGGCGGTCGGTGAGCGCATGCATGGAATCGTCCGACAAATCGACGCGATAGATTTCAGTATCGAGGGGCTCGTAGTCCGCGTCGGCACGTCGATTGGCCGTAATCAGAACACTGTGGCCGTCCGCCGTAAACGCCGGCGTACCCTGATGATCGAAATCGCCGTGCGTGAGCTGACGGACCGCGCCGCCGTCGGCACCGATGATGAACAGCTGGCTGAATACGTTCGGCAGATAGCCTTCGCCATCGGCACGGAACACCATCCTGTCGATGAGCTTGGGAGGATCCGCCCACTTGGCGCCCTTCGGCGCTTCCGGCAATTCCACTCGCAGCGGCTTGCGCTCGGCAGGCACCGGCATCGTAAAGGCAATACGGCGGCCGTCGGGCGACCAGGCGAGGCCGGCGGGCGATTCGGTGAAATTGCTGATGGCTGCCGTGGCTCCGCTCAGGGTCCAGTACACGAACAGCTGCGTCGAGCCGTCCGCCTCCTTCCCCAGGTACGCGATCCGGGTACCGTCCGGGGACCAGCGCGGCGCAGCGCTCGACGCCGCGCTCGACAGCGGCCGTGCATGCGCGCCGTCGCTCCCGACCAACCACACGACACCGCGAGGGTGATCCGTCTTGATGTCGAAACTCTTGCGCACGTAGGCGATGCTGCGCCCGTCGGGCGAGACTTGGGGGTCGCCCACCCATTGCAAATCGAACACGTCGAGCGGCTTCAACGCAGGTTTCGCGGTTTGCGCAAATCCGGGTGCCGGCAGCGCGAACAAGAATAGGACCGCTGCGCGCGCGCAGAGCGCCGGCGTCGGCCGCAGTGCATTTCGTTCAGTCATTCTGATTTCCCAGCGGTTGTTACCCAGCAGCGGCGTTGATGCTCATCGACGATTCCCACGGCCTGCATGAATGCGTAGCAAATGGTCGATCCGACGAAACGAAAGCCGCGCTGCTTCAAATCCTTGCTCATGGCATCGCTGTGCGCGCTGGATTGGAGGATGTCTCCCAAGGACAGGGGGCGGCGGCGCAGCGTTCGCCCGCCGGTGAACTGCCAGAGGTAGTCGTCGAAGGACCCCAAGGTGGCGCGGATCTTCAGGTACGCCTTGGCGTTCCCGATGAATGCATCCACTTTGAGGCGATTTCTGACGATACCGGGATCGAGCAGCAGGCGCCGGCGCTTGGCGGCGTTGTAGCGGGCCATTTTCTCGGCGTCGAAACCGTCGAAGGCTTTGAAGTAAGTCTCGCGCTTGCGCAATATCGTCAGCCAGCTCAACCCCGCCTGAGCGCCCTCCAGACAGAGCATCTCGAAAAGCTTGACGTCATCGTGCAGGGGCCGGCCCCACTCGGCATCGTGATAGGCCACATACAGCGGATCCGCGGGGCACCAGGCGCAGCGGCGTTTGCCGTCGGCATGACGCTGCGCTCCCAGTTTTCGCCGGTTCGATTCACTCGCCATCGGTGCGCGGAATTCAGCCGTGCAGGCGCACGGCGTGGCGGTCCTTGTATACCAACTCGATCCGGTCGACTCCCCGGGTGCGGCGCGCCGCGCTGCGGATTTCGTGCATGAGCTTGAGCAGCACGCGGGTATTGATCTCCGGCGTCAGACTGAGGCGCGGCTCCACCCCGAGATGCAGCACGGCGAATCGCTCATGTGCCGAGCGCACGAAGACGGCCACCCCTACGGGCTTCCCCAACTCCGAAATTGCAAACAGCGTCTGCACCCCGGCGATGTCGCCCACGCGCACGCGCAATCCGCCGTCCTGCTCATAGATCTCCGGCACTCCATACGTTTCTATGGACTGCTGGATACCGACCCGCACGCGGTGTTGATTCACGTTGAAGAACAGCAATTGCTCCAGCGCGGCACGCTGGTCGACCGGCAATTTCGAGGTGATCCCGATTGAACCGCTCAATGCTCTCCCCATGAGCGCCTGCGCCTCTTCAGTGAGTGTCCAGTCACAGATTTTACTTGACGCAGTGCAACAGACATTGTCTGCGCCTCAAGACTCCGTATCGTATAGCGTCGCCCGGGGAATGACACTAGGCTCAATCAAGGCCCCCTGCGTTAAATCGGTTGCTGCAGTGCGGTAGGAACTTTGATGAAAGGGAACAGCCGATGCTAGCTTCTGATGAAGAGGGTGGCGCGCTGGATGCGTTGCGGTTCAGTCTCGCGAGCGACATTGTCGAGCTCGTGGTACTGACCACGGACGAGGTTTTCCTGCAAACCCTGCGGGAAGCCGTCGGCGGCGCGCGGCGCCTGTGGCACGTCCCCTCGGGCGATAAGGTCAGCGACCTCCTGGTCGCCGGCGAAGTGGGCATTCTGGTTCTCGACGTGCAAGCGCTGGCCGAAGGCCCCGCCGTTTTCATCGGACAGATCAAACGGCAATTCCCCGACCTCGTCGTCGTGGTGGCCGGAAACCGTGATGCGGAAATCTCACTCGCCGGTTTGATCAGTGCCGGCACCGTCTATCGATTCATCCACAAGCCCATGTCGCCCGGCAGGGCCAAGCTGTTCGCGGAAGCCGCAGTCAAGAGATATGACGAGCAGCGCAGGCGCACGGCCGCGGGCCCGCCGATTCAACGTCGTTCACGATCGAGCCGTGGATGGCTGACCGGCGGCGCGATCGGCGCCCTTGGGATCATCGTCGTCATCGCGTGGAGTTTGTACAGAGATGGTGAGACCGGCGGCGGTGCGCAGCCTCCCGGCGGTCTCGCACGTGCACCCGTCGAGTCCCCGCTGCTGACCGCCGCCGCCGCCGCGCTCGCGGCCAATCGGCTGATCGAACCCGCCGGCGACAATGCCTTGGAACTGTATCTGCGGGCGCTGGCCGGCAACCCGGCCGATCCGATCGCCCGCGCCGGGGTCGCCGAAGTACGCGAGCGTCTACTGGCTAGGGCGGAAAACGCCTTGCTCGAGGAGCGCCTGGACGAGGCGGCGGCCGCGATCGAGACGGCGCGCAAGTCCGGCGTCGAAAGCGGTCGCATTGCATTTCTGACGGCGCAGCTCGGAAAGTCAAGGGAGCGAGTCAAGGCGGCGCAAGCCGCGGCTCGCGCGCGCAGCGCGCCACTGGCCGCCGAGGACAAGGTGTCGCCGCTGCTCGAGCTTGCCGCGCAGCGCCTCGGGGATGCGCAACTCATCGAGCCGGACAAAGATAGCGCTCTCTTTTATGTGCACGAGGCATTGCGCCTCGATCCCGAGAGCGTGGCCGCGCATCAGGCCGAACAGACCCTTGCCGCCAGGCTGCTCGCGGAAGGGCGCGCGGCCATCGATCGCCGCGATTTCACCCACGCGGCGCGCTGGATCGAAGCGGCCAAAGGCGTCGCGGCCGCGGCCGACATCGGCGCCGCGCAAGAGTCGCTCGCCGCGGCGCGCCGGGAGGCCGACGCCGACGCCTGGAATTCGCTGCTCAAGAATGCCACCGATCGATTGCAGCAGGATCGGCTCATCGAACCGCCGGAGGACAATGCCAAGTACTACCTGCTGACGTTGCGAGGCCTGGACCCCGGCAACCCCGGCCTCGCCGCTGCGCTTTCCGATCTGGGAACGCGGCTGGTGGTCAAGGCGCGTCGCGCCATCGGACTCGCCCAATACGATGCTGCGAAGAGCTGGCTGGATGAAGCCGCTTCGATCGGCTTTGCGTCACCGGACGCTATGTCGGCGCGGCGCGATCTGGACGCCGCCCTCGCCGCTCAAGCATTTCTGACGAACGTCGTCGACGCCGGCGAGCTCACCCTGGTCAAATCGGTCAAACCGAAGTATCCGCCAAAGGCCGAAGCCGGCAAGGTCGAGGGGTGGGTCGAGCTGGATTTCACCGTCGCCGAGAGCGGCGATGTGAAGGATATTGCGATACACGCCGCGAGCGCTTCCGGGGTGTTCAATGACGCCGCGACCTCAGCCCTGTCGCAATGGCGTTTCAAGCCGGTGATTCGCGACGCGAAGGCGGTGGCGCAGCGGGCCCGCATCCGAATCCGCTTCACCCTCGCTTCCTGAACTTCAAGCGGCCGAATTCCGCGCAAGCGCGGCCGACACCGACTCCTGCGTGAGCGCACCGATCTCGGCCCCGATCCGCAGATCGTCGACCGGACCAAATGCGTGCTTGCGCACGAGCCCGTGCCGATCGATCAGGACGATGCTCGGAGTGCCGCGCATCTTATACCGCTCCATGGTGTGCGGAATCGGACTCGACGGATTCGGCTGATCGAGGGCGACCGGAAACTTCAGGCGGTATTCCTGAATGAAGGCCTTGATCACCGCCGCATTGAGGGCGTCGTGGTGTTCGAAGGTGGCGTGCAGGCCTATGACGGCCACGTCCTTCGGTTCGAAGGTCTCGTAAATTCTCTGCGCCTGGGGAATTCCGGCGCCGACCGAGTTCGGGCACAGGGCTTGGAACGCCGCGAGCACGACCACGCGGCCGCGCAATCCGGAGAGCAGCAGCGGCCGATCGGTGTTGAACCAAGTTTGCACGAGAAATTCGGGCGCGTAAGTTGGGGTTGTCATGAATGGCGCGAGCGCCGCCGGCCGGCGGCGCCTTGTTCCTTTGTCGTTATTCGATGGGACGGGCTATTGTTTGCCCGAAGCGCGTATCAATTACAAGAGGTACGAGCGACGCGCTGAAATCCTTGCGATTTCCGCGTCGATGAGTTAGGAGCCCGTTTAACAGGCTACGGGCGCCGAATTACGGCGGCGCCTCTCGTTCGCGCTGCTTGCGCTCGGCGATTTCCAGACGATCGACGGCAACGTTGCGCGGCGCCTTGATGCCGATGCGAACCTGCAATCCGTTCACCGCCATCACGGTCACTTCGACGTCGTCGCCGATGCGCAAAGTCTCGCCGGTGCGCCGGGTCAGTATTAGCATGAGAGGGCTCCCATCGGTGTCCCATTGACTCATGCCGCCCGCGGCGTGGCCATTGGCGATTTTCGGCAATTGGATGTAGGACTGCGCTGACCGGGTGCCGGCAGGGAGCCTAGTGACGGACCAGGATCTCGCCCAATCCGGCGTCGTTCGCCGAGCTCCAATCGCTGACGGTGGCTTCGTAGATGGCGAGTTCGCGCAGCAGGTCCGGCAGCGGCTGCGCCTTGCCCATCGCAAAACCTTGACCGTAGTCGACCCCCAAATCCGCCATCCGCGCCCGCAACACGTCGGTCTCGACGTATTCGGCGATGGTCTCCATGCACATGACCTTGGCCAGCTGAGCGATGGCCTTGATCATCGATTCTGAGCGGGCGTTGACGACCGCGTCGCGGACAAAGCTGCCGTCGATCTTGAGATAGTTGACCGAGAGGTCCTTCAGGTACGCCAGCGAACTGACGCCGGTGCCGAAATCGTCCAGTGCGAACTGGCAACCCAGATCCTGCAGGCTGCGCATGAAATTCTGCGCCTTGGCGAGATTGCCGATGGTCGCGGTTTCCGTCAGCTCGAAGCATAGGACTCCGGGCGGCAGGCTGCTGTTCTTGATTTCGCCGATCACGTATTCCAGGAACGACTCGTCCTGCAGCGATTGACCCGATAGATTGATGGCGAATCGAGCGATTTCCTCGCCCACCGAGGCACTGTGCTCGCCGAGCAGTTCGCAGGCGCGATGCACCACCCAGCGATCCACCGTGGGCATGAGCTGATAGCGCTCCGCCGCCGAGAGAAATTTGCCCGGCGGGATGATTTCTCCGCGGTCGCCCAGCATGCGGATCAAGATCTCGAAGCGCGGGCGGCCATAATTGCCCCGCAGCGGCAATATGGGCTGCGCATCCAGGCGGAAACTGTCGTTGCCAAGCGCGTCCCGAAGTTTGCCGATGACCAAAATGTCGGTATGCCGCCTGATGATGCTCTGATCCGAATCCTGAAACATCTCGACGCGGTTTCTGCCGCGGTCCTTGGCTGCTTTGCAGGCGATCTCCGCCGTCGCCAAGGCATGCGCGAGCGGATTGTCGGAGCGGATGATCGGCGCCACGCCGAGGCAGGCGGACACCTCGAACGAACCGTGCCCCGCGCGGGGCACGATGGCGGCGGCGGCTGCGCGTATCTTCTCCGCGACGATCGCCGATTTTTCCATGCTGGAATTGGGGATGAGCGCAGCGAGCCGATCGCCGGAAATGCGCGCCGACAGAGCGCCCGCGGGCAGCGACTTGGCCATGCATTCGGCGACGTTGACGATCACATCGTCGCCGACGTGCATGCCGAAGGTTTCATTGATGACGTGCAGCCGATCGATGTCGAGATAGAGAATGATGTGGGTCTCGGTCGAATTCGTCGACCCGAGCAGCGCCGCGGCCTGGCGCTCGAAGGCCTGGCGCGTCATGAGCCCAGTGCTCGCATCGTATTGAGCCTGAATGATGCTGGTGGCCCGTTTCGCCAGCACCTCGGCGATGCGCGTTTGATGCAAATCGAAGTCCGGCGCGCTCGGCGGATTGAACAGGGCGAGCACGCCCATGACCCGTTCGGACGGGTGCCGGACCGGGCAGGCGAGAATCTTGTACGGCGCCGCGACGTCGCTCGCGACCTTCGAGATGTGATTGACCACGATGGTCCGCTGCTGCAGCTGCATCCAGGCCATCAAGTGATGCTGCGCGCGTTGCAGCGATTCCGGCGACATGGGTTGGCCGCTGCGCGTCAGCGAGAGCGCGATGTTCTTGTCGGGCACCCACAGAGCCGAGAGCGCGCAGCCCGTTCGCTCGAGTCCCGTCTTCATGATCAGGCCGAATTCGTCGTTGTCGCTCGAGGCCGCCGACTGATGGGAGGAGATTTCCACCATGAGATCGAGGTCGCGTTCGCGCACGTTGAGATCGCGCTCGCGGGAGCCCAATTTCGTCCGCAGCGACAGCTCGCGCCGCAAGCACTCCAACGCCGGCTGCACCAGCTGGCGTACCGTCTGCAGGGGCCGCGCCTCGGTTTGCGTGCCCGACAAGCGCGCTATCAAACTGACGACGCCGAGGAGCTCGATGTGCTCGCCGCGCATCGCGAAGGAGTACACCGCGCGGTCGGCGTCGAGCGTGCGCACGACACCGGCGAATTCCGCCGTATCCGACAGCGCCGTCGCGATGGCGTCCTTGATGATGTCGGTGTTTTCGGAAAGATCCCATTCATCCGACGCCCACACGAGGTTGCAGAAACCGTCGTGCACGACCACGCCGCGCAAACTGGGCATGAGCATTCGCAGCAGCCGGCCGTAGGGGTCGAACGATGTGTCCGCGGTAGCGTCTTCGATGCCGGCAGATTTCATTTCCAGCACTTATGCCGTCCTAGCGAATTGGGGGTCGTAACTCAGTGGCCAATGTGCGTAATAAGGGCCGATCGAGCGTTGACGAGCGTCGCAATTCAGCAAAACCCTGAACAGCGTTCATCCCATGAATTGACAATAAAAGCGGGTAGTTGTGATGCAGATCGCGGATTATTGCCGAGCCCGCGTGCGGCGGGCGACGGCGGCGAGAAGCAGACGGCCGCCGGGAATCCGAACCAGCCAGAACACTCTGCGCCAAAAGCGCCGCGACTTGCCGTCGATACGGGCCAGCGGCAGGCCTTCGTAGAGTTGCGCCATGGGTTCGTGCACGATCGCGCTGTGCGAAGCGATGGCTGTGCGCCGCCCGGACGAGGTCGCCCACAACTCCACCGTCGCGGTTTGCCACTCGATGTCGATGTCGCCGAGGTCGTGCGAGGAGAGGACCTCGGCCGCTCGGGGGTCAGCGCCCCGGAGCAAGACCTCGGCGGGCATGGGGTTGCGCCGCGCCAGACGCCAGGCGCCGCCCCCGAGATCCTGCGCCGTGAACTTCCCGGGCAAATGGCATCGCATGTTCCGATTCATTACCGCATCCTACGCGGTATGCACGACGCGTTGAAATTGCTCCCCGGCCAGGTATTGGACGCCGGCGGCCGTCCCCGAATCGACTACCGGGCCGTGGCGAGGCTGGCTTTTCCTTTCATGTTGAACAGCGCCGTACAAGCAGTGCTGAATGCGACGGACACCTGGTTCATCGGGCGTTTGTCTCCCGCGGCCACCGCTGCCATCGGCGCGGTGTACTGGCCGATTCTGGTGTGCGTGCTGCTGTTCGGCGGAATCGGACTGTCAGTGCAGACATCGGTGGCCCAGGCCTACGGCGCGCGCCGGTACACGCGCGCTTCGCAGGCGACCTGGACCGCGCTGTGGGCCTCGCTGCTCACGGTTCCGCTGTTCCTTTGGCTCAGCCTCGAAGGCTCGTGGATTTTCGCGCCCTTCGGTATTCCCCACGACACCCTGCGGCTGGCGCTCGAATACTGGTTTCCGCGCATGCTGGGCGGTCCGCTGGGGATTGCGCTGTGGTCGCTTCTCGGGTTTTTCAACGGCATCGGCCGCCCGACCGTCACTCTATGGGTGACCCTGGGCGTCGCGCTCGCGAATGCCATCCTGAACCAGCTGTTCATGTTCGATTTCGGATTGGGCGTTGCAGGATCGGGCTGGGCGACCGATGCGGCGCAGCTGATCGGGGTGGTCGCGGCCGGCGCGCTGTTCATGGCCAAGGGAACGCGGCGGCGGTACCGCCCCTGTCTCACCGTTCGACCGCATGCGCGGGCTTTGTATCGCCAATTCAAGTTGGGATTTCCGATGGGAGTGCTGATCGCGGCGGACATTCTGGGGTTTGCCCTGTTTCAGCTGATGCAGGTGCGGCTGGGCACTGTCGACGGCGCGTCCACGCAGATCGTCATGATGCTCACGTCGTTCTGCTACATGCCCGCCGTGGGCATTGCCATGGCGGGGACCACGCTCGTCGGGCAGGCCATCGGTGCGCACCGCCGCGATTGGGCGTTCAAGGTGGGCAACGGAATCATCTGGATGGCCGTGTTCTACATGGGTGCTATCGGGGTGATGCTCGCCGCCGCCGGGCCTTGGGTGCTGCCCTTCTTCACCAATCGCGCGGATCCGGATGCCGCGGGCGTGGTGGCGCGCGGCTGCGTGCTCTTGTGGATTGCCGCCGGTTATCAGTTGTTCGATGGCTTCAACATCGCGAGCAGCGCCTGTTTGCGGGGCGCGGGCGATGTGCGGCTTCCCGCCATCATGGTACTTGCGCTATCTTGGCTGCTGTTCGTGCCGCTCGCGCATAGCCTGTCGTTTGCCGCGGGCACCGGCTGGGTTCATTGGTTGCCGCAGTTCGGATTGGGTGCGGTGGGCGGATGGTTTGCGGCGCTGATCTACGTTTGCTGCCTGGGATTGATGTTGTTTCTTCGTTGGTGGTCCGGCGCGTGGCGGCGCATCACCTTGCCGCTGACGTGAGGTGGATGGCGACGTGAGACGAGCAGCGCTGGCGTTGATCTTCGGTGTGCCCCCGTGCGCATGGGCGGGCGCGGCCGCCGGCGTGCCGGCGCCGATCGCGCAAGTCATCGCCGCGCAGCGGCTGCCGCCGAGCGCCGTCAGCGTCGCCGTCATCGATTTGAGTTCCGGCCGGCTAGTGCTCGATCTGAATCCGGAGACGCCGCGGAGTCCCGCCTCCACCATCAAAACGGTGACAACCTTTGCGGCTCTGGACCTCTTGGGGCCGGCATATTCCTGGCACACGCGAGCGTTGACCAGCGGCACGCTCGATGGGGGCGTGCTCGACGGGGACCTGATTCTGCAGGGCGGCGGGGATCCCTACATGACACTGGAGCGTTGGTGGAGCTTCACCCAAGCTCTGCGGGCGCGCGGGCTCAAGAGCATTCACGGCGACATCATCATCGACAACACCGCGTTCGCACTGCCGCCCGAGGATCCGGGCGAGTTCGACGGCCGCCCGAATCGACCGTACAACGTGGTCCCCGATGCCTTGACGGTGAACTTCCAATCTATTGAATTTCGCGTGGTGGCGGACGCCGCGGCGCGTCGGGTCGAAGTCATCGCCAATCCCGCCCCCGACAATCTGGTCATCGAAAATCGCGTGCGCTTCGCGGCCGGGCGCTGCGGCGGCGCCACTGCCCGGGTCGATTTCAAAGTGGCAACCGAGCAGTGGGATCGCGCGATATTCAGCGGCGCATTGTCGCCGCATTGCGCGGAGCGGAGCTTTACCCGTGTGCTGCTGCAGCCGGCCACCTACGCGTTCGGCACCTTCGTCGAGCTTTGGCATGAGTCGGGGGGTAGTTTCTCCGGCAAGATGCTGGTGCGCGCGGCTCCCGCCGATGCCCAGCCGCTGCTCAGCTTCGATTCGCTGACCCTGGGCGAGATCGTGCGCCTGACCAACAAGTTCAGCAGCAATCTGATGGCGCGCCAGCTGCTGCTCACCCTGGGTGAGGAGCATTCCGGGGCTCCGGCGACGCCCGACAAGGGTGCGGCTGCGATCGAGGAGTGGAGCCGCGAACGCGGTTTCGATCTCTCGGGGATGGACATCGACAACGGCTCGGGACTGTCGCGCCGCACCCGCATTTCGGCGCTGCAAATGGCCACGATCTTGGGCGTGGCCTATCACAGCCGCTACGCGCCGGAGTTTCTCGCGTCGCTGCCGCTGGCCGGGGTCGACGGAACCTTGCGGTCCCGGATGAAAACGGCTCCGGCAGGCGCGGTACGGCTGAAGACCGGGCACATCGACGGCGTGAGCGCGGTCGCGGGCTACGTCACGACGCCCGGCGGCAAGGCCTACGTCCTCGTGTCCATGGTCAATCACGCGCGCGCGGACTACGGCGCAGGTGAGCCGGTGCACGCGGCGCTGGTGGACTGGATTTTGGACAACTTGTAACGCCCTTAGCCAACTGGCCGCGTACGAGAGAACGATGAACGCCGGCCGGAGAGGGATAGGCTATTTTTCCGGACCGCCGTAAACCCATCCATGGGGGCTGCGCGAAAAACATCCTGTTTTTCACGCTCCGGAAAAATAGCCTATCCCTCTCCGGCCTACGTCGTCAGACG
>Ga0210398_10000360_pt1 | contig 53284 bp, 38 predicted proteins | sample IncBWC4OmetaG_FD_161047 | JGI IMG/M metagenome (GOLD analysis project Ga0210398, IMG submission 161047) | Forest soil microbial communities from Barre Woods Harvard Forest LTER site, Petersham, Massachusetts, United States - Inc-BW-C-4-O | ecosystem: Environmental > Terrestrial > Soil >...
AAAGACGCCGCTGGTGCGGCTGAACAAAGTCACGAAAGGCTGCGCTGCCGAAGTCGTGGCGAAACTTGAAAGCCAGAATCCCTGTGCCAGTGTCAAAGACAGAATCGGCATCAGCATGATCGGCGATGCCGAACGTTCCGGCAAAATTCAACCCGGCAAAACCGTCCTCATCGAGCCGACCAGCGGCAACACCGGAATTGCCCTGGCGTTCGTTGCCGCCGTCAAAGGCTACAAGCTCATCTTGACTATGCCCGAGACCATGAGTCTCGAGCGCCGCGTCCTCCTGCTCGCTTTCGGCGCGGAGATCGTGCTCACGCCGGGCCCGAAAGGAATGCCCGGCGCCATCGCCAAAGCCGAAGAGATTCTGCGCAACACTCCCAACGGCTTCATGCTTCAGCAATTCGATAATCCCGCCAACCCAAAAATTCACCTCGAAACCACCGGGCCTGAGATTTGGAGCGATACCGATGGCAAGGTAGATTTTCTGATTTCCGGCGTCGGCACCGGCGGAACGCTAACCGGCGTTTGCGAATACATCAAGCCGAGGAAGCCTTCATTCAAAGCCGTTGCCGTCGAGCCCGCCGACAGTGCTGTGCTCTCCGGCGGCAAGCCCTCGCCGCACAAGATTCAAGGCATCGGTGCCGGCTTCGTACCGAAAATCCTGAAAACCGATTACATCGACGAAATCGTAACCGTTACCAATGACGAGGCCGTGAATATGGCGCGTCAGCTGGCGAAAGAAGAAGGATTACTGGTCGGCATCTCCTCCGGAGCGGCCGTCGTCGCGGCGCTGAAAGTCGCTGGCCGCAAAGAGAACGCCGGCAAGCTTCTCGTGGTCGTGCTGCCCGATTTCGGCGAGCGCTATCTGACCAGCGTTCTGTTCCAATCCCTGCGCGACCAGGCATTGCAGATTCCCACGGCAACCTTGCCCGAGCCTTCGGCCACCGCGGCACGTTGATTTTTTGAGCCGCGCTGCTTCGTCAACACGGAACAAGGGAACAACGGAACGGCTGCGGCAAAAAATTCCTGCGTCACCGGCGCGCGATGCCGTCATTTACTTTCCCTGTGATACATTCAAAAGAATGTGGGCGCGTAGCTCAGTTGGTAGAGCAATGCCCTTTTAAGGCATGGGTCGCAGGTTCGAATCCTGCCGCGCTCACCAAGATTCCAAAGCAGTTAGCAGATTTCAGCAGGGTTGATTTCGGGCACCCCCAGACACCCAGAGCGAGCGAGACCCTAGTTTCTACGCCGTGGCGATAGCGCCCCGCGCCTTCAATCTCTCTGGGAATTCCGCTGGAAGCACCATCTGCACAACTTTTTTGTGCGCTTCGTGCTGATCGGATGAAACCGCTTGTGCGTAAAGATCCAGCGTTATCTTTGGGGTTGTGTGACGAAGTTGCGACTGCGCGACCTTCACATTCTCGCCGTTCGAGATCAGCAATGTCGCCAGCGAGCGGCGTAGCGTATGCCATCCGATCGGTGCTGCTTTGCTGCTCTTGATTCCGGCTACTCTCTCGATTACGGGGCGAATGTGTCGTCGGAAGAGAATTTGATAAGTGTATGGAGTCTCGCCGTGATAATGCGGACTGGCAAAAATCCAATCCTCGTCCGAGCGATAGGCCGTGTTTTCCCGCCAAAGGCGAAGTACCTGTAGAACCGGCTCCGCAAGTGGCAGGGGATTGTTTCTGCTCTTGGTTTCCTTCAACTCGCCTTCGACGAGCGCGAATTGCGACTGAAGGATTCCTGTTTTCCAGCCGACGTTCTTCCACTTCAGCGCGATCAACTCTGATGCCCGAAGGGCAGTAACTGCATCTACGAGCGCCATCGTTGCCTCTCGCAACGCCAGCCGCTCCAGAGTTTGACGAACAATGCTTGGAGCGAGAATCACACGTTGAATTGAGACTCGGTTGCTTTGACGAACGCCGGTTGAAGCACCTCGATGGCCTGGACTTCCTCCTTGACCGCAGACTGGATTGCGTTCCACCAATTCCCAACGGACTCCGTGGGAGAAGATCGCAGAGAGCACGTTCTTGATCTTCAGCTTGGTTCCATCTGGGCGTTGGACTCCATCCAGCCATTCTTGGATTTGCATGGTCTTCATGTTGCAAGCCAAACAACCATGCCACTTCGTTTCGATCCAGTTCTTGATGTACGACTTGTTTGCTTTGCGCGCCGATTTCGACATGCGCGGTAGTTCGTGATTGAGGTAATGGTTGACCAGTTCCCCAAACGTCATGGCCTTCAGCCTCAAGCATTGTTTGTTTTCGTTGAGGCTGCAACGTAACCGGTCGGCTTCCTTGTTGGCCGCCGCTTCGGTGGGGAATTGTTTGGTTGTGCCGATTACATCCTTGTGCTGGCGCCGCCGTCCATTCACTTCTTCGCTCCAGCGGAACACCCACAATACACCGTCTGCCCTTCTTTCCTTGCAAACCATGCCGCGGTTGTAACGGACAGGCTTGCAGTGATCGTGACTCAAATGACCCTCCTCTGTGTCTTGTCACGACCAGCTTCTCCATGAGCGGAATTTACCTGACCCCGAAGATGTTCCGCAAGCTCCGAAATGAGGAAATACCATCTCTTGCGAGCGCCCGATCCGAACGGATGCGCGGGGATTCTCCCGTCGCGGGCCATCTGTTTGATTGTTCGAGAAGAATAGTTGAGAAATTCTCCCGCCGCGCTCGCTTCGACAAACGGTTCCGGGGATTGGGTGCCTTGATAGGAAAGAGACCCTTTGCTGGGTTTCCGGATGTTTGTGTCCCATCCTGTGTTTGCGAAATGGAGGCCTGGGAATTTTCGTATGCGATTTGGCTGGGTCATGGCGGACGACTCCTGGCTGGATTGTTCTTGACGGTAACGCAATGTACACATATAGTCAACATGTAACGTTACATTTGAGGAAAAAAATTGAGTACTAAGGAAGCCATAGCGGAGAAGTCAGCAATTGCACAGCAGCCTGTCATCTCCATTCGGATCTCGGATGCGCTGCGCATGAGACTTGAGGCGCTGAAGGTACTCATGTCGATGAAGAGTGGCGAACCTGTCTCCACATCGGAGGCCGCGAAGCAACTGCTTGAGTCCTCGAAAGAGGAGCGCCTTGAGCTGGTAACTATGCTCGCAGAGCCGACGGATTTTCTGCTGAATATCCGACGAAAAGCAGATGCAAAGCTGCTGCTTTCGCGGGCGGAATGGACCCTCGTTGCCTACTACTGTCTGCAAGGGGCGGAGAGATTTGGCGACACCGCACAGACGGAGATTTCATATGAATCTCTTACTGGAATCCTTGAGGCATTCCAGGCCGTTTACGGACTCCTTCGCAAACAGAACAGGACGCATTTGGACTCTTTTTTCGTGGCTCATCTTCCGCCAGATCGGCAAGTTGAAATGAAGAAGCCGGAGGAGATGGGAAGTGACGATGTGCGCCGAGCAGTAACCCGCACGATTCGAATGCTGCAAAGCCCGACAGAAGAGCGGCAGAGGCCGACATTTGTCGCCCGGAATCTTTACTTTCTCCTCGACGAACTGGAATTTCCGAATGTCGAGAAGTTGAACGAGGCGCTTTGCCCGTACTGGCCGATCCTGTGGCGAGTATGCGCTCGCGGTCACTACTTCCTGCACATGCAGCCTTTGCAAGATCAGAACTCTTCGGCAGGGCAAATAGACGCGCCGTTGAATCCACCATTGCCGAAATTTGAGGAAGGCGATTACCGGCTCGAATTCGTGCGCTCACCGAGCGAAGGTTTTTCCCTTTGGTTGTCCTTCCCAGGAAGACTTTCGCCGCTTTATCCCGTGGAGGGGTACGCAAAGATTTCCGAATTCAGGACGATTCTAGAACGGCTGGATCTAAAGCGGGAGTTGATCTTCTGGGAAGGCCGCTATTTTGTTGCGTACACCAGCGCCGATGAGAAAGATGCAATGGGTGTGAATTTTCGTGCACGCGATAACGGAATTGCGTTTAACTTTCGTGGCGATGATTGGCAGTCGATCAAGAAGCTGTTTCGACGCGCGTGGCAGACTCCGCAAATACGCCGCACTTGGGAGGCGTTGGCACTTGAATATGGGGAACTGTGAAAGGCGCGGTGCTTCGCACCGGAAGAATTATGGACACGTCACCCCCAAGTTGGGAACTGTGGAGCGCGAGACAAGCACTTCGATGTTTACGCAGGTTAACGTTCGTTGCGTCAACAAAACTCGTCACGTGCTGAGTGACCGCGATATCGAACGATGAGGTTAGTTTGAGACCGGTGGCCAATAGGCGTCGAATCGCGTAAACGCGTTGAAAAGCAGGAGCTTCCTGTGAACTAGCAATTACGCAGTTTAATCGCAGCTGAATCAAGCGCAGTAGTGCAACAAGGCGGTCGTCCAATGAGTAGTCCTCGCGCTCAAGCTAATCCCCAGTCCAGTTTGCCGTTCGGAGAAGAGCCGAAGCCTGGTTTCCGCACCAAGACCGCAGCCACGCGACTGACTCCCGAAGAACTGGCAGAATTAGAAGCTGCCGCCGAAAGCGAGGGACAGGCTCTCTCCGAGTGGCTGCGCGGGATCGCCCTGTGCGCTGCGCGACAGCGGCCCGCCGATCCCGCCGAACTGGTGTTGGCCGAAGTCTGGGCGTTGCGTTACGCGCTCTTGAATCTCTTCCATGCGGCCTTTCAATCGGCATCGGAAGGCAGACAATTGTCGCCTGATTCCGTCCTCAAAATTCGCGACCACGCAGATGCACGAAAGCTCCATCAGGCTCGCAAACTGCTTGATGACTTCTTCGGCCGCGATGGCAAGAAAAGAGGTCGCATGCCATGAGTGCCATGCCTTTCCCCGGAAGCTTTTCGCTCTTGACGCCCTTGCTTTGGCTAGCCGCGATGTTCCTTTTGCTACTGGCTGTGCGCAGTATGTTGCAGAACCGGTCCTCACGTAAATGGAGGGATCGGGAGACGATCGACTGGGGCCGACCTAGGCCAAGTGTGATCCAGAGATGGAGGATAAAGATGGACAGAATCCGATTCAGACTGCCGAGATCCTCGCAGCCGCAGATGCCAGAGATTGCGCCGAAACCAGTGCCACCAGTGCCCGCGAATGCTCCTGCCGATCCGGTGAAGAAGCCTATCCAGCCGATGCTCGCGCTCTTCGGTTCGACCATCGGTGCGCCGGAGACCAAACCCAAAGAGGCATTCGCCTGGGAGAAAACGAAGGGAATCGAATGAGAGACAAATTGCCAAGAACACCACTTCACGCCTGAGGAACGCGCGGTATGCTCACGATCTCGAAACCGCTGTCAGCCAGCCAGGCGCAGACCTACCATGTGCGGGAGTTTGCCGCGCAGGAACAGAATTACTGGAGCCACGATCAGCAGGGTCACAGTGAGTGGCAGGGCAGACTCGCCGAGCAGTGGCGGTTGCACGGTGGCGTTAGTTCCGAACACTTTGCACGCCTGAGTGAAGGCCAACATCCGCACACCGAGGAGCAACTCGTGCGGCATCAAGTTGCGAGAACCTATGAAGGCAAATTTGGCAGAGAAGTGACCAGCGTCGAGCATCGCGCCGGGTGGGACGCCACCTTCTCTGCACCGAAGTCGGTATCGCTTACCGCGCTTGTGGGCGGCGATGATCGTGTGCGGGAAGCCCATCGGGAGAGTGTGCGCGCGGCCCTTCAGGAACTTGAGCGATACACGCAGGCGCGGATCGGCAATGTCCATGCCCCAGAGACGACGGGAAAATTCATCGCCGCCACCTTCGAGCACGACACCGCGCGGCCCGTCGATGGCTATGCTGCGCCCCAGCTTCATACTCATGCCGTGATCTTCAACATGACCGAGCGCGAGAACGGTCTCGCCAATGGAAAACAGATGCGAGCTTTGCAGCCGCACGAGATGTTCGTGTCACAGCGCTTCATCACGGCAGTCTACCGATCAGAACTGGCTCTGCGTCTGGAAAAGCTAGGCTACGAACTGGAGCGCGGCAAGCATGGACAGCCGGAAGTAAAAGGCTACGCGAAGGAATATCTTGAGGCTTCCAGTCCGCGACGTGAACAGATCAGAGACCATCTCCGGGAACAAGGAATCGACGGAGCCGCGGCGGCGCAGATCGCAGCCCACCATACGCGCGACCGCAAGGAACTATTGTCGCCCGAAGAAGTCTTACAGCGGCACCGCGAGTTGGCCGCACAGTACGGGCATCAGGCGGACCGCGTCGTCGCACGGGCGCGCCAACATAGGCAATACCAGGTACCGGAGCCAGAGATTCATGCGAAGCAGGCCGTGACATGGGCGCGCGATCATGTCTTCGAGAGATCGGCTGTGCAGGACCACCGTGCGATCCTCGAAACAGCGCTGGTACGCGGCATGGGGGAAACCACCTATGCCCAGGTGCAGCAGGAGTTCGAGCGCCGGATCGAGGCCGGGGAGTTCCGCGAAGTCTCGCAGGTTCGTGCTGGCCGACGGTACACGACCGCTGCGATGGTACGCATGGAGCGTGAGGTCGTTGGCCGGATGCAAGAAGGCAATCGGCGCGAATATAGCGATCCCATGCTGGTCTCACCGCAAGTGCGCATTGCCACGGAAGACCGCCACCCCGAGTTGAATGCGTCGCAGCGCCAAGCAGTGGACGAAATCTTTCTTTCGCGGGAGAAGGTCATCGGTTTAGATGGCATAGCAGGCGCGGGCAAGACAACCACTCTGTCCGTTATCCGCGAAGGCGTGGAGGCGGAGGGCTACAGGGTGGGAGGTTTCGCGCCAACCTCCCGCGCAGCGCAGAAGCTCGGGGAAGCGGGCATGGAGACATCCACACTACAGAAGCATCTGGTGCGCGGAGAGCAGCCGGATATCGGGGAGAAACGGCTCTATGTGCTCGACGAATCCTCGCTAGCATCGACCAGGCAGGTGCATGAGTTTCTGGACCGGCTCCATGCGAATGACCGTGTGTTGCTCGTCGGCGACCGGCGGCAACATGAGGCGATTGAGGCCGGACGGCCGTTCGCGCAGCTCCAGGACGCCGGTATGAAAACGGTGAAGCTCGAAGAGATCGTGCGCCAGAAAGATCCCGAACTGAAAAGAGTGGTAGAACAGCTTGCGCGGGGCAACCTACTGGAGGCCATTCAAAATCTTGACCGGCAGGGCCGAGTGCATGAGATTCGCGAGAATGACGAGCGTATCACGGCGATTGCGAAAGAATATGCAAAGGAGCCTACAAACACGCTAGTGGTGTCCCCGGACAATCGCTCTCGTATCGAGATCAATGAACGTATTCATGCCGAGTTACAAGGACGAGGCATCGTCAGCAATAAAGAGCACGAAATCCGAGCACTCGTGCCGCGTCAGGATCTCACCGGAGCCGACCGCACATGGGCGGCGCGCTATGACATTGGAGATGTGTTGCGTTACTCGCGCGCATCGAAAGAGACCGGCATCCGCAAAGGCACGTACGCACAGGTCAAGAGCATCGACGCTCCGCGAAACCGGCTGACAGTCGAGCTCCAGGATGGCACACAGCGCACTTACGATCCGCGCAGGCAGAAGGGAGTCTCAGTCTTTCGAGAGGAGATGCGGAGTTTTTCAGTGGGCGACCGCATCCAGTTCACCGCGCCGGCCAACGATCTCAAAATTGCAAACCGCGAATTAGGAATGATCGAGGGCATTGACGGAACTGGGCGACTGAATCTGAAGATGGATTCCGGCCGCTCACTCCAAATCGATCCCAATAGGCAACCGCACCTCGACTACGGCTATGCCATGACCAGCCATTCCAGCCAGGGACAAACTGCGAATCGGGTGCTGATTCATGTAGACACGGAGTTGGCCGCCAAGGGCCTGCTCAATAACCGTATGGCATACGTGTCCGTTTCGCGTGGAGAGTTCGATGCGCAACTCTTTACTAATGATCGCGAGAAGCTGCCCACCGTTCTCGGACACGATCTTTCAAAAAACACAGCGCATGTGCATGAGATCAGCCCTGGACAGACGATTGCACCGCAACGGGAAATCGTCAAGGAAACACATCTGGAGCATGGCATTGGTCTTGGAATTAGTCTTTAGAACCTGCCTACCCCGGATAATGGCAGCGTAGCGCGGGCGCAAACTCTGTCAAGGCCCGACCGGAGGTCGCCGCTATCGCGGGCAGGCGCCTTGACAGAGTTTACTCGACCCGCGCCAAAATCTCTCCGCCATTCCGGGACAGGCAATCAATCCAAAAGAAGTTTCCAAAGTCAATCGCGCGACTTCAGGCATTCCGTCTCGTCTCGGAAGGAATATTCGTGGCCGTGCTGCCGGAACCGGCGGCACTGAGTTAGTGTGCTGATGGGATTGTGATTCGGCCCATTGTCGATGGAATCCCATTGATTCGAAACATGCACGGTTAAGCGCAAGGACGAGGATCAAAGGTTACGAATGAATTTGTGCGAGCCTTTGTTGGAAGGCAACACTGTCACAAACGAAATACACGACGTTGCCGATTTTATCTCGAACTTTGTGCCGCAAAATAGAGAGGACAGAATGCCAGAGAGTTATACAATCGAGGTCGCATAGTGGCAGCTAAGTCCAGCTTCTGGGTAAATAGGAAGCTGGAAGTGAGGCCGGGAAGAAACGAAGACATCAAGATACTGCCGTTTGTTGATCTCCCCTCTGCTCTGGCTTGGGCTCACGGCGGGCGCCTCTGGCCAGTCTAATTCGATCGACATAAAGTCTCCGGTTTGCAAGACCATAAGCCTGCCTTATCTGATTGGAGAGGTGGCGCTGAGCCTGGGCAACCAGCAGGTCATCGAAAAAATGATGCCCTGCTTCCTGAGACTCTGGGAAGAGCAAATCCCCAGCGTTGGTAGTACCAATATCGAACTGTCCAATACCTTTGTCTCTGTTATGGAAGAGAATCCCCAGGCGTTTTTCTCAGCCGTGGCGGCCGAGCCAAAGGTGTTTTCTCAGTGGTTGCATTACTTGCCCAAGGTTTCGTTCACTTCGGCCCAGTCGCCGGCATGTGCTTTAGAAGCTAAGCGAAAGCAACTGATCTATCTGCTTCAAAATGCGAACGTGGTAGGGAAAACGGAGCAGGAGCTTAGAAAATCGGTGGTCGCACGACTGTCCACGATGCCAAGCAACAAAAATTGCCCATAGGTCTGCGGCACCCGTTGTTCGCGCGAAGGCGCTACTTCGTAGGTACGAGGGCCGGGCCAGTGCGAGTGGATGAACCTCGATTTCGCTTCGGGATCGTGCAGCGCGATCGACGCAGTTGCCCAAGCATTTCCGACTTCCGCTCCTTCGACAATTCCACAGCGAAGGTTTTTGCCTAGCCGCTTCGTTTCAACAGGCTCGGCACGTCAACCGAAAGTTGTTGTGCAGCTCCCATTCGGGGTGACGTGTCACCCCTCCACCCGACGCCGCAGGCGGCGCGCCTTTCTCTTTCCCCCAGTGCGGCACCTCGGGCGGCAAGACACCGGGAACCCCAACTCCGGGAGCACCAGAAGATCACCCGGACTGTGTCAGGTTCGCCACACTGTTGGATCAGGATAGGCCGAGATTTCACCCTCGAATCAGGGCCGCATCCGGCAGCTAATCGGGCAGGGATCAGGGCGCGGATCGGACAACGACCCCAGGGCAGGAATCTTAGGGGGATTTGGGATTGAACCAACGTAACCTTTGGGGGCCCCAGCCTGGGAAGTAGGCTTTAGAAGTAAAGAACGGCTGGAGGGGCATCGTGCGCTACAGAACCGCTGCTATTTTAGCTGCCGTATTAATTGGAGGGATGTTTTGCTTCCCCGCCGCAGTATTTGCTGTTTTTCCGGCCATGAAACAGGGGCTCCCAATACCTGTTCTTCTCGGCCTCGTCGAATTTTGCGGTCGCTTTCGATGGTTCCTGGCGCTTCCGATCATAACGGTACTCTTTACCCTTGCGGCATTCACGAGCGATTCGCGGCGGGAAGTTAGACGGTAGGAGTCGGCGCTGTTTCCGGGCTCAAGGTGGGCATTAACCTAGTCAGCTCTTCTATTTCGGCTGGCCGGGCCATCGGCCCTCCAGCCCAATAAACATGCTCCCGGAGAGTCCCCATGACACCGCAAAAAAGAACTGTACAGCCTGCCGCCACTTTGCCCTACCCAAGCAAGCCGCAAGAACCGCGCAAAACGTTACAGTCAGAACCATTCCACGAAGCACGGGACCAGACCAATGCGAGTATGTTCCAGAGAACCACTTAAACGCACAATACCAGTCACAGGCAACCCCGGCAACGACAAGAAACAAGTAAACCCACCAAGGTGCCGCCCTAACCGCTGCTTGCGTGTCTTCGCTTGATGCCCTTTCTGCTCCGATGTGTTTGCTTTGCATTTATTGTTCACAGTGCGCGTACTTGGCAGATACCTCTTCCTGGATTTCCCATAAGTCGTACATCAATTCGCTGTAGTGATACAACTCAACAGGCGGTAGGGCTCTTTCGAGCTGCGTCAGGCCATAGTACTCAGCCGCCGCTTCCGCCGCTTGCCCTTCCCCAAACTGAATGCCAAAGCCCGTCACCCTCTCCCACGATCTTCTGTATGTTCGCTTCCACTACGCCACTGTACATACGCTCCGCGTGGGAAGGTACCACGCGCGACAAGGATGCCGAGGTCGATTGTAGTTGACAACACGTGCCTCCCCTATAAGACTAGCGTCGGCAAAGCCTTTTGAAAACGTCGGAGCACCTATGCAGAAATTCGCAACGATAATCTTGTTGGTACTGTGTTCGGTCCTAGTCCCTGCACAACAAAGTCACACATACATCTACATGTACGATGGTGACCTTATTCCAGGCGTCGCATATAACGCGAACATCGATGGCGTCACGATTCCGATATTGCAGGTCAATGCGGACAACTGTTCGATTATGGGCACGTCGACGAGCTGCGCCGTTCCGAACACTCCTCCCAATACCTACGCTTGGCCTGATACCGGCACTCCCTCCTTCGGTACGTGGACAGGTACCTCGTGCGGCGGCACCCTCCGGGGAAGTTCTACTGCCTGTACCGTAAATCTGAACTTCAAGAGCGTTACAAATGGGGGACCCAATAGTTGGGCGCCGCAATACATTTTCACGCAAGCCTGGGCCAACTATGCCGCCCAGCAAGTCCCGAACCGATGGCAGCCGAGTCACACCTACCCGATAGGCTTCACGATTACATGCACGGGCGCCACCGGGTGTCCCGGCACGATCTACTATTATCAGATGACCTCGTCACCCGCAAATGGCCTGTGCCAAAGTAACTCTGCAGCACCTACCTGGCCCGCGCCCGGTCTTTCAGCCAGCGATGGTTCATGCACTTGGCACAACCAAGGCACGAACGCGCCACTCCAGAACGTGGCAGTAAGCGGCGACTACACCGGAACGATCCCAAATTGGGTGCAAAGCACCGGCTACAGCCAAGGAGCGGTGGTAATCCCAAACACGATGACGTGGAACGGGGAGTTTTACCAAGAAGCAACCACGGGTTCTTGCACGTCCGGCATCCCTACCCCCAACTGGTCGGGTGCGTCACCAATTTCAGACGGTAGCTGTTCCTGGAATAAGGCTCAGACTGCAGTCTTGAACTCCGGCGCGAACACCCTGAGCACGGTCGCAAGCGCCATGCCGTTGGTTTGGGAAACGCCGTTCGCGTATTCCCAGAATCTCTTCTATCAGAGCGCACTTCAGCATTACATCAATGGGGGCTCGGGAACGGTCGGGGCCGGCGCCAACCAAATTCGATACATTCGCACCGGCATCGGAGTGGGCGAGGAAGCCTCTATCGCGGCGGCGCAAGCCTTTGAGAGCGCGTATCCCTCGGTCGGAACCTTGACCGACACGCAGCTGAAAGGCATCTGGATCAACCGTGCGATAGACGTCTACAGCAACAATGCCACAACCATGTCGGGTATTAGTCCGCTGCCAAACTGGACCATGATGGCGCTCGTTAACTGTGGGACCGGCTTGAGCACAGGCTTCGGAGTGGATTGCACGTGGGCAGATGCTGAGGCCCAGGCCGTGCTCGGTTACGAGCCCTACTACGCAGGATATGGTACGCAGGGATTGCAAACGAGCGATCTCGCCCAGCAGCAAAATATCGCCCAATGTCGGACCCCCTTCGCCGGAAAGAGCTGTTGCTCGGACTACTGGTGTGAAACCCGGTACTATATGGCGGGCAATGTATCCTACGTTGAATTGCAGGAGTTGTGCGTATCGTATCCGGCAAGCTCGTCGACGCCACCAGCCACCTGCATTTATGACTCAAATAATCCGAATGCCAGTCTTTCAGAGGTGTTAACACTTGCGACGCAGCATGGCACTAACGTGATCGAGTTAGGCGTCCCGGAATTTGCGTGCGCCGCAGGCGCCACATGTACAACCGGTCCGGGCAGCCCAGCTAGCGCAACCGCGATGGCGATTGAAACCGCCGCAACCGGTGTGCCCTCAAGCACCACCGCGATCTCGGGAATTGCGCAACTTCTGGGAGTAGCATCAGTCTTCTGAGAACTCCGGCTCGTTGCTCTGAGAATTACGTTTAGTCCTGTTGGGCTGTTCCCAAAAGTCCGGCGGAAAATTTATCGCAGCCACCCCCACCACCAGGCTGTGAGCAGAATCCATTGGGGCCACCGGTCTCGGAGAAAACAATTCCGAAGGACGGAGCGTCCCAGTACGACTCATCTGTCGACTCAAAGCCTTTCGCGTGGGGCGCCGGTACATCCTCAACGTCGGACATGTAGAACTGCGCGCCTGCGCACGTGAACTTCGGCGGATCGTCGAAGGTACAGACGGGCACCGCTGTCATCCAGTAGTGTCCGGGCGTCAGAGTTACGAGTTGATTAGCATTTAGTCGTCCAAGGGCGGTGTACTCATTCATTCCGTTCCAACTTCTCCCGGTAGAGGTGAGGGTGGCCTTTGTCGTGCCGGAGGCGATCACCGTTCCAGCATTGCCTTGGCTGATCCCTTGCGAGATCGACCATTCGATCTGCGGGGGAGCCAGGGCAACCACCGTCAACATGTTGTTAGAGAAAAGGCCTGTTACGGTCCACGTTTGATTTGGCGGAACGGCAAACGGGATGTACATGGTTCCGCTGTTTTCAAGTGTCGCCTCGTTCGTAATCGCATTTGGAGATGGCCCATTAGCGTCAAAGTCGCCACCATAAAAGAGGCAGGGCTTGCAGTAAGGCGGCGGAGTTCCCGCCCCGGCGTCGTCTTGTGAGAAAGCTGGAACTGGGAGCGACGCGAAATACAATACCGTCAGAATCCCAGCCGAAACCAGAAGATTTTTCATGGTATTTCTCCTGAGAAATTTAGATCCAAGTGGAGGGGAGGAAGCAGGCCAACAACCACGCCAGCATACACGCCTCGGGGTCCGTACGCAAGCAAATACACGGGAATTCGGCGAGAGGCCTGCTGCGCACTCGTCAATTAACCCGAAATCCGAACCAATCTAACCAATTGTGGGAAGGCAATCTACCTAGTTAAGTTAGTGGTGTAGCACGAGCTTTAAGATCCTTCCAACTCAAACCCATTGGCAGGCTCAAAATGAGGAAGATTGTCGTATCAATCCTTCTATTGATCCCGACGTATGCAGTTGCCCAAACGACAGTGTCGATTAGCGCAACCTGTTCGCCATCCGCGTGCGGGCCACTTACGGTCCAAGCCAACGGCTTTGCTGCAACCGGAACGGCTGCTGGCGGAGTCAGCTTGAGCCAAGGGTCGGCGCCATCGACTCCCGCCGTCGGTCTGACTGCTAATTCAGTGAATTTTTTTGCTCCGTCGTCCGTAACGACGGCATATGGGATCGCGCCGTCGGGCGCAACTCCCACCTCTGGCTTTTGGTATGGAACGCTTGGAACCGGCGCCACATTTGGCAGCCCCACAATCACCGGGGGAGGAGCAATCTCGCAGGTCACTCAACCAACAGTGTCGGGTACCATGACCGGTTATCTTACACCTCCCCCGTGTTATATTACGGTACCGTCGGGATCACCATCACCTCCCGCGACGTGCTATTTTAACGTAAGCGGCGGAGCAATTACGACCCCGGTCCAGATAAGCTCCGGGGGCGGTGGCTACACCGGTCTAAGCCCTGTCGTTCAAGCTGCACCTACTCTATCTCTGAGTTATATTGCCGCAGAAGGAACCGCAACCAAAGTTCAGCTTACCGGCACAACCTCAAACACCAGCAACGATGTAGTGACGTATGATGGCAGTGGCAACGTTCAGGACTCCGGCACAAGTTTGGCGAGCTTGGCCCCAATCGCTTCGCCCGGGCTGACCGGGACGCCCACCGCCCCAACCCCGGCCAGTACCGATAGTTCCACGAAAATTGCTACAACCGCCTTTGTCACATCGGCGGTGTATGGAGTCTGGGGCGCTTACTCGCCTGCGAGTGTGGCCTCGGTGAACAGCTTCGGGCAATGGACTACACCGGCCGCGATTACCGTTACTAGTGTGGATCTTTACACCGGCAACCAATCTGCCGGATGCAGCACGGCCGGAACGTATACCGTTTACGATCAGACAGCATCGGCAAATGTGATGCAAGTACCCATTAGCAATGGTCAAAACACTTTCACCGTCACGGGATCCGTCAACGTCGCCGCCGGGCACATCCTGCGCATGAGGGTTACAACAGCGTCCAGCGGTTGCTCAACTAGCGCTGGACAATTGGTTTCATCGGTCACATACCAGATGCAGTGATTCATGGCTCGCTGAATAAAAATATCGCACGCCCTTTCTTCCTCTCGATGGAGTTTGGGGAGGGAGTCTGTACCAGCGCCTTCGAAGATCGACACGGTTGAGTCTTCTAATCTTGCCTTGAATCAACTCGTGGATTCTTTTTGGAAACGCATCGAGGAACGGCTTCATCAGTTTGATCGTGCGAGTTTGATCATTGCTTGCATCACGAACCATGAACGCATGCTTTTCGACCTGGATAGGTGGCAACTGACAAGTAGGGCTGTATTCTCTCTGCACAGTGATCGAAGTGATGTGCTAAAGGCAACGCAGGCTCTTAAAGCAAAGCGAGATCGTACACAAATTACCCACCGAGTCTTGATAGAGATGGCCGTTTGTACATGTCCCGTGAGGATCGATTACTTTTTTTATGTGCGAGGTTTTCTAAAACGCCGCTGGACTGGACCGCCGCCTACTGGGGACAATTCAAGGATGCTCAAGTCCTGCGAAATGGTTTAACGCATCCGAAAGCACCGGCAAAACTCACCGAGAGCTCGGTGGAGCGGGCACTTTCTTCCATTCTCGAAGTTCTGGACGTAACTTACCGCAATATCTATCGCAAGAAATATCCGGGCGCCAAGCGGGGCATCCAGTCGACAATTGATTTATAGCGCCGAATGGGATCACATCTGGAATAGTTAACCATCACGCGCTAAGTCGCACTTGAACTGGACGTGCCGGGGATAAGACTTGCAGATATATTTCCGGATCTTGAGAATCTGGCGAAAGAACTAACTAACATGCACCGTGCATCCTAGCTTGGGAGACGATCCGGCTTATGGGGTTTCAGGCGAAGGGAAAGAAGTGATGGGACGCGGCATTGCACAACCACAAAACGTCATATTCTGGGGTGCGGGTGCCACGAAGACGCTTGGAATACGCACGACTGCGGAGCAAGAGCAATTCATCTGTTGCATCGCCGGAGGTGAAGATCCGCTCAGACCGCTTAAGGAACGCGTTGCCAAGGCGCTCGGTTCAAAGATAGCCAAACCTTGGCATGATGCACTCATCGATCTGATCACCATTCTCGGTGACAGCGACGCCTCCTATGACAGCATCACCGATGTCAATGACGAACAACTCAAAGCCATGCGCCGCAATTGGAAGCGGGGAGCAAGCCCCGGAAAACTCCGCGGACGCATCGTCCATCTCCGTCTGACTTACGATTGGCCGGCGTTGAAATCGGTGGTCAGCATCTGTCTGGGGACCGCCACGGGCAAATTCAGACTCAATGACTTGTTCAACTTGCTGGACATGCATATTCCGACTGGCTTCGGATTTCGCGCACCTGTACGCCAGGGGATTTCGGCCTCGAAACGGTCGCCCGATGAGCAGTTCTTTGATGCTCGGAGGCTTATTGGTGCGAAGAACGCCCTCCTTATGATCCTGATTGCGTCATTCTATATTGACTATCAGGCGTGCATTACTTCTAACCAAAAAGTTCTCACACACTATTACGAATTCGCGAAAGCGTTGGGGCGCCGTATGCAACTCCAGGGCAAAACACTTTCCAAAGGGAAACTCGACAAGCCAGCGTTTTACCAAGGCGATGTCGGAGCGTTTCAAGCCCAAGGTGCCGGCGCAGGCGGCTTTATATTCTAACCTTCACGCCTTACGGCATTCTTCTTCCCGCTGGGGGAAGTAGTGGTATCCCTCACTGGTCGTACTCGAGTCAGGTCGCTACGGAAAGCATCTCGTCCATCACTGTTCGGAGCGGTCAAGACTTTAGAAGGCCGCCCCGGAAGATCAGGATCACGAGTTCCTAACACATCCATGATCGACCATGTATCGGTCGCAGCAGCGCTGCCAGTCCAATAGCTACCGCTGATGTTCAGGGTCGGCGAGGTTACGTTTCCCGATGAGGAGCTCGCGTTTTGTGTCGGTGCGAGCGTGTAGGTCGCCGGGCTCGCTACCTGTCCTACTGTAGGTACTCTTGAAACAAACGCCAACGCCAGAACCCAAAGAAATGACTTTTTCATCAAAGCCTCCGACGCGACAGGCTTGTCGCTTGGGTGAATTCTAAAGCGCCCAAATCTGCGCTGGCTTGCTGGGGTCGGCCCGTAAAGTAGAACTGCGCACAGTGTTGGTCACTCCCTTTAGAAATGTCAACATCAATTTTGCAAATCGTATTATCACTAAATCGAGATAACCGCGCGGCATTTGTTCGGAATGCTAGTTTTCTGGGCACCCTGCGGGCACCCAGACCGATGTCTTGTTTGCATCTCATTGATTTTTTTGTGTCATGCGTGGAGTAAGCTGGACGTGCAAGTTGTTGTTTGTAATTGAGTTGGCGACCCTTTTAAGGCATGGGTCGCAGGTTCGAGTCCTGCCGCGCTCACCAAAGTTCCAGCCAACCTCCCGCCGCCTCCGGGTTCCCCAAACGCCCCGTCCAGTAAAGCTTTCACGCCGACCTGATTGTCAGAACCAGTGGAGTTCCCTCAACCTTTCGGGGTATACTTCCAGCCGCGCGGGTACCTCCGACCCGCTATTTTCTATTTCCCCTGGGAGTAACCCATGAGACGCCTTCCTTTATTCCTGGCTTTAATCCCGCTGCTGGCCGCTTTGAGCACAAATCTTGCCGCTTCCACGGAAACAATCCTGCACTCTTTCACGCCGGATGGGCACGGCCTTGAACCCTGCTGTGTCATCTCCGATGGCGCCGGCAATCTCTACGCCGCCGCGAGGGGTGGCACGCATGGTGAAGGCGTAATTCTCAAGTTCACTCCCAACTCCCAGGGTTTGCTCAACGAAACCTTGCTCTACAACTTCACCGGCGGCGCCGATGGCGGTGGCCCGATCGCCATTCTTCTCGATGGAAGCGGCAACCTCTTCGGCCTCACGATAGGAGGTGGCGCCTTCAGCTCCGGCGCCCTGTTCGAACTCACGCCCGCGGCTCATGGCGTCTGGCAGGAAACCGTTCTTTTCAGCTTTCCCAACACGAAGAATGGAAATTTAAGCGGTGGCCTCGCAGAGGACTCAGCGGGAAATTTCTACGGCACCACTGACGCCGACGATTGCTGCGGTTCCACAAACTACGGCTCGGTCTTTCAACTCGCCAACGCCGGCGGCGTCTGGACCGAGAACGTCATCCACGTTTTCACCAATGGCGCAGATGGCGGCAGGCCGCGGGCACGCCTTAATCTCGACCAATCCGGAAACGTTTACGGCGCGGCCCTGCAGGGTGGCGTGAACAACTTCGGCTTAGTCTTTGAATTTGTTCCGGCCGCCGGCGGATCGTGGACCGAAAACGTGCTCTACGATTTCACTAACGGTAGCGATGGCCGCGATCCTCAATCGCAGGTTATCTTCGATGCCGCCGGGAATCTCTACGGCACCACCCTCGATGGCAGCAGCGGCGGCGCTGGCGCGGTCTACGAACTGAAGAAGGGAAGCGGCGGCAGCTGGACCGAGAAAACCCTTTATGGCTTCAAGAATGTCGGCTTCGGCGCTCAAGACCTGGTCTTCGATGCTCAGGGAAACCTCTATGGCAGTTTGAACGGGGGCGGTCCCTGCTGCGGTGCCGTCTTTGAGCTAAGCCCCAACTCGAACGGCTCCTGGACCGAAACCACTTTGTGGACCTTCAAAGACCGCGGAGACGGCGGCGATCCCACCGATGTGCTCCTCGGCCCTCAGGGCCAGCTTTACGGCGGCACTTTTCTCGGCGGCGGCTCCGGAATTGCCGGCTCGATTTTTGAACTTCAGTCGAATGCCGGCAACTGGCAGTTGACCACGCTCTACGATTTTCCTCCCAGTGATGGCAGTGGTCCCTATGCGGGCTTGATCTTCGACGCGGCCGGCAACCTCTACGGCGCCACCAACTCCGGAGGACTTCAGAACCTCGGCTCCGTATTCAAACTGTCCCCCGCCGGCCAAGGCTGGCAGGAGAGCCTGCTCTACAGCTTCACCTCTGACGCCGATACTCCGAGCGAAGCTTTTCCCTCGAGCCTGGTAATCGACAAAGCGGGCAATCTTTACGGCGCGGCCGGCTACACCGGAGAGATTAACCGCGCGCGTGGCTCCATCTTCGAACTGTCTCCGAGCGCCACGCTCCCCTGGCACGAGGCTAATCTCGCCGATTTTCACGGCGCGCTGGCAAATCCCATTGGCAGCCTGATTTTCGATAAGTCCGGAAATCTTTTCGGCACGGTGTTAAATGGCGGCGCGAACGGGCACGGTGCCGTCATCGAGTTCACGCCCCAGGGCAACGGCCAATGGAAGCTCACCACCATTTACAGCTTCGCCGGCTATCCCAATGACGGCTCCCACCCCGGCGCGGCTCTGGTCATGGACTCAGCCGGAAACTTTTACGGCACAACCGAAGCCGGCGGCAGCAGCAGCGCCAACTGTTTCACCGAGAACGATCAGCCCAGCGGCTGCGGCACGGTTTTTGAACTCTCGCCGTCTTCCGGTGGAAGCTGGAAAGAATCCGTGCTCTATTCCTTCGCCGGCGGCACCGCCGATGGCGCCAGCCCCACCGCGCCTCTCATCTTCGACTCCGCCGGCAATCTCTACAGCACCACCTTGGGCGGAGGCATCAAGGGCTGCAGGTCGCATCGCCAGATTTTCGGCTGTGGCACGGTGTTCGAGCTTTCCCCATCTTCCAGCGGAAGCTGGAGTGAAACCATCCTTTACCAGTTCAGCCACACGAGTGGCGACGGCGGACTGCCCCAGGCCGGCGTCATCTTCGATTCGTTCGGCAACCTCTACGGCACCACGACCATCGGCGGCGCCACTTTGTACGGCACGGTCTACGAGCTTTCTCCGAATTCCGCCGGCGGCTGGACCGAAACCATCGTTCACAGCTTCGGCAGCGCCGGAGATGGATTGACACCCTACGCCGGGCTGATTCCCGATGCCGCCGGCAATCTCTACGGCACCACCGTAGGCGGCGGAGCTACAAACAGCGGCACAGTTTTCGAAATTACCCCGTAGGCAGATTTCTTGGCGATGACTGCGAAATCGGACCAGGGGTCATCCTGAGCGTAGCCGTTTTTCAGGCGTAGCGAAGGATCTCCCATGTAACCGGCTTCTCGCGTAAGCCCAACTGCACAACCACCCTCGCTCACTCGGCGCCACCAGCCGCGCTCGACGCCGCAGCCATCTCCACCCGATTCCGCCCTCCATGCTTGGCGGCGTAAAGAGCTTCGTCGGCCCGGCGCAGAAGCGTTTCGCAATCCGGTGTTTCCTTCGCGCCCTGTTCCAGGCACGCCAGCCCAAGGCTGATCGTGACTCGAATTTGCCCCGCCGTGGTTTCAACTGGCTCGTCCGCAATGCAGTGGCGTAAGCGTTCCGCGCTGATCAGCAGGTTGGGCGGGTTGCAGGCTGGAAGGATGATCAGAAATTCCTCTCCACCGTAGCGCCCGACTGAATCGTACTGTCGAAGACTCGCAGCCAGTCGCCGCGTCACCTCCCGCAGGACCGCATCGCCTACAAGGTGGCCGTAAGTGTCATTAATTTTCTTGAAGTGATCGATGTCGGTCATGATCACTCCCAACGCGTCCCCGGTCCTCTTCCGGCGAGCCATTTCGCCGAGCAGCAAATCGAGGATGGCGCCGCGGTTCCACAGTCCAGTGAGCGAATCGTGCGCCACAACCGATTGCAGTTCATCCCGGGCATGAAGCAGGGCCGCCTGCAGATCGAGAATCCGCCTGCCCGTGCGAACCCGTGCCCGAAGTTCGTCCACTTCGAACGGCTTCGTCAGGTAATCGTCGGCGCCGGCTTCCAGGCCCGCGACCACATCGTGCTTATCGTCCCGCGCGGTCAGCAGCAAAACATAGCGATAGGGCCCGTGGTCACGGCTGCGAATCTTGCGGCATACTTCTAGGCCGTCCATTCCCGGCATCATCCAATCGAGGATCGCCAACTGCGGAGCGTCTTCCTTTTCCAGCGCTTCCCAGGCATCCAACCCGTTTTCAACGACAATGACACGGTAGTTCCAGCGCTCAAACCAGCGTTCGATCATGCGGCGAAAGAGCGGATCGTCTTCCGCGATCAGCACAGAGTTGCCGGCTGATGGTTTTTCTTTTTCATCGAGCGCCGTCTTCTGCTCTCCAACCCCAGAGGCGGCCTCCGTCGCAAATTTATCCATGGTGCACCTCGCACAACGCTTTCATGTCGAGTTGCAGGCCCGCTACTTGCCGCTCCAGTACGGCAAGCGTATCGCCGGCGCCGGCAAGGTCCTTATTACGTCCCATTTCTTCCAGCTTGCGCGCAGCATTCGAGGCCCCACTTGCCTGCAGGTAGCTGGCCTCGCCCTTCAGGCTATGAGCCGCGCGCATGACTGCGTCCGCGTCCCCGGCCGCTACCGCCTGCTGCAACATCCGCAGCAATTTCGGAGAACTTTCGAGAAAAATCTGGCACATTTCCTGCAGCAACTCCTCATCGCCTTCAACCCGCTCGAGAGCCTCGGCCCTGTTCCAGAACACGGGCTCCACGTGTGGCGCGGGCGCACTCGCCAGGCCTGAGAGCGCCTGTTCAATGTCGCCGAAGCGTACCGGTTTGGTGATATAGCCATCCATTCCCGCCTGCAGGCAGCGCTCGCGATCGCCGGTCATGGCGTGAGCCGTCATGGCGAATATCGGCAGATGTGTTCCACTGGCGCTCTCGCTTCTCCGTATCGCCGCGGTTGCAGCCAGTCCATCCATCTCAGGCATTTGCACGTCCATAAAGGCGACATCGAATTTTTCTTTGGTGGCTAGCGTCAACGCTTCTTTGCCGGTTTGCGCCAGCACCGGCTCGTGCCCCATCTTCCGCAACACGCGCAGGATGACTGCCTGGTTCACCGCATTGTCTTCCGCCACCAGAATGCGAAGCTTGGTAGCCGATTCGCGGAGAGTGTGGCGCGTGACCAGCTTGGGTGCCGCTGCTTTTTCTCCGCGCCGCTGGCTCAAGGCGCTGAGAATCGCGGCCATCAAGTCGGCTTTCAGGACGGGCTTCAGCAAATAGGCTGAGATCCCTAATCGCAGGCAGCGCTTCGCATCTCCGGTTTGTCCGCCGGAAGTCAGCATCAGAACCGTCCCTTCGCCTCCAGGGCTCGCTTCCATGCTCTTCTGAATTCTTTCCGCCAACTCGAATCCGTCCATGACGGGCATGTTGCCGTCGATCAGAATCACCTGATACGGATTGCTCTCCCGTTTCGCACTCTCGATCATGGCCAGTCCGGTTTCGCCGTTGTCCGCCGCGTAAGGCTTCATTCCCCAGCCGCGCGTCATGGCGCAGAGAATCCGCCGGTTGGTTTCGTTGTCGTCGACCACCAGCACCGAAAGGCCTTGCAACGCGCTGGCGGTTGTCGGCGAAGCTGGTTGAGCCTTTACCTCGGCCAGCCCAAACCGCGCGGTGAACTGGAAGGTGCATCCCTGGCCTTCGCTGCTCTCCAGCCACAGCTTTCCCTTCATCAATTCCGTCAGGCGCGCCGAAATTGCCAATCCCAAACCGGTCCCGCCATATTTGCGCGTCGTGCTGCTGTCGGCCTGCGAGAAAGCCTTGAACAGCAGCCCGTGTTTCTCGGGAGGAATTCCAATGCCGGTGTCTTTCACTTTGAAATGAAGCTCCACATCGTTCGTATCCTGTGACTGGATTCCAATCGTGACCAGCACTTCGCCCTGGTGTGTGAACTTAATCGCGTTGCCGATCAGGTTTACCAGAATCTGCCGCAGCCGCCCGGGATCGCCGATCAGCTGCAGCGGCACCTGCGGATCGACATCGTAGGCCAGTTCCAGTCCCTTCTGATGGGCTCGCAGCGCTAAAACCTTGATCGTTTCTCCGACGCAGTTGTAAAGGTTGAATTCGATCGTCTCCAGATCGAGCTTGCCCGATTCCACCTTGGAGAAATCCAGAATGTCATTGATCACTGACAACAGCGACTCGCTGGAAGACTTCACCATGCCGAGGTATTCCCGCTGTTCGCTGTTGAGTTCCGTGTCGAGGGTTAATTCGGTCATGCCCATGATTCCGTTGATGGGTGTGCGGATTTCGTGGCTCATGTTGGCGAGAAATTCGCTCTTCGCGCGGCTGGCCGCTTCCGCCGCCCCTATGGCGGCCTTCAGTTCCGTATTCATGGCCACCAGTTCATTGGTGCGAAGGGCAATGTCCTGTTCTAGGTTCTGCCGGTGTTGCTTCAGTTCCAGGTCGCGTAATTCGATTTGCTGCAGCATGCCGTTGAACTCGGTTGCCAGCATGCCGAACTCATCGTGATTCAGAACCTCGGCCCGGATCGAATAATCGCCTCCGCCCGAGACCGCTTTTGTAGTCTCGACCAGGTGAAGCACGGGCTCAGAAATGGGCCTTTGGAAGCGCGAGGCGAGCATCAGGGCCAGGAACATTGTGAACAACAGAGTCAATACGAAGCTGGTGACATACGCCCGCACCCTTGCTTGTAGTCTTTCCAGATCGGATTCGACGTAGAGTGTGCCGACTCTTTCACCGCTAAGTTCGATTTTGCGAAACAGAATCAGCCGTCCGTTCTTAAACTCGGCGCTCTCCGCTTGCAGTGCTGGCGGAGTGAAGCCCGCATCTTTCGCATCCCGCGCATATTTCGCGAAAGCCTTGCCATCCGGGGTATAGATACAGGCCGCCGTCACATTGGGCTCGGCCCGCAACGCCCGCAGGACTTCACGCGCCGCTTCGGCGTCGCCGAACGTCAGGGCCGCCGTGCTGTTTCCGGCCAGCACTGCACTTACGACCGCGAGGTTCTGGGCAACCGTCTGCTTGAATTTCGCGACCTCGTAAATGGCCATCGGGCAGGAAACTGCCAACGCACTGAATCCGCTGATCGCCATGAACAACACCGTCAGCTTGCGGCGAATCGATAGACTCCCGAACCAACTCATCGCAGTCACTCCCAACACCCCGCTACTCGGTCACCGATTTGGCTATAGTCAGAAGCTTGGAACTGATCTTCAAGCCGGCGCGTTCTGCCGCTTTGTGGTTCACTTCGAAGCGCACCCGGTCGTCCTCCAGCACAAAATTGATCATTCCACCCAGCTCAACAAAGCCTTTTGAGTCGCCCACAGTCAGGGCAGAGCTTCCCTCCAGCGTTTCAAGAACCTTTTTCAGTTGGGCCTTTTCCGAGGATGCAATGAACAAAATCTGGCAAGTTCTGGCCTGTTGCAGATCGGCTACCGGTACGATCTGCAGCCTGTGTCCATTGACGGTTTTTTCGCTGGTGATGTCGCGCAGTTCCTGGCCGAACGGATCTTGCCCCAGGACGCAAATGCGAAACGGCCGCGTAGCATCGGCGAGATCGCCTTGCGGCCACTCGACAAATTTCGCGAAGTTATACAGGAAGGCTGCCTTGATCTGATACTCCCCGGCACTTTGGGTTTGCGCTCGCGCGCTGACCATCAAAATCAGCGCCCCAACCATCCATAGCCGTCGCTTTGGACCCGGCACGCCTTCAATCTTCGCCGCAGTCACAGTCGCCATCTGCATGTCGCTCTCGAAGCACTGTTGCGCTCTTTCACCCTCTGAATCCTGAAACGAGTGCTGGCAACCCGCCAATGCCGCTGCGGCATGTGCCTTCAAAAACGGGCGGTGATTTTCACTCGAAAGCTTCTTCCATCCTGCTGGATGGCATCTTCCGGATCCTCGGGCCTGCCCGGATCGAAATACTTCTTGTCGAGAATGTTGTAGATGCTGGCGGCCACATCGACGTGTTTTCCAACCTTGCGTCCCAGCAAGGTGAGATTGAATACCTGATAACTGCCGAGTGAGTTCTGCAGCAGCGTCAGGCGCCTTCCCAAAAATTGCCCATCGATTCCGGCAAACAACGATTGGCCCGCCAGCGGAACATCCAGGTCCAGCTTCGCCATAGGCCCGGGAGAGTTATCCAGCGCCGGGTGTCCGGCCATGTCGTTGTAAGCGTTCACATAATCGAAGCTGGCCTTGCCCTGCAAGCCGCTGGCTGCGCGGCCGCTGAACTCGACATCCATTCCGGTAGCTTGCGCGCTTCCGAGATTTTGGTATTGGAAGTTTCCGTCGGCGCTGAGCTGGACGAGAGTAATCAGGTCATCGATCCGGTTGCGATATACGCCGCTCGAAAGCTGAAAGTGTTCTCCCACCCCTTGTTCCACTCTCGCCTCCATGGTCTGAATGCGCTCGGGCTTGAGTTCCAGATTTTCGTCGTAGAAAATTCCAAAGTCTGGAGTCGATTCATACACGTCGGGAGCGCTGAAGGCCCGGCCGTAAAGAAGCTTCAGGGCGGTCTTCCCGGCAGGGCGATAAATCAGCGCCGCTCGCGGGTTCGTGGTCTCGCCAAAAGTCGAATAGTGGTCGTAGCGAACCCCCGCGTTCAGCGCCAGCCGGCTGGTGATCCTCAGCTCGTCCTGAGCATAAAGGGCGGCGATCAACGAACTGTTCGGCTCCGCGGTAAACGTGTTCGGAGGATTCAGGAGATCGCCTTGATCTTGCCGCAGGTCGTCTCTGATCTCCGTCCCCAGGGTAATCTGGTTTCGTTCGAAAAGACTGCGGCTGACCTGGGCCTCTCCCGTCAGCCAGTTGCCGCGAAACGAGAACGTGTTCAACACGATCGGGTCGCCGGCTCCTGAAGGCGCCTCCGGAACCGGCCCCTGCAGCCGGGCCTGGTCATAACTGGTATGCGCATCCAGTTGCCACTTTCCTATCGCATGCTGATACCCCAGCTTGAAGTATTGATGGCTGTCAATGTTGAAATCTCGGGGATCGTTGAATACCGCTCCGAAATACGCCGTAGGAACTCCCTTGTCGCGCGTGCTGAATAATCCCTGCAGCGTGAATCCACGGAAAGTAATCGTGGCCAGAATGTGCTCATACGATTCGTAGTCCGTGTCGCTGGTAATGCCGTTGTTGTTGGCGGGAGTATCGAATTGCGGAAAAAATAAAGTCTGCCCCCGGCTGTTATAGAAAGTTCCGGAAAGAAGTACGCCCAGGCCATGTAGCTGATGCCCGTAGGTCGCTCGCCCTTCGTAGGTGCCAAAGCTTCCCGCCTGAAAAGACAGCTCCCAATCCCTGACCTGTTTCGCCGTGCGGGTAATCACGTTGATGACCGCGAAAAAAGCGTTCGCCCCATAGAGCGAAGAGCTCGGCCCGCAGACAATCTCCACCCGTTCAATCATGTCCACATCCACCAGAAACTCGTTCCCCACCATCGCCTGGCCGAGAACGTTATTGTTGATGCGATGGCCGTCGATCAATACCAGAATCCGGCTGTTCCAGTCTCCCAGCCGCCCAAAACCGCGTACCCCAACGAAGGAGTAATCGCGGTCGTACGTCACATAAAAACCCGGCACGCTGCGCAGAATGTCCGCCAGGCTTCGATAGCCGTACTTCTGGATTTCATCGGCGGTGATGACCGTCACCGAGGCCGGCGCCTCACTGGCGCTTTGCATGTGCTTCGAGGCGCTATAAACCTGAATCTTGCTCAGCTCTTCCAGACTGGCGTCACTCAGATCCTTCGTTCCTTGCTGCGCAACGGCAGTGGCGGTGAACCCACAAACAAAGACAAAGCCAAAGACAAAAATAAAGATAAAAACAAAGATAAAAATAGAAATAAAGATCATGAGCCGGAGCAATACACCCCGCTCTGCCTCCCCACGCCTTCCCTGAGCCGGACGGCAAGGCCCCCCCAGTGCGGTGGTGGCTGGTCGAGAACCCATCGAACTTCCATCCTCCAAAGGCATGCCTCAGGCGATTGTGCCGCGGCACAATGCCTTACGAACTCCTTCGGCAGGATGTGAGTTTTTCTTTAGTTGCGGGTTCTGTAACCGCGCGGGATCGTGCCGCCGCGCTGCGCGGTGGGCGGGGAAATACTCGTCGAACTATGCAAATGGGCCTGCTGTTGGTCCCGTCTTAAGACAGTACCTGGCTGTTCTGCCGCACTGACGTGCCGATCATCCCGCGCGTTTCCAAACCTCGGCCGCAGGCGTAGGAAATGCTTGAGACAGATTCCCGTGCCCTTGCTGTTCGATCTCTTCCTGGCACCGCAGGCAAAATTGCGTCCACGGCAAAGCCTGCAACCGGCGCGCCGGAATATCTTCGCCGCAGTTGACGCACACTCCGAACGAGCCCTCCTCGATTCTGCGCAGCGCCCCTTCGATCCGGCGCAGAATTGTCCTGCGCTGGCTGCTCTGCTGGAATAACGCCTCTTTCGACATGCTGCTCACGCATAGGTCGGCGGCGTCCTGCGTGGTGTCGATCTCCAGCGACCGTGTTTCTTGTTCGATCTGCCGCAGCGACCGCAGGATTTCCTGCCGCTGAACTTCAAGGTTCTGGCTGAACTGTTCAATTTTTGTCTTTTCCATTTTGTCTCTCGTTTTTTCTTGTTCACTATTATTGTGTCGGCATTCCCGGCAAATCCGTTGAATTTCGAAATCTTCTTCCAACATCGCCGCAGCTACGCGTCCAACGCCGGCTCAGGTCTTTCCGGATCGCGCAGGTACGAATCGAAGAACTTAATCAAAAAAGGAGTCTGGCTGCCGATTCCCGCGAACAACAAAACGGGAATTTCAGGTTTCACGCGTTTCATTTCAGCCCGTACCGCAGCCCCAGTCGCATCCGGAAGGTCGTACTCCATCAGCACTCCTTCAATCGGCTGGCCCTGCAGCATCGAAACTCCCTGTTTTCCCGTCGAAGCCGAAATCACCTCGTATCCAGCCCGTTCCAACATGAACTTCAGCCTCTGCAAATTATCGGCATGGTTCTCAACGCAGAGCACCTTGGCGGTGTGCATGCTCGTCTCCTTCAAGGTCTTCTCCTTAAAATAGAGGCCGTTTAACGGCCGTTCGTGAAAGTGCTTCCGGGGAAGCAACCGCAATAGGTGCTATGTGCGGATCGCTGTTACCTGGCGTAGGCCGGCGCAGGTTCAGGCGCCGGGAGGCGGCCGATTGTAGTGCGCGCCCTTGCTGTGGAAGGAAGCCAGCAGGGCGGTCGCAAGACTCAGGTGAGCACGCGTCTCCGTTGGAGGCGAAAGCGCGAAGCTTGGCCTTGGCGGGCAACAGCGAAAAGAGCTGTCATCGAAACGAGGGCGCCGGTCGTGTTGAGCGTTCGCTCTTACCGCGTGGACCGAAGAAGTCTCGGAAAAACCCGGAGCGGTGTTTCGCGCAAGCAGGAGCGCCGATCCGGCGGCGAGCAAAACGAGAACCTGAATCCACGTGATTCGCCCGCTACGAAACTTTTCATTTCTCGACATCTGTCACTCGCGCCTTGCATGTAGTTGATGATCGTATCCCCACTTTGGTTACCTAAAAATTACTTCGGCGCGTCTCGCTGGTACTTTTGCGGTAGACGAAAATAAATCTTCAAAGAGATTCCGCCGGCTTCGGCACCGCCATCGCGCCTGTCGCGGACCGTCACTTCTCAACCCCGCTAAAATCCGCGACGCCAACCTTGACGACCGTCCCGCCCTTCGCTTTCGGCAGCTCACTACCATTTGCCGCGCCGGTCTCCTTGTTGCTCGCCGCTTGCGAGGCCGCGGGCTTCTCCATCCAGACGCCATACACTCTGCCGCCAAATGCCGCGAGGCCGGTGTAATCGCCGAAGAAAACTCCCTCGGCGTCGAACATCTCGGTCGTCCATGCATAGTTTTGAAAGCTGCGCCCCTGGTCGATCGATCGCGCAAGCGTTACCGACTGCATCTTGTTTAGAGGATCCCGCCGGCGGTCGTAAAAAAGAACATAAGGTGTACCGTCGGCCTGGTCGACCCCCATCCACTGAAAAAACTGCTCCGCGCCGTCGTGTGCGGGGTCGGTGTTTACCCGCACGGGCTCGCTCCAATGTTTGCCATGGTCCGTCGAAGTCGAACAGAAAATATCCAGATCGCCATTCCGGTAGTCGCTCCAGGTGACAAAAAGCCGCTGGCTTCGCGGATCGATCGCGATTTGCGGAAACCCATTGGCCCTCTCCAGAGTTTGCACCGCGAACATGATAGGCGCCGTGTGAATGACAGGCCGGGCGCGCGAAAATGTTTTGCCTCCATCGCCCGAAACCGTAAAAAAGATGTCATCGTCCTGGCTCCAGATCGCATAGAGCCGGCCATCGGGCCCGGCCGCTCCCGCGAAGCCCTCCGCCGCTCCGTTGTCATCGCGCGGCAGTCCCGGATGCCGGCCAATCTCAATCGGCGCAGACCAGCTTTTCCCATCGTCGCTCGAACGCGAGAGCAGGATTTGCGAGTTGGTCAGAGTCCAGCGCGTCCAGCCAACGTAAAGATTTCCCCCGTAGCGGCTCTTGCTCGTATCGGAGACGATGTAGGGTTTGTCTTCGAAAGGGATTCCGGGCTGGGTCGGTTGTTCCATCACTGGAACGTGATTCGCCTCCCACGTCACCCCACCATCGAGCGACCTCCGCACGAAAACTCCATTCCGCGAGGCATCGTGCCCCCAGTAGTTGAAGGTTCCGAGCTTATCGAAGGCGATGTAACAGATAAAAACATGGCCTTGCCGGTCGAAAGCAACCGAGACATCTCCCGAGACTTTGTAATTCGATGGCGCGACGCCTTCCGCGGATTTCCAGCTCCGTCCTCCATCCTGGGAATACGATGCCTGGGCGTTGTCCTGATAAACCGCGACGATGCGCTGTCCATTGTTCGGGTCGATCGCGATCGCCGGCTCGGTAAATGGACCTGGCTGCGGAGTGAGCGCAAAAACTTCCGCGCCCGGCGCCTTGGGCAGCGATTGACTGTGCAGCAACGCGGTAAGCGTGATGATTGCAATTGAACTGGAAATTGACCTGGCGACAAGCAGCGAAACCGGCAAACGACTTATTTTAAGGATCATCAATATTCTCCGCGGAGCATGGCATGACCATTGTGCCACGCGCTCAAGTATCACCAGCCTTTGCAGAAGGCCGGTCTGTCATGACCCGCTTTTCCGTCGCCGCGGCGCTGGCGATGAGAGAATGTTATGAAGAGGAACTGATCCCATGGAAAGACGCGTCATGATGATGAGCACACTTCGTTTCTGTATCGCCCCTGTTCTTTGCATATGTTTCTCGGCAGGCTTCGCCAAGGCACAAACCACCCCTTTGCCCAAACCCTCCGAGTCCGGCGTAACCCGCTATATGCTCTCCAATGGTCTCCGAGTCGTGATTGTGGTGAATAATCTGGCTCCCGTGGTGACGGTCCAGGAAAACTATATCGTCGGCGGAGAAGAAACCCCCAAGGGCTTCCCCGGCCTCGCCCATGCCCAGGAACACATGGCCTTTCGCGGCTGCGGAGATCTGTCCGTCGATCAGATCGCCGCCATATTTGCGCAACTCGGCGGCGATAACGACGCTGACACGCAGCAGAACATCACCCAATATTTTGAAACCATCCCCTCCCAGGATCTTGAGGTTGCTCTTCACATCGATGCCACCTGCATGCGCAGCATCGCCGACACCCAGGCCGAATGGGATCAGGAGCGGGGAGCCATCGAGCAGGAAGTTGCCCGCGATCTCTCCAATCCAACCTACAACTTTCTGGTCCGCATGAATCGCGATATGTTCGCCGGAACGCCATACGAAGAAGATGCGCTCGGCACGCGCCCCTCATTCGACGCGACCACCGGCGCCATGCTGAAGGACTTTCAGGAAAAGTGGTACGCCCCCAACAACGCGATTCTCGTGATTACCGGGCAAGTCGATCCCGCAAGAACCATCGAAACAATCAAGAAACTTTATGGAGATATTCCTCGCAGAGATCTACCACCCCGTCCGGAGGTCGATCTCAAACCGATCAAAGCCGAGACCTTCACCCTTCCAAGCGATCTTCCATACACGATAAGCATCATCGCCTACCGCATGCCGGGAACCGACAGTCCCGACTACGCCGCGAGCCGCATCTTGAGCGACGTTCTCTCCAGCCAGCGCGCCGATATTTACGGGCTTGTGCCCGATGGCAAAGCTCTCGACGCCGGTTATGAACTCGGCGAAACCTACCGCAAAGCGGGAGCCGCTTTTGCCTACGCCGTCATTCCCACCACCGCCGACGCCAAGGCCATGGCGCAAACGTTGCAAGCGATAGTCGCGAACTATGCGGAAAAAGGCGTGCCCTCCGATCTTGTCGACGCCGCCCGGCGCAGCGAGGTCGCATCCTTTGAATTCGAGCGCAACTCGATTCCCGGACTCGCCTCGCTCTGGTCAGAGGCGTTGGCCAGCGAAGGCCGCAACTCGCCCGAGGAAGATGTCGACGCAGTTCAGCAGGCCACAGTCGATGACGTCAATCGCGTGGCAAAAAAATATCTGGTCAACCAGAATGCGATTGTGGCAACTCTGGTGCCCGAGCCTTCCGGCCAGGCCGTGGCCGGCAAAGGATTCGGTGGCACTGAAAAAGTTACTCCCGCTGCTACCAAAGATGTCACCCTCCCGCCCTGGGCCGATGTGTTGACGAAATCCGTTCAAGTCCCAAGGTGGAATCTGAATCCGGTCGAGAGCACGTTACCCAACGGCATTCACTTAATCGTTCAGACCGAGCCCCTCACCCCCACCGTCACCGTGACAGGCGAAGTTCGCCATGAAACTGCTCTGGAACAACCGCCTGGAAAAGAAGGCGTTGCCGACGTGCTCGATGGCTTATTTTCTTACGGCACCGGCAAGCTTGATCGCCTCGCTTTCCAGAAAGCCCTCGACGATATCGCTGCCAGCGAAAGTGGAGGCGCAGGCTTTCAGTTGCAGGTCTTGAAACCGTTTCTCGATCGCGGCCTCGAACTGCTCGCCGGAAACGAACTCGACCCCGCTCTTCCCGAAAATGCATTCAAAGTCGTGCAGCAGCAAACCGAGGATTCCATCGAAGGTCTCATCAAAAGTCCCGATTACCGCGCCCGTCGCGCGCTGCTCGAAGCCCTGCTGCCAAAAAACGATCCTGAACTGCGGCAACCCGCGCCCGAAAAAGTCGCCTCACTCACTCTGAAAGATGTTCAGGACTATTACCACAAGACTTTCCGTCCCGACATTACCCGGATCGTCGTGATCGGAGATATCTCTCCGGAAGAAGCGCAGAAAGAGATTTCAAAATGGTTTGGCGACTGGAAAGCCGAATCTCCGAAGCCCGAACTCGATCTTCCGCTCGTGCCGCCAAACAAACCCGCGACGAGCCAGGTTCCCGACCCAACCCGCGTGCAGGACGAAGTAACTCTCTCCGAAGAGGTCCCGCTAAATCGCTTTAACGCGGATTACTATCCCTTGCAGCTTGGCAACCACATTCTCGGCGGCGGATTCTACGCCACGCGCCTTTACCGCGATCTCCGGGAAAAGAACGGATACGTCTACAGCGTTGACGAAGCAGTTGAGGCCGGAAGGACAAGAACTCAGTTCGTAGTTTCCTACGGCGCCGACCCGGAAAATGTTCCCAAAGCTCGCGCCCTGATTGATCAGGACTTGAAGGCCATCCAGACTGCGGCTCCAACCTCCGGTGAGATGGATCAGGCTCGCGCCATGCTGATTCGCCAAATCCCCCTCAGTGAATCCAGTGAGTCGCAGATTGCAGGCGGCCTCTTGGCTCGCTCGTTGATGGGATTGCCTCTCGACGAGCCGGTGCGCGCCGCCGAGCGCTACCAGAAACTTTCTGCCGACGACGTGCGCGCCGCATTCGCCAAATGGATTCGTCCGGCCGACTTGGTCGAAGTGATCCAGGGCCCACCACCGAAGTGATAATGTCGGTGCCGGCGTCGGGTCGGCGTACTGTTTCGAGGCAAATCTTTTAGCAACCAATGTGCGTCGGGTTTAGTCTTTATCCGTTAGGACTTACGTAAAGCAAGAGGAGAAAAAGGCGTGGAACGATTTCTGCAAATCCGCAAGCCGGCCGCGGTAGCCCTTGGCGTCATCATTCTGATCGTTGGCGGCGTCCTCGGGATCGCCGCCAGCCCCTGGGCCGGGCAAACCGTGCTCGGGTCGTCCCACACCGTTCCCATCTACATCAGTCAAAGTGGCGCTGGCTCCGCGGCCGGACCCAAGTCGAACGAATTAGGTTTCGCCCCGCTCTTGAAGCCCGCATTGCCCGCGGTCGTCAGCATCACTTCTTCCCGCGTTGTGAAAGTTCAGCAATCGCCTTTCTTCAACGATCCTTTTTTTCAGCAGTTTTTCGGCGGCCAGCGCCCGCCGCAAGAGCAGCGCGAGCGCGGCTTGGGATCGGGCGTCATCATCAGCCCTGATGGATACATCTTGACCAATAACCACGTCGTCGATAAAGCGACCGACATCAAAGTGCTCCTCCCCGATAAGCGGCAATTTACCGGCAAGGTGATCGGCACCGATCCCAAGACCGACGTTGCCGTGCTGAAAATTGACGCTGCCGGTTTGCCCACCATTCCTCTCGGCGACTCCTCCAGACTGCAAGTCGGAGATTACGCTTTCGCAATCGGTAATCCCTTCGGCATAGGTGAAACCGCCACCATGGGCATCGTCAGCGCCACGGGTCGAAATGGCCTCTCCATCGAAGCCTACGAAGATTTCATTCAGACCGATGCGGCCATCAATCCCGGCAACTCCGGCGGAGCGTTGTTAAACGCCCGTGGCGAATTGATCGGCGTGAATACCGCCATCCTTTCCGGCGGCGGCGGAAATCAAGGCGTCGGTTTCGCCATCCCCATCAACATGGCCAAGTACGTCATGGATGAAATTCTCAAGCATGGCAAGGTCGTTCGTGGTTACATCGGCGTTGGCATTCAGGAAGTCTCGCCCGAACTTGCCCGCGTATTTCATGTGTCGGCTGAGAAAGGTGCTCTGGTCAGCAGCGTAGATCCCAGCAGCCCCGGTGCAAAAGCCGGATTGCAAAGGGGCGATGTAGTCACCGAATTGAACGGCGCGCCAATCAATGGTCCCAACGACCTGCGGCTCAAAGTCGCCACCATGACTCCCGGGACCACGGTACATCTTAAAATCGACCGCAATGGCGAGTCGCGTGATGCAAGCCTTACGCTGGGCGAAGCTCCCGCCGGCAAAGGCGAGGTCAACACAGGCGGAGGCTCGGCGGAAAATAGCCCGATGCGTGGCGTACAGGTGCAGGACCTAACCGATGACATTCGCCAGCAGCTTCGCCTCAACGCAGATGTGAAGGGCGTGATCGTTACCGGCGTCTCCGATGACTCTCCCGCCACCGACGCTGGATTGCAGCGCGGAGACGTCATCGAGCAGATCAACCGTCAGCCGGTGAACTCCGTGGACGATTACCAGCGCCTGATCGGCCAGGCCGGCAAGAAAACGACTGTTCTGCTCGTCGAGCGCGGCGGCAACACAACCTTCCTCGTAGTCCAGGGAGAGTAACTTTTCCCGGGGGCGGCAATTGCCGCGCCCGGAGTTCTATGTTAGAAACGGGGTAGGCGCTGGTCTAAGAAATGCAAGACTTGGAAAGTCAAAACAAGAGCCGCCGGCAGACGCACTGGCATATTTTGATTGTTGCGCTGGCCGTCTGCTCGCTCACCGTCAACGTCGCGACCCGCTATAGCTCTTCCGACCTCGCATCCGTCTCGATACAAAAAGCTCTGCACAAACACTCTTCTGCGTGGACGAGCCGCCAGCGTCTTACCAAAGTAGCCTCTTCCTGGCTTCGTCCTGTGATCTCTTCAACTCCTTTGCAGGCGCCCGCGTCGTACCCTCGCGTCGCGCCCGCAGGCCCTCCAATTCCCGGCATCTTTTTCGAAACAAGCCTTTATAACCGGCCTCCGCCGGCTCCACTCCTCGCATAAATACTTCTCGACGGGGCAAGTATTCAGGTCAAGTTTATTGAGCTGGCTTATCCGCCTTCGGTCAACGTTAGCTGTGCTGGCGGAAACATGGTTGGGCAGCAGGAATTTGTCGCCTCACTGTGGCTAAAAAGCATCTTAATCTGGCATCTTGAGAAGTTTCTGAAAGGAAAACTGGATGTCGCCTGCACCTCTTTTGGCTAAGGAAGATCTGGACGCGCTTCGCCAGTTCGATACCTGCATGGTCGCGAATGCAGTGGAGAGATTCAAGGTCAGATTGCGGAACACAGGGTTCACCAACGGCAATATCCGCTGCATGTTCCCGGAGATGCCTCCTACCGTCGGGTACGCCGTTACCGCGCGCCTCCGCACCGGCGATGCGCCAACGCGCGGCGGAGCTTTTCATGACCGCAGTGAACTGTGGCACGGCGTTCTGGGGATTCCAGAGCCGCGCATTCTGGTGCTCCAGGATATGGATAGTCCACCGGGTGTCGGCGCTTTGCTGGGAGATATGCACGCGGCCATCCTGAAAGCCCTTGGCTGCATCGGATACGTCACCAATGGAGCGGTGCGGGAACTGCCGGATGTTGGCCGCATGGGATTCCAGCTCTTCGCGGGAAGCGTAGTTGCCTCGCATGCTTACTCTCATGTTTTCGATATCGGTGCATCGATCACAGTCGGCGGTATGGAAGTCACATGGGGAACTCTCTTGCACGGAGACCGTCACGGAGTCCTAAGCGTACCTGCGGAGGTTGCAACTCAAATTCCCCCAATAGCGGCGAAAATACAACGCCAGCAACAGGACGTAATTGAATTCTGCCGCTCCCCGGAGTTCTCGACAGAAAAGCTGAGCGAGATCCTGAAGCAATGGGGATAAAAACCACGGGTCCTGTCAGAACAGCGCCAAGTGCCGGCAGGGAAGGCTGACAGGAAGACAGGAAGACAGGAAAATCCAGTTGCACGCGGATAACATCATGCAAAACCATCGGCGCAAGAAAATGATTTCCTCGGCTTCAACGCTTTGCGTTATCGCGGCCGCCATCAGCCTCTCTTCTTGCTCGGGAAACAACGATAAGCGCGTGGAGGCCGGCGAACCATCTGTTACCGTTGGCGTGACTAGAGTCGTGAAGAAATCGCTCGGCCGGGAAATCACTCTGTCTTCTGAACTGGTCCCTTTCCAGGAGATCGATGTTTACGCGAAGGAATCCGGCTACGTGAAGAAGCTCGACGTGGATTACGGCTCGCACGTGAAAGCCGGCCAGATCATAGCAACACTGGAAATTCCAGAACTCGAAGCGCAACTTCAGGAAGACCAGGCCGAAGTCAAGAACGCCAACAATCAGGTGGTTCGCGCCCAGCACGAACTCGGCCGCTATCAGGCCCAGTACAACGCGCTGCACCTGCAATTCACCCGCCTGAACGGAGTGTTCCAGAGTCAACCCGGCTTGGTTGCGCAGCAGGAAGTCGACGATGCGCAAGGTAAAGACCTTGCCGCCGCCTCGCAGGTCGATGCCGGGCAGGCCGCCTTGGAAGCCGCGCAAAGTCAGATGGCTGCGGCGCAGGCGAAACTCATCCGCGATCAAAGCCTGTTTGATTACTCGAAGATCACCGCTCCTTTTCCGGGCGTCGTGACCCAGCGTTACGCGAATCTTGGCACGCTGGTTCAAGGCGGAACAACTTCCAGCACGCAGGCCATGCCCATCGTTCGCTTATCCGAAGACGACCTGTTCCGCCTCGTGATTCCCGTGCCGGAGTCATACGTGCAATTCATTCACGTCGGCGATCCGGTAAATGTCACCGTGTCGTCGTTGAACCGCACCTTTCCGGGAAAGGTCGCGCGTTTCTCCGTAGACGTTCGCGAGGATACCCGCACCATGCACACCGAGGTAGATGTTCCTAATCCGAATCATGTGCTGGTCCCCGGTCTTTATGCCGACGCCCGGCTCTCGCTCGATAAGAGGCAGGGCGTGCCGACGGTGCCGGTGCAGGCGCTGAGTCGCGAGGGTACGCGAACCACCGTTTTTGTCGTGAACCCGAACGGCGAACTGGAGCGGCGCAATCTGCAACTGGGATTGCAAACCGCGACTGACGCGGAAGTCACCTCCGGATTGAATGCCGGAGATCTCGTGGTGGTGAGCGATCGCAGTGCATTGAAGCCGGGCGAAAAAGTCAATGCGAAAGAAGTGCCCGTAATGGAGTATCGGGGCGACGCTTCCGAGTAGTGTTGGCCGAAATGCGCCGCATGGCCGCGAAGCAAGTGGACAAAAGTTATGCCAGGATTTTCAATTCGCAATCCGTATCTGATTATTGTTCTGTGCTTGACGCTTCTCGTCATTGGCGTGACCAGCATGGCTCGCATGCCGGTCGATCTTTTCCCGCCCATCAACTTGCCCGAAGCCGTGGTGGCAACTTTCTACTCCGGCATGCCTCCCGAGGATATTGAAACCGATATTACCGACCCTCTGGAGCGCTTCTTCACTTTGGGCTCCGGCATCGATCACATGGAGTCGCGCTCGCTGCTGGGCGTCAGCATCATCAAAGTCTATTTTCAGCCCGGAACCAACGCCGATGCGGACGTGAGCGAACTGTCGAACCTGGCGCTCGCTGATTTGAAGCGCTTGCCGCCCGGCACTCTGCCTCCCGTAGTTTTGAAATTCGACGCGTCAAGCTTGCCGGTCGCACTGGTTACCGTAAAAGGTGAGGGACTCACCGAAACTCAGCTTCACGACTACGCGCAGTTCGCAATTCGCAACCAGATTGCCGTCGTGCCGGGCGCAGAAATCCCCATTCCCTTCGGCGGCAAATACCGCCAGATCATGGTTTACGTCGATCCCTACAAACTTGAATCCCGCCAGCTCAGTTTGATGGATGTTGTACATGCCGTGAACGGCGCGAACCTGATCCTCCCTGCCGGCGACGTGAAGATGGGGCCCTACGACTACTTCGTCTATTCAAACAGTCTCGTCGACAACATGGATGAACTGGGCAAAGTCCCGCTCAAGGTCAAGGGAAATTCCTGGGTCACGGTGAACGACGTCGGCAAGGCCGAAGATGCCAACCAGATTCAATACAACATCGTACGCATCGATGGCCAGAAGTCGGTTTACATCCCCATCATGAAGCAGGGCGGCGATACCAACACCATCGCCGTCGTCGACGGTGTGCGCCAGTTGATAAAGCATCTCTACGATATCCCTCCTCAAATGAGCACCAGCCTGGTCTTCGATCAGTCGGTCTTTGTGAAGGAGGCGATCCGCACCGTATTGCATGAGGGCGCATTAGGCCTGGTCCTCACCAGCCTGATGATCCTCATCTTTCTGGGAAGCTTCCGCGCTACCTCGGCTGTCTTGCTCTCGATCCCCATCTCGGCATTGGCCGCATTTGTTGTCCTCGCCCTCCTGGGCGGAACGATCAACACCATGATTCTCGGAGGAATGGCGCTGGCCTTCTCGCGCGTCATCGACAACTCGGTGATCTCGCTCGAGAACATTTATCGCCATCTCGAACTCGGCGCCGCTCCCATGATCGCCGCTGAAGTCGGCGGATCGGAAGTAAACCTCGCCGTTCTCGCTGCCACTCTCGTCGACGTCGTCGATTTTTTCCCGGTCGTTTTCCTGTATGGCGTCGCCCGGTTTCTGTTCTCCGCCCTGGCGCTGGCTTTCTGCCTGTCGCTGCTCGCTTCCTTTGTCGTGGCCATGACGGTAATTCCGCTTTTCTGCTCCCGCTTCCTGAAAGCGGTGCCGCACGCCTCGCCAGAGCACAAAGAATACGAGATCGAACTCACGCAGTTCGCCAGCCAGTCGTGGATGGACAGGTTTAATATCCGCTTCAACCGCATGTTCAACAAGCTGCTCGACTATTACGAACATTTGGTCAGGCGATGCCTGCGCCGTCCCGCGCTCACCGTTTTGGTGCTCACCGGCGTCTTCTTCGCCAGCCTCGCGATTTATCCCCTGCTCGGATTGGCTTTCTTCCCCGCGACCGATGCCGGCCAGTTCACCATCAATGTCAAAGTGCCCACCGGAACCCGCATCGAAGTCGCCAACGATTACATAGCAAAAGTGGAAGATCTGATTCGCCATCAGGTCGAACCAAAAGATCTCAAGCGCATCGTCTCCAACATCGGCGTCGTTCCCGATTTCTCCGCGCTCTACACCACCAATTCCGGCTCCTACACCGCCACCGTGCAAGTGGCGCTCAACGAACCCCACCATCTCAGCAGCTTTGCATACATGGGCCGCGTGCAGCAGGTGATGGCAAAACAGTTTCCCGAGATTCGCACCTTCTTTTCCAGCGGATCGATCGTGGACGCCATTCTCAATACCGGAATGCCCGCGCCCATCGATGTGCAGGTGAGCAGTCCCGATTTGCCCCAGATTTACAACATCGCGCAAAACCTCTCTGCGCGCATTCGCAAGGTAAAAGGCGTCGGTCAAATCTACATTCCGCAGGATATGGATTACCCGGCGCTTCGCCTCGATGTCGATCGCGTTCACGCCGGAGAAATGGGCCTCACGCAGAAAGATGTCGTCGATAACGTCATCACGGCCTTGAACTCCAACTACGTGATCGCTCCCAATTACTGGGTCGATCGCAAGAGCGGCAACGATTATTACCTCACCGTGCAATATTTCGAGCACGGCGCCGCGGCCATTCACGACATGACCGATCTCGGCCAGGTGCCCCTGCGCGATCCCGGCAACGGCGCGGGTCTAAGCTGCGGCCCCGCCGGCCCCGCACCGCCCACCCCCGGATCCTCCACCTCGCCCTGGGCATGCGCAGGCGGATCAGGCAATCCAACCACCGTGCTGAAAAACGTCGTCGACGTAAAACAGATCATGACGCCGACCGAAGTCGATCACTACCAGATTCAGCGCGTCATCGATATCTATATAACCCCCAATGGGGAAGATCTGGGAAAGATCACCGACTCCATCCGCAAGATTCTCGCCAACGAAAAAATTCCCTCCAATGTGCGCATTAACCTTCGCGGGATGGTGCAGGGCATGGAAGCTTCTTTCAAAAGCTTCGCCCTCGGATTCCTGATCTCGTTCATTCTGCTCTTTCTGATTCTCACCGCTCAGTTCAAATCGTTCATCGATCCATTCCTGATCATGCTCGCGATCCCCATGGGCTTCGTAGGCGTCCTGATCATTCTTCCGCTGACGCATACCACCCTGAACGTCATGTCTTTAATGGGTGTGCTCATGCTGATCGGTATCGCCGACTCGAACAGCATTCTGATCGTCGACTTCGCCCACAATCTCGAAAACCAAGGTCTATCGCCCGCCGACGCGATCGTCAACGCATGCCGGGTTCGCTTGCGCCCGATCTTGATGACGTCGCTCGCCACGATTTTCGGGATGATCCCCATGGCGCTGAAGCTGGGAACCGGCGCCGAGCAATATACCCCGATGGCACGCGCCATTATCGGCGGCTTGACCTCTTCGGTCCTGCTGACCATCTTCATCGTGCCCGCCGCGTATCTGCTCGTTTACGGCAAACGCAAACCGCAAGTCTCCCCCTCCACTCATGCGGAGCCTGCCCAATGAAACTGAAAGCTCCAACTGCGTCGAGGCTCAAAACCCGGTTAATCGTATGCGCGGCTCTTTCGCAGCTTTGCTTGGCGCAGCAGGCTGAGGTGCAAAGTTCGAATGCGCTGCCATCGGCCCCGCAGCCGCAATCCACACACCGCGCCGCTGCCGCCGTCCCGTCTCAGGTCAATCGATTAGCCCTGACCGCGGCTTTTCCGGCAGGGCAACAGCTGGCTCCGGGCAACCAGGCGCCAGTCGCGCCTCCACCCAACGGAGTGATGCAATTGACCCGCACTCAAGCCGAGCAGTTGGCCATCAGGAACAATCCTCAAATCAGCGTGGGGCATCTGCTCGCGCTTGCGCAGCACCAGGTCTATCGGGAGGCGCGGTCAGCCGAGTTGCCGAACTTCAACGGCGCAATCACCGCAGTCGACGCCAATGAAGGCAGCCGCATCGGCGCCGGGGGGCTAACCGCTTCGCGTCTGCTCGAACACGCCGGTGCCGGGGTTACTCTAAACCAGCTCATCACCGATTTCGGCCGCACCTTCAATCTGGTTGCGTCCGCCAGGCTTCAGGAAAAAGCGCAGAACGCGAACGGGCTTGCCACCACCGAAGATATTGTCCTCGCCACCGATCAAGCCTTTTACAACGCCCTCCAGGCTCAGGCTCTTCTCAAAGTCGCGCAGGCGACGGTCACTACGCGTCAGTCCGTTCAACATCAGGTCGACGAACTCACCAGGAGCAAATTGAAATCTACGTTGGATTTGTCCTTCGCCGACGTAAATTTGTCGCAGGCGAAACTGCTTCAACTCGACGCAGAGAACAACGTCAACTCCACTATCGCCGCGCTCACCGCCGTTCTCGGCTTCGATAAGAATATTCAATACCAGCTGACCGAAGACGACTCACAGTCGCCGCCTCCGCCCCCGCCGGACGTCGATGCCCTCATCGCCACCGCGCTCCAGCAGCGTCCCGACTTGCAGGCCCTTACGTACAATCAGCAGTCGGCGGAAAAATTCCGCTTGGCTCAGCGCGACCAGCTCTTCCCCACGATCAGCGCTCTTGGCATTGTGGGAGTTACACCTGTCCGCCCAGACTGCTTCGGCGGCGCATGTTTTCCCAACTACTTCGTTTCGCCCTGGTATGGAGCCGTTGGCGTAAATCTGACCGTTCCCATCTTCAACGGTCTGCTCTTTAATGCGGAATCGTCGGAAGCAAAATACAGGGCGAAAGCCGCCGGCGAGAGCACTCGCAATCTGCGCGATCAGGTTGTCCGCGACGTCCGCACCGCATGGCTGTCGGCAAACACCGCCTTTCAGCGCGTCGCTGTGGCCGAAGAGCTTTCCCGGCAGGCCGATCTGGCGTTGGACCTTGCCCATGGCCGTTATCAGCTCGGTCTGGCTTCGATCGTCGAACTCAGTCAGGCGCAGCTCCAGCAAACCGGCGCTGCCATCGGCTACGTTAACGCTCAGTATCAATACCGGTTGGCGCTCTCCACCATGAACTTCGAGATCGGCGCACAGCCTTAACAATTTCGCCGCAACAATCGTTACAATGTCGGCGACTAGTTGAAGAGGAAGCTCGTGAGCATGTTTTAATGTTTTAGGCATGTTGGCGAGGTTTGACGATGTTGCCCTTCGTTCTTTATTTCATCGCCGCGCTGGTAATCGGTTTCCACCTGTATGGCTTACTCTCGCTCGTGGCCTACGGCGTCCCTGTTAACCCGCTGGCGGTAGTAGCGCTGTTCGGGTCTTTGGCTTTGCTGGTTGCAGCGTATATAAGCCTGTTCCGGCCGCGAGCCGCGGCCAAAGTGGCTCTCATCGCCGCGCTCGCCATTTGGAGTTTCTACGCTCCCGGAATCGCAAATCTGGTGCGGGCTCGGTGATACTGCCTTTTCTTGCCATCGCACTTCTCGTTATCGTCACCGCGTATTCCGCGCTCGTCAGTTTCCGTGAACGCCCCAAAGACGCTCCTTCTAATTTGATTTTTCCCGCGCGGACCCGGCGTCCCGCGCGAATCGTGGCGGCGTTGGCTTCTATTTTGATTTTCGGCGTGATCGCTTCATCGGTGATCCGCGGCCCCCAGGCGTCCCGTGAACGCACAGTTCGTTTTCTCATTCCAGAAAATTACACCGGATGGGTACGAGTTGATTTTGAAATCACTGATGCGCCGCCTTTGCCAGTCGAGGACGGTCAAACCGTGCTCAGAATTCCACCGTCAGGCAAGCTGACGACCTCTTCGCCGGAACAATTCGGCATAGAGAAAGATCGCTACTTTTCCTACTCCGGCGATACCTTGAAGCCAATCCCCAAATCCGGTCCCGGGAGGCTCATCTGGGGCAGGCTCAACGGAGAAGAGCAGGGTGCCTCCGGTAAACGCACCTATGAAGAATTCTTCGTGGGAAGCGAACAGCAGTACATGGATCAGGCGAAAGCCCGGACCGCACCCAACTCGCCCTAACCCAGATCAGGATTTTTCCGGACAAAATCACCGGCTCTGCGCTTCCACTCCTACGACAAGAGTTCCCGCGCTCGCCGCGCAGCCTGAATCGGACGGCCAAAAGTTATCGGGAACACATGTTAAACTTTCGCCTCAACCGAACCCAGGGGGCTTAATGGCGACGATTCGACCCGCGATTTTTCGAACGGCGGTGGTATGTCTGTTGTGGCTTGCGCTGAACCTCTGTGCATTTGCACAGGATCCCGACACTCCAGAGCCGGGCTCCTCTGAAGCCATCGCTGCCGCGACCATTGATCCCCAGTACATTTCGCCGTGGGTTTCTTTCATTCCCGAATCGAACACGGTTCCATCTCCCGAAAAATTCTTCGGCCGCATCATGGGCGCACCCTCAGAACTGGTCGGCACAGAAAAAGCCTATGCCTACGCCCGTGCTCTCGCTGCCGCTACTCCGCGAGTTCGTGTTTTCACCATCGGCCGGAGCGAAGAAGGCCGCGACATTATTATGCTGGCCATCGCCGACGAAGCTGGCATTCGCGATCTCGATCGCCTGAAGGCCGCCACGGCAGCTTTAGCCGATCCGCGAGTAACGAATCAGCAGGCCGCCGAAAAGCTGATCCAGAGTTCGCGCCCCGTTTATTACTTCAATGCAGCGCTCCACTCCGACGAGACCGGTTCGACCGAAGCCATGCTCGAACTCGCATACCGCCTTGCGGTTTCCGAGCAACCGATGATCCGCCATATTCGGGAACAGTTAGTCGTGCTCATCAATCCCATCTCCAATCCCGATGGCCGCGACAAGATGGTCGACTGGTTCTATCGCTATCTGAAAGGCAAAACCGATCGCGCTGCGCTGCCCCGTCAATCGCCGCCCTACTGGTCGAAATACACTTTTGTCGATATCAACCGCGACACTCATCAGCAGACTCACGAGACCACCAAAGCCGTTCACCGCATGTTTCACGAGTGGCACCCAACCGTGGTTCACGACCTGCACGAAGGCGTCCCTTTCATGATGACCTGGAACGGCACCGGGCCTTACAACCCCAACATCGATCCCATCACTTACAGCGAATTTCTCGAGCTCAGCTTTCACGAAGTCGAAGCCATGACTGCGATGGGCATGCCCGGCGTTTCCACCTGGAATTTCGGCGAAGCCTTCGCTCATCTTTATCTGGATTCCGTCGCCATGAATCACAACAGCATCGGCCGCGGCTACGAAACCTTCGGCAACGGCAGCGCCGAAACCGAAGTGCGATCGATCTCTCAATCGTCCACCACCATGGAGTGGTACCGGCCGATGCCTGCTCCCAGCGAGGTGAAGTGGTCGGCTCGCGACAATCTCAACTATCAGGAAACCGGCGCACTCGCCGCTCTCGATGAAAGCGCCGGCCACTCCAAAGAGATGCTGCGCAACTTCTATAAGAAAGGATGGGATTCCTGGCAAAAAGGTCTGACGCAGCCGCCCTACGCATTCCTGATTCCCGAAGATCAAGGCGACCCCCAACGCGTCGCTCAGATGGTCGGACGCCTGATGGCACAACGCATCGAAGTTGCCCGCGCCCAAAACGCAATTCAGTTGCAAGAGGGAAGTTTTTCCGCGGGCACTTATGTCGTCCGCCTCGATCAACCCTATCGCAACTATGCCGTCGATTTGCTCACGCCGCAACGCTATCCAAAAGACGGCGAACCTCCTTACGACGATGTTTCCTGGGAACTGCCCGCGAATTACCACTTGCAGGCAATCCCGACCGCCGATGCCTCCATTCGCAGCGCCGTGCTTTCGAAATTAACCGGGCCGCCGCAGGTCGCCGGAGCCGTTACCGGCGCGGGGTCCGTTTACCTGCTGAAAGACACAGGCCAGGAATCGTTGCTCGCAGCCCGTTATCGGCTGGCAAATTTCGACATCCAGATCGCCGAACACGAGTTCCAGGTCGGCGGCGAAAAGTTCCCCGCCGGATCCTGGCTCATTCAGCCTCAGTCAGGATTGCCCGATGCGATTCGCACAACGGCGAAAGAACTCGGCATCGACTTCACAGAAGTTTCCACCGCTCCGGAAGTTCCCAGCCATAAAGCTCCCGCGCCGCGAATCGGCGTCTGGGTTCCCTGGGCCGATACCGACTCGATCGGATGGATTCGCTACTCGCTCGATCAGCGCAAAGTGCCGTACACCTATCTGCGCGATGAAGACATTCGCGCCGGCGATCTGAAGTCCCGCATCGACATTTTGCTCTATGGCCATGTCGATCTCGAACTCGCCGAGCAGATCGAGGGCCTTCCGAAAACCTGGTCGCCAATGCCGTTCAAAAAAACTCCGCAGACGCCCAGCTTCGGCACACCCGCCGAATCCGCCGACATCACAGGAGGAATCGGCTACCAGGGTCTCGCGCAAATCCAGAGCTTCATCGATCAAGGTGGCCTCATGGTCACGCTCGGCAGCGGCACCATGCTGGCGCTCGAAGGCGGCCTCGTGCGTTTCGTCCGCCGATCCTCCGGAGGCGTTCCCCGCAGCGCTGCCGGCGGCGGTGGCGCCTCATCCGCGGCATCCCAGCAAGCCGCCACCCGCACCCCCGGAGCCCACGTCCGCGTCACCTTCGATCAGCCCGGCCATCCTATAGCTTATGGCTATCCTACCCACACATGGGTCTTCCGCCAGAATTTCCCGCTCTACAACATTCCCCGCCGCTGGCTGCGCATGGCTTACTGCACCACCTGCCTCGACGGCCCCGAAGATCGCAGCGGAATCGTGATGGAGTGGGGCGACTCCGCCCAGCCTTTCGTAGTCAGCGGCCAGGCCTGGGGAGAAGAAAATCTCATCGGGCGTCCCGCAATCCTCGACATGCCTGTCGGCAAAGGCCACGTCGTCTCGTTTAACTTCAATCCCATGCATCGCGACCTGAACCGCGGCGACCAGCGCCTCCTCTGGAACGCGATTCTGAACTGGCAGTCAATCGTCTCTGCCCACCCGCAACCCGCCGACAATTCTCACCCTCCCCAGGAACCCGAAGACTAGAACGCGCGTTCCTTGCTCTGCGACAGACAGCTTTTGCATTTGGGTGGCGCAGCGGTTTACCGCTGCGATTCCGGACAACAAGAATAAAAAATGTGGAAGAGCGGCGCTTCAGCGCCGCGTCAGGACGCTTGGACCATCACGCGCCCTCGACCATTGTCATCCTGAGCGAAACGGAACTTTGCGATAGCGAAGTCCCGTGAGTCGAAGGACCCCGTGTTTGCCGCAATCACCACCGCCACCGCAAGGAATCCTCGTCGAAAAACTTTCGCATCCGGGTGCCCCATCCAAGCCTTCTTTTGCCTTTAGGTGGCGCAGCGGTTCACCGCTGCGATCGCGGACAATAAAACAGTGGAAGAGCGGCGCTTCAGCGCCGCGTAAAATCCACTCGGATCGCAGGACCGGGAAGGGCACGACTTCAGTCGTGCCGAAACTTGCCCCACTGTGATGTCATTCCGAACCGGCGCGCAGCCGCGGTGAGGAACCTGCTGTTGATGTTGGGAGTGACGAAAAATGTGTCATCCCGAAGCCCCGCGCTTTCACCAGCGGGGCGAGGGATCTCGCGTGCATCGCCACCGGAAGCGGAAGACTCATGCAGGGTGCGGATTTTGCCTTTGGCCGGCGCAGCGGTTCACCGCTGCGATCGCGGACAACAGAAATGCGGAAGAGCGGCGCTTCAGCGCCGCGTCAGAACGCCCAAAAGACTCGTATCAGGACGCGCCCTTCAGGCGCGCCAAAAATCGATCCACCCTAATCAGCAGCGCTAGAATTCGCTCCGCGAACCCTGCTATCTTCCGACCGAACGCCGTCCCCGTGGAGCGAGGCTAGTAGGCTACTCCGCAATGACGGTATAATTTCTCCGTTCCCAGGCAAGCACTGCGATGCTGTTTTATCTTGGTCGTCAATCTGCGACCGATTGAAGAAACGTTCCAGATAGCAGCGTGCGCGTAGCATGTCCCTAGTTGCGCGTCGCAAAGTTACCTGATCCATGTTCCCAGTTATGCTGAAAAGCCAGAAACACTGAAGCGGTGCTTGCTTGCGGAAACTTTCGCCGAAATTAGCCTTCAAACAGAGCGACGACGAGCTAAGAAATCGGTTTCGTACGCTGTCCTCCATAACGGATCTCGCCTTATTGCTTGAAGTCCCCGCGAGCAAACTCACATATTACGCATACAAGAACCGCCGCTACCGCGTCTTCGAGATCGCGAAGCGGCGCGGCGGAACGCGAACGATCTCCGCGCCCGCGAACAAAATTAAGATTATTCAGCAGAAACTGAATCACGTTTTCAGACTCGCATATCGAACAAGAAATGTAGTCCACGGATTCGCAATTGGAAGAAGTATCGTTTCGAACGCTGCCTCGCATACAAAGTCACGATATGTCCTAAACGTCGACCTGAAAGATTTCTTCAACGCCGTCAACTTCGGCAGAGTACGAGCGACCCTCCTTTCGCGCCCTTATAGTGTCGGAACAAAGGCTGCAACAATCATCGCGCAACTTTGCACATACGACGGCCGACTGCCGCAGGGCGCGCCAACATCCCCAGTCCTGACCAATGTTTGCGGACGCCTCGACAGCCAGCTGAAGAAGCTCGCCATTTCGTACCGCTGTACTTACACCAGGTACGCAGATGACATCACCATCTCAACGTCGCAACGATCCTTTCCTTTCGCGCTTGCAAAGCCTCAAGCCGGAGCCCCATCGCGCGTCGATGCCGGTGACGAACTGCTCAAGGTAATAACCAGCAATGGCTTCGAAATCAATCCAGACAAGGTGCGTCTGCAACAGTGGCGGGAACGCCAAGAAGTGACGGGCCTTGTATGCAACAAGTTTGCCAATGTTCCAAGATCCTACATCCGCCAGCTGCGAGCGCTCATGCACGCCTGGAGGAAATACGGGGCGGAGGCGGCGGCAAAAGATTTCTTCGCCAGACATTACAGGAAAGGAAGCAGCGGCGACGCGAAAAAACTAAAGCGAGTCGTCCGAGGGCGGATCGAGTTTGTGGGCCAAGTTCGTGGCAAGGACGACCCAATTTTTCGACAGCTTCTGCTCGAGTTCGGTCTACTTAATCCAGAGTATGGGATCGAGGTTGGGGACGACATCGATAGCGACTTCCGAGCAATCAAAGGCGCGCTTTGGGTCTACGAGAGCGATTCGACCCAGGGGACCGCGTTTATGTTGGAAGGCTATGGCCTAGTGACGTGTGCGCACGTACTTGGAAGGGAGCACGAGGTTTACAACCCAGCGAATCCCCTGCGCACATATGCTGCGACTGTGAAAAGGTCCGATCTTGACATCGATCTAGCTATTCTCCGGATTGAAAGGGCCGGCGGTACGAAAGAGCTGAAAATCGGCGACTCTAACAAACCGAAGACTCAGGACCCGGTCACGTTGCTAGGCTTTCCAGAGCATCACAAAGGCGATGATGGAGTTGTCGTTAGGGGCCAAGTCACCGGCAGACGAGTTCGGCTCGGGCAGAATCGAATCCTGATCAGCCCTGCGATAGTGAGCGGCAATAGCGGAGGCCCAGTGCTCGATTCGCGGAATCGTGTGATTGGAATCGCGGCCACAGGAGCCGACAAATTCGAGACGATAACGCAAACCGTAGATTATGGCGTTATACCTGTCGAGTCGCTTCAGGCACTCCACTGACCGAGTTACCCTTGTCGCTCAGCTTTTTTCGAGCGACAGGGTGGGTCTAACAGAATCTTCGGCCCCTTTTGTTTCAATCACTTACCGCCATCCAATCCCCCCAATCCCCGCTAAACCCCGATTTTGCACCATCCGCTGTGATCTAGATGCGCAACTTCCTGCACTGCCATAAGATACCTTCAGCCAAACTCTCAGGGAAACGTGTAACAAATTGAGGCCGTTCATCGCCTTTTCCCAAGGAGAGCCACAAGTGTTGCCAGCTGAAACTCTCAGCTGACCGTCGAAAGTTAGGAGCGAAAAGCCAGAATGCGCAAGCCGATCAAGTACGTAGAAAAAGCAGCCGTCGTCGCCGCCAAGGCAACATGGATGGTCTTTGACCGCGTTAACCGCATCAAGCCCAATCCGTCGCCCACCCCTAAGTGGTCGGACAAGCCTCTGCTCAAGTCCTACGAAAAGTCGAAGCCGCCGCTCGGCTGGCCCCGCTCGACCGATTCGCTCTGCCCGAAGTGCGTCCCGGAAATTCGTCAGCAGATTCTCGACGGCCACCTGCCGCACGAAGTTCTGATGAACGAAAAAGTCGGCGAAATTAAGGCAACGATTGTCGAAAAAGACGGCAAGATCATGATGATCAAAGAATGCCCCAAGCACGGCATCTTTGAAGACGTCATGTCGATCGATACCGAATTCTCCAAGCACCTCGAAGATGTTTTCCCCGGCCGCGATATCGCCGCGCACAACGACGAAAAGCTGCACCACCACGGCTCTTCCACCGTGAAGTATGGACGTGGCTCCGTGCTGACCATCGATCTGACCAACCGCTGCAACATGATGTGCGATCCCTGCTTCATGGACGCGAACCAGGTCGGCTTTGTCCACGAGCTGACGTGGGAAGAAATCAAGACCATGCTCGACAACGCCATCACCATCAAGCCGCGTCGTCAGATGAGCGTGCAATTCTCCGGCGGCGAGCCCACCTTGAGCCCCTATTTCCTCGACGCCGTCCGCTACGCCCGCAAAGTCGGATACAACTCCGTCCAGGCCGCCACCAACGGAATCGAATTCGCCAAGAGCTTTGAATTCGCGCAGCAGGCAGTAGAAGCCGGTATGCGCTACGCCTATCTGCAATTCGATGGAATCGGAAACGCCGCTAACGCCCACCGCATGGTCGGCAACCTCTTCGACGTAAAACTGAAAGCGATCGAAAACCTCCACAAAGCCGGATGCGAAATCGTCCCGGTGATCACGATCGTGAACGGCATCAACAACGAACAAGTAGGCAGAATCATCAAGTTCGCCCTCGACAACCCCAAAACAATCAGTTTCCTCAGCTTCCAGCCAGTGAGCTTCACCGGCCGCGACGAGGCCGTAACCGACGACCGCCGCCAGGCCCAGCGCTACACCCTGAGCCATTTGGCTCACGACGTAAAAAACCAAACCAGCTTAGGCGAGCCCGCGAGAGATTGGTTCCCGATTTCTTTCATGGGAACGTTCAGCGACTGGGCCGACCTGATGCACGCCCAGGACCAAAACAACGACTGGGGCCAACTATCCTGCGGTTGTCACCCGAATTGCGGGACGGGGATGGCGGTGATGATCGACAAGGAAACCAAGGAAGCTGTGCCGGTTACGGCGTTCCTGCATGGCGACCAACTTGCTAAGGACATTGCCAAGGTTAATGATGCGGCTCGTGGCAAGTTTTGGACGGCTTTTGGGATGGCGCTGTGCCTGATGAAGAATTACGATCCGTATCAGTCGCCGACGCACTTCAAGTTGATGGATCTGCTGAGGAAGTTCGACAAGAACTATCACGTGACCGGAAAGGACTATGGGAAGGTTGGACCGGACCGGACGATTGATGACGTCATGAAGCGGCGTACTAACGACCGCTGGAATTTCCTGTTCATTGCGGGGATGTGGTTCCAAGACCTGTTCAACTATGATTTCCGGCGGACGGAGCAGTGCATCATTCCTTATGCGACCCAGGAGGGCGAGATTTCGTTCTGCGCTTACAACACGGGCGTGGGATGGCGCAACATCATCGAGAAGATGCACATGACCGCGACCCTCACGAAGTGGTATGAGGAGCATGGGCGGCATGAGATCTTCGCGGGCGGCAAGAAAGTAAAGATGGATGAGGAACACGTCGACTATCTGCGGCTGCGCGAAGATCTAGTGACGAACGAACTGCAGCATGATCTGGATAAGCTGGGCATCGCGAAGAACTCGCGCGAGGAGAAGAAGCGGGCTCGGGATTTAGCCGCTGCGGCCAACCCACTTCTCGCAAAAGAAGCGAGAAATGGGGCGCCCGTAGTCGGTGAGCATCGTGGGCCGGTGAAGAACGACGACGCTTACAATGCGCGCATGGCTTCGCTGTACCGCGAAGTCGTGCTGAAGGAGAAGCCGGCGCAGTCGCAGGATGGATTCATTCCGCTGGGCGCGCTGGCAAAGCCGAACGGCGGAATCGCTCCGGCCCCGAAGCCGGAAGTGCCTGAGCCGGTCGCGGGAGACTAGCCCTCAGCTTTAAGCAATGAGCAAATTCTACCCGGGCCGCCGCAAGGCGGCCCGATTTATTTATACTGCGCGCGCGCGGCGAGTTGCATAGCGCCGAGGTCCGTTGCCCAGTTTTGTAAAAGAAGCAGAATCGGGTTAGCCGCTGCTGTGGTGGTGCCGACAGGGATGGGCCGCGGGTGTGATCGCCCACCCTTCGCCAAAAGCGGGCGAAAGGGTGGGGCAACCGCATTGAGATTTCGGCGGGAAAGGATGGACCAGCCTCCAGAACATATGAACATACAAGAACAGATCGAGAAGCACATTGCCAGCCAACCGGAGCCAAAACGCAGTGACATGCGAGAGTTGCATCGGCTCACGCTGCAAGTGTCACCAGAATGCAAATTATGGTTCTTCGACGGTAAAGACAGCGCAAATCATACAGTTTCTAACCCCACGATTGGATATGGGGTTCACACAATAAATTATGCCAATGGAAAAAGTAGAGAGTCTTTTCAAATTGGGGTGAGCGCAAACAAGACCGGAATCTCTGTCTATATTCTTGGTCTCAAAGATAAAAAATACTTAGCCAAAACGTATGGGAAAAAGCTAGGCAAGGCGAGCGTGACCGGATATTGCATTCGCTTCAAAGCTCTGAAGGATATAAACATCGACACGCTTGAGGCGGCCATACGAGATGGGCTTGCAGCTCAGAAGGATTAGGAGCGCACGGGTCAGGTCCGTGGTGCCCAGCTTTCGAAAACCGCGAAAGCTGGGGCAGCCTCAGTTGGGAAGGGCGCCAGGGATGAAAAATCCAAGGCTGGGCCAGCCCCCATTCGCTTCAAAGCTCTGAAGGACATAAACATCGACACACTTGAGGCGGCCATACGAGATGGGCTTGCAGCTCAGAAGGATTAGGAGCGCACGGGTCAGGTCCGTGGTGCCCAGCTTTCGAAAACCGCGAAAGCTGGGGCAGCCTCAGTTGGGAAGAGCGCCAGGGATGAAAAATCCAAGGCTGGACCAGCCCCCAGAAATAAATTGCGTGGGACTTTTGCGCCCGGCGCAAGCTCACGGTTCTATTGCGAATACCACCCCGCAATTGCAGGCTGAGGCTCCTCCGGCGAAGGTGGTTCCGTAGAGATTGCCGGCTGCGTCGGCGATGACGCCTCCATTTGGATCCGCACCGGTTGCGCCGGTGAACGCGTACAACATGCCGAAGGCGAAGCCGCCGCCGGTCCTGGGCGAGAGTTCGAAGACCGTGCCACAGCCATTGCCATTATTGCAAGTGAGGTCGCCACCGTTACCGGTCATGCCGTAGATGTTTCCCTGGCTGTCCATTCCCAGTCCTCCGGAGGGCTGGGCGCCTTTGGCGCCATTGACTCCGTTGAAGGTGTGCGCCACGCTGAATTTCCAGCTTCCGGATTCAGGGGTGAGTTCGTAAACCACGCCGCAACCACTTTGCGGGCAGGCGAACGATCCGCCGTCGTAGGTCTCACCGAAAAGATTGCCGTTCTTGTCGAACATGACGGGGCTGCTGGGGGACCCGCCACCAAGTCCGTCGTCGAAGCTATAGAGAACAGTTTTCGTCCAGCTTCCACTGCTGGAAGGGCTCAACTGGTACACGGTGCCGCAGTCGCAAATTGTATTAGGGCCGCCGCCGCTCGCCGTGGTGCCTAAGAGATTTCCTGTGCCGTCAAAAATAACGGCGCTGGGAGCTGAACCATCCAGGCCGCCCAAAAAATTGTAAAGAATGCTCTCCGTCCAGATACCGTCACCGCTCGGCGCCAGCTTGAAAATCACACCGTTGCATTCCTCAATACATCCGCCGCCGCCCGCGCCGTAAAGGTTTCCGTCGGCGTCAAAAATCACGCCGGAAGCGGGCTGCTGTACATCGGTGCTGCCTGCGAATCTGTACAGGACAGTTTCCGTCCAGCCGCCATTCGAGTTGGGAGAGAGTTCAAACACTGTACCGCAGCCTTCATTGTTGCAAAGATCACTTCCACCTGTGAGGGTCGTGCCGTAAAGGTTGCCGGCACCGTCGAATACCAGAGTGCCCGACGGCCCCGCGCCATCGTTGCCCCCTTTGAATTTGTAGATCACGCTCTCTGTGAAACTGCCGCTGGAACCCGGAGTTACCTTGAACACGGTTCCGCAAAATGGCGCGCTGAAGCCACAGCCGGTCAGACCGCCGCCTTCGGTTGTGCCGTAAAAATTGCCGGCCCCATCGGAAACCAATCCAGTGGAGGGTTCCGAACCATCGGGCGAGCCCGTGAACTTGTGTTCCTTCCCCGATTTGATCCCCCAGGAACTGGGGACGAGGAGCACGGCAATCGCAAATGTAACCAGCATTCTGCCAAGGCCCCGCGGCAGCATTGTTTCTACGGTTCTTTTGAGTAGCATGATTTCCTCGATGTCCGAATTTTGCAGTGTTGCCTGATGCCCTGGCGCCGGTAGACAACGGACATCGCAGGGACGACCGTGCAGGTGCGATGTCCGGTATGTTCAACTTCGATGGGACGGCGCGGTTCCGCCGGTGGAAACACTACGTCGAGAAGGGAATGACTGTGTCCGAGATTTGTAAAAAGTTTGTCAGCTTAGGGCGGCTGGCCCATGCTATCGCAATCGCGAGAGTAAAATTCCCGCGAAAGGCCGCAGCCATCCCCCTCGTCACAGACAAACTCGCAGCCTACACTTGAGGGCAGAACCAATTAAGAGCAGAACCAGCGTGGGAGCGATGCCGGTTCGCAAAAATTAGGAACGCGGCAAGGAAAAAACCCCATCAATCGCGACGGGCGCGAGAAATGGGGCAGCCCCAAAGCCAGAGTGATGGGCT
>Ga0210398_10000361_pt1 | contig 53226 bp, 45 predicted proteins | sample IncBWC4OmetaG_FD_161047 | JGI IMG/M metagenome (GOLD analysis project Ga0210398, IMG submission 161047) | Forest soil microbial communities from Barre Woods Harvard Forest LTER site, Petersham, Massachusetts, United States - Inc-BW-C-4-O | ecosystem: Environmental > Terrestrial > Soil >...
AGGCGTCTCGTGCTCGAAACGCATACCGGCGCTCACCGTGAAATCCGGCGAGAGTTTCCAGTCGTCCTGAATGAAATACGCAGTGTAGAAGTTGTTGAACTGGAACGGCGCCGCAACGGTGTAGCCGCCACTCGTGGGTAGTCCGAGCAGGAAGAGGGCAAAGGCGCTGCCGAAAGCTGGAGCCTGATCGCAGCTGCTTTGGTTGGCGCTGCACTCTGTGACCGGGTTGCCGGCATTGTTCTGGAACTGGAAGAGGCCATCGGCATTCGTGGGAGTGAGGTAGGAGCCTTTGTTGGCGCGGATGTCGACGCCGCCGATGATGGTGTGCCTTCCCTGGACCTTGGTCAGCATGCTGTAGAACTGGATGGTATCGAAGTTCTCGATCGTTCCTGGAGTCGTACTGATGCCGAGCGGACTGGTGGCATCGGTGAACTCGATGTGCGGCATAGCGAGAGCCGTGGAGTCGGAGGCCAGATAGCCTGGGAAGCCAACGGACGTGGGGTTGAATCCTGAGCTGGGCTCGGAGTTGCTGTTGTCATAGCGGCTCATGCCGAGACGCGTGTCGAGAGCGAGTGTTGGGTTGAAGGTCTGAATGTCGTCAACCACACCGCCGAAAAGGATGGTGTCGGAGGTGGTGCCGCTGGCAATGTTATTGAAGTAATTGCTCTGCGAGTTGATGTAGCGGCTGCGATGGGCTTCACCGAAAATTTTATTCGATGCGCTGATGTTGTAATCGATGCGTCCCATGTGAGAGCGGTAGTCGTTGATGACCGGCACATAGGCAAAATAGTTGTTTTCGCCGTCGGCCTTGGTGGTGGGGCCGTTGTAGTTGGGCTGTGGAATGTACTTGAGCAGGGCGAGGGCGATGGGATCGAGGGTGAGACCGGCGTTGACGGCGCAGTTTGCCGACCCGCCGCTGAGACAGTTGTTGGGTATGGGCGACCGCGTGTAGGTGGTTGTGGTGCCGGTGGCCGTATTCGGATTGTAGAGCTGATAGCTGGTCTTGGCGGTATTGAGGCCGAGCAGGGCGGAGAAATCTCCCTGACGCTCGGCGGCAGTGGGCACATCGCCAATGGTCTGAGCCGGAGGCTGCTGTCCGACGGTTGCTTCGTAGGAGTAGAAGAAGAAAAGTCTGTTGCGGCCATCGAAGAATTTCGGAATCAGGACCGGACCCCCGATGGTGCCGGTAACGAAGTTCTGATGGGTGGCGCTGGGGACGGCGCCGCCGACTTTTTGAGAATAGGGCAGAGCGGCCAGCCAGCTGCAATTATTCGCGGAGCGGCGGGTGAAATTGCCGTCGAGACCGGAGCAGCCGGCTCCCTGATAGAACCAGCGGGCCGCTCCGTGAAACTGATTGGTCCCGCTTTTGGTGGTGATATTGACGGTGCCTCCGGAGGTATCGCCAATAGCGGCGTTGGCATTGAATTCGTCCACGCGGATCTCGTTCACCGAATCCATGGAGGGGCTGAAGCCAGCGGTGCGGCTGCCGTCCTGCATGTTGGGCACGCCATTAAGGAGGAGTTCGTTCGACGAGGAGAGTCCCCCGCCGAGCGAGAAGTCGTCAACCGTGCTGTTGTCGTAGGGGAGAGCCTGGGCGACGGCGTGCTTGGCTTTGGAGACAGCGCCATATTCGATGCGCGCGAAACCGAGCGGGGACTGGCCGTTGCTGGGCAGATCCTGCACCTGCTCTGTCGTGAGAACCTGACCCGTCGATGCATCGGCGGCGTCGATCAGAGGCTCGTTGGCCTGGACAGTAACCGACTGCGTCACCCTGCCCACCGTCATCTGGATGTTCACCGTCGCGTTCTGCTGCGTCTGGATAACGACCGAAGGCAGTGTGTACTTCGCGAAGCCAGGTGCGCTGACCTCCAGCGTGTACCCGCCGGGCGCCAGGAATGGGATGGTGTAGAAACCCTGAGGCGTTGTCGTCGTTTTTGAAACCGCGCCAGTGTCCACACTGGTCAGGAGAACTGCGGCTCCTGAGATGGCGGCTCCACCCGGGTCAGTGACCTGACCGGTGAGGCTTCCGCGGAATTCCTGGGCAGATGCCGAGGCAATGAAAACGAGCAGAACAGCGATGAGCTTTTTCACTGGTATCTCCCTGAAAGAAGCAATGTGAGGCGATGGTTTGTTATGGGGGCGCAGATGGACAGAGCTGCCGGAGCGGTGTGGTCAGACCAATGGCGGGGCGCATGGACGGAACCGGCAGGTTGCAGATCTTTCATGAACACCTGGGGAGCCGCGGGGCAACGTCCTTGGGGGAACCGAGGTCTGGGGACCCAACGGCAGCGAGAGAACTATAGGGAGCGAGAAAGAGTGTTGTCAACATATTGCACCGCTAATGCATAGATATGCATATCCCCTGGAAGGGAATGGCAGGAGGTGAGTGGGTGATCACACGCGCCACCTCTTTCACGCGAAAGAACCCGGCAAGCATTCCGAACGGCAACGTCTCACGAACTCTTCATTGCGATTGCATAGGCATGCATGGCGGAATAATGTGTATACTCGCCACGAGCCATGACCGAACCGCTCTGGTCCGGCAAACACATGTGGCGGGCGGACTGGCTGTTTCCGGCAGAGTCGCTTCAAGGCAAGAGACGCGCAACAGAGATCCGCAACCATGGCCCGTATCGACGAACTCCGACTCATCGCCAAAATCGCACGGCTGTATCACGTGCAGGGTGTTCGGCAAACCGAGATCAGTACAAGGCTGCGTATTCATCAGTCGACGGTTTCGCGGATGTTGCGGCGGGCTGAAACGATGGGTATTGTGCGAACGACGGTATCGGCGCCGCCTGGCATTCACTCCGAGGTCGAAGAGGAGATGGAGACCATCTTCGGCCTGAAAGAAGCGATTGTGGTGGAGTCGGGATCGGACGAGGACACGATTGCCCGCGACCTGGGCGGGGCCGCGGCGTACCTGATCGAGTCGACGGTGAAGGGGCACGAGGTAATCGGCATATCTTCCTGGAGCCAGGCCTTGCTGGCGATGGTCAACTCGCTGCAGCCTGCGAGGAGTGAGGGCGGCGGCAAGGTCGTGCAGATTTTGGGGGGCATCGGCAACCCTGCGGTGCAGTCGCATGCCACGCAGCTGACGCAGCGGCTGGCGCATCTGCTGCTGGCGATGCCGGTTCTGCTGCCGGCGCCCGGGATTGTGGGATCGAAGGCGGCGCGAAACGTCCTGCTGAATGACGCATACGTGCAGCAGGCAATGTCGCTGTTCACGCATCTGGATATCGCGCTGGTAGGCATTGGAGCGCTGGAGCCCTCACGCATGCTGAGGAGCAGCGGCAATGTTTTCACAGGTCAGGAGATGCGGGTGTTGCGCGAGGCAGGCGCGGTAGGCGACATCTGTTTACAGTTTTTTGACGCGCATGGAGCGCCGGTGCGCAGCCCCTTCAGCTCGCGGGTCATCAGCATTCCCCTGCAGGATTTAAAGGGAACTCCGTGCGTGATCGGCGTAGCCGGGGGACAGCGCAAGGTCGAGGCAATTCTGGCGGCGCTGCGCGGCCGGTGGGTGAACACACTGATTACCGATCATCAGACAGCTCAGGCGCTGCTGGCAGCGCAGGCAGATGGGAAGAAGGCGAACAATTCCGTCGCGCCGGCCCGGCGCATCGCGGGACGGACGGTTGAGGCATGAGCTCATCCGAGATAGGCGTGGAGACAGAACCAGGCAGGCGAACCGTTCCGGATATCGCGGAATTGCGGCGGCACGCCGGGTGGATCCGCATGCAAAGCCTGCGCATGGTGCACAAGGCGGGACTTGGGCATCCCGGCGGTGATCTGTCGTCGGCCGACATTCTCGCGACGCTTTACTTCGCGGTACTGCGCCTGAATCTGGCCAATCCGCGCGATCCGCTGCGGGACCGCTTCATCATGAGCAAGGGGCACTGCACCGGGGCGCTTTATTCGACGCTGGCCGCGCGCGGACTGATGCCTGCGAGCGAACTGGAAACCTACATGCAGCCTTTGTCGCGGCTGAACGGGCACCCGGACCGGAACAAGATTGAGTGGGTTGAAGCCAATACCGGGCCCCTGGGGCACGGGTTGCCGATTGGTGTCGGCTGCGCGCTGGCAGCGCAGATGGACGGGGCACGATGGAGGACCTTCGTGCTGACCGGCGACGGCGAGCTTCAGGAAGGCAGCAACTGGGAAGCAGCCATGGCCGCGGCGCAGTTCGGCCTGGAAGGGCTCACGGTCATCGTTGATCGCAATCGCATCCAGCAGGGAGACTTTACCGAAAACACGATCCGCATGGACCCTCTGGCCGATCGCTGGCGAGCTTTTGGTTGGGCGGTGCGGGAAATCGACGGACACTCCTGGGAGGAACTGCTCAGTGCCTTTTCCGCTTTGCCGTTTCAGGCCGGCCGGCCGTCGTGCATCGTAGCCAACACGGTGAAGGGCAAAGGTGTGAGCGAAATTGAGAACCGGCCGGAGTGGCACCACCGGATTCCGACCGATGCGGAGCTGCAGCGAGCACTCGAGGAACTGGAAAAGACGTATGGGCTCTGAAGCGAAAGATTGCCGCGAGGCGTTTTCAACTACCCTGGTGGAGATGGCAGGCCAGGACGAGCGCATTGTCGCGGTGGTGAATGACTCGGTGAACTCAACGCGGTTGAAGAGCTTTCGTGCGAACTATCCCCGGCGCTTTGTGAATGTGGGCATCGCGGAACAGAACATGGTAGGTGTAGGCGCGGGCCTGGCCAATGGCGGCAAAGTTCCCTTTGTCTGCGGAGCCTCCTGTTTCCTGACCGCCCGCGCGCTCGAGCAGATCAAGGTGGACATGGCGTATTCGTTCCGCAACCTGAAGCTTTGTGGAATGTCGAGCGGCCTTGCCTACGGCGAACTGGGGCCAACTCACCACTCCATCGAAGATCTGGCGTGGACACGCGCGATCGCGGGCCTGACGGTGATCGTGCCGTCCGACTCGGTGGAGACGCGTCAGGCGATGCGGGCGATCGCGGAATACGAAGGCCCGGTATTTCTGCGTTTGAGCCGCATGCCCGTGCCCGATGTTCACCGCGATGCGTATCGTTTCGAGATCGGCAAGGCGGATGTGCTGCGCGATGGCGAGGACGTCGCGATTATCGCCAACGGCGTGATGGTGTGCCGCGCACTGCGGGCGGCCGCCATGCTGGACACCAAAGGCATTTCGGTGCGCGTTGTGAACATGGCAACGATCCAGCCTTTGGACCGCGAGGCGGTGCTGGAATGCGCTGCGAAGACGCGTGGCATCGTTACTGTGGAAGAGCATTCCGTGCGCGGCGGCCTGGGCGGTGCGGTGGCCGAGGTTGTTGTGACAGCACCGCACCCCGTACCCATGCGGATTCTCGGCATCCCGGGCGTGTTTGCACCAACGGGTTCCCCCGAGTTTCTGCTGGATTATTTCGGATTGAACGCCGCTGGCATCTGCGAGGCGGCTGAGAAACTGGCCGCAGCGACGGTGGCGGAGCGCCAGCCGCGGATCTGAGTCAAAAAAATGGACGCGCCCAGCATACTCGCCATCGACCAGGGTACCACCAGCACGCGAGCTCTCTGCATCGACCGCGCCGGGCAGGTGACGAGGATGACGGCGCGCGCTGTCGACACAGAATACCCGGCGGATGGTTGGGTACAGCAGGACGCATGTGCGATTCTGGCCAGCGTCACGGCGGCTGTGGCCGAGTGTCTCGAGGGCGCGGCCAAACCGTCCGCGGTTGCGATCACGAATCAGCGCGAAACCGTGGTGCTGTGGGAGCGCGGCAGCGGAAAGCCGGTTTCGCCTGCAGTGACGTGGCAGTGCCGCCGATCGGAGCCAATCTGCCGCCACCTGAAGGAAGCCGGAAGAGAGTCATTGTTGCGCGAGCGGACCGGGCTGCCCGTCGATCCGTTGTTTTCGGCAAGCAAGATTGCCTGGTTGCTGGAGCAGGATGCGCAACTCCGCCGCCGCGCTGACGAAGGAGAGATTTGTTGCGGCACCATGGACAGCTGGCTGATCTGGCATCTGACCGGTGGGCGGCTGCACGTCTGCGAGATTGGCAATGCCGCACGTACGCAGCTGCTCAACCTTGCTACCTGCCGCTGGGATGAAGAGTTGCTGCAGCTGTTTGGCGTTCCCGCGGCGATGCTGCCCGCGCTCACTTCGTCGAATGGAGCGATCGGCGAATGTTCAGCGGCAGGGCTCGAGGGTGTGCCGATCGCCACAGTGCTGGCTGACTCGCACGCCGCGCTGGCAGGGCACGGAGTCTTCGCGCCAGGCACAGTGAAAGCGACCTACGGCACCGGCTCGTCGCTGCTCACTCTCACGAGAGATCCCAAAACGTTTGCGGAAGGTCTGGTTTCGACGATCGCGTGGCACCGTGATGGCCGTGCGGCTTGGGCGCTGGAAGGTAACATCACGATGAGCGGCGCCGCGGTTCACTGGCTCGGACGCTTTTTGGGACTGACGCAGCCGGTAGAAGAAATGGTAGCGTTGGCGTCGTCTGTGCCCGACAGCGAGGGGGTAAGTTTCGTACCCGCCATGGCGGGGTTGGGTGCACCGTACTGGGACAGCGGGGCCCGCGGCCTCATCTGTGGGCTCAACACTTCGAGCCGGCTGGAACACCTGAGCCGTGCGGCTGTCGAGTCGATTGCGTTTCAGGTGCGTGATGTGTTCGAGGCGTTCCGCCGAGCCGGTACCGCCAGTGTGGAGACGTTGTGTGCAGACGGCGGGGCGGTGCGGAACGACTGGCTGATGCAATTCCAGGCCGACATTCTGGGCTGCCCCGTCTTGCGCTCGTCCGCGGCGGATCTCTCCGCCATGGGTGCGGCATTTTTTGCCGGGATGGCCATCGGACTGTGGGCCGATGAGGAAGAGATCCGTGCGATTGCAGGCAAGCCTGAGCGTTTCGAGCCGAAGATGAGCGAGATCGAGCGGCGGCGCAGAAACGACGCGTGGCTGCGCGCAGTGGAACGGGCAAGGAGCCATCCGGCGTGACCGGCGCAGCGCATGGCCGTCATGCTCTGGAAGTGACTGGGGTGGTAAAACGCTATCCCGGAACCACCGCCCTCAAGGGAGTAGCGTTCCACGCGGATTACGGCCAGGTGTCGGTGGTGATGGGAGAGAACGGCGCCGGAAAATCGACGCTGATGAAAATTCTCGCCGGTATTGAGTCTCCCTCGGAAGGGCAGATCTGCCTCGACAGCGCGCCGGTGCATCTGCGCAGCGTACGCGATGCAGAACGGCTGGGAATCGCGATGGTTCACCAGGAACTGAGCGTGCTGCCGAATCTGAGTGTGGCTGCCAACATCTTTGCCGGGCACGAGACAACGCTCATTGCCGGGTGGATCGCGCGGCGCGAGGAATCCAGACGCAGCGCTGCCGTGCTGGAATCCCTCGGGCACCCTCTGTCCACGTCGCTCGAAGCCGGAGCGCTGTCGATGGGTCAACAGCAGATCGTGGAACTGGCGCGGGCCATTGCGCGCCGCAGCCGCATTCTGATTCTCGATGAGCCGACCTCCACGCTGAGTCGTGCGGAGGTCGATGTGTTGTTTCGCGTTCTTCGCGAACTCAAGAGCACGGGCGTTTGCATCCTCTATATCTCACACCGGCTGAGCGAGGTGCTGGAAATTGGCGACCGCTTCACCGTGTTGCGCGACGGCCGCGTGGTCGCTGTGACAGGACGCGAGGGCGCCGATCACCGCTGGCTGGTGGAGAACATGACGGGGCGTGCGATCGGCGCCGAGCGCGCTGCCGGTGTAATGCCGGTGACGGACGAGCTTCTGGCGATTGAGGAACTGTCCTGCCTGGAAACACAAACCGCGTTGCCGCCCCGGCAGGTGCTGCACGATGTTTCCTTCACCTTGCGCCGCGGTGAGGTCGTGGGTGTCTACGGATTGCTGGGCGCGGGCCGGACGGAATTGCTGGAATGTCTCGCCGGGGCGCGCGAGCGATCCGCAGGCAAGGTGCGACTGCAGGGGCGGCCCGTACGGCTGGACTCTGTGCGGTCTGCGTTGCGCGCCGGAATCGCTCTCGCACCCGGAGATCGGCAACGCGACGGCCTGGTGCCGGACCTGACGGTTCGCGAGAACATTGCGCTGGCGGCCCTGGACAAATGCCGCGCAGGTCCACTGCTGGCGCTGAACAAAGAGAAGAGACTGGTAGAGGAGTGGGCGCGTCGCGTGAACCTCTCGCCGCGCTCGCTCGACGAGCCCGTGGCTTCGCTCAGCGGCGGCAATCAGCAAAAGGTAATCCTGTTGCGTTGCCTGATGCGGCATCCGAAGATCTTGCTGCTCGACGAGCCGACCCGCGGAATTGACGTCGGGGCGAAAGCCGAGATCGGCATGCTGATCCGCGCGCTGGCCACGGAAGGAACTGCGAACGGAGACGCGCGGGAGAGGCTCAGCGTGATCTTCACAACCTCGGAGACCGACGAGATTCTGTCGCTGGCAGATCGCTGCATCGTGCTCTGCAGAGGGGCGGTCGCGCTCGACCGGCCGACAGCGGAAGTGAGCGAGGAATTGCTGGCACGGGCCGCTTCGGAAGATCGGGTCCCGTCTGGAGCCATGCAGTGAGCGCACAGGAGCAAGCCATTCCGGCGAACCCTCCTCCCAGGCGGAGCATGTTCGGTGGTCTGATGGCCCGTATTGGCGCTGCGCTGATGCGGATGCGCGCTCTCGTGGCGCTGGCGGCTCTGGTGTTGCTGTTCTCGATCCTGACGCCGAGCTTCTTTACCGCGAACAATTTGTCGATCCTCACTCGTCACGTATCGATCAATGCGTTGCTGGCGATCGGCATGACGTTCGTTGTCATTGGTGGGGGCATCGACCTTTCGGTCGGGTCGGTCGCAGGTTTTTCCGGCATGGTCGCCGGAGCGCTTATCACGCGCGGAATTGTTGTCACCGGCATGGCGCATCCCTGGTATCCAGGCGTTTGGTTCGTCATCGTAGTGGCGCTGGCGGCGGGCGCATTGGTCGGGGCGGTGAACGGCCTGCTGATCGCGTGGTTCAACGTCGCACCCTTCATTGCGACACTGGGCACGCTGTATATGGCGCGCGGTGCTGCCCTGCTGCTCTCGGGCGGGCGCACCTTTCCGGACCTGGGTGGCGACCCGACGCGGCATAATACCGGTTTCCCATCGATAGGACAGGGGCACTGGCTGGGCATTTCCATCCCCATCTGGATCATGGTGCTGCTCGCGCTGGCCGCGCAGCTTCTGGCCACACGAACGGTATTCGGGCGCCATGTCTACGCAACCGGAGGGAACGCGCGGGCGGCGATGTTGTCGGGCATTCGGACGGGGCGCGTACGGTTCATGAGCTATCTGCTCTCCGGGATCTGCGCAGCGATGGCGGGTATCCTGATCGCCGCGCAACTGGAAGCCGCGCATCCGGCCACAGGAGAGTCGTTCGAATTGACGGCGATTGCGGCTGTCGTGCTCGGCGGAACATCCCTGCAGGGTGGGCGAGGTTCGGTGCTTGGCTCGCTCGCGGGCGCCTTCGTGATCGGGACGCTCGCGGATGGACTCGTCATGCTCGGCGTTTCCGAGTTCTGGCAGATCGTAATCAAGGGGCTGGTGATTGTTCTTGCGGTCATTTTGGATCAGGCACAGAGCGGGCTGCACACGCGCCTCCGCCTGGCGTTTCTGCGAGGGCAGCCGGAGTGATGCGCCGGACGCTCGCCTGTCCCTCTGCGGCGATGCTGCTGCTCGCGACGCTTATCGTCTCCGGATGTTCGCGGCGCGAGCGGCTTGAGCCTCGATTGATCGAGATCATTGTGCCCTCGGCGGACAATCCATTCTTTCGCGCCGAGGCCGAAGCGGCGGCAGCGCAAGCGCGTCAGCTCGGATATCGCGCTCGGGTCGATTCGCACAACGACGATCCGTATCAGCAGGACAACCTGGTGGATATGGCAATCGCCAGCAACGCCGCCGCCTTGATTCTCGACAATGCGGGCGCCGATGCCAGCATCGCGGCGGTGCGCCGCGCGGAGAAGGCCGGGATCGCCTGCTTTCTCATCGATCGCGCGATCAATGGCGGAGGGATCGCGAAGGGCCAGATCCTTGCTGACAATGCGCAGGGTGCGCGCCTGGTAGCGGCGGAATTCGTCCGCCTGATGCATGGGCAGGGTCCGTACGCGGAGTTACTGGGCAAGGAATCGGATACCAACGCACAGGTGAGGACCTCAGGATTCCACGCAGTCCTGGATCGCTCATCGGATATGCACCGGGTGGCTGCGCAAAGCGCGAACTGGGATCAGACCCAGGCATTCCAGAAGACAGAGACGATCCTCCAGGCCCATCCGGAGATCCGCGGAATTATCGCGGGCAATGACACCATGGCGGTAGGTGCGGCCGCAGCGGCGAAGACGGCTGGGCGCACCGATCTGATCATCGTCGGCTTTGATGGAAGTCCGGATGCACTGGCGGCGATTCGCGCCGGAGAAATGCAGGCGACTGTGCTGCAGCCGGCGGTTACTCTCGCCAAAACGGCCGTGACCGAAGCGGATCGCTACCTGAGGACAAAGACAAGCGGTGCGCCGGAAATGCAGATTATTCCGTGTTTCCTGGTGACGCGGCAAAACGTCGCAGATTTTGCGGGATTTCAGCGCATCGGCAACGGCTGATGCGCGGGGAGGTTGCAATGGCACGCATGACGGTGGGTGTCATCCTGGGAAATCGGGATTTCTTTCCCGATCCGTTGGTGCTGGAAGCGCGCAGAGATCTGCTCGCCTTGTTTGGCGAAATGGAAATCGATGCGGTTGTGCTCGACGAAAAAGCGACGAAGATGGGTGCGGTAGAAACGTGGAGCGACGCGCAGAAATGTGGACGGCTCTTCTTCGAGCAACGCGACAAAATTCAGGGCATCCTCGTGTGTCTTCCGAATTTTGGCGATGAAAAGGGAGTGGCGGATGCGATCCGGCTCTCTGAGTTGCGCGTTCCCGTGCTGGTCCAGGCCTGTCCTGACGATCTGGACCAGTTCGGTGTGGAGCGTCGGCGCGATGCCTTTTGCGGCAAGATTTCGGTTTGCAATAACCTCCGCCAATATGGAATTCCGTTTTCCCTCACCGAAGATCACGTCGTCAGCCTTCGATCGGAAGCATTTCGCAAAGACCTGAGCGCCTTCGTTGAAGTCTGCCGTGTGGCCCGAGGCCTGCGGCGTGCACGCGTCGGCTCTGTGGGCGCGCGGCCCAACGCCTTCAACACCACGCGTTACAGCGAGAAGATTTTCGAGGCGGCCGGAATCAGCGTGAGCACAATCGATCTTTCCGATGTGTTCGGCCGAGCCGCAAAAATTACAGACTCCGATCCGCGCGTGACGGAAAGGATTGAGTCGATTCGCGCGTATGCCGCCAGCGATGCGGCTCCTTCCGAATCGGTGGTGCGGATGGCGAAGCTCGCCGTCGTTCTCTCCGGATGGATGCAGGACAACGGACTCACCGCGACGGCGATCCAGTGCTGGAGCTCGATGCAGAGCAACTATGGCGTGAACGTATGCACCGTGATGAGCATGATGAGCGAAGCTCTCCTGCCAAGCGCGTGCGAGGTCGACGTCGCCGGTGTGATTTCAATGTACGCACTGCAGTTGGCCTCCCAACGGCCGAGCGCACTCGTGGACTGGAACAACAATTACGGGAAGGACCGGGACAAGTGTGTGTTTTTCCACTGCGGAAACTGGGCAAAGGAGTTTCTCCCGGATATTCGCATCGGCACCGCGCCGATCCTCGGCACCACATTGGGCGAAGAGAACACATGGGGCGCGCTGATGGGGCGCACGCCCGCCGGTCCGGTGACCTTCGGCCGCGTGAGCACCGACGACCAGGCCGGATCCATCCGCGCCTACGTCGGTGAAGGCCGCTTCACTGATGATCCACTGAACACCTTTGGCACGCGCGCCGTCGTCCAGGTTCCTGGGCTGCAGTCGCTGATGCGCTTCATCTGCAGGGCGGGCTTCGAACATCATGCAGCCATGAATGCCTCGCACGTGGCGCGCAGCGTGCATGAGGCGATGGAAACCTATTTGGGGTGGGATGTCAGACTGCATGAGCCGCCAGGATAGCGCGGGCGTCCGGCAGAAAGAGGCAATCGTCTGCGCAGCGACGAGGAGAGCACAGGGATGAATCGGCGGGAGATGATGAAGCTGAGTGCGGGCGCGCTTTGTGGCACTGGCGCCGCGAGCCGCACCGCAGTTGCGCTGGCGGCGTCAGAAAGCGGCAATGGCACAGTCGAGCAGTGGGGCGTCTTTGAGACTGTCCTGCATGGGCCGTCGGAAGGAAGTCCTTTCGCGGACGTGACGCTTTCCGCAACCTTCCGCATTGGTCATCGGGCCGTCAACGTGAACGGCTTCTACGATGGCGAAGGGGTTTACCGAATCCGTTTTATGCCCGATCAACGCGGGGACTGGAGCTTTGAGACGGATAGCAACCGCCCCGAGCTAACCGGGAAAACCGGCAGCTTCCATTGCGTGGCTGCGACCGAGGGGAATCACGGTCCTGTTCAGGTCGCGCACCAGTTTCACTTTGAGTACGCGGACAAGACTCCATTCTTTCCCTTCGGAACCACCTGCTACTCGTACGGGTTCATGGCCGAGCCCTACGCGTCCCAGACGCTGGAGACATTGAAGACGGCCGGCTTCAACAAGGCCCGAATTTGCCTGTTACCCAAGCCGCAGGGTGACCATCCTTTGTTCGCCCTGCCTTTTGAGCGCGACGCCTCCGGAGCAAACGATTGGACGCGTCTCAATCCAGCATATTTTCAGCGGGTGGAAAGTCGCATTCGCGACCTGATGACGATCGGGGTTCAGGCCGACGTGATCCTCTTTCATCCCTACGACAGCTGGGGCTATAAGTCGATGCCTCCGGATGTCGACGATCGCTATCTGCGCTACGCAGTCGCGAGGCTGGCCGCCTATCGCAACGTCTGGTGGGCCATTGCCAACGAATATGACCTGGTGAAGTCGAAGACTACGGCCGACTGGGACCGATTCTTCCGCATTGTTCAGGAATGCGATCCTTCCAGTCATTTGCGTTCCATCCACCACAGCCGCGTGCTCTATGACCACAGCAAACCGTGGGTGACGCACGCCAGTCTCCAGGCGTACAACTTCGAGAAGTCCTCCGAATACCGAGAAGCGTGGGGTAAGCCAATCGTGTGGGACGAAATCCAGTACGAAGGCAATATCGCGCGACGGTGGGGCAATCTTTCACCCCAGGAGATGACGCGCCGCTTCTGGCTGGCGATCGTTGCGGGAACCTATGCGACCCACGGCGAGACATACATGACCAGTGACGGATCGCCCGTGTGGTCCGATGGGGGCACCATGCATGGGTCCAGTGCTCCCCGTATCGCCTTCCTGCGGAAGCTCGTGGAATCCATCACCACCACAGGACTGGCGGAGTACGACAATTCGTACTATCTCTCAGCGGGCAAACCTGGCGATCTCTACCTTTATTACTTCGACGATCACTGCGCCGCCGAGTACGATTTCCCATTGCCTGACGGTGAGTTTCGCTGCACGCTGATCGATCCATGGGAAATGACGACGAACGAACTTCCGCGAACGCTGACGGCGAAGCGGGGGGGAACGGATTCAGCGAACGACAGCGCGGTAAAGCCGGGCACGGTGCGGGTAACTCTGCCTGGGAAGCCCTTCAGAGCAGTTCTGCTCAAGAAGGTATAGCGCCGGCATCCTCGCATTATTTGTTCTCAGCAGCAGCGATGGCGTCTTTTGCCCAAACCGAATAAACGAATCGCTCGCGCATCTGGTCCCACTGCGGGCGCGGCACGACCGTCAGCTGATCGGGCGTCAGACGGGGAACACCGGCTTCGACGGCCTCGAGCCCGGCATCGCGATCTTCGCGGCTGCTGCTCTTGCCCAGGGCGACGCCGTTGGCCTCGGCCCAGTCGCCGATACGAACTACGGGGAGATGTGCAACGGTGGTCGCCGGCCAAAGGGGGAAATGGAGCTGGCCATCGAGCCACTGGGCCGCAACTTTAAGAACCCAGGCAGGGCGATGACTGGCGCCGGGGTCGAACCAGGCCTGAAACACATTCGTGGAGGAACCGTTCATGGCGATGACGCGGCGGCGCAGATCGTCGAAGAAGGCCTGGCCATGTTCGGGGATGGCGACCACGGTGTCACGGGTTCCGTTCATGATAAACGTGGGGCCGCGGCGTGCGTTGAGGGTGAAAATGACCGCGGGGCGATCGCCGAGGAAATCCAGAGCATGCCAGGGTCCGGCCTGGCACATGACAGCGTGGCTTGAATCCCAATAGCCGCCCGGGCCATCGAGATCGCCGCCGCCGGTAAGCAGCACGGCGCGGATCCGCGGATCGATGGCACCCGTGATGGAGCTGACGAAGGAGCCCATGGAAAAGCCAAGGATCGCGATGCGCCGGCGATCAACCTCAGGAAGGCTGAGGAGATAGGAGACACCCTGCATCACGTCGGTCTGCATAAGACCGCCCATGCGCGGCGCGACACCAGGAATGTCGATGACTTTGTCGTGCTCGCCGGTGCCATCTTTGTGATCGTCGTTGCGTTCGCCTTCACCAATTGGGTCATAGGTCACGACCACCGCGCCGGCACGTGCATAAAGAACGCCGGTGTACCACGAGTACCAGCTCGTCTTGTCGGCGCCATGCCCGTTTACAACCACGATGCCCGGCACTTTGCCCGAGACATGGGCAGGTCGGTAGACGATGGCCGGAATGAGCATGCCGTATTGCGTGCTGTAGGTGACGCGATCGATCGTGACACCGGGCGCGGGCGAGAAACTGCTCCAGATCCGGGGATGGACAGCCGGCAGTGGATCGGGGATGAAGAGGGCTCTGCGGATCGCCTGGCGCCAGGTTTCGACCTGATGCGACGAAACCTGAGCACGTGCAGGCAAAATCACGAGCAGGGCTAACAGAACAACGGCTAGCCGCGCAGCGCCGGGCACACTAAGTGAGTGCGAACAAAATCGCTGCCACCAGGGCACTGGATGAGCGCGGGGACGAAACAAGGTCATGGGAACGCAGAGGCGCAGCACCCAATATATGCCGGACGTTGGAGGGCTGCCAGGGAACCGAATTTTCGCAAATGAATCGGAACGCGGATGCCTTTATCCGGGGGGCAATGGACTCAGACGAAGTGCAGCGTGTAGGTTTCGCCGCGCCGCAGCTTGAGACGGTATTGGCCCTCGCCTGCGGATTCCGGCGCAATGCGGCCGTGGGGTCCGGTGATGGATTGAAGGCTCTGGCCCGACGGAAGGGCAACGAGATGCTCGCGATCGATAGTGGCGAGCAGGGCGGCTTCGGCGGCTTTGCCGCCGCGCCAGACAAGATCGACGGTGAGACCGCCGCGCGCTCGCAGGCCTGTGAAGCTGCCGTCCCGCCAGGCAGATGGCAGCGCCGGCAAGAGCCGAACGATGTTGCGATGGCTTTGCAGCAGCATTTCGGCCATACCGGCCGGACCACCGAGATTGCCGTCGATCTGGTAATAGGAGCTGGCCTTGATGCCGCAGACGTCGAAAAGATTGTCGCGGGTGGAGAGGCGCAGCAATTCCATCAGCTGTTGGTGGCAGCGCTCGCCGTCTTCGAGGCGGGCGAAACAGTTGAGGATCCAGGCGCGGCTCCATCCGGTGCTGCCGCCGCCGTTCTCCAGCCGGCGATCGAGCGTGACACGACAGGCTTTGGCGAGGTCGGGCGTGCCGCGCAACGTGATCTGATCATCGGGATAGAGCGCCCAGAGGTGCGAGATATGGCGGTGGCCAGGCTCGACCTCTTCATAATCTTCCTGCCATTCCTGCAGGTTGCCGAAGCGGCCGATTTTGAAAGGAGGCAGGCGCTTTGCTGCTGTCGCCATCTGTTCGCGCAAAGCCGCATCGACGCCGAGAAGCTCCGCCGCATCGGTCGTTCTCTGGAAAACAGCGCGGGTGATCTCGATGTCCATGGTGGGCGCCATGCAGAGGTGGGCGGCCGTGCCATCGGGCAGGCGATAGGCGTTTTCGGGTGAACAGGAAGGGCCGGTCACGAGAGCGCCGTCGGGCGAAGGGGTGAGGTAGTCGAGCAGAAATTCCGCGACCTCGCGCAGGCGCGGATAGGCGCGGCCGCGCAGAAAATCCATATCGCGCGAATAGAGAAAGGAATCCCATAGCTGGATCGAAGGCCATGCCGCGCCCATGGCCCAGATGCCGCCACCGAGGCCATCGATGGGGCCGGCGTCGCCCCAGATATCCGTGTTGTGGTGCACGACAAAACCGCGAGCCTTGTAATAACTCCTGGCCACGCGCGCACCCGCGGAGCGCGTACTGTCGATCAGGTCGAACATCGGTGTGTGGAGATCGGCGAGATTGGTGCGTTCGGCGATCCAGTAATTCATCTCCGTGTTGATGTTGACGGTGTACTTCGAACCCCACGGTGGATTGACCGAGTCGTTCCAAATTCCCTGGAGATTGGCGGCCAGAGTTCCAGGCCGCGAACTGGCGATGAGCAGATAACGGCCGTACTGGAAGTAGATCGGCAGCAGGGCAGGATCTTCGCCGCCGGCCCTGATGCGGCGCATGCGCTCATCGGTGGGCAGGCTACGGCTGGGATCGGGTGTTGTAGTGTCTCCGAGCTGCAGACTGGCACGGCGAAAGATGGCCCGATGGTCGGCGACATGACGAGCGCGCAGGCTGATGTAGCTGCGGCGTGCCGCCGCGTCCAGATGGCGAGCCATCGCGGCATCCATCGCCCCATCGCCGGCGGGAAAGCGGAAGCTGGTGGCACAGTCGATGAGGAGAGTCACCGCGCTCGCGCCGCTGACCTGAAGCAGCGCAGGTTGATCGCCCTGTGCGGGATGGGAAGTGACGCGGCCGCCTTCCGCGAGGGCGCGGAGCCGCGCGCGAAAGCGGATGCCCACCTGGCGTTCTTTGACGGGTAAGCCAGGATTATCGTCGACGGGGAGCGCTTCTCCGGTGAGGAGCAATTCGTGGTCGCCGGCTGCCTGGGACTCGTGGTTGCCAGGCCGGCCCAGCGTGGCGGTGAAGGAAACAGCGTGAGCCTGCGAGGCGGCAAGCCGGATGACGATGACCTGATCAGGCGCGGAGGAGAAAATTTCGCGCGTGTAGTGAATTCCTTTGTGCGCGAATTGCGTGGTCACCAGGGCGCGGTCGAGATCGAGTTCGAGGCGATAGCCGTCGATGCCCTCAGTTGCGCTTGAATCTGCAGCAGGTGCGAAGCCTGAGGCCGAGAAGTCGAGAAGGAGATCGCCGAGTGTTTGATAGCAGGGCATGCGGCGAGGAACCGACAGCATCTCGTCGACGGCCATGGCTTCCGCCTCGTGAACCTTGCCCGCGAAAAGCAGGCGGCGAATTTCAGGAACCGCGGCTCCCGCCCCGGGATTGTCGCGGTCACGATACTCACCATCCCAGATACTTTCCTCGTTGAGCTGGATGCGCTCGAGGCCGGGAACGCCGAAGACCATCGCGCCGAGTCGCCCGTTGCCCAGAGGCAGAGCGTCGGGCCACGTCGCCGCGGGGTGCTGATACCAGAGCTTGAATCGGCTCCAGTCCACAGAGGAGGCCGGGCCCGATGCAGCCGCGAAGATCGAGGAAGGCCGCTGAGTCAGCAGCGCGCCACTGAGAGCGGAATTGCGGAGAAATTTGCGGCGCGTGATTCTGGGCATCAACTCTCCTGACCGAGATGCAGCTCCGTCTAATTTTCAGCAGTGAGCCCGTTATGACGGCTGCTGAGCAAAAGGGCTGAATGGGGTGCTATAGGCAACAGTGACTGCGACGAATGGAGGACCAGAGGTTCAAAGCGGATCGCGGTTTTGGCTTCGAGTGAGGACGCGCTGAGCTCAGCAGCGCCCCAGTGAATTTTCGCGAAGGGTCCGGTGACCTGAATCTGAACCGGATCTCCGCTTTTGTTGATGAGGGCGAGGAGCTTCCGCGTGTCGCCCTGTTTGCCGGTACGCGCGGCCCAGGCGGTCACTCGATCGCTGCTGCACTGGAGACTGGTGCGGAGCATGGTGGTGCCGGCAAAGCGCTGAGCAAACTGCATGCCGTAAAATTCGGGGCGCCGTTCAAGGCCAGTCGCGGGACTGCCTACAATGGGCGAATACCAGCCATTGCCACCGCCGTGGAGATTGATACCGGAGACGCCAAGGGAGCCGAAATGGAGCATCATGTCGGCGCACCACAGAGCCGACGCGAAGACGTCGGAAACGCCGGCAAGCCCGCCGTTCCAGCAGGAGTTCGCCTCGGAGATGCGGCAGGGCAGATGAGCGGTCCGCATGGCCTCCTGAACGATAGAGAAATTCTCCCATTTCATGGTGGTGAGCTTCGGGTCGGGGCTCAACAGATTGTCCATGGTTACGGCGGGATTGCCGGCGGGACCCATCGCGTAGTAGTGCACCGTCAGCAGAACGATGTCCCGGTGCTTCGCAGCTTCGTCGGCGAAGGCGGTGAGATAGGAAAGCTTGTTGGAAATATCGGGTCCGGCGAATTTGGCCTGGGGCACGCGAGCGACGATGGCCGTATGAAAGTCCAGCCATTCGCGAATGTACTCTTCGGGGCCATAGCCCTTCGGGCGAAAGCGGCTGAACGAGTCAGGCTCGTTGCCAATCTGGAACGCCATGAGGCGCGGACCGAGGATACGATCGGCAGCCGCGGCTTCGGCGACGGCATTTTCACGCGTGCCCTGTGCGAGATTGAGCCCGTAGAGGCAACTCCAGCCCGTGGCATCGAGAAATTCGCGCAGGTGGTGCAGGGCGAATGCCGAGGTGACGGTGCCCGTTTTCTCCGTCTTGCCGGTATCCGGTCCGAAGACCGCGAAGGGCGGCGGCCCGATCGGCGCTTCTTCTGAGAACGTGGTGTAGGCGGAGGTTCCGCCGCCAATACGCAACACACCGCAGGGGCTCAGATCGCGAAACAGCGCAATCAGCTCATGGTTGGAGGCGGAGAAAAAATCCGGATTAGCCAGCTGCGCGGATTCGTAGCTCAGCCCGGTGAAATCCGCGGGAAGGGTACTCAGTTCATCGTGTGGATCGACGCTGAGGGTGCCGGTGACAGAGCCAGCGGAATTCGCCTGGCAAAATGCGGTTCGGCAATCGGCAACGGCCGCGGTGGCGAGAGCCAGAAATCGGCGACGGGTGAGAGCGAAATGCGAGGCCGTCATAGCCAGGTCTCCGTCGTGGGGCCGATCCCGATCGCCCAGGGAGCAGGGAAAGGGAAGCGGCCAGCATGCTTGCAGCACGATCCCGGGACAGAATGAGATGGAGTGAATTTCATGGAACGCAAAGAAGACCAGGCTTATGAAAAATTACATCAGAATCTCTCCCGGCGGCAGGCGAATCGATCGGCAGTGGCATGAAGCACGGGGACGCCTGATTCAGATTGTCTCGCGATGACGGTAAGAGCGGGGCGGGCAGCCCATCACTTCGGTGAAGACGCGATGGAACTGTGCATAACTGCCAAATCCTGCTTCAAGTGCGGCATCGAGCATGGTTCGCCGCTGGCCCGATCCGTAGACGGCGAAGAAGCGCTCGAGGCGCTGGCGATTGCGGAACTGGACCACAGTGAATCCGGTCTGCTCGTGGAAGAGGCGGCTGAGGCGCGCTGGGCTTAACCCGGCTCGCCGCGCGACCCGATTAAGAGGCAGGGAGGCGCCGCCATCGCGCATCAGGCGCGAGGCGCGTTCGACGGCCGGATGCAGATCGCAAACCGGAACGTCGGTGGCGTTTTGAAAGGAGCGCCAGCAGCGGGCCAGCGCGTAGGCGATGCCGGCGTTGGCGAGGCCGGGTTCGTCGAGTGAGGCGACCTCAGCAAGCAGCGTCTCGATGCGCTCCAGATCGCGCTGGGCGAGGCGGCGGCACGACTCCGCATCGAAATCGGATTTCAGCAGCACGCGCGTTGAGCGATCGGTGGCCACGCGGCGGATAGCGCGGCGGCGGAAGACTGCGATCCACATGCGGAAGTCCGGAGTTTGCTCGATGAGCACATGCTCCTGATCGGGGAAAAGCCACAGCAGATCGCCGCGCTGGATCTGATAGCGCCGCTGGCCGATCAGGTAGACGCCAAGACCGCGCGTGACCAGGTTGAGTTCCAGCTCGGCGTGAGTGTGGCGGCGGTTGGCGGATGCCAGGTTGGCATACCTCCAGACTCTGCCGTCGAGATCCTGGGGCAGATGCAGCTGCTGGCGCATGGCGACAAAAAACGATAACAAGTTGCCGGGAAAATGAGAAGCCGAACGTCGCTTGCCTCATCTAGAGTTTCCCGCATGGTGATTACAGAGGCCCAGCGCGCCCTCTATCGCGATGAAGGCTACATGATCCTGCCGGGAGTGATCTCTGCGGATGTGCTCACGCTTTTGCGCGAAGAGTGCTCCTACTATCTGGGATATTTCGACTCCATCATGGACGCCAAAGGGGTTCAGACGGAGAACATCAGCCATCGGGGCAAGCGCTATTTCATCAACAACCGCTATCGGCTGAGCAACCGGCTGTGGCGATTCATCTTCAGCGAGCTGATGGCCGATGTGGTACAGGCGACTCTCGGACCGAACGCGTATCTCTTTCACGAACAGTGGGTCGTCAAGGGCGCCGAGCAGGGCATGAAGTTTTCGTGGCACCAGGACAGCGGTTATGTGAAGTGGTATAACCCGACCACCGTGCACACGCCCTACGTCACCTGCTGGTGCACCCTCGACGATGTGAGCGAAGAGAACGGTACGGTCTACCTGCTGCCGCACTCGCGCGGAGGGACGAAGGACCGAATTATCGATCATGTGCCGGAGTCGGGATCCAACGACCTGATCGGCTATACCGGAAGCGACCCGGGAGATGCGGTGATTGTTCCGGCGGGCAGCATTGTGGCGTTTGACAGTTACGTATTCCACCGCAGCGGGCCCAACAAGACCGAGCGGATGCGGCGCATCTACCTGCCGCAGTACAGCTCTGCGCCCATCACCCGGCCCGACGGAAAACCGTGGGCGATGGCCACACCCTTTCTGCAGGCCGGCAGGAACATCTACGATCATGAGCAGGATTCTGCGGAGCGATTCGGGCCGTTTCCTGACAAGGCGAAAGTCCCCGCGTAGGCGGAAGAACGCGGCGGCAACTCATGCGGCGGGCTGACCAGAGTCTCGCCGCGGGACCGATAGCACAGGAGATACCGTGCCCGGCGGCGCTTCAGGGAGCGAGAGACTGGATCATCAGCGGCCTTCCAGGAAGAATGCGGTGTTCGTCCAGCGGCTGAGTTACATCACGCCCGAGGTGGGCGGACAGCTCATCTTCTGCGTCATCTCGTTTTACCTGCTCAAGTTTTATACCGACGTCTATGGACTGTCGGTGGCCGCGGCCGGCTCCATCCTGCTGCTGGCGCGCTGCGTGGACGCCATCGATGCGCCGGTATGGGGCGTCATCTTTGAGAAGACCACCAGTCGGTGGGGAAAAAGCCGCCCGTGGTTCCTGTGGTTGTGCGTTCCCTTTACGGTCTTCGGAGTGCTGACGTTTCACACCCCACACCTGGGGCAGACCGGAAAGATTGTCTATGCCGCGGTTACATATGTGTGCTGCAGCATTCTCTACACCGGCATCAACACACCGGTGACGTCGATCCTGGCCGAGCTGACGCCGGATGTGAGGGAGCGCGTGACGCTGACCACGTTCCGCATGTTTGGCTCGAAGCTCGGCGTGCTGCTGGTGAACCTCACATTGCTGACGCTCGTAGCGGATCTGGGCCGTGGCAACGATCAGCGCGGCTTTCTGCTAACGCTGTGTCTCTATGCCTGCTGCAGCGTCGTAATGTTTCTCACTGCCTTTGCAAACCTGAAAGAGACCGTCACGGCCAGAAGGCAGCGCCTGTCGCTGCGGCAAAGCTGGACCGCACTGCGTGGCAACGGACCGTGGCTTATCACCTTCGCGAGCAGCCTGCTGTTCTGGATCGCCTTTATCGCGCGGATTTCGGCAGCGCCTTTTTTCTTTGAGTACGTGATGCATCGCAGGGACCTGGTCTCGGCTGCGAACAGTCTGGATGTCGTCTCTCTGGCCAGCATTCTGTTGCTGCCCTGGTTCTGCCGGAGAACGTCGAAGCGGATCGTGTGGCTCGTGGGACTGGCGGGATCGGCAGCGGCGCAAGCGCTCGTTTATTGGGGAGCAGAGAGAGCGTCGGTCGGGCTGGTGATGACCGGCTGGACGATGGGCTTTCTGACCAGTGGGGTCGCCATGGCGCTGCCGTTTTCGATCCTCGCCACCACCGTGGACTACGGCGAGTGGAAGACGGGCATCCGCGCGGCCGGTTTTCTCACCGCGATCGGAGCCGCGTTTTGTCTGAAGGTTGGCAGCGGAGTCGGCGGAGCACTGCCGGCGTGGATCATGGCGCACTATGCGTATGTTCCGGATGTGGCGCAGACGGCACGGTCGATTGAGGGAATCGATCTCAGCTGCATCGCGCTGCCCGCGCTGGCCTACGCGCTCGCCATGATTCCTGTGTTGTTCTATGCGCGTTACGAACGGGAAGAGGAAACGGTGAGCCGCACTCTGGCCGAACGTCGAGGTACGGTGGAGGCCCTGAGTCAGATATGACGGTCGTCGAAGAGCAGAGTTTTGTACTCCTGAAGTCGGGCAGCACGACGGTTTTCAGGTGCGGCGAAAAATTGTTGCGCCTGTCCTTTCCGAGTGCTTCGTGCGTGCGTGTGACGTACACCGAAGGACGGCCGTTTCAGGAGAAGCCGAGCCGCATTGTCGTGGCGCACGGGCCCGGTGTTGAGCCGAAGGTTAGCGAGGATGCGGAGAGCTTTTCAATCGCAACCGGAGCGCTGACGGTGGTGCTGCAGAAGGCTACCGGAGCGCTCAGCTACTGGAATGGTGCAGGGAAACTGTTGACGCGGGAGCCGCCGCGGGGCGGCAGATGGATGACCCCGAAGAAGCTCTATCGGAACATTTTTGCGAAGGGGTGCGAAAATGCCGCAACGCAGGGCGTCGATGGAGTGCGCGCAACCGCCGCTCCATACGAGACGGTCTTCGATCGGATGGCGTTCGAGGCGAAGCTGGAGTTTTGTTTTTCCGACGACGAGGCGCTCTTCGGGCTGGGTTCGCACGAGGAGGGCTACGGGAATCTGCGCGGGCGGTCGCGCGAGTTATACCAGCAGAACATGAAAGCGGTGGTGCCGTGTTTCGCATCGACCCGGGGATACGCAGTGCTGCTGGACTGCTGTTCGCTGATGACCTTTCGCGACGACGAGCACGGCTCCTGTTGGTTGGCGGATGCGGTCGAGGAACTGGATTTCTATGTGATCGCCGGCGCCAACTTCGAAGGGGTCATGCGCGGCTATCGGCTGCTGACCGGCGCAATCCCGCTGCCGCCCAGGTGGATCTTCGGCTATGTGCAGTCGAAGGAGCGGTACGTGAACGCCGAAGACATCCTTGCCGTGGTGCGCGAGTACCGGCGGCGCGGAATTCCGCTGGATACGATTGTGCTGGACTGGAAATCGTGGCCGAACCACGCGGGGTGGGGACAAAAGTCATTCGATCCCCAGCGCTTTTCCGATCCCGAAGCCATGATCGCGGAACTGCACGGGATGGGCGTGCACCTGATGATGTCCATCTGGCCGATCATGACCGGCGGATGCGCCGATCAGGTGGAGATGCTCGATCGCGGTGGGATGCTCGGCGACCAGGCGACGTACGACGCGTTCTCCGCGGAGGCGCGCGCGACATACTGGGAACAGGCGGAACGTGGGCTCTTTTCGAAAGGGGTGGATGCATGGTGGTGCGACTGCACTGAGCCGTTTGAAGCGGACTGGAACGGCGCGGTCAAACCGGAGCCACACGCGCGGCTGACGATGAACACGGAGGTGCTCAAGCGCTATCTGGATGAGACTGAGATTAACGCCTATTCGCTCCTGCACGCGCAGGGCATCTACGAAGGTCAACGGGCAGAGACCGACGAGAAGCGGGTGGTCAATCTCACCCGCTCCTCGTACGCAGGCCAATCTCGTTACGGCACCATCACGTGGAACGGCGATGTTTCTGCGACGTGGGAGACGCTGCGCAGGTCGATTGCCGAGGGTATTCACTTCTGCGCCTCGGGGGAACCGTACTGGACGGTGGATATCGGCGGATTTTTTATCGCGAACGACCCGAAGTTTTGGTATTGGAGTGGCGATTACGCGGAAGGATGCCGAGGGCTGACAAATATAGATGCGCTCGAGCCGGATCCGCAGGACACAGGTTGCCGCGACCTGGGCTATTGGGAGCTGTATACACGCTGGCTGCAGTATGGCGCGTTTCTGCCCATCTTCCGTTCGCACGGCACCGATGCGGCGCGCGAGATCTGGCGCTTCGGCGAACCAGGAACGCCTTTCTACGACGCCATCGCGCGATTCATTCGCCTGCGTTACGAACTGCTGCCCTACATCTATTCGCTGGCGGCTGAGGTGACCTTGCGTGCCTCGCCCGTGCTGCGCGCCGTGGCGCTGGAATTTCCGGAAGATCGCGCCGCGCACGAGCTGGCTGATCAGTTCTTCTTCGGGCCGGCGCTGCTGGTGTGTCCGGTCATCCGGCCCATGTACTACGAGGCCGGATCGCGGCCGCTGGACGAGACATCGAAGACGCGCCGTGTTTATCTGCCGAAAGGATGCCGCTGGTTCGATTTCTGGACCGGAGCCGCGTATGACGGCGAACAGGAGATCCCGGCCCATGCGCCGCTCGAGATTGTGCCGTTGTTTGTGCGGGCAGGATCGATTCTCCCGATGACCGAAGCCATGCAGTTTGTCGATGAGCGGCGCGATGCGCCCTATGAGATTCGCGTTTATAGCGGTCGCGACGCCGCTTTCACCATCTACGAGGATGAGGGCGACAGCTACGGCTATGAGCACGGCGCCTGCGCGCGGGTCAGGCTGCGCTGGAACGAAGCTGCGCGGCACCTGACGCTGGGGGAGCGGGAGGGAGAATATCCCGGCATGGCAGGCGAGCGTGAATATCGGATCGTCGTCTTCTCCGGGACAGGGCAGCAGCGGCGCAGTGTGCGCTACACGGGTCAGGAGATCCAGGTTGAGGTTTAATGGGCAGGGGATGCGGAACGTGGCGGCATTGCACAGGAAAACAGCGCGATGGGGGGTGTGGATCCTTTGTTTCATGGCACCCGGCCAGGTCTCGCTGCCCGCTGCCACGCTGCAGCCTCTGGTGATTTCTGTGTCGCCCACTGGAGACGATTCGGCTCCCGGTACCCCGGAGCATCCGTTGCGCACGCTCGAGCGTGCCGAGCAGGCCGTGCGGCTGCTGAACGATCAGCACGATGTTGAAGTGCAACTGGGCGACGGGATCTACCGCCTGGCGCACCCGTTGATCTTCACCGCCAAAGACGGCGGTCAGAATGGCCATCATGTCATGTGGGAAGCGGCGCCGGGAGCGCACCCCGTGATTTCCGGCGCAACTGCTGTCAGCGGCTGGAAGCTCTTCAACAGGGAACAACAGATATACGTCGTGGAAACGCCCGCCGGTCGGGATACGCGGCAGCTCTGGGTCGATGATCGTCTGGCCGCGATGGCATCGGTCGAGATTCCACGTTCCTCGGTTGTCTTCACCAATGACGGAATCGTGCTGAAGGATGCGAAATATGAATTTCTCAGCCGGTTGCCCGATCGAAATCGCCTGGAGATCAGGGCCACCGGTTTTTTCACCTGCCGGTTCTCGCCGGTTGCGCGAGTCGACGGGCTGAAACTGGTGATGAAGCAACCGGCCTGGGACAACAACATTTGGGGCTACGACACGATCGATACGCCCTATCACCCTGAGTTGGCGCACCTCTACCTGGAAAATTCGGTGGGACTTCTCTCGCAGCCCGGTCAGTGGGCGATCGATCCCGATGCTGGCAAGCTCTATCTGCGGGTCGCGGCGGGCAGCGATCCGAACACCATGGATGTTGAGTTGCCGCGGCTGACAGTTCTGCTCTCCGTGGCGGGCACCCTCAATGCGCCCGTCAAGGATCTCGAATTTCGTGGGATCCGTTTCTCGCATACCAGCTGGCTGGGGCCATCAGGAGATGAAGGCTACGCGAGCCAGCAGAGCGGATCGTATCTGCGCGGGCATGCCGCACTCTATCCGCCCGATCCGCTGGTGAGCTGTACGCACGGCTGCCGCGCCTTCGAGAGCGAGCGTAATCAGTGGAACCAGATGCCGGCTGCGGTCGAGGTATCGGCGGCGCAGCGCGTCACCTTCGATCACGATGGGTTCGCGCACCTGGGTCAGTACGCGCTCGGGATCGGGAACGACGCCGATGCGACCCTCTCCGGCCCAGGCCTCGCAACCAGCGATGTGGCGGTGACGGCCAACGTTTTCAATGATGACGCGGGCGGGGCCATTCTTGCGGGCGGCATTCAAAAGGACGCCCATCATCCCGGGGATCCACGGCAGATCAACCGGCAACTGATCCTTCGCGACAATCGCATCCGCTCGGTGAGTGAGGATTATCTCGACAATAGCGCGATTCTCAGCACCTATGTCGAAGGAGCGATCATCCTGCACAACGACATTTCGGCGGTGCCGTATGACGCCATCGATATTGGGTACGGGTGGGGGATCGAGGATCCGGGCGGCAATCCGAATTATCGCGTTTACATGCACGGGTACGATTTTCCGCAGAATCCGGTCTACGACACGCCCACCAGCCATCACGACGTGGTGGTCGCGAGCAACCGCGTTCACGATGCCAAGCGCCTCTTCGAAGACGGCGGAGCCATCTATAACCTTTCCGCCAGCCCTCGAACCCTGATCACCGAGAACTATATCTACGACAACCATCAGCGCATCGCGCTCTATCTGGACGAAGGCTCTCGCTTCATCACCGTGCGCAGAAATGTCGTTCAGGATGCGGACGGCGAATGGCTGAACATCAACACCGTGCACCGTGCATATCCGCTGCGCATTTCTCCTGACAACACGGCGACGGGCAACTGGCACGACAGCAGCAGGGTCGGCGGGTTGTGGACGAATTATCAGAACGATCTCATCCTCGACGACCATCTGGTCCGGAACAATGACTGGCCGGCGGATGCGCGGCAGGTCATGCACGACGCGGGGATCGAATCGTCCGCAGGGCCGGTGGAATAACGGGATGCGCGGCCGCGCCTGGCCTCAGGAAACCCAGGTGCCGAAGGGCCATCTTCGCGGTCCGCTTGAGTTCCTCCTTCGTGGAACCATTCGCTGCCTGGATGGACAGACCGGCAATGATGGTTGAGAGATATCGGGTGTAGTCGTCCAAATTGATGCCCTTCGGCATCTCTCCGCTTTTCCGCGCTTTGAGAAGGCGCTCCCGGAGGGCAACTTGATTCTGTTTCCGTATCTCAGTCATGAGATCTCTCGCCGGTTGAGCGTCCACGCTGCAGCCCACCGCCCCTGCCAGCGTCATACAGGTGGGCGGATGGCCGGGCGTAGTGAGGAATGCAATCGTGTTGTCGAAGAGTGCACGAATGACCCCTTTGAGGGTCGGCGCCTCCAGCGCTTTCGTCGCATATTGCGCCCGAATTTCCATATAGCGCTTTACGGCGAGTGAAAACAGAGCGTGCTTGTCACCGAAGGCTGCATAGATGCTTGAGGGGCTAAGGCTCATTGCCTGCGTAAGATCGGCCATAGAAGTGCCTTCATAGCCGCGCTCCCAAAACAGCAGCATTGCGGCCTCAAGCGCTGCGCCTTTGTCAAAGCCGATCGGCCGTCCTGTCTTTCTCTTCCTTGTTTTCATACCCTTGCCTGTCACTTCATATTAGAGCCCGAAATCGTGAATCCGATGCTTCCCGCTTCACATCTGTAATGACTGTTCCTGAAGAATGGAGCAGTGAACGGCCATAGGAGATACAGATGGGCGCACTTGAAGGCAAGGTAGCTGTAATCACCGGAGGGAATAGCGGCATCGGGCTCGCTACAGCCACACGGTTTGTGAAAGAAGGTGCCTACGTTTTTATTACCGGGCGTCGCCAGGAGGAACTGGATAAGGCAGTCTCATTGATCGGAAAGAATGTGACGGCAGTTCAGGGAGACGTCTCGAAACTCGACGACCTCGATCACCTCTACGATGTCGTGCAAAAAACGAAGGGACACGTCGATATCGTCTTCGCAAATGCCGGCGTTGTTGATCCTGTTTCGCTCACAGCCTCCACTCCGGAATCCTATGACAGGCACTTCAACCTGAATGCGCGCGGGGTCTACTTCACGGTGCAGAAGGCTCTCCCGCTGCTTGCCGACAGAGCGTCCATCATCCTTTCCGGATCAGCCGCATGGCAGATGGGGATTCCGGGCTACGGCGCCTATTCGGCAACGAAAGCAGCGCTGGTTTCCTTTGTCCGTAGCTGGACCGCAGAGTTGGCCGGCCGCGGCATTCGGGCAAACGTGATCAGTCCTGGGCCGACCGAGACCCCCATGATTCATGTCGGCTCTAAAGGATCTCCGGAGGGCACGAGCGAATATTTCCGGAAGATGATTCCGATGGGTCGACTCGGAACCGCGGATGAGCTTGCATCGGCAGCCGTGTTCCTGGCTTCCGACGAGAGCAGCTTCATCACCGGCATCGACCTGCCTGTCGATGGTGGCACAGCCTCCAGGTAAGCGAGCCAGCGCCGAAGGCGCGTCAGGAATAATCCACTGCAACAGTTCTCAGCATTTACTGAGAATCAGGAGAGTCTTTATGAAGTACGCCATTATTGGTTCCGGCAAGATTGGTACCGCGCTCGCGCGCGTCTTTGCGCGCAACAACTTAGGCTTCGCAATTGCAAACTCGCGTGGCCCTGAGACGCTTACGTCTTTGAGAGAAGAGCTCGGGCCCAGCGTCTCTCCACAATCCATTGAGGACGCCAGCAAGGCTGCAATCATTTTTCTTGCTGTCCCATTTCCCGCCCATAAGGATGTTGCGAAGCAGTCGAAGCAGTGGAAGGGCAAGATCATCGTCGATACAACCAACACGTTTCATGTGACTCCGGAAGAGTTGGGCAGTGCCCTCTCTTCTGAAGTTGTGTCTCAGGCGTTCGCCGGAGCCCGCCTCGTGAAGGGATTCAATCATCTGCCCGCTGCGCAGCTTGGAACGAATCCCTCCCCGAATGGGCATCGGCAGGCCGTGTTCCTGTCGAGCAATGACGCCGATGCCAGTGCAACCGTTGCGTCCTTAGCCACGCAGCTTGGCTTCGCTCCAGTCGAACTCGGAAGGCTCGACAAAGGCGGCGTGCCGCTTCATATTGTCGCCGGGCAGCCTGGCGGGCTTCTGTTTCAAAACCTGGAGAAGCTCGGCTGATTGCATCAGCCACTTGAAGGACAAGCACTTTTCAGAGTGCACGCTGTTCGAAAGTCCAATCGCCTTGGCTGAACAAGCCGGCCCGAAGAGCGTGCACAGAGGAGAAATTTGATGCCGACATCTCTTGACGACCAGCACTTCGCACCACAGAGCGCAACCGTATTTCATCCCATCAGCACGGCCGACAGGACCGCGATGGCTGGTTTGCGCGCCATCGTCGAACCCAACAAAGGACGCTTGCGGGGCACTGCAGCCCGCGCGCCTTTCGACGCCATCATGGAGCGCGTCGCTGCTCCTGAAGGCGTGACCTTTGAAGCCGGGACTGTAGGCGGTGTTCCAGGGTGGTGGTCGAAGCCGAAGGATGCTCAGCCCGACGCCGTGCTCCTCCATATTCATGGCGGATGGTTCAACTGGGGCTCGGCAAAAGCCTTTCGCAACCTGGTCGGGCACCTCGCGATTCATGCTGGCGCATTTGCGTTTGCACCTGATTATCGTCTCGCCCCCGAACATCCCTTTCCGGCAGCTCCTCAGGACGTGCGCAACGGCTATGCCGGCCTCATCGAGCTTGGCTACAAGAAGATCGCCGTCACCGGCGACTCCGCAGGCGGAACCCTGGCTCTCGGCCTCCTTCTCTCATTGAAGGCGTCTCAGTTAGACAATCACGTGGTTCCCGTTGCCGGAGTTGCACTGTCGCCAGTCACGGACCTTTCGCTCTCTGGAGCAAGCTGGACGACGCGCGCGACCGCGGATCCTTACTTTATCCAACTCCAGGTGGCCGAGCTGGTGCGGTCTTATCTGAATGGCGCCGATCCCAGCGATCCCGCTGCCTCGCCGCTCCGCGCGGACTTACCCGGCCTCCCGCCGGTTCGTATCCACGTTGGTGACGACGAAGTACTGCTCGATGACTCGGTCCGTTTTGTCGACCGCGCTCTGGCCGCCGGAGTCGATGCGCAGCTGGATGTCTGGGAAGGCATGCTGCACGGCTTCCTGGGTTCCGTAGGGCACCTGGACGCCTCGATGCAGGCGCTCCAGCAGATCGGCACATTCCTCTCTGAACGCTTCACCAAAGCCGCAGTGGAGCGGCAAACCTTACCCAGGAATCGGGAGCATGCAATAAGGCTCCAGGTCCAATCGTCGAAAGCGGAGGATCGGGAATGCTGAAACTGAATCGTGTTGCTCTCTGGGCTCTTGCCGTCCTGCCGATGGCGGCTATCGCGCAGGCGTCGACTCCTTCCGTAGCCCAAACCGAGACAGCCGATGAGCACCACGCACAAATGGCTGCGATCGAACAAGTGATGAAGCAATATCACGAGGCGGTTGTCCGTCATGATGGGGCCGCGCTCTCCGCCCTGTTCCTGCCCGACGCGAATATCTGGCTGAGCGTGCTGACAGACAGCGCTTACGATCGTGCACAGGCGAAGGGGGCGAAGGACCCGAAGGTCCGGGTCAGCAGCTATCGCGATTTCGCGAAGGTTGTCTCGTCGACGCCCAAAGCTTTCGACCCGGAACACAGCAACGTCGTCATCCATACGGACGGCACCATCGCGGCTGTCTATTTCAATTATGTTTTTAACGTCGATGGGAAGCCCGAGAACCGCGGCAGCGAGACCTGGCAACTGGTGAAAGCGACCGATGGCTGGCGGATTGCGGCGATCACTTATTCGTCCGATCCAGCCGCGCTGCGATAACGACTGCATCGGTTGGATTGCATGGAAGTCTATTTGACCGGTCGTGAACCTGCCATGAGAATGTCTACGAGTCTCCTGGCGCTTTGCTGCCAATCACCGCCGGAGCCCACATAGGAGACGCCGATCACCGCCCGAAGCAGATCGGAGGCGTCGACGTCTCTTCGCACATTGCCGCTCTTTTTCGCGCGCTTCACTAACTCATCGATTGCTCCCTGGACCATGCTGCGAGAACCTTCATAGAGCCTGGCAGGGCCTCCGGCGACGCTGTTGAGCGCAGGCGCAATGATGTGCTTGGCCGCGATGTAGTCGACAAACAGCAGCAGCCAGGCGCGCAGGGCCTCGACCGGCGACATCGCGGCAGCGAACCCGTGCGCTGCCGCCGCCAGCTTTTCCACCTCGCTCCCGTAGACCGCTTCGATCAGCGCATCCCGTGTAGGGAAATGGCGGTACAAGGTACCGGCTCCAACACCCGCCTGCTTCGCGATGTCGTCCAGGCTGGCATCGGCACCATGGCGCGTAAACGCCCCTTTGGCCACTTCGAGAATACGTTCGCGGTTGCGCAGAGCATCCGTTCGCGGCTTTCGCTGAGCAGGTTGGGAACGCTTCTTCTTCATTGCCAAAAAAATCTTGCAACCGGAGATAGTCTCCGGTTATCTATTAATGCGGAGAACATCTCCGTTTTAATCGCAAAGACACCAGCTCGTCAATGCTCGATGGAACGAGATCAAGGAGGTTTATATGCGTGTTTTCGTCACAGGTGCTACAGGTTTCATTGGGTCCGGAATTGTCCCGGAACTCATCGGCGCAGGCCACCAGGTGCTCGGTCTTGCGCGCAGCGATGCAGGCGCCCAGTCTCTGGCCGCAGCCGGCGCTGATGTCCATCGTGGCGATCTGGAAGATCTGGAAAGCCTCCGCAGCGGCGCCGCTGCGTCCGATGCCGTCCTTCACGTCGCGTTTCGGCACGACTGGACAAAGTTTGCGGAAAGCTGCGAACTCGATAAACGCGCCATCGAAGCCATCGGCGCCGTGCTCCAGGGTTCCCGCCGTCCGTTCATTGTCAGCTCGGGAGTCGGAGTGGCCCAGGGGCGCGCCGCCACAGAGGACGATCCGCCGCTTTCCTCTCCATCCCTTCCCCGCGTATCCGAGGTGACCGCTGTTGCGCTCTGGGAGCGCGGCGTGCACGCCTCGGTGATGCGCCTGCCGCAGGTCCACGACACAGTGAAGCAGGGACTCATCACGCCCCTGGTTGCCATAGCACGCGCGAAGGGAGTCTCAGCGTACATCGGCGATGGACACAATCGCTGGCCTGCGGCGCACGTAACAGATGTCGCCCGTCTCTACCGGCTCGCTCTGGACAACTTCACCCCGGGAGCCCGGTATCACGCAGTCGCAGAAGAGGGCGTGCCGCTGAAAGACATTGCCACCGCCATCGGCCGCGGCCTGAACGTGCCCGTCGTTTCTATCGCACCGGAACAGGCCCAGGAGCATTTCGGCTTTCTCGGGTTCTTCGCCGGGCGGGACGCTCCTGCTTCCAGTGCGCAGACGCGAGCAAAGCTGGGCTGGAACCCGACTGGTCCTGACCTTCTTACCGATCTTGGACAGATGCGTTATGCGCAGGCCTGAACCAGGGCCAGGGACCCTGCGTACAAGCCGAACCCAACTCAGCCAATTGGAGAAAATCAATATGCAGAAGACATGGTTCATCACAGGCGCTTCTCGCGGTTTTGGCCGCATCTGGGCCGAGGCCGCGCTCAGGCGCGGAGATAAGGTCACGGCCACAGCGCGAAGGCTGGAAGATATCGCGGACCTTCCAGAGCGCTTCGGAGATGCGGTTCTGTCCATGGCCCTCGACGTGACCAATGCGGAGCAGGTGTCCCAGGTCGTTCAACAGGCGTTCAGGCATTTCGGCAGGCTCGATGTTCTTGTGAACAATGCCGGCACGAGCCTGTTCGCGGCTACAGAGGAGGCGAGCGACGAGCAGATCCGCGACTTGTTCGACGCGAACTACCTCGGGATGGTTCGGGTGCTGCGAGCAGCTCTTCCTCTGCTGCGGAAACAAGGGAGCGGACACATCCTTGGGGTTTCGAGCGGTCTTGGGATTACGGCGCTGCCGCTGATCGGCTTCTACTCTGCCACGAAATGGGCGGTGGAAGCTCTGCACGAATCACTGGCGCAGGAGGTGAGACCCTTCGGCATCAAGGTAACGCTGGTTGAGCCTGGAGCTTACGCAACCGACTTCGGCAAATCTGCCGAGATCGCAGGTGCTCTGCAGCCATACGCGGAGTTCCGGAAGCAGTTTCTGACGCGTCTGGCCGGAATGGAGCGGGGCGACCCGGAGGCGACTGCAGAAGCCGTCCTGAAGCTTGTGGACGCGGACGATCCACCGCTACGGCTCGGACTGGGCAACTCGATTTTGCCCAGAGCACGCGCCGCGTATGCAGAGCGACTGGCCGAATGGGAAGCGTGGGAGGACGTGTCGAATGCGGCCATGGGCGAACCGCAGAAATCGGCGACAGAGTGGATCGAGCAGCTGGCTCTCGGAACACCTGATCGGGCATGATGCTCCTGATGAGTCCGTCTTCGCAGTCAGCGAGACGAAATCAGAGCTCGTCAGCGATGAGGCGCGGCGACCGGTTGACGAACTGAGTGCATAGCAAACGTCGCAGGAGGTTGTATGGCCGATACGAGGACCCTGATTGAGCAGGCGTACTCCGCATTCAACAACCGGAACATCGACGGTGCATTGGAGCTGATGACGGAAGACGTCAGCTGGCCCAAAGCTTCAGAGGGCGGCAGAGTTGTCGGAAAAGAAGAGATCCGCGCTTATTGGACTCGACAATGGGGGGAGTTCGATCCCCACGTCGAACCGCTGGCAATCACTGAAGGAGACGATGGCAAGGTCCGAGTCAGAGTGCACCAACTCGTCAGGAGCCTTCAGGGCGATGTTCTTTCGGACAGCGAAGTTCTCCACGTATTTACTATGAACAGCGGTCTTATCGCAGCCATGGACCTCGGGGATGAAGCCGATCGAACGGCTGGTCCGTCCACCGCATTCGCACACCGATCCTGACTGGCTGCCCGGCGCCGAGCGTATGACCGCCCGCCTCCGAAATCAAGAAATCGCTCCCAATGATCGGCCAGAGTCCAGCGATCCAGACGGGTGATCGTCAACCACGCTGGCGGATCAGTGGCTCATCGCCGGGCCGTGCGCCTGGTGGAGAGCATGCGACCGCTCGACGGCCGGTGGCGACTGGATCGCTCCTGCGGCGAGGCGCTCGCCCTCCCGCTCAGCGAATCGGTGGGGCGACCGAGCCGCTGGAACACGCTCCGAGCGCTGCGGGTTCTTCGTTGGTACGAGCGACGGCGCGTCGAGCCGGCGTGCGCCTGACTTTTCAGGCAGCCTTCGGCGTTTCCATCACTCCCAGCTGCTGGAGCAGCCCCAATTCGTCCGAGCTTCCCCAGCGTTCGACCATTTTGCCGTCTTTGAATTTTGATATCTGGACACCGCGAATTTTGATTTTTTTGCCGGTCGGGGGGATTCCCAGGAGGGAGCCGGTGTGGGTTCCGGTTATGGTGTAGGCGAAGGCGATGGTGTCGTCGTCGGCGACCATGGTTTCCGGCGCCGCAGTGAAATCAGGGAAGGCCGCCCGCATGCGGGAAAAGAAGATGCGATAGCCTTCCGGCCCAGCCACCTGGCCCGGAGCCGGGTCGTGGTCAACGTTTTCGGCAGAGACAGCTTCTTTGAAAAGCTCGAAATTGCCGGAATTCGCTGCTTCAGCAAACTTTCCCAGGGCCGCGAGATTCGCTTCTTTGCTCATACAATGACTCTCCTTTGCGTGTGGGATGACACGGCTCCGTGCAGGACGCAGATAAATTTGCGATTACAAAACGTGGGCGAAAAGGAGAGAGAAAAACGGGGCTCCGCCGGGCCGTGTGGCGACGAGGACGGCGGGAGTGGAACTACCTGGCATCTGGATTCTTTGCCGGCCGGTGGCGAAAAAGAGCATCCAGAGAAGGGCTCCAACGGCTGCCCCAATGATTCCGACCCAGGCGAGATAACGGGCGACCTCTTTGGGAGTAAAGGGCGGCATCTGCACCTCGCAGTCTTCCATTGGGATGCCTTTTCGGGTCAGTGCCGCCGCTTTTTGAATGAAACCCCGCGAGGCCCGCAGCATCTTCATATATAAGGACAAGCCAATGGAGCGCGGCTTGAAAAGCCGGGCCGGGAGAGGGTACACTGATATAGGACCGCTTTAGTCGTATTTAGGCGCGATGCAGACCCGATTGATCCAGGGACCGCGCGGCGACCCAGTCCACCCGAGCGAAGCGGAAACGAGAATAAGCCAGGAGAGCTGAATGAGCACAGATATGAATGTCGTCCACGAGCTGGCGAGCAAGGAATACGAGTGGGGGTTTATCACCCAGATTGAGGAAGACCGTATTCCGAAGGGGCTGAGCGAGGACGTGATCCGGCTGATTTCGGCCAAGAAGCAGGAGCCGGAGTTCATGCTGGAGTGGCGGCTGAGCGCCTATCGCTACTGGGCGAGCCAGGCCAAGGCGGACGCCGAGCCGAAGTGGGCGAACGTGACGTTTCCGCCGATCAGTTATCAGGACATCACGTACTACTCTGCGCCGAAGCAGAAGAAGCAGCTGACGAGTCTGGAAGAAGTGGATCCGGAGATTCTGCGTACCTACGAGAAGCTGGGGATTCCGCTTGCCGAGCAGAAGCTGCTGGCGAATGTGGCCGTGGATGCGGTGTTCGATTCGGTGAGTGTGGCGACGACGTTCAAGGCGAAGCTGGCCGAGGCGGGTGTGATCTTCTGCTCGTTTTCCGAAGCCGTGCAGAAGCATCCGGATCTGGTGAAGAAGTATCTCGGATCGGTGGTGCCACACACGGACAACTTTTATGCGGCGCTGAACGCTGCGGTCTTCAGCGACGGGTCGTTTGTGTATGTGCCCAAAGGCGTGCGCTGCCCGATGGAGCTGTCGACGTACTTCCGCATCAACGCGGCGGAGACGGGGCAGTTTGAGCGGACGTTGATTGTGGCAGAGGAAGGCGCGTACGTGAGCTACCTCGAAGGCTGCACGGCGCCGGTGCGCGATGAGAATCAGCTGCACGCGGCGGTGGTCGAGCTGGTAGCGCTGGACAACGCGCAGATTCGCTACTCGACGGTGCAGAACTGGTATCCCGGCGATAAGAACGGCAAGGGCGGGATCTACAACTTCGTGACCAAGCGTGGCAAATGCCTCGGACGGAACTCGAAGATTTCGTGGACGCAGGTAGAGACGGGCTCAGCCATTACCTGGAAATATCCCAGCTGCATCCTGCAGGGCGATAACTCGGTCGGGGAGTTTTATTCTGTCGCGCTGACGAACAACTATCAGCAGGCCGATACCGGAACCAAGATGATCCACCTCGGCAAAAACACCAAGAGCACCATCGTGTCGAAGGGGATCAGCGCGGGGCATGGGCAGAACACCTACCGCGGGATGGTGAAGATCCTGAAGGGCGCGCAGGGTGCCCGCAATTACACGCAGTGCGATTCTCTGCTGATCGGCGACAAATGCGGCGCTCATACCTTCCCGTACATCGAAGTGAAGAACGCCTCGGCACGGATGGAGCACGAAGCCGCGACGTCGAAGATCGGCGAGGATCAGCTGTTTTATCTGCAGCAGCGCGGGCTGAAGACAGAAGATGCGGTGTCGATGATCGTGAACGGATTCTGCAAGCAGGTGTTCAAGGAACTGCCGATGGAGTTCGCGGTCGAGGCGCAGAAGCTGCTGGCAGTGAGTTTGGAAGGCAGTGTCGGGTAAGCGCAGAGATTAGAGATTCGGAGAGACGAGGAACGGATGAGTTTGCTGGAAATTAAGAATCTGCATGTGAACGTTGGGGGAAACGAGATCCTGAAAGGGATTGACCTGACCGTGAATGCCGGCGAAGTGCACTCGATTATGGGGCCGAACGGATCGGGCAAGAGCACGCTGGCACAGGTGCTGGCACGCCGCGATGCGTATGAGGTGACCGAGGGGTCGATCCTGTTCGAGGGTAAGGATCTGCTGGAGATGAAGCCGGAAGAAGCGGCGTGCGAGGGCGTGTTTCTCGCCTTCCAGTATCCGGTCGAGATTCCCGGAATCGGGAACACCTATTTTCTGCGCTCAGCGCTGAATGCGCAGCGCAAACACCGGGGCCTCGATGAGATGGACGCGATGGATTTTCTGCCCATGTTCCGAGAAAAGCTCAAGCTGCTCGAGATGGACGACAAGCTGATGAATCGTTCGCTGAACGAGGGTTTCTCGGGCGGCGAGAAAAAGCGGAACGAAATTCTCCAGATGGCCGTGCTGGAGCCGAAGCTGGCGATCCTCGACGAGACTGACTCGGGTCTCGATATCGACGCGCTGCGCATCGTGGCAGGCGGCGTGAATTCGCTCCGCAGTCCGGAACGGGCGATGCTGGTGGTGACGCACTACCAGCGGCTGCTGAACTACATCGTGCCTGACTTCGTGCATGTGCTGGTGGATGGCCGCATCGTGCGCTCGGGCGGCAAGGAACTGGCGCTGGAGCTGGAAGAAAAGGGCTACGGCTGGACGGAGCACGAGCCGGTGGGAGCGCGGGCCTAATGACGGTCGCACACATCGACAGCTGGCTGGAGAATTACACCGAGTTTGAAAAGCGCGCGGCGGGGCGAACCCTGACCTGGCTGCACCGGCTGCGCGAGGACGCGTTCGCGCGGTTTTGCGACGTGGGTTTTCCGACGACGCGCGACGAAGACTGGCGCTTCACGAATGTGTCGGCGATTGCGCGGACGATGTTTCGGCCGGCGGGCGCGGCGAAGCTGTCCGCTGGCGATACGGCGACTTGGCGGGTCGACGACATGGCGGCGACGCTGGTATTCGTCAACGGCCGTTTCGATGCGGAGCTTTCGCAGCTGGACAACCTGCCGAAGGGCGTGACGGTGGCGAGCCTGCGTGAGCGGATTGTGTCGCATCCGGAAGAAGTCGAGAAACACCTGGGAAGATACGCTGATACGCAGCGGGATCCCTTCTGCGCGCTGAATACGGCATTCATCGGCGATGGGGCGTACGTGCATGTGGCGCGCGGCGTGGTGGTCGAGGCGCCGGTCTATCTGCTGTACCTGTCGACGAAGGAAGATGCGCCGACCATGACGCATCCGCGGAATTTGATTGTCGCAGAGGATGAAGCCCAGCTTGCGGTGATCGAGGATTACGCGTCGGTGGGTGGCGAGTCGGTCGTGCTGTCGAATGCGGTGACGGAGCTGGTCGCGGGCGAGAGCACGGTGGCGCAGCACTACCTGATCGAGCGCGAGCATCTGAAGGCATTCAACGTGCAGACGCTCAGGATCCAGCAGGGTCGGAGCGCCAACGTGTCTTCGCACTCGGTGCTGCTGGGCGGCGGATTGGTGCGGAATAACGTGCATCCGGTGCTGGCGGGCGAAGGCGGGGAGTGCCTGATCAACGGGCTGTTCCTCGGGACGGGCACGCAGCATCTCGACAACTACATGCACGTGGAGCATGCTGCGCCGCATTGCGGAAGCCGGCAGTTCTACAACGGCATTCTCGATGGACAGGCGCATGGCGTCTTCCACGGGCGCATCGTAGTGCACAAGGCCGCGCAAAAAACCGACGCGAAGCAGACCAATCGGAATCTGCTGCTGAGCGACGATGCGCAGATCGACACCAAGCCGCAGCTGGAGATTTACGCCGACGATGTGAAGTGCACGCACGGCGCGACCATTGGGCAGATTGAAGAGAATGCGTTGTTCTATCTGCGGTCGCGCGGTTTGAGCGAAGCGGATGCGCGCAAGCTGCTGCTGATGGCCTTCGCCGAGGAGTGCGTGGAGCGCATGCATTCGAGCGTGGCGCGGGAATACATGCAGCGGCTCGTAGGCGAGCATTTGCTGTTCTCGGAGGGCATCGCGCCACAGGATGGACCGGCCCTGATCGAGGAAAGAACGCTGGAGGAAGTCGGATGACCGCTGCAGCCGCTGTGCCAATTCGCGAAACGTCCGCAAAGAAGCCGTCGTTCGATGTGGAGGGGATTCGGGAAGATTTTCCGATTCTGCGCACGAAGGTGCATGGGCACCCCTTGGTGTACCTCGACAATGCGGCAACCTCGCAGAAGCCGCAGACCGTGATCGACGCGCTGGTGCGGTATTACGAAGGCGAAAACGCGAATATCCATCGCGGCGTGCATTATCTGTCGCAGATTGCCACGGAAGCGTTCGAGGAAGCGCGCGAAACCGTGCGGGCGTTTGTGAACGCGGCCCAGACCAGCGAGATCATCTTCACCCGCGGCACAACCGAGGCCCTCAACCTGGTCGCGCAGTCGTACGGGCGGACAAACGTGAGCGCGGGCGATGAGGTATTGATCTCCACCATGGAGCATCACTCGAATATCGTGCCGTGGCAGCTCTTGTGTGAGGAGAAGGGCGCGAAGTTGCGGGTTGCTCCCATCAACGATGAGGGTGAGCTGCTGCTGGAGGAGTACGAGAAACTGCTGAGTCCGCGGACAAAGGTGGTTGGAATCGCGCATGTTTCGAACGCGCTCGGTACGATCAATCCGCTGAAACAGATGATCGCACTGGCGCATGCGAAGGGGATTCCGGTGGTGGTGGACGGCGCCCAGGCTGTGCCACACCTGAAGGTCGATGTGCAGGATCTCGATGCGGATTTCTACGCCTTCTCCGGACACAAGATGTATGGACCGACGGGAATTGGCGTGCTGTATGGCAAGCACGCGCTGCTCGACGCGATGCCGCCGTACCAGGGCGGGGGGGACATGATCAGCTCCGTCACCTTCGAGAAGACCACCTACAACAAGCTGCCGCACAAATTCGAGGCTGGCACGCCGGACATGGCGGGCGTGGCGGGACTGAAGGCCGCAATCGAGTACATGAACGGCATCGGGATCGAGAAGATTGCCGCGCACGAGCACGAGCTGCTGGAATATGCGACGGAAGTGATGGGCGCTTTGCCTGGCGTGCGGCTGATTGGAACCGCGCGGGAGAAGGCGGGGGTGCTGTCGTTTGTGCTCGACGAGGTGCACCCGCACGATATCGGGACGATTCTGGATCAGGAAGGCATAGCGGTGCGCACAGGGCACCACTGCGCGCAGCCGGTTATGGAGCGCTTTTGTATTCCGGCGACGGTCCGGGCTTCTTTCGCCGTGTACAACACGAAGGCCGAAGTAGACGCGCTGGCGCGGGGAATCCGCAAGGTGCGTGAGGTATTTGCGTAATGCCGGAGCTGAGGGATCTTTATCAGGAAGTGATTCTCGAGCACAGTAAGGCGCCCAGGAACTATAAGGCGCTCGAAGCGGCGAACCACAGGGCCGAAGGATACAACCCGCTGTGCGGCGATCGGTTCACCGTCTATCTGGAGATGGATGGGGACAAGATTCGCGAGATTGGGTTTCAGGGCGCGGGATGCGCCATCTCCAAGGCGTCGGCGTCGATGATGACGCAGAGCGTGAAGGGCAGGACGAAGGCCGAGGCGGAGAAGATCTTCGAGCAATTCCATGAGCTGGTGACCGGGCACTCGCATGACCATGAAGCGGAGCTGGGCAAGCTGGCGGTATTTTCCGGGGTTTCGGAGTTTCCGATGCGGGTGAAATGCGCGACCCTGGCGTGGCACACGCTGGAGGCAGCGCTGGAAGGCAAGCAGGAGAAGATTTCAACCGAATAACCTGTAGCCGGTAGCCAGGAACCAATGTTTATCAACAACCAAACCGTTGCTCTGAAGCGCGACTGCGAGGCGATCGCGATTCCCGCAGGGACGAAGCAGGTGCTGCCGGCAGGGACGACGGTGCGGATCACGCAGGCCGCGGGGACCAGCTACACGGTTGCGTCAAGCGGCGCGCTGTATCGCATCGAAGGCGCGGATGCGGATGCGCTGGGCCTGAGTGGTCCGGCGGTGGAGACGCATACCCCTCCCACGTTCAGCGAGCGGATGGTCTGGGATCAACTGAAGACGGTGTACGATCCGGAGATTCCGGTGAACATTGTCGATCTGGGGCTGATCTATTCGTGCGTGATCGCCGATGAGAGCGACGGCGGGAAGAAGATCGACGTGGCCATGTCGCTGACCGCCCCGGGATGCGGCATGTCGGATGTGCTGAAGGCCGACGTGGAAAAGAAGCTGGCGCGCCTGCCGGAAGTGAAGCAGGTAAGGGTCGAGGTCGTGTTCGATCCTCCGTGGAGCCCGGCGCGGATGTCGGAGGCGGCGAAGCTGCAGCTGGGCTTCGATCTGGATTACGGTGGCGCCGGTACGCAGGGCACGTTTCCAATTCTGCGCTGACACCAGGGTCGCGTTGCCGGCGCGCCTGAGACCCTACGGCTCGACCGGCTCCACAAAAAACATTTCATTCGTGGAACGGAATCCTGCAGCCTCATAGAGGCGACGCCCTTCTTCGGTCGAGTGCAGGGCAACAACGCGGATACCCCGGCGGCGCGCCTCCGCGAGCGCGAGCTCGATGAGGTTGCTGGCCAGACGGCGGCGGCGATACTCCGGCTCCACATAGACGTTGAGGAGGTAGCCGCGCGCAGTGGAACGAGGGTCGAGCGGGTGCGGAGGCCAGTCCAGCACCAGCAGGCCCGCACCGGCAATGACTTTGCCGTCGTCTTCCGTGAGCCAGCCGAGGTAGCGCCCGTCGCTGATGGCCTGCGCGACCCACGGCTCGTGCGCCTGCGCCATGAGCTGGAGAACCTGATCGTCGCGGCGACCAGCGTCGACAAACATGCGGCGGCGATGGCTGGTGATGAGTGGAGCGTCGGCGGCGGTCGCCAGCCTCGTCTTCATGATCAGCAGTATAGAGCTTAGGATGATGACGTGACACGGGCACCCGGGATCGACACAAAACATTTGCAGGCAGGGATGCGAGTCGCGGTCGCTGTATCCGGCGGGGCGGATTCAGTGGGCCTGCTGCATGCGCTGCGCAATTCTGCGTCGGAGATGGGGCTGCTACTCGCGGTGGCGCATGTGCACCATGGAATTCGCGGCACGGCAGCGGATGACGATGCACAGTTTGTGGCCGAGTTGGCGCAGTCGCTGGAGCTCGAGTTCTCGCTGCATCGGGTCGATACGCCCGGCGTCGCGCAGAGCAGGAAGCAGACCCTGGAGGAAGCGGCGCGCGCGCTGCGGTACGCGTGGTTTGGAGAACTGATCGCAGACGGAAAAGTCGATGCCGTAGCCACCGCGCACACGCTCGACGATCAGGCAGAGACGGTACTCCATCGGATGGTGCGCGGCGCCTGGACCGAGGGCCTGGGCGGAATTCATCCTGTGGTCGAATGCGGAAGGGGCATGATCCTGCGGCCGTTTCTCCGCGCGAGGCGGGAGGAGATTCGCGCCTGGTTAGGGGAGATGGGGCAGGCCTGGCGGGAGGATGCGTCGAACCAGGACATGACGCACACGCGCAATCGGATTCGGAAGGAATTGCTGCCGCAGATCGAGGGGTTCAATCCGCGGATCGCGGAACAGCTGGCGCATCTGGCGACGATTGCGCGCGATGAGGAGAGCTGGTGGGATGCTGAACTGGCGCGCATGCTGCCGGGGTTCATCCTGCCGGGGCGGGCGGTGCGGGGCGGTGGGCGCGCTGTGTCGACGCGTCCTGACGAGGGCAGCGTGGGGATGGAGCTGGAGCGGTTGCGCGGCCTGGCCCCTGCGATGCGGCGGCGGGCGTTGCGGGCGGCCGCCAGGCAGTTCGCATGCGGACTGAATTTTGAGCAGACCGAGCGGCTGATGGCGATGTGTGAGCCGGCAGGACCGAAGAAACAGCAGCTGACAGCGGAGTTGCGGGCAGAAAAGACAGCGCGCGAACTCAGGCTTGTTCGCGAAGCTGCGGGGGACCAGAAGGCCGGTGCGCTGGAGCCGATTGAGGTTGCGATTCCCGGAGAGGCTACTGGGCTGGGAGTGGCGCTGCGGCTAAAAATGGAAGCGGGTGCGAGTCTGAATGGCGCGGGGCGCGCAGTTCTGCGGACACCGCGGGCTGGGGATCGCGTGCGGCTGCGCTACTCGCGCGGGGCAAAGCCATTGAAAGAGATTTTCGAGCGGATCAATGTGGCGGCTGAGGCGCGGAAGACCTGGCCGGTCCTCGAGTGGAATGGGCGGATTGTGTGGATGAAGGATGTGGCGGTGGATCCCGAGCCGCAGATTCCGTTTCTAGTGGAGGTGGTGAGCGACAGCCGGTAGGAATTGCGGAGCCAGGCCAATACAAGATCCTTCCATCCGGCTTCGTCTCGCCTCAGGATGACAAATCACCTCAGCGGGGACCGGGCGACGGCCAGTCATCGATGACAACGCCGAGGTCACTAAGGATCTGCACAGTGCTTTCCTCGTTGCGGCGCACCTGGGCGCGGTCCTGTTTCTGTGCTAACGGATCTTCTTCGACGGCGATGACGCGGCCGTAGGGCCAGGTGTTTTCGGGCAGCGCGGCGAGCGCTTCCGGCAAATCGGAAAGGCGCAGGTCCAGGACGCGCCGGCGTGCGGCGACGGGGCGCAGGACCTCGCTGCCGGGGCTGCCCGCGGGACCGTTGTCCGGCATCAGGATGCTGAGGTTGACGGTGGACTTGCCCACGATGAGAAAGGGATTTTCCCAGCTTTGGCGGGTGTGGATCGCGAGGTAGACGTTCTTCGAAGGCAGGGGAACGCCCGCCAGCTGCTGGCGATCCTGGTCACGAGCAGCAGCGGCGGCGCGGGCCTGCTGCAGGGCGTGCTCGCGCGCAGCGGCCGCGGCTTCAATGGCCGACGCGGGATGGCGCGCGGAACGCGAGCAGGAGGTGAGCAGCGAAGCCAGCAAAAGCGCGACCGCGAAAGTGGCGAGGGATTTCATCATGCGCATGCAATCAAAAGCAGAGCCATCGAGTTCAAGAATATCAAGCGATGCACCGACGTGCAGGACAGAGTGCGCCGCCGATGAGCGGCGGTAACGTGCATGCGCCATGCAGGTGAGCGAAAAAAGTTTTCGGCGATTGACCAGGGCTGTGGTTTCATAGCATTCACACCAACCTGTAGTCCTCCCGGAGAACATGCGCGATCGACTGGAACGGTATTTTAATTTTGCCGGGCTGAAGACTACCTGGAGGACGGAAATCTTCGCCGGTCTGACGACCTTCGTCACGATGGCCTACATCATCGTGGTGAATCCATCGATCCTGGGCAAGGCGGGGTTGCCGATTCCGGCGGTCACGGCGGCGACCTGCATTTCAGCGGCGTTCGGCAGCATTTTGATGGGGGTAATCGCGCGGTATCCGCTGGCGCTGGCGCCGGGGATGGGGCTGAACGCATATTTCAGCTACACGGTCGTGATGAAGATGCACGTGCCATGGCAGACGGCGCTCGGCGCGGTGTTCCTCTCTGGCGTAATTTTTCTGCTGCTGACGGCGACGGGACTGCGGCAGGCGATTCTCGCCAGCATTCCGCATGAGTTGTATTCGTCAGTGGCAGGTGGCATCGGGTTATTCATTGCGTTTATCGGGTTCAGGAATGCCGGAATTGTCGTAACGGATCCGGCGACCATGGTGACACTGGGCAATCTGCGGCAGCCGCAGACGTTTCTAGCGTTGCTGGGAGTACTGCTCATGGCGGCGCTGTTGGCGTGGCGGGTGCGGGGCGCGATCCTGATTGGCGTCCTGACGATTACGCTGGCGGGGGTACCGTTTGGGCTGGTGCACTGGAACCCTGCGCCGTACAGGATTGCGGCGATCACGCAGACGGCGTTTCGGCTGAATATTCCGGCGGCGTTGCACATCGGGCTGGTGGAGATTGTCTTCGTATTCCTGTTTGTAGATCTGTTCGACAACCTGGGCACGCTGGTTGCGGTGACCAAACACGCGGGACTGCTGGGGCCGAACAACGAAATTCCCAGGCTGAGTGAGATTCTGGCTGCGGACGCGACAGCGACGGTGGCGGGATCGCTGGTGGGGACGTCGACGGTGACGAGTTACATTGAGTCCGCGGCGGGCGTGGCGGCGGGCGGACGAACCGGCGTAACGGCGATTGTGACGGGATTATTGTTTCTGTGCTCGCTGGTGGCTGCGCCGTTCGTGAGCATGGTACCGACGGCGGCGACCGCTCCTGCACTGATTGTGGTGGGCAGCCTGATGCTGCACACGCTGGGAGAGATCGAGTGGAAACAGCCGCTGATCGCGTTCCCGGCGTTCCTGACGCTGGTGCTGATTCCGCTGACGACGTCGATTGCGAATGGCCTGGGGTTCGGGATCATCGCCTTTGCGGCGCTGCATCTGGCGACGGGGAAGTTCAATCGGAAGGATTGGCTTCTGTATACGCTGTCGGTGTTGTTTCTGGCACGATTTATCTATGTGGCTGGCAGCTAGGGGCGCGGGCTGTCGCATGGATGGGGCGGGCGACTAGAATCTCCCTGTGAAGACGAGCCTTTTCGAGCTTTTCAAGGTTGGCATTGGACCCTCGAGTTCGCACACCATGGGGCCGATGCGGGCGGCGCGGCGATTTGCCGTTGAATTGGAGACGGACGGCGTGCTGGCGCGCATCGCCGAGGTGCGCGTCGAACTGTATGGATCGCTGGCGCTGACCGGACGCGGGCACGGCACGGATCGGGCGGTGTTGCTGGGGCTGAGCGGCGAAGAGGCCGCGACGATTGATCCCGCGAGCATCGAGTCCAGGCTGGCGGAGATCCGAAGCTCGGGTCAGCTGCCGATTCTGGGGAACCATCCAGTCCCCTTTCGCGAGGCGGACCACCTCATCTTCCATCGGGATCAGATGGTTCCACCGGGAGCGGTGACGCAGCACCCGAATGGTGTGCGGTTCACCGCCTTCGACACGTCTGGAAATGTGCTGATGACGCGTACTTATTTTTCGATTGGCGGCGGATTCATTGTTGCGGACGGCGAAGAAGAATCACCCAAGGCCGCGACGGCGGCTGTGGCTCTGCCGCACCCCTTTGCGAGCGCCGCGGACCTGCTGCGGATGGCCGGTGAGGCGGGCGAGCCCATCTGGAAGATCATGCTGGCCAATGAAAGCGCGCTGCGCGAGCCGGAGGATGTTCGCGATGGAATTCTGTACATCTGGGGCGTGATGCAGGCGTGCATCGAGCGCGGCATGACGACAGAGGGGATTCTGCCTGGAGGGCTGAGCGTGCGGCGGCGGGCTTCGCGGCTGGCGGCTCGGCTTCGCGAGAAGGGGTCAACCGATCCTTTGGCGCCTCTGGATTGGGTGACGGTGTTCGCGATGGCGGTGAACGAGGAGAACGCGGCGGGCGGCCGCGTGGTGACGGCGCCGACCAATGGAGCGGCGGGGGTGATTCCGGCGGTGGCTCGGTATTATCGCGACTTTATTCCCGGCGCGGATGAAGAGGGGATCCTGCGGTACTTTCTGACTTCGGCGGCTGTGGGCGTTCTCTACAAAGAGAATGCGTCGATCAGCGGCGCGGAGGTTGGGTGCCAGGGCGAGGTAGGCGTTGCGTGTTCAATGGCGGCGGGGGGGCTGGCCGCGGCGCTGGGTGGGACGAACGAAGAGGTGGAACACGCGGCGGAGATCGGGATGGAGCACAACCTGGGCATGACGTGCGATCCGATCGGGGGGCTGGTGCAGATTCCATGCATCGAGCGCAACGCGATGGGCGCGGTGAAGGCGGTGCAGGCGTGCCGTCTCGCGATGAACGAGACGGAGGGGCACAAGGTCTCGCTCGATCAGGTGATCCGCACAATGTACCTCACCGGGCTCGACATGCAATCGCGCTACAAGGAGACCTCGCTGGCGGGGTTAGCGCTCAACGTGATCGAGTGTTAGCGGGGACTGCGTGTTCAGCGATACGCACCCTTCGGGCGCAAAAGCAACGCGATCAAACCAGACGGCCATAGCAGACGACGCAGTCGTGATCCATCCTGACCGTGCCGTTGGATTGGGTTTCGGCGAACAGGCGTTCGATGGCCAGGCGCATTGCGTCAAAGCGCGGGTGGCCCGGTTGGGGCATGTAAGACGAGGAGAGGATGCGGCCTTCGAGGGCCTCGAGGGAGAGCGCCTGCGAGTTGGGGAGGGTGGCGCACTGCATCGGTGAGGGCGAGAAGAACTGGGCGAGCCGTTTGCGGCCGACGTGCTTCTGCTTGACGGCGGTGTAGTCGATGCCCAACTCGAGCAGCAAGCGCTCGTAGCCGTCGTGAAAGGGATCTCCGCCGAGGCGCCGGTTGTTGTAGAGGACGGCGCACCAGCCGCCAGGCTTGAGGATGCGGACAAACTCGGCGCGTGCGCGTGGCAGATCGAACCAGTGCATGGCTTGGGCGACGGTGATCAGGTCGATGGAGTGGTCGGGGAGGGTCGGTGGCTTCGGCCGTTCCTTCGAGGACGCGCAGTTTCGGATAATGCGGCTTGAGTGCGGCACAGGCAGCGCGCATCTCGTCGTTGGGCTCGACGGCGGCAACGGCGAATCCGGCGGCGAGAAAGATTTCGGTGAGCAGTCCGGTGCCGGCGGCGATGTCGGCGACGGTGGAATCGGAGTTGAGGGCGCACTCGCGCCGGAGCAGATCGACGATCGCGGGCGGATAGCCGGGTCGAAACCGGCGGTAGCTTTCGACGCGGCCCGTGAAACGGTCAGTGGGATTCGCCAGCATAGCTCAACCATCTTCTAATTCAGGATCGAAACGTCCGCCGCAAAGCGGACCCACGTGACGGCCCGTCCTACTTCAGCACCGCGCTCACTCTTTGCCCGTCGTACTGGATCTCCCGATCGGCCGTTGCTGCGATTTGCGGGCCAGCACCATGATCGAGACCGACCAGGAGGATGCGAAAGGTGCGCTGCTGCGGCATTCCTGCGTAGCTGCCGGAGCGGGCGCCCAGGGTGAGGGTCGAGGAGGCATCGTCCCACTGGATGGGAATGATGGAGTACGAGCCATTCTCGTAGCGATAGGTGTCGCCCTCATCGTTGTAGAGGTCGAAGCTTCCATCCGCTCCACGATAGATGCGCAGTTCGATCGGTGCATCCGGCGACTGCCCGGCGTATTCCTCCTCCGGTCCCAGCGGGAGGATGGATCCGGCCTTCACGAAGAGTGGAATGCGCTCCAGCGGCGCCTGTGCCTCGATGTGCTGGTCTCCGCGAAGCCGGGCGCCGGTCCAGAAGTCGTACCAGGCCGGGGCCGGTGGCAGATAAATCTGACGGCTGGTTGCGCCTTGCTGTGTTACCGGACTCACCAGGATCGCGGGCCCGAAGAGATACTCGTCGCCAATGTCCCGCACCTCCTGGTTCTCTCTCCAGTCCATCACCAGCGGCCGCATCATGGTGTAGTCGTCGCGCGTCACGCGCCACGCGAGCGAATACGTGTACGGCAGCATGCGCGAGCGCAGCTTGTCATACGCGATCAGCGTGGGGGTCTGCGGTCCATAGGAGAAGATTTCGTTCGTGTTGTTTGAACGGTGGCCGTGCGTGCGGAAGATGGGGCAGAAGACGCCGAACTCGAACCAGCGCGCGTACAGCTCCTGGTAGGAAGGATCGCGCGTGTCGCGCTCGTAGGGCCAGCCGTAGCCGGCGATATCCGTCGTCCAGTAGGGCAGGCCGGAGACCTCGAAGTTCAGGCCGGCGGGAATCTGGCGCCGGAACGACATCCAGGTTCCGATGACGTCGCCCGACCACACGGTTGTGGCATTGCGCTGTTGCCCCAGGAAAGCGGAGCGGGTCAGGATGAAGACGCGCTTCTGGTCCGTAGTCTTTCGCCAGTGATCGTAGACGCCGCCCGAATGCAGCAGCGGGAAAATGTTGGTGTAGCGAGCGCCGTTGCCAATGTACAGCTGCTTCTCGCCAAGTGACCCGTCGCTGAAGCCGTCGAAGATTTCCGGCTCGGAGCTGTCGAGCCAGAAGCCATCCCATCCCTCGGCGAACTTTTTGCCCATCAGATGATCCCAGTAGAAGTCGCGCGCCGCTGGATTGGTGGCATCGTAGAGGTCGGTGTCAGGGACGACGAGTCCCTTCTGCTTCATCTCCTGCCAGTTTTCCGAGCGCGGGTCCATTTTTGCCCATACGGAAATCATGGCGTGCACGTGCTCCTGGTGCAGCTTGCGCAGCGCGTCCGGAACGTCGGGGAAGGGCTTGAGGTAGGCGTCGTTGTATTCGGGATCGCCCTGCAGCTTCCACCAGAACCAATCCTGCACAATGAAGTCGAGCGGAACGTGCTGGTCGCGATATTCCTGCGCCACATCCAGCAGCTCCTTCGCGGATTGGTAACGGTCCTTCGACTGCACGAATCCGTATGCCCAGCGACCGTAGAGCGGCGCGTGGCTGGTAAGGTCGCGATAGCGATGGATGATCTGATCCATCTCCGGTCCATAGACAAAGTAGTAGTCGATCGCATCGGCTGCATCCGCGGTCAGCTTCATCTCGAGAAAGAATCGGTTGTCGAACAGCGAGCGCGAGGCGGTGTTCCACAATAAGCCGTAGCCTTGGGTCGAGACGAGGAAGGGGATGGCAACGTTGGTGTTGGCCTGCGCCAGCTCCACGACCGCGCCGCGATAGTCGAAAACGCCGGACTGATGCTGGCCGAGCCCGTAGATACCCTCCAGCGCGTCGGGGAAGAAGCGCTCGGTGACGTGGTAGACCTTCTCGCCGTTCACCTCGGCGGCCACATAATGCCGCGGCTCGCGATTGCCAAACTCCTGCAGCAGCTCGTTGCCCGCCGCATCGTCAAAGCGCAGAGACGCATTCTTCAGATCGACGCGAAGGCGTACTTTTGCTGTGCTGATGGTTGCTGCTTTGTCGTCGCTCTGAAACGCAAACGAATCAGGCTTACAGGGATTGGCGATCCAGGGCGTAGCCGGTGAAGCGCCCGCAGGGTCTCCAGGCCCGGCGACGACATGGATCAGGTCGGGGCCACAGACGGTAATGTGCATCGTCTCCGAACCGTTGTGGACCACCACGCCCGAGGGCTGCCGCTCCACCGTCACCTGCGCGTTCGCCAGACACAGCGCAGCTCCGCACAGCAGCAAAACTCCCAACCCATGGATGCAGCGATCTGATCGCACGCCCTGCCCCCTGACAAGAACCGCAACCATAGTAAAACGGCAGGCGGCGCAATGCCGCGAAGTTGCGGGGGCTGGACGATCAGATCCGCTCGATGCACATGGCGACCGAGTTGCCGCCGCCGAGGCAAAGCGCGGCCAGTCCACGATGGGCGTTGCGGCGGGCGAGTTCGTACATCATCGTGACGAGAACGCGCGCGCCGCTGGCGCCGATGGCATGGCCGATGGCGACCGAGCCGCCGTTGACATTGACCTTCTCCTGGGGGATTCCGAGCTCGCGCATAATGGCGAGAGCCTGGACGGCGAAGGCCTCATTGAATTCGAAGAGATCGACGCTGTCGATGGTCCAGCCCGCGCGCTCCAGGGCCTTCCGAGCGCCGTCGACGGGGGCCATCATGACCCATTTGGGATCGATGCCGCTGGTGGCGTGTGAGACGATGCGCGCCATCGGCGTGAGACCCAGCTCCCGGGCTTTCGCCGAGGTCATCACGACGACAGCGGCGGCCGCATCGTTGACGCCTGGCGCGTTGCCGGCAGTGACGGTGCCATCTTTTTTGAACGCGGGCTTGAGAGCGCGAAGAGATTCGATGGTCGAGTCCTCGCGGATGGACTCGTCGTAATTGAAGAGCGTCGGCGGCTGGCCCTTCTTCTTCGCAGGAATCTCCACGGGGACGACTTCTTCAGCGAATCGGCCTTCGCGCCAGGCCGCGGCGGCCTTCTTGTGCGACAACAGCGCAAAGCAATCCTGATCTTCGCGGGTGATGCCGTACTTCTCGGCGACCAGCTCTGCGGTCTGCCCCATGTGGAAGTCGTTGTAGACGTCCCAGAGTCCGTCGTGAACCATGCTGTCGACCGCAGTCGCATTGCCCATGCGGAAGCCGCTGCGCGCCTGCGGCAGCAGGTACGGGGCATTCGTCATGGATTCCATGCCGCCGGCGACGACGATAGCGGAGTTGCCGGTCTGGATAGACTGCGCGGCGAGCGCGACGGCGCGCAGTCCCGATCCGCAGACCATATTGACGGTGACCGCGCTCACTTCAGGCGGCAGGCCTCCGTAGATAGCAGCCTGCCGCGCGGGGTTCTGTCCCAGCCCGGCGGAGACAACGTTGCCCATGATGCAGTCGTCGATTTGTTCGGGCTGCAGTTGCGCGCGCTTCACCGCTTCGCGCACGACGACCGCGCCGAGGCGGGTTGCAGACACATCGGAGAGTGCTCCCTGAAATTTGCCGACCGGAGTGCGTACGCCGGAAACGATGACAATCTGATCCATTGCTTTCCCTTTACTGATTCGATGCGCGAGAGCGCCCATTAGAATCCAGAGGAAGATAACAGAGAGCGAGGGCCCGATGCACGAGGTGCCAGCGGAAACGTCGACGAGCCAGAAGAGCCGCCTGATCGGGGCGGTGGCTCCATGGTGGCATACGGCGGTAATCGTGCTGTTGCTGGCGGGGACATCGCTTCTGAGCGCGCGGGCGGCGCACCACGATCACGTGACCGCGCACCATGTTGACCGGTACCTGTTTGGAATTTGTGCCGAGTGGCTGCTGTTGCTGTTGACGTGGTGGGGATTGCGCATGAAGCGGATTCCAATGGCGCAGTTGCTGCGGTTTTGCCCTGGGGTCCCGGCCCTCGCGGAAGATTTTGGCGCCGCGGCGGTTTTTTGGATCGCTGCCGCCATCGTTCTGACGGTGATCGGACTGCTGCTGCGCCTGGCGCATCTGGCCGCTCCGCAGAAGACATTGATGGCCATTGCGCCGCGCACGCCCCTGGAACTGTTGCTATGGGTGATGCTCAGCATATCGGCCGGATTCTGCGAGGAATTCGTCTTTCGCGGATATTTTCTGCGGCAGTTCGCTTCCGTGGGCGCGGGTTTGTGGATGGGCGTGGCGTGCTCTTCGCTGCTCTTCGGCGTGTGTCACGAATACGAGGGCGCAGCGGGAATGATCGCGATCACCGCGTACGGCGCGATGTTCTGCGTTCTCGTGTTTGCGCGCAACAGTCTTCGACCGGGAATGATCGCGCATGCGTGGCACGACATTTTCAGCGGAGTGATGCTCGCGCTGCTGCGACATTTTCACCCGTTGTGAAATTCTCTTGCGCGATGGAGAGGCGCGCGCGAAGCAAAGCGAAGAAAGTTGTAGAGAAAATTTGTATTTTTTTCTTGACACTGTATGCGCGGAACTCTATACATTCGTTAACTGCAGCATTTTATGTTGCAGACTTCGATGTAGACATCGAAAAGGGAGAATAGAAACCATGGCAGCAAAAAAGGCAGCAAAAAAGGCAACCAAGAAGGCAGCCAAGAAGACCTCGAAGAAAAAGTAAGAGGTCATCGGCAACACCTCTGGGGGGACGCATCAGCGTCCCCCCAAGGTTTTTTGGCGCAGATTCTGTCCGGATCGATGGGTGGCATCGAGCGCCGACTGTGCAACCCGCGTGGTTGTAGGCTGGAATTGTGACGCGACGCCGATGGATCGCCGATACGTGGGATGAAGCGACGGCTTCCATTGCCGGGAACCAGGCAGCGCATCTGACCCGCGTTCTGCGTGCGCAGCCGGGCATGGAGTTCGACGTTGTGGCCGGCGGGCACGTGTGGCACAGCGTGGTGGCAGCGATCGCGGACGACACGGTTCGATTCAATCTGATTGCCGAAGTGGAGGCGGATCCGGCGTTGCCGGTAACCCTGCTGCTCTCTGTCTTCAGGTTCGATCGCATGGAGTGGGCGATTGAGAAGATTACGGAGCTGGGAGCGGAGTGCGTGGTGCCCGTGATCGCCCGCCGGAGCGAGAAGCACCTGGCCCAGGCGGCAGGCGCTCGTGTGGAGCGCTGGCGCCGCGTCGCGCTGGAGGCATCGAAACAGGCGAGACGGTCGGATGTTCTGCGGATCGAGGATCCTCTGCCCTTGCAGACTGCTCTGCAGCGCGAGGTGCGGGCGGTTCGGCTGGTGCTGGCGGAGCAGGAACGATCGACGACGCTGCACCATGCACTTCGTGAGTCACTGGATGCGGCGGGTGACGATATGCCCGCGATTCGCATAGCGGTGGGACCGGAGGGTGGATGGGCTCCCGAGGAAGAGGCGATGTTCGACGCGGAAAACTGGAAACCGGTGAGCCTGGGTCCGCGCATCCTGCGCGCCGAAACGGCCGCCATGACAGCCATGGCCGTAGCTTCCGCCTTACTGGAGTAGAGCGGACGTCAGCCAACAGGAATCAGCAGAAGCTCTGCTGGGTCAGGGAGTCGTCGTTACGCCAATTCGCCGCCCTGCAGGCTCTTCTACGAAAACATCTCCTTCACCTTTTCGAGAAGGCTGCGGGCGGTGGGTGTGTTTTCGACCTT
>Ga0210398_10000362_pt1 | contig 53218 bp, 43 predicted proteins | sample IncBWC4OmetaG_FD_161047 | JGI IMG/M metagenome (GOLD analysis project Ga0210398, IMG submission 161047) | Forest soil microbial communities from Barre Woods Harvard Forest LTER site, Petersham, Massachusetts, United States - Inc-BW-C-4-O | ecosystem: Environmental > Terrestrial > Soil >...
TGAAAGCCGGCGTGGTTGACCCGACGAAGGTCACCCGCACGGCGCTGCAGAACTCGGCCTCGATTGCCGGCCTGCTCCTGACGACCGAATGCATGATCACCGAAATCCCGGAGAAAAAAGAAGCTCCCGCGGGTGGCGGTGGACACGGCGGCGGCGGCATGGGCGGCATGGATTACTAACCCGGATGCATCGCACTCTTCCATCCAGTGATGCATCCGTTGGCCGCGCTCATGGAGCGCGGTCAAGCGACCCTGTCGCGGTTAGCCCCGACATGGTCGGCCCGCAGGGCGGATCGATCACCCAAGGAAGTGTGATCGACCCGGGCTAATCCGAAACAACTTCAAAGGCGCTCCCGAAACGGAGCGCCTTTTTTTCTAACTTCAGCTTAAATAAAACTGTACAATGCTTTCGGATACTTTGCAATTTCTGCTCGCCGTTAAAGAGCATTGGGAGGCTTATGTCGGGGAAATTATGCTTTTGGGTGAATTGCTCGAACTTTTCATTACGAAAATGGAGAGCCGAAAGAAAAAACAGGTAAGAAAGCCTCCAATACCACGCTGGATCTTACTATGGGGCGCAGTGATTTTTTTGTTCATCGCTTGTTTTCAGACATGGCGTGAGGAAAAGACTATTCGCTTAAGCGAATCGACGGCTCTCAGCAGCCAAATTAGGGCGCTTAATCAACGATTAGCAGCAAGCACAAAACCACCGTCGGGAAACTCAAACATAGAAGGAAACGAAAATACAGTCACAGGTAATGTTAATACAAATATCCGAGGTAATGGAAATACTTACATGGGGCCCACCAACGGCACAAGTTCGATTTATAACACATCAATGGTTGTCGGCCATAATGCGACTGTAACGCCAGGGTCCATTATAGTCGGTGCTGGTGCAGGGGCACATCAGACCGTGGATTCGGCCAATACGATTAATCAATCCGCAACTGAAAATAACGGCGTCATGGTAGCTGCACAGAACAGCCCTGGGCTTACTGTGAATACTGGACCAAAACAACGCCGTTTGTCTAACTTGCAATGCAGCCAATTAATAGACCTGTTCAATTCATTCCAGAAACCTAAAGTATATATAGAGTTTGAAGAAGATAATCCTGAGGAGAAAAACTTCGGATATCAATTAGTAAATGTACTTAAAGGTGCCGGAGTTAATTCCGAACATATGGTCAATGGTAAAATCGCTTCCATTCCTCCTGTTGCAAACATCCAGATTGGGTTTAGAAGTGGACAAAGACCGCCACAAGTAGCGGCCTCCCTGATTTCCGCTTTAAAAATAATGGGATTTAAGGTGGATATTACCAATAGCCCAGCTTGGGAGGGTGCGAATGACGACAACCTTTATATCGGCATTGGGCCGATAGACGATAATTGAGGACGGGCGGACGGGGACATGTCTTGACAGAATCCATCGGCCGCGCTGTTACCTCGGCGCGTTAGAGGCAACGCGCCCTACCTGTAGGTCGGGCTCTTGTCCCGCCGTAGCTTTAGCGAAGGCGGATCACGCCCGACATGTGTCGGGGATTCCCTTTTGTCATCCAGAGCGATAGCGAAGGATCTCACGTTTCTTGATGACCGCGCCGCCGTCGTGAGATTCCTCGCACGGCTCGGAATGACAACATAAGACGTCGATGCTGCGGTGTAGGCGGACGGGACATGGCTTGACTCTTGATAGAATCCATTGGCAGCGCCGTTGCCTCGGCGGTCGCGCCCTTTCGATCTGCGAGCATTCGCGTGATCCGCGGGAAAATCATCTCCACTTCGCACGAGGCTACGGCGGACAAGCTGACACGCTCCACCCCAGAAACTGTCTTTCATGGCTTCCTAATTAAATCCATCCGCGAGCATCCGCGGGAAAAAGGTTTTAGCGGCAGGTCGCTCAATGAATCTGAGATTTTAAATTTGAGATGGCGGACGGCGAAGCCAACGCCCACTTCCCAGTCTTGCACCGAAGAGGTTTTTGAGGCACCCTTTCGATCATGAAAGGCAGTGCAATTGTCGTTGGCTTAAAAAAGGAAGACTCCGCTTACGCAAAACGCGAATACGGAGTGACCGATGCCGAGTTGGATGCTTTCGTGAAGCGGATGGACGCCGAGACGCATCGCGATCGCAAGGCCGGGAAAATTACGCGATACACCGGCGATTTTAAGGCCGACATCAAAAAGTGAGTTGTCGGGGCTCGCCTGCGATCCGCGCCATCCGCGGGAAAAATAATCACGATTTTAAAGGACCGGTCAAAAATGGAAGTTTTGCTGCTGCAATCCGGCTGGGAATCGCCAAGGTCGAATGATGCAGCCCAAAGACGCCAAGAATAAAAGCCAGTTCGCGCCGTTCATGGCCGGGAAGGAAAAATCCCACCCCAATCCGAGCCCGCATCGCTCGCACTCCCTCGGTATGAGCGATGCGCCCTATCGGGCCGACTTTGTCGGGGCGGCCGCGACGAAGTCGCCTTGCGCTCTGCTGGCCATCAGAGCGCAAGCGGATGCATCAGCTCTGGAAAAAAAGGCATGCATCCGGGCGAGCCAGCGCCAGTTTTACAGCACGCCCAAGTCGATGGCCGGGGGCACGACGAAACCCAAGCGCGGATCATCGAGCAAGCCCTCGCGGGGGTGAGTCGCGTTCCGCGAATTTGAGATTTCAGATCTCAAATTTCAGATGGCGGGAAGCAGCGGGCTTCCTACTTAAATCATCCGCGCGGAGTTCTGAGCGCGTCGAGACGCCGCGCTTCACCTTAATGCGAGGTGAGGCTCCTTCGCTGAAGCTACGGAGCCCATGGGATACCACGCCGAGGCTGCGCACTCGTCGCCGCCCACAAAAGGCTTTGAGCTCTTTGTGATCTTTGCGGCTAACTTGGTTTTGAACGAGGCATGTTTTAGCCACGAGAGATCACCCGCCTTTGCCCCTTCGACGGGTTCGACAAGCTTACCGCCAGCAGGCTCAGGGCTACGGCGGGCAGGCATAGATCGCAGAGATCGAACCAGAAGTCCGACCTCCTGGTTTTCGGGCCGTGCCATCCGCAGCCTTGGCGAGGGATGGCTTCCTAATTCAATCAATCTGCGATATCCGTAGGAAAAGATGCCGAAAAGCTACTGATTACAGGGCCGCTCAATTAGATTTCAAAACAAGTCTGGCTTTTGCCTGTGGTGGCAGAAAAGCTGCTCTAACAATATACGATACCAAATAAACTTATAGCAGCCTAATGTCATTATGATTTACCACCCCCCGGTAATTCTTTCCAAGCTACGACCGGCGCGCACGGACGCACTTGGGCAGGAAGCCATTCGCAAACGTCCCGCTTTGCAAAAAGCTGACCAGTTGGAGCAAGTCCGCCAGTTGGCCGAGAAAACGAACTTTGCCAATTCCCTTACAGAAAAAAAACCGGAGGCCCCTGTTGCTCCAAACAAAACACTAAAAGGAGGCCGGCCCCCGGATTTTGACAGGGATGATTCAATCAAATGGATGGGGCGGGAGGTCTGAAGCTTTGGCCATCCACAGGGCCCGGAGATTTTTTGTGACCCGGATGAACGCCACCAATACAGATCCGGACAACCCAACCCTGTGGCAAAAGGGCCTGTGGTTCCAGCCGCCGTTTGCCAATTGCCTGCACACCGCTGAAGCCAGCCTCCCTTAAAGAATATCTCCCCATGCAGGAATCAATGATGCCAAGCAGCTCCACTTTCCCCGCGCCAGCGCGCGCGAGTGATCCTGCCCGGGAAATGATCCACCAGCAGCCAACTTTTGCGGAAATTGAAAAGCGTTTGGGAACCCCTTTTGAATTGCCGGGCGATTTTGAAAAGGTACGCGAATTGGCCCACGCCCTGGGGAATTTGGCCCAGAAATCGAGGCTCGCGAATTATCTTTCAGATAATAAATCCCCCGCTCCTGTGACTCCACCCAAGGAAATCAAAGGAGGTCGGCCCCCGGATTTCGACATGGATGATACCATCCAGTGGGTCGGGCGGACGATTTGAAGTTTTAGGATGATGTGGGCGGGGTGCCCTCACCCCGCGATAGATCTCGGTGCGGGGTGAGGGCACCCCGCCCACAAAATACTTTAACATAGTTTTTTGGGACAGGTCAAAAAATCGTGCTAGAGTGGTGGCCAGCCAGCCACAACTGGCGCTTGTTTTCTTAATTTAATCATTTAATTTGCTCCCATGAATCCCGTTTCCGTGATTCGCGATTTTCTCCACGCCGCGCCTTTTGCCCCGTTCGACATTCGCCTGAGTGATGGCCGCGCCTGGCGCATCACGCATCCTGATTTTGTGATGATCACCGGGCGCGGCCGCGTCATCATCGAAGGCGAAACCGAAGATGTTTACGCCAATGTCTCCCCGATGCATATCACCAGCGTCGAACGCGTCCGTGCTTCAGCGTGAAGGGGGAATCCGAGCCTTTAACCATCCTTCGCCAAGGCTACGGATGGCACGGCCACAAAGGCTCAAAGAGCACGGAGATCGAACCAGAAGTCCGAACTCCTGGCTTCCGGGTTTCCTGCTTAAATCCATCCGCACAGGTAATTTTACAGAAGGTCGCAAAGGGCACGAAGAGACCGGTGTCAGTTTGTATCCATCTTCCAAGCAAGCACTGCTTTTGCCCTTGATGATAGCAAACTAGCGGCGCTTCGCGATCTTCCCTGTCCTCCGTAGCTTTAGCGAAGGATGATGTGAAAAAGTCAGGAGATTCTGATCTTCACATCCGTATTATCCGTGTCATCCGTGGTGGTCGAACAGTCTCTTCGTCATGGAAATTATTTTTCTCGGCACGGGCACGTCCCAGGGCGTGCCCATGATTGCGTGCAAGTGCGCCGTCTGCACGTCGTCCGATCCGCGCAACCAGCGCACGCGCACCTCCATCCACGTCGTGATGGACGGCTTGCACGTGCAGGTGGACGGCGCGCCGGAGTTCCGCCTGCAATGCCTGCGCGAGCGCATCGACTGGCTCGATTTTTTCATCCTCACCCACGGCCACGCCGACCATGTCGCGGGCATGGATGACCTGCGGCGTTTTTGCGACCTGCTCGGCGGCAAGGCGATCACGGTTTACACGTCCGACGAGGGCATGGCGCGGGTGCTCGCGATGTTTCCCTACGCAATTGCCGAGCGGCCGGTGTCGAAGGGCTACGCGGCGTTTACGCTCACGCAAATGCCCGAGTCGCTTGAGCTGCCGCAGGGCACGATCCAATCGACCCTGCTTCCGCACGGCGGTGTCAACACCCTCGGCCTCGTCTTCACCGAGCGCAGCAGCGGGAAAAAATTCGTTTACTACACCGACTGCAAACGCGTGCCGCGCGAAGCCATCGCGCTTGCGAGCGGCGCCGAGGTGGTCGTGCTCGACGGCCTGCGCACGGAGCCGCACGCCTCGCACATGAGCATTGGCGAGGCGGTCGCCGTTGCCCAGGAAATCGGCGCGCCGCAGACCTATCTCACGCACCTCACGCACGGCCACGATCACGCCGAACTGGCCGCCAAGCTGCCGCCGGGGATTGCGCCGGCGCATGATGGGCTGCGAATCCGGCTTTAAGCCGGATTCGAACGTTCAACGTCCAACATTCAACACTCAACGTCCAAGTCCTGAAATATCGGATGATGTAGGGTAGGGTCGGCTGCCTTCAGCCGACCGTTGATTTCGGTTCGTTGGGCCGACTTCGCCAACGCTACGACGGCCAGGGGCAACGGGCCCTACCAGTTGTTCGTTGTAAATCCATCCGTGCCATCCGCGTGATCCGCGGAGAAAACCTAACTGCCAACTTCAAACTACCAATTACGAGGTAGAAACTGGCGGCGCTTGCGGCCAAAATAGATCAGTAAGTCGTTTGATAACAGATGTTAGTTAGATGGCAGGCGAAAAGCCTTGCTTAATCCATACTAGTTTAATGTAGATTAAAGCAGTCGCCATATATGAAGCTCTCGAAACGAGGCGAATACGCCCTCCGCACGTTGATCAATCTCGGCATCGCCGCCGAGGTGAAGCGGCCGCTTGTGCGCGTGACGGAGCTCGCGACGGCTGAAAAGCTGCCAGTGAAGTTTCTTGAGCAAATCATGCAGGCGTTGAAGGAGGCCGGCTTCGTCGAAAGCGAACGGGGCAAGTTCGGCGGTTACCGGCTGGCCCGGCCCGCCGGCAAGGTTTTCATCGGCGAGGTCGTCCGCCTCATTGACGGCCCGCTCGCGCCCATCGGCTGTGTCAGCCACACCGCCTACGAAAAATGTTCGTGCCCGGACGAGACGCATTGCGGCCTGCGCATGCTCATGCTCGACGTGCGCAACGCCATCGCCGGCATCCTCGACCGTTACTCGCTGGCCGACGTGGTCGAAGTCACGTTGCGCAAAATGCGCCGCGACGGCATCGCGCCGCCTTTCAGCGAACCCGTCCCCATCGCTGGTTCACACCGGTCGAAGGCCCTTCAGCCGCGCCTGCACCCGGTCGAAGGCATCATCCAACAACTTCTCGGCGACTATTCCATTTAACCGTTTTTCCCATGAGCACTGAAACCAAAACTGACACCCTGGCTGCCGCGCCCGACTGGATCGAGCTCGTGCGCCAGAAAGTCGAGTCGCTGCGCTTCGGCGTCGTGCAACTGGTTGTCCACGACGGCCGCGTCACGCAAATCGAGCGCACCGAAAAAACCCGCCTGCCGGCGAGCCGCGACGAGATCGCGGCCCGCTGAAATCCTTTGCCGACCGGCGCGAGCCGAAGGCCCTTGTCCAAACCATCCCATCGCACTGACCAGACACCTGGAGGTTCCCATGACCAAAATCCTACAAACTAGTGAAAAACCTTCCACTTCGTTTCGTGTCAGTGCTGCTCGCATCGACCACCCTCGCGCTTCCGCGGCTCGCCGCTGACGAGAGTGACGACATCAAGGCCCTGCGTTCCCAAATCGACTCCCTCGAACAAAAACTCGACGTGCTCCAACAAAAACAGGAAATCAGCGAACAGAAAGTCGCCGCGGCCGCCAAGGCCGCGCCGGCCGCCTCATTCACCGACAAGGGCTTTGTCTTTGCCTCGGCCGATGGGGCTGACTCGCTGCACCTTGGTTCCCTCGTGCAGGTCGACTCCCGGGAATTCCTCGGCGATGGCGGTGGCGTGGCCAACAACTCCTTCATCCTGCGCCGCGCCCGCCTCATCCTGGATGGCAAGCTGGACAAAATCTATTCGTTCCAGTTCGTGCCGGAGTTCGGCAACGGCAGCGGTGGCACGGCCACGGCGGTCGCCATCCTTGACGCGAATGTGACCATTGCCCCCACCCAGGCGGTGCAATTCAAGTTCGGCAAATTCAAGACGCCGATCGGCCTCGAAGTCCTGCAGGCCGATCCCTCGACCTCTTTTGTCGAACGCTCCCTCGTCAGCAATCTTGAGCCCAACCGCGACGTTGGCGCGCAGGTTTGCGGCGTCATCGATGGCGGCTTGGTGAACTATTCGGTCGGTCTATTCAACGGCGTCCCTGACGCGCTCACCTCCTCGGGCAATTCCGACTTCGACAATGACAAGGACGTGGATGCGCGCCTGTTCCTAAAGCCATTTGTGAACGAAAAGGATTCGGCCTTGCAGGGTCTCGGCCTTGGGGTGGCCGGTGGATTGGGTCGCGAGAAAACCCATTTGGCGGTCACCTCCGGGTACAAGACCGACGGTCAGCAGACCTTCTTCTCTTACAATTCCGCTGTTTATACCGACGGCGATGTCTGGCGCCTTTCGCCCCAAGCCTATTATTATGCCGGTCCCTTTGGCGCCCTGGCGGAATGGGTCGTCTCGACCATCAACCTGCGGCCAACCGCCCCGACTACGACCGTATTCCCGACGAAGGTTCAGTTGGAAAACAAGGCTTGGGCGGTGACCGTGGGTTATGTGATCACCGGGGAGGATGCGACTTACGATGGGGTCACGCCGGCGTCGCCGTTCAGCTGGACCGATGGCACCTGGGGTGCATGGCAGGTCGTCGCCCGCTACGAAAACCTGGCGATCGATCCGCAGGCCTTTGCAGGCCCCGCCGCAACCCAACTTGCCAACCCGGCGACCAACGCCAAGGGCGCCAACGCGGTGGGCGCGGGCGTAAACTGGTATCTGACCAAGGCCGTGCGCATCACCCAGGATTTCTTCGACACGCGCTTCACCCAGGCCGGTGCGTTTACTTCGGCCACTCCCCAAATTCTGAAACACCAAGAAAAGGCGCTGATTACCCGCGTCCAAATCTCATTCTAATCGAGGTCATCCGACCAGATTCACGCCAAACAATAATCTTATCATCCGCCGCCGGCGCCCGCTACCGGGTGAAGGCGCGCACGCCGCGCGGCGGATCCCATCAACCATGACATCCATCATGAATCCAGAAATCTCCTCCCGTTTCGCGACGGTCGCCCGGGTCTTGTCCTCGCCACCGTCTCTCTCCCTGCCGGCTGCATTCGGCGAGCAGCTCGAGGCCCTGTACGGCCTCGTGCAACGCTCGGATTACGTATTCGGCTCGCCGCTGGGGCCGTTCTACCACCAGTCAAACCGCCGTCATTTGCCGCGCTTCGTTTATTTTGGGCCGCAAGCCACGGACGAATCGCTGCGCCTCGCGTTTCTCACCGGTTTCGATCATCGCGACCTGCGCGGCACGCTTTCGCTGCTGCATTTTGTCGAGCACCTCGCGCGCCGGCCTGACCTCGGCCAGAGTCTCAACCTCTCGATCTTCCCGCTGGTCGATGTGCTGGGCCTGGCCGGGATCGCGCCGGGCCGCGACCTCGCGCACGAAAATTGGGCGCGCACGACCGCACCCGAGCTCTCGCTGCTGGAAAAAGACGCGCGCGTGCGCGGCTACCACGGCTTTGTGCGGCTCGAGACGGCCCCAAGTGACGACGTCATCACCGTGCGCCTGCGCACGGCGGCGCAGGTCAAAAACCCCACGCCCGGCGTGGAGCTGATCACCTCGGAAGACATCGCGCCCTTTCCCGTGCGCTGGGAAACGGCCATCGTCGGTCCATCCGACGACGGGCCGCTTGCATCCGCGGACGACCTGCCGTTCCAGCCGTTTGAACTCACGCTGCGCCTGCCCGGCGCGTGGGCGCCCAAGCTGCATCGCGAGGCCACCGCCTCTATTCTCAAACGCTTCGTGCTGCGTTACCGCAGCCTGATCGCCTACGGCCAGCATCTCTAACCCGGATTTTTCACACTCATGAAGAAGTCCTTAGCCGAAAAATCCGTCCCCCGACTTGTCGGGGGAGCGACTTTGTCGCGGTTAGCCCCGACGAAGTCGGCCCGACAAGGCGAAGGTTTCACACCTCAGAGTGTGAAATCTTCGGGCTAAAATATTTTTACTCTCATGGTCATGCTTGAAAATCCGACCCAGGTTTATCCGCACAAGCTCCGGCGGCTTTACTGGCCGTTCCTGGGCCTGGCGGAGTGTTGCCGCGAGGTCATTGGCACGGTGGCGGGCTCGTTCAAAGGACGGGAGGGTCATCGTTATACCATTCCCCGGTTCACCTTTCTCGGTCCCGAGGGCGCAACGCCGCAAAAAAGGATCGGCCTGTTTGCGCTGGTGCATGGCGATGAACCGGCGGGGGCCGGCGCGTTGCTGAAGCTGCTGCAAACGCTGGCGGCCCATCCGGAACTGGCGCTCGGCTACGATCTCGTGTGCTACCCGGTGTGCAATCCCACCGGCTATGAGGATGACGCCCGGCACAACGGCGACGGCGCCGACCTGAATCGGGAGTTCTGGCGCAACTCAAGCCAGCCGGAAATCCGGATTCTCGAGGAGGAACTCCGGACGCAGGCGTTTGACGGCATCATTGCCCTGCATGCGGACGATACGAGCGACGGGCTCTACGGTTATGCGCATGACCGGCTGCTCAACGAGCAGCTGCTCGTGCCGGCGTTGCGCGCCTCGGAAAAATTCCTGCCGCGGGACGGCCGGGCCATGATCGACGGCTTTGCCGCGAGCGACGGCGTCATCGGCGACTGTTTCAAGGGCGTACTGGCGCCGCCGCCGGAACAGCAGCCGCGCCCCTTCGAGATCATTTTTGAAACTCCCGCGCACGCGCCGCTCGACCACCAGGTTGAAGCCGCGCATGCCGCGTTGATTGCCATCCTCATCGAATACCGGGGTTTCCTGGCGTGGGGACAAAACATCTGAACATGACTGTAACACCACTTACGAATCGATTTGAGACGTTTCGCGCGGTAGCGCGGGTAGGGCCGGACCGCCGGGCCGTCCGTTTTCCTGGCGATGCAGTGTATTGTTTTGAACAGAAGATCGCGAAGAGACGCTGGAATTTCGTTGTCACAGACAAAAGCAGGGCCTGCTTGGAAATTTGGTGTGAGCCTGCACCAGGCTCTTCGTGCTCTTTGCGACCTTCGGTAAAAATGTTTTTGGAAAACCGCGGCGCGCCCGGCGGTCGCGCCCTACCTAAAAAGTCTGAGTGTGAACTGCAATCGGCATAACTGCCCAAATTTTTCCGTAATGAACGCTTTTCGTTTTCTTCTCATCCTTGTCCTCGGCGCCGCGACGGTGCGCGCCGAAAAAATCACGCTGCGCGTCGGCTATTTTCCCAACATCACGCATGCGCAGGGCATCATCGGCAGCGAGACCACGCGCGAAGGCCGCGGCTGGTTCGAGCAACGGCTCGGGCCCGACGTCACCATCCAGTGGTTTCCCTACAATGCCGGGCCGAGCGCGATGGAGGCGATTTTTGCCGGCAGCATTGATCTCACCTACGTCGGGCCGAGCCCGGCGCTCAATGCCTACATCCGCTCCGAAGGCGACGAGATCCGCGTGCTCGCCGGTTCGGCCGAGGGCGGCGCGGCGCTCGTCGTCCAGGGCGACGGCCGCATCAAGCAGCCCGCCGACTTCCGGGGCAAACTTCTCGCCACGCCCCAGCTCGGCAACACGCAGGACGTGGCGGCGCGCGCGTGGCTGAAGAAGCAAGGTTTCAGGATCACGCTCACCGGCGGCGACGTGCAGGTGCTGCCCACGGCCAACCCCGATCAGTTCACGCTTTTCGAACAAGGTCGGCTTGATGCGGTCTGGACCGTCGAGCCGTGGGTCTCGCGCCTCGAGCTCGACGCGAAAGGGAAGGTCTATCTCGAGCAAAAAGACGCGGTCACCACGGTGCTCGTCGCCAGCGTGAATTTGTTGAAGACCCACCCGGAGCTGGCGGAGAAATTCCGCGCCGCACACGCGGAACTCACGACTTGGATCAATGCGCATCCGGCCGAGGCGAAAGCGCTGGTGCGCGCCGGCCTCAAGGCCGACACCCGGCGCGACGTGCCGGCCACCCTCGTGGAAAACGCGTGGCGCCGGTTGCATTTCACCGACCAGGTGGCACCGTCGCAGTTCGCCGCGCTCGTTGTCGATGCGCAGAGCGTCGGTTTTCTCCGCAACGCCATTCCCCTCGACCGAATGTTCAGTAAAGCCCCATGACGTTACAAACCGAACTCCAGAACGAAATCTGTTCCAAGCTCTCCATCCAGAGTGTGAGCAAGCACTTTGGCGCGGGCGCACGCGCCGTGCATGCGCTCGACAATGTGTCGCTCGAGGTGGGTGACGGGGAGTTCGTCTGCCTGGTGGGCCCGAGCGGCTGTGGAAAATCCACGCTGCTCAACATCATTGCCGGCCTCGAGCAGGCCGACGGAGGGCAGGTGCTGACCGATGGCACGCCGGTGGTGAAACCCGGCCGCGACCGCATGATGCTGTTCCAGGAGCCGGCGCTCTTCCCCTGGCTCGATGTGCTGAACAACGTGCTGTTCAGCCTGCGGTTGAAACCCGGCCTGTCGCGGAAGGAACGCCTCGAGGTGGCAAAGTTTTATTTGAAACTGGTCGGCCTGGAAAAATTCGAGCATGCCTTCATCCACGAGCTTTCAGGGGGAATGAAGCAGCGCGTGGCCCTGGCCCGCTCGCTCGCGCCCAACCCGCGCGTGCTGCTGATGGATGAGCCGTTCGCCGCGCTCGACGCGCTCACCCGCGAACAGCTCTACGGTGACTTGCAGAGCATCTGGCAGAAGCGGAAGAAAACCATTATCTTCGTCACCCACAACGTCCGCGAGGCGGCCTGCCTCGGCGACCGCGTGGTGCTTTTTTCGCCGAACCCGGGCCGCATCCGCGAACAATTCAAAGTGGACCTGCCGCGGCCGCGCGACATCAACAGCGTCGAGCTGGCACGGTATTCAACCACCATCACCGCGGCGTTAAAGAACCGCGCGCTGGCGGGAACGGAGGAGTCTGAATAATGAAACGTTTTCTTAAAGTTATCGTGTTTTTTGGCGTGCTCGTCGCGGTGTGGCAGGCGCTTTGTGTGGCGCATGTCTGGTCGCCCGTGCTGGTGCCATCGCCGGTCAGTGTCGGCCAGTATCTCTGGAGCGCGGTGCTCGACGGCACGCTCGGCGGCGCCATCGTGGTGACGATGAAGCGGCTGTTGCTCGGCTACGCGGCCGGGATTGTGATCGGGTTGCCACTCGGGTTGCTGACCGCCCGGTTCAACGTGCTCAACGACACTCTCGGGTTGCTCGCGCTCGGCCTGCAGACGCTGCCCAGCGTGTGCTGGGTGCCGCTCGCGCTCCTCTGGTTCGGCCAGACCGAGATGGCCATGCTGTTTGTCGTGGTGATGGGCACGCTCTGGTCGGTCATCATCGCGACCGACAACGGCGTGCGGAATATTTCGCCGATTTTCGCCCGCGCGGCCAAGACGATGGGCTCGCGCGGCCTCCACACCTGGCTGAAAGTGATCCTGCCCGCGGCGCTGCCGTTCATCGTGGGCGGCATGAAGCAGGGCTGGGCCTTCGCCTGGCGCTCGCTGATGGCGGCGGAAATCTACGTCACTATCCTCAGCGGCTTCGGCCTCGGCTCGCTGCTCAATGACGGGCGCGAGCTCAACGCCATGGACCAGGTGATCGGGATCATGCTGGTTTTGCTTTTCATCGGGCTGATTGCCGACAAGATCCTTTTCTCCCCGTGGGAGCGCTTCCTGCGCCGCCGCTGGGGCACGGCCAATTGACCGTTGTAAGCCAACTCCAATTTTCTAAATCCACAAAACTCAAACCCATCCGAACATGGCCCGCATCTACAACGACATCACTGAAACCATCGGCAACACGCCCCTCGTGCGTCTCAACCGCACCGCCGCCGCCCATGGCGCGCTCGCCGACATCCTCCTCAAGCTCGAGTTCTTCAATCCGCTTTCGAGCGTGAAGGACCGCATCGGCTTCGCGATGATCAACGACGCGTTGAAATCGGGGAAGATCAACCAGGACACCGTCCTGATCGAGCCGACCAGCGGCAACACCGGCATTGCCCTGGCCTTTGTCGCCGCCGCGAAGGGCCTCAAGCTTATCCTCACCATGCCTGAGACGATGACGATCGAGCGCCGCAAGCTCCTCAAGGTTCTCGGGGCCAAGCTCATCCTGACCGAGGGGCCCAAAGGCATGAAGGGCGCCATCGCCAAAGCCGAGGAACTCGCGGCCAAAATCCCGAACAGCGTCATCCTCCAGCAATTTTCCAACCCGTCGAATCCCGAGATCCATCGCAAGACGACCGCCGAGGAAATCTGGCGCGATACCGACGGCAAGGTGGACATCATCATCTCCGGCATCGGCACCGGCGGCACCATCACCGGCGTCGGCGAAGTGCTCAAGCCGCGCAAGCCGTCGTTGAAAATCATCGCCCTCGAACCGGCTGGTTCGCCGGTGCTTTCCGGCGGCCAGCCCGGCCCGCACAAGCTGCAGGGCATCGGCGCGGGTTTCATCCCGGCGATCCTCAACACGAAAATTTACGACGAGATTATTACCGTGAAGGAGGACGACTCCGGGCCCATCAGCAAGCAGGTGAACAAGCTCGACGGCATTCCGATCGGCATTTCCTCGGGCGCGGCGGTGTGGGCGGCACTGCAGGTCGCGAAACGGCCCGAGAACAAGGGCAAACAGATCGTCGTGATCATTCCGTCGTCCGCCGAACGCTACCTGTCGTCGTGGCTGTTCGCCGACCTGAGCGTCGAGAGCGACTCTTTGGATGATTTGATGCCGGCCACGGCGAAGACGTAACCGCTGGGAGGTTCAAAGTTCAAGGTTCCAAGTTCCAGGTTGGTTTTCCACCTGTAATTTGTTTCGCGGTAGCGCGGGTGGGGCGCGACCGCCGGGCGCGCCGACACGTCCCAGACATTTGAACCGCTAATCGACGCTAATAAGCGCTAATGAGTGTTTCACGGAAGGGTGGCGTCTCAATTGTAGCCGGGGTCGTTGACCCCGGCTTGTCCGCCGAAGCCCTGAGCCTGTCGAAGGGGCGAAGGGCGGACACCGGCCTCAACGAGGCCGGCTACATCTGACAGCCTGCTCCCTCACCCAACAAAATTAGCGGCCATTAGCGTCGATTAGCGGTTTCCAAAAGATCGTTCCGGGCGCTGGTTTTTGACCAGTTATAAAAACTCCACCCAAATGACGCCAGTGCGACGGCCATGCCGATGATCTTCATCATCGAGCCGGCGAGGAGCTGGTCTTCCTGCGGCGAGAAACCGGAAATGAGCCGCGGGGCGTATTCATAGACCGGGTAGAGCACGCGGTCGGAGAATGTGATGTAGGCGAAGGCGGGCGTCATGCCGATGACGATGACGAGCTGGTAAAGCATCTGGCCGGGATAGCTGATGGGCGGGAATTCGCGCGAGGGACTGAGCACCGGCCACCAGTAAAACAGCGCCGCGCCGAAAAACATGAGATGCTCGATGACGTGCACGTTTTTGTTGAGCAGGGTCAACTCGTAGAGCGTGGGCGCGTGCCAGACCGAGTAGGTGACGGTGTAAATAATGGCGCAGATGACCGGGCTGGTGAGGAAGCGCAGCAGGGTTTTCAGCGAGGGCGCGGCGGTGACCGGGCGCACGAGCCACTCGGGCAGGCCGATGAGGAAAAGCACGGCGCATGGGTAGATCAGGATTTGGTGCTGCAGCATATGCGCGCTGAGCAAAAAGCGCTCGGCGACCTGGTCGAACGGAGAACCGACCGCGAGGTAGAACAGCAGCAGCGAGGAATAGAAACAAACGGCCTTTCGGCGCGGATAGGGGACGGCCGGCTCGAACCGCGTGCGCAACGGGCCGGTGAAAATCGCGTAGAGCCAGCCCAGCAGGATCAGCCCGCCGATGAGGTAGGGTTCATTGTGCCAGTGGCGCCAGTCGATCATGGACGGAAGAATCGCAGATTTGTATGTAGGTCGGGCTTTACGCCCGACACATAAATTCGATGGTCGAATTTCAAGCTAAAATAGGACTATATGAATGACTCAATAATTCGACGAGGTTACGGCGCACTTCGAATAGGCCGATTTTCATTATCGGATGCGACCTATTTTTTGACGATCTGCCTGCAACGTCCGCAGACGGGACTAACGAGCGAGGCTTTGTTGGCCAAAATTTTGGCCGAGATTCACCGTCTTGAGGAAAGCGCACATTGGACGATGCGTACAGGCGTCGTGATGCCGGATCATATGCATTTGCTCCCAGTCTTAGGCCGACAGGAAGACCTTTCAAAAATCATTCGTTTTTTTAAGGGAAGACTTGCTGTTGCGCTTCGTGACTTTGGCTTAAGCTGGCAGCCGTCGTTTTATGATCATCGTCTCCGATTAACCCACGAAGGCTTGCCTACATTCCGGTACATTTTTTTGAATCCTTATCATGAGGGCCTGATCGGTGCTGGCGAAAAATGGCCCGGCTACTTTTGTTCAAAACAGGATTGGGAGTGGTTCGAAGGTTTAACGTCTGAAGAGACGCCATTTCCTGAATGGCTTCTGTGAGAATTTGTGTCGGGGATAAACCCCGACCTACATTAGAACTGGCAACCGATAATATCGTAGGTCGGGCTTAACGCCCGACACAACCCACCGAAACACATTCGCGAATGTCGGGGATAAACACCGACCTACAATCACATCCTCTTCACACCGACCGCACAATGCTGCTGCTTGGCGCCTGGTGCAGATAAGCCATCGTGAGCGGCTTGCTGCAATCGGCGCCGAAGATTTTCAGCAGCGCCCACATGGTGCCGCCGGCGAGCACGAGGCCGATGAAAAAGAGGATCGTGCAGAAAACCTTGTCCCAGCGCAGGTGCATGAAGAAGAAAATGACGAACATAAACTTCACGGCGGAGAGGATGGCGAGCGTGCTAAAGAGCAGCCAGTGGGCGAAGGGCAGGTAAACCATGATGATCTCCACGCCGGTGATAATCGAAAGGACCATCGCGAGCTGGACGAAGATATGGAATTTGCTTTCGCCCGGCGCGTGGCTGGCGGCGGCGTGAACGGTTGAGGCGGGAGCGCTCATGGTCAGATATATTCGAGAAGATAAACGACGGTGAAGATGACGATCCACACGATGTCAACGAAGTGCCAGTAAAGGCCCATCGATTCGACGTCGATGGCGTTGGCCTCGCCGAAATCCACCGCGCCGCGGGTCCGGCTGAGCAGGTTGAGGCCGATATAGGCAATGATGGCGCCGGCGATGGCGAGGGCGTCCTTGCGAACATAACCGGACAGGGTTCCGTCTTGCGCCATGTGCACGAAATCAAGGACGAGATACATGGTCAGGCCGATGGCGGCGATGAATCCCGCGATGTGCAGGAGGGTTCGCCCGAACCACAGGCGGTTCGTGCTGACATCGGCCGGTTGGAATGAGCGGATATACATCAGCACGAGCCAGAGGACGCCGATGGCCACGTGGCAACCGTGCGTGCCGGTGAGCGTGAAGAACGTCGAGCCGAGGATGCAGTTCGTGATCGTCATGTGCTTGACCATCACGAAGTCGGTGAACTCGTAGACCTGGCAGGTGAGGAAGATGCAACCGAAGAAAATCGTGCCGAGCAGCATGTGGCGCATGCTGCGGACGTTGCCGCGCTGGATGGCGTTCACGGCGAGCGCCATGAGCAGCGACGACATGAGCAGGATGAAGGTCGAGAACGAGGTGAGCGGCGGATTGAAAATCTCGCGCGGGCTCGGGTTGCCGGGGGGCGGATGCAGCCGGTAAATCAGGTGCGTTGAAATCAGGCAGCCGAAGAACATGCAGTCCGACGCCAGGAACGTCCACATGAGCAGTTTCTTGTTCGGAATGCCCGTCGTGGTGGACGGGTCATGGTGATGGTCAATGGTGGCGGTGGCGGTGCTGCTCATGGGTGGGCCTCCTGGGCCGGCGCGGCGGCGGAATCTTTTTCAGGATCGGGATGGATGTGGTAGCCGGGGGCGCCTTCGAGCGACCAGAGGTAAATGCCGACAAACATGACGGCAAAACCGACCAGGACCATGCCGAGTTTCAGGTGAATGCCGGGGGCGGGGTTCGCGTCGATGACGGAAATGCCGATGGCGGCCACGAGCAGGCCGGCGCTGGCTAGGATGGGATAAATCGACTGGAAGGGCATGTGGATGCCGCCGTGCGCGTGTTCTTCCTTCGCGTGGGCGGATTTTTCCTTCTCGATCTCGGCTTGGTGATGCTTTTCGTACCACCACGCATCGCGCTCATGCACGGTGGGAATGACGGCATAATTATATTCGGGCGGCGGACAAGGGAGCGACCACTCGAGGGTGCGGCCATCCCAGGTGTCCCGGCCGACGCGTTCGCCCTTGAAGTAGGTGTAAATCATCACCGAAAAATAGATGGCGACGCCGATGCCGAGGATGATGGCGCCGATGGTCGCGATGAGGTTGCCATCATTCCAGCCCATGTTGGAGTCGTAGGTGAAGGTGCGGCGCGGCATGCCGTTGAGCCCGAGGAAGTGCATCGGGAAGAACGTGGTGTTGAAGCCGATGAAGATGACCCAGAAGGAAAGCTTGCCCCAGAACTCGCTGACCTTGCGGCCGAACATGAGGGGGAACCAGTAGTGGATGCCGGCGAGGATGCCGAAGAGCGAACCGCCGATGAGCACATAATGGAAGTGGGCGATGACAAAATAGCTGTCGTGCTGCTGGGCGTCGGCCGGCGCGGCGGCGTGCATGATGCCGGAGAAGCCGCCGATCATAAACAACCAGAGGAAGCCGAGGGCGAACATCATCGGCGTGCGCATTTTCAGATGCCCGCCCCAGAGCGTGCCGATCCAGTTGAAAATCTTCACGCCGGTCGGCACGGCGATGGCCATGGTGGCCAGCGAGAACGCGGCCGTCGCCATCGTGCCGAGGCCGGTGGTGAACATGTGATGGCTCCACACCGCGAAGCCGAGGAAGCCGATGGATGCGCCCGAGAAAACCACAATGGGATAGCCGAACAGCGGCTTGCGGGCGAAGGTCGGGATGATTTCCGAAATGATGCCCATGGCCGGCAGGATGAGGATGTAAACCTCCGGGTGGCCGAAGACCCAGAATAGATGCTGCCAGAGGATGGGCAGGCCGCCGTTGGACACCTCAAAGAAGTTCGTGCCGAAAAGGCGGTCCATCATCAGCTCGACCAGCGCGATGGTGATGGCGGGGAATGCCAGCACGATGAGGAATGCGGTGAAGAGCGTCATCCAGGTGAAGACCGGCAGTCGCATCATCGTCATGCCCGGCGCGCGCAGGTTGATGATGGTGACGATGAAGTTGAGCGAGGCCGCGATGGAGGCGACGCCGAGGAGCTGCAGGCCCATGACCCACATATCGATCGAGTGGCCGGGAATGTAGGTCCGGGTGGTGAGCGGCGCATAGCCGAACCAGCCGCCGTTGGGCGGGCCGTCCTTCATGAACCAGCCGAGGTTGATGATGATCGCGCCGACGAGGAAAACCCAGTAGGAAAAGGCGTTCAGCCGCGGGAAGGCCACGTCGCGCGCGCCGATTTGCAGCGGCATGATGAAATTAAAGAATCCCGAAAAGAGCGGCATGACGGCGAGGAAGATCATCGTCGTGCCGTGCATGGTGAACATGCGGTTGTATTGCTGCGCGGTCAGGAGGTCATTGTTCGGCACGGCGAGCTGCAGGCGGATGAGCAGCGCCTCGACGCCGCCCACGAGAAAAAAGAACAGCCCGGATATGCCGTAGAGGAAGCCGATGCGCTTGTGATCGACCGTGGTCAGCCAGCTTATGAGGCCGGTCTTGGCCGTGGGCCGCCAGAAGACGAGGTGCTTCGCGGGTGCCGGGTGCCCCTCCGTGATAAAATCGTTTTTAACCAGTGCGTCTTCCATGGGAAAATTATTTCAGGCTTTGGATGTAGGCCACAAGCGCGGAGATTTCATCCGGTGTGAGCTTGATGTTGTTTTTGACGTAACCCTCGTACCACATCTTGTTGCCGGGCTTGACGGCCAGGGGATTGGTGATCCAGCGGGTGAGATTCTCGGTGTTGTTTTCGAGCAGGCCGCCGGCGATGGTCGTGCGGGCGCCGACGTGCGTGAGGTCGGGGTAGGCGATGCCGACGCCCTCGTGGCCGCGGATGTTATGGCAACCGGCGCAGGTCTTGAGCTGAAACAGTTTGCGGCCTTCCGCGATGAGCGCCGGATCCTCGTCCTTCTCGGGAAATTGCTTGGCGCGCCACGCATCGAGCGGCGAGACTTCGAGTTCGTCGTTGGAGAAGCCGATCTGGTTGGGTTTCCACGAGGCGAAGACGGCCCGCGGTTTTTCCACCTGCGCATCTTTCGGCACGTCCACGGTGCGGGCGTTTTGTTTTTGATTGGCGAGCCAGTCGGCAAAGTCCTTCTCGTTGAGCGCGATGACGCGGAAGCGCATGACCGCGTGCGAGTCGCCGCAATACTGCGCGCATTGGCCCCAATAGTAGCCGGGATGGTCGGCTTCCAGCCACATGCGGTTGCCGCGGTTGGGCATCATGTCCACTTTGCCCGCGAGTTTCGGCACCCAGAAGCTGTGGATGACATCCATCGTCCGCAGCTCGATATGGATGGGCCGGCCGGCGGGAATGACCATTTCGTTGGCCGTGGCCACGATGCTGCGGGCGCCGTACTTGTCCGGTGCAGTCTGTTCCTTGGGATACTCAAATTTCCACCACCATTGGAAGCCGGTCGCATTGATATAATAGGTGTTGGCCTTGTCCGCCTCCGCCACGTCGTAGGTGGACCAGATGGCGCGCAGGGTTGGAATGGCGATGATGACGAGCGCGAGCACGGAACCGGCGATGAGACCCATTTCCACGAACGGATTGCCGTGCGCTTGCTCGGGGGGCTCGGCGTGTTCGTCGGCCTCGGTGCGGGCCTTGAACTTGATTGTCGCATAGGCCAGCGCCCCACCCACAAAAATAAAGATCACGAGCGTCACCCACACTGTCACATAAAACAGGTTCAGTTGCGTGCGGGCGACGGGACCCTCGGGATCCATGGTCGATTGGTGGCCGTCCATGTTCCACCAGCAGCCGGACAGGAAAACACAGCCTGCCAGTGCCAGCAAGAGGCTGCCACGGCGGAAAATTAGGCGAAAAAACGGGGAAAACTTCATGGAGACGGTCGAATTTTTTTCACGGTCATATGAGGCCGCAATTCAAAGCCAGCGTTGGCAAATCGGCAGGCAGTTCAAGTCATAAAGAGCATGTCTTGCTCCGGGGCAAGCGGACCGCATGTTATTAAAAAAACTATGCACGGCATAAGTTTGCGTACCGATCCCTTGCCGTGGTTGCGCAAAATTTCTGCCGCTGCTACCTGACCTGTCCCTTATGCACGCAAAATTCCTGTCCCTCCCGCTGTTCGTTGCCCTCATCCTGGCCGGCTGCTCGAAATCAGAGCCTGCCGCCGTGGCTCCCGCGCCCTCAGGTCCGCGCACCATTGAACTGACGGCCGGTGACAACATGCGGTACAACATCACGCAAATCGAGGCCGCCCCGGGCGAGGTGCTGCATGTGGCGCTCGCCAATACCGGTGTGCTGCCCAAGGAAGTCATGGGACACGACTGGATACTTTTGCAGGCCGGCTCCGACCCGGATGCTTACTCCCGGGCTGCGGTCATGGCCAAGGACGCCAACTACCAACCCCCTGAGCTGGCCTATGAAGTTCTGGCGTCCATTTCCCTGCTCGGCCCGGGGCAGACGGGCGACGTCACGTTCACCGTGCCGACGCAGCCCGGTCAGTATCCCTTTCTCTGTTCATTCCCCGCGCACTGCCAATCCGGCATGAAAGGTGTGTTGGTGGTAAAATGACGGAGGCTGATTAGTCATCTAATAAATGACAAATTACTTATTTAGCTCGGATGTGTTTCAGTAATTTGTCATTTATTAGATGACTAACTGGCTCGGGCCGTTCAGGAGGGTTTGATGCCGCGCTGGCGGGCATGCAGCCAACGCAGCAGAAGGAGGGTGCGCTCTGCATCCGGGCAGGCCGTTTTTGCCACGAGCAGCAGATGCAAACGCTGGCGTGGCATGCCGAGCAGGCGCGCGAGCTGGGCTTTTTCTCCACGGCGGCGAAGAAAAACTGCCGCGGCAGCGGCGAGTTCATTCCAGAGCGGCGTGTCGGGGCCGGGTCGGAGAGAGGCGTACCGGTGCGTCCGTCGTCGTGCCCGCCGAAATTTCTGCGTGGCAGCGGCGGTGGCGTGGGCGGCATCAAACAAGGCGTCGATCAAGGGAAGAACCTGACGAAACTGGCCAGGGAGGTCGGATTTCATCGCAATAATCTAGCAAACGAACCGTATTAGTCATCTAATAAATGACAAGAATGATTCTTGGTTTGTTCGTTGGAAAGCATGATTGTCATTTATTAGATGACTAACACGGCTTGTCTTAATCTGTAAATATAACCTTGGGAATCAGCGATAGGCCGCGAGCATCGAATAGACGATGACGCCGGTGACCGAGACGTAGAGCCAGATAGGGAAGGTGAAGCGCGCGAGGCGGCGGTGGGCCGGGAAACGGCCGCTGAGCGAAAGGAAAAACGTGATCAGGATCATCGGCAGCGCGATCATGGAGAGCGCGATGTGGGAGATGAGCAGGGCGAAGTAGGCGGGCCGGATCGCGCCCTGGCCGTGGAAGCGCATGTCGCCGTGGAGGGCATGGTTCACGATGTAACTTACGAGGAAAACGCTGGAAAAAACAAACGCCGTGAACATCGCCGCGCGATGGGGGCCGATCCGGCCCGAGCGGATATAGCGGAAGCCGGTGATGAGGGCGATGGCCGAGAGCGCGTTGAGCAGCGCGTTGAGCGCGGGAAGGAAGGGCAGGTGGGTGCCCGCGACGTCCGTGGGCTCATGGTAATAGACGAGCCAGCAGAGAAAAAGGCTGGCCGCCGCGCTGACGGCCACGATGGCGGCAATGACCGAGCCGGGAGTGCGGGTCGCGTTGGTGTTAGTAGCGGGCATGGACAAAAAACAGCATTACAATTGATTGGAAAAGTAACCGCGAATGAACGCCAATAGACGCGAATGCGAACCTCCTCGATGAATTATGACGTTGTGTTTAGAAAAACATCAGCCGGTCCGCGACGAGGGCCCCGAGCAGCAGCGGCAGGTAAATGATCGTGGCAAAAAATAGTTTCCGCGCCCCGGTGTCGCGTTTTTCCGCGCGCAAGAACACCGCCGCGCGCCACAGCAGCCAGGCTCCGAGCGCCAGCGCCACGACGAGGTAAGCCCGGCTGCACCAGCCGGTCAGCGCCGGCAGCACGCTCACGGCCACGAGCAGCAGCGCATTGATGAACGCCCAGCGCGCCACCTTCCGGCCGCTCGCATCCAGCACCGACAGCATCGGGAAATTCGCGGCCGCGTAATCGCGGCGGTAGGTCCAGGCCACCGCCATGAAATGGGGAATCTGCCAGAAAAAGAGCACGCCGAAAAGCATCCAGCCCAGCGGCGAGATGCCATTGTCCGCCGCGGTCGCGCCGATGAGCGGGGGCAGCGCGCCGGCCACCGCGCCGATTTCGGTGGACCATCGCGACCATTTTTTCGCCGGTGTATAAAGGGCGAGGTAGCATACGTAGGTCAGCAGCGCGAGCAGCGCGCACATGCCGTTGATTTTTCCGAACAGCAGGCCCAGCCCCGCCATGCACATCGCCGCGCCCACCACAAACGCCGAACCACCCGGTATACGCCCCGTCGGGATGGGCCGGTCCGCCGTGCGATTCATGCGGGCATCCGTCTCGCTCTCGATCCATTGGTTCAGCGCGGCCACGCCGCCCGCCGCCAGCATCGTGCCGACCAGCAGGTAGGTCATTTCCAGTAAATTCCACGGCGGCCGCGCCGCCCAGTAGCCGACCAGCGCCGTGACCACGGACAGCGCGCTCAGCCGGGGCTTGGTCAGCTCAAGATAATCATGCATCGCCGCCTTGGGCGCGGTTTCCGCGGATGGAGAAGTGACGGAGGATGCTTGCATGCTCAAATTTTCGCCAGTTCCCGCGCGCGCGGCATGGACGTTGCCGGTTTTGTTATCTCAATAAAAATGTCGCGGTGCATCCACCAAGTCAGCCCGAAAGTTGTGGCCAGCGTGGCCGCGCCCACGATCACGTGGGCCGTCGTGAAAAAAGGCGCGCGTCCCGTCCAGATGACCGAGGCCCCGAGATAAATTTGCAGCGCGAGCAGCGACATCAATGCCCCGGCCACGTTGCGAATCGTCGCGGTCGCCGAACGATCCGCCCAGATTTTTCCCGCCAGCGTCACGAGGGCCACGGTGATGATGCCGGCCATCACGCGGTGGGCGAAATTCAGCCCCACGCGGAAATTCCACACCGGCGGCAGCAGCGCGTGGTCGGGCGAGGACCACGGAAAGGTCGGGATGGCCAGCCCGGCGAAGCTGTGCCGCATTACGGCGGCGATGGCCAGTTGCACGAATAACAGCGCGCAGCAGATCACGCCCAGCCGGCGCGTGCCGGCGGTAAAAGCGGTTTGGGTTTTTTCATCCAACCATGCGTGGGAGCTAGCAAGCCCGATAGCCACCAGCACGCAGAGCAATCCTTGCGCGAGGCAGGCGTGCAGCATCGCGACAAGCTCGCTATTGAGCAGCACGCGCAGTCCGCCCACGACCGCCTGCGCAAGCACGAGCCCGACCGCGAACCAGGCAAGTTTTCTCAGCCAAACCCGTGATTCGCGCCGCCATAGCCATGCCGCCAGTGCGATGGTCAGCAGGCTTATGATGCCTGCGGTGAGCCGGTGCGCGTGTTCGGCGAACATGGAAATGTTTTGCAGCCAGCCCGCCGGGTTGAGTGAACCGTTCGACAGCGGCCAGTCGGGGAAAGCCATGCCTGCGCCAATGCTGGTCGTGAAAGCGCCGAGGCAGATGGGTACGATCGTCCAAACGATGCTGGCGACGGCCAGCCGGGCGATGCCGGGCTTGTAGGCCGGGGTGCGCGCAGGAGCGATGGAAGCGTTCATAAGTTTGAAATCTTGCCGTAGAAGGGTTCAATCTACCCTTCGCAAAGCCTTTGACAATTTTTTCTTCAGGCAAATCTGTAATTGTATGAATCCTTATGCCCGCATGAGCCGCCTTGCTGCCGTCTGCGCCGCGAGCCTGTTCGCGCTGCTCACCGCCTGCTCGCGCTCGGAAAATACGGCGACCATCGATGACGGGCCCCCCGGCGAAAAACGCTGGCCGCTGCACGGGCAAATCGTGTCGGTTGACGCCGCGCACAAGACGTTGCGCGTTCAGCATGAGGAAATTGTGGGCCTCATGCCCGCCATGACGATGGACTACGCCGTGGGCCCGGGCGACCTCGCCAATGCCAAGCCGGGCGAACACATCCGGGGCGACCTCGTGCAAGACGGCAGCGACTTCCACCTCGAGCGGATTTTCCCCGACGACTCATCCACCAACGCCACCATTGATGCCGCGGCCAAGTCCCTGGGCCAGGACACGATGGTGCGCGGCCCGCATCCTTTCCGCGAAGTGGGCGAGACCGCCCCCGATTTTGCGCTCTACGACCAGGACGGCCAGGTCGTGCAGATGAACCGCTTTCGCGGAAAGCAGATCATGCTGAACTTCATCTACACGCGCTGCCCCATCGCCACGATGTGCCCGCTTTCCACCGCGAAGATGGTCATGACCCAGCAACTCGCCCGCCAAGCCGGCGTGAAAAACCTCGAACTTATTTCCATCTCGATGGATCCGGCCTACGACACGCCCGGCGTGCTCAAGGACTACGCTCAGGCGCGTGCCATTGACCTGAGCAACTTTTCATTTCTCACCGGCCCGCAAAATGCCGTGCAGGACCTGCTCGCCCAGTTCGGCGTCATCGCCGAATTCAAGGACGGCATCCTCAACCACACGCTGGCCACCTTGCTGATCAATGAAAACGGCACCATTACCTGGCGCGCCGACGGCGGCGAGTGGGAGCCGGCGGAATTTGTCGGGAAGATGAGGAAATGATTTTTGGAAGATTGTTTGTCATTCTGAGCGAAGCGAAGAATCCACTTGGATATGGCAAACGGTATCGCACTGGATTCTTCGCTTCGCTCAGAATGACAGAAAAGATGACATGTCCATTGCCCTTACCAAAACCCAACGCCGGCAAATCGTGCTCATCACGCTCGGCGCGGTGGCGCTCTTTGTCGTGGTGCGCCGGCTGCCCACCGGCACGAACATGCCGCACTATGATTATGTGCCGGCGGGCCAGAGCTCCGTGCAGTTTTGTGATCCGGGCAACCCGCAGTTCCTGCCGGCCACGCAAGTGCAGTCGCCGGTGACGATGACGCTTGCCACCGCCGGGCCGGTGGTGGCCGGCCAGCCGGCGCAGGCCATCCTCACGCTGCAGACTTACAGCGGGAAACCCCTCGGCCCGGACGACCTGGCCACCGCCCACGCCAAAAAACTCCACCTGCTCATCATCGATCCCACGCTCACCGATTACCAGCACGTGCATCCCGTGCCGGCCGGCGCGCCCGGCACCTGGGCCTTCAGCTTCACGCCGCGGGCGGGCGGCAGCTATCGTTTTTTTGCCGATTTCGTGCCGATCATCACCGGCAACGGCCTCTATGCCTGGGCCGATATGCCGGTGGGCGGCGCGGCTGCCGTCGCCGTGCCCGTCTCACAACAAAATTGGATGAGCGAGCGCGAGGGTTATCGCTTTACGATTACACCCTCGGCGCAACCCCTTCGGGCCAGCAAGCTGGTCGATTTAAAATTCACGATCGAACGCATCGGTGGCGGGCCGGTGCCGCTCCAGGTCATCATGAATGCCTTTGCGCACCTCGTGGCCTTCGACGACCAGCGCAGCGGGTTCGCCCACATGCATCCGCAGGAATACGACATCACCAAGCCGCCCGACGCGGTGCACCCGGTGCTGACCTTTAAGCTCCAGCTGCCGCGCGCTGGCCGCTACGTCATCTGGAGCCAGGTGCTGATCGCCGGCCGCGAAATCTTCGCGCCGTTCTGGTTTGATGTGGCGGAGTGAGCCTCACGCGCTCGCGAACGCGTTCGAGGTGTTGAGGTGTTCCTCGCCGGTGTACTTGAGCGATTGCTCGTCGGCGTGGTAGCTGGAGCGCACGAGCGGGCCGCTTTCGACGACGCCGAGGCCGAGGCTCAGGCCGAATTCTTTCCACTGTTTAAACTCCTCCGGCGTCACCCAGCGGTTGATCGGCAGGTGCTTCGGCGTGGGCTGCAGATACTGGCCGAGGGTGAGGATGTTGGTCTGGTCCGCGGCGATGTCGCGGAGCGTCTGCTCGATCTCGGCCTGTTCCTCGCCGAGGCCGAGCATGATGCCGGTCTTGGTCGTGAAGCCGCGGCTCTTGGCGTGGCGCAGCACGGAGCGCGAGCGGTCGTAGCGGGCCTGCACGCGCACGGGCTTTTGCAGGCGCTCGACGGTCTCGACGTTGTGGTTGAAAATGTCGGGCTTCGCATCGAGCACGGTGTCCACATCCTCGAACTTGCCCTTGAAATCTGGCACGAGCACCTCGATGGCGGTGTGCGGGTTGCGATGGCGGATGGCGCGGATGGTCGCGGCCCACACGCTGGCGCCGCCGTCGGCGAGTTCGTCGCGGGCGACGCTGGTGACGACGCAGTGGCGCAGCCGCATCTTGGCGACGGCGTCGGCCACGCGCGCGGGCTCGCCGAGGTCGAGCTCGGTGGGCCGGCCGGTCTGGATCGCGCAGAAGTTGCACGAGCGCGTGCAGATGTTGCCGAGGATCATGACCGTGGCGGTGCCGCGCGACCAGCACTCGCCGAGGTTGGGGCACTGCGCGCTCTGGCAGACGGTGTGAAGCTCGTTTTCATCCACGAGCTTGCGCACGGCCGCGTAACCGGGGCCGCTGGGCAGTTTGGCGCGAAGCCAGGTGGGTTTGCGGGTCGTATCCATCACAAAAGAGAATGATATTTTTAACCACTAATGCACGCTAATCCACACTAATGTGAGGAGTGTCTTTGTTCAGATTAGTGACGATTAGTGTGCATTAGTGGTTAAAATCCGACGGAGTTTTCCGTTTGCGCCGGGGCGGGGGCGGGCCACGCTTGCGGGTTTCATGAGCGATATCCCGACCGACATCAGCCACGACCAGCACGCCGTACGGCGGCAGAAACTTGCCGACCTGCGCGCCGCGGGCGCGGATCCGTTTCGCGCCAATTTCGCGCCGACGCATTTCTCGGCCGCCGCGCTCAAGCTTCACGTGGAGGGCCAGGACAACGCCGTGACCGTCGGCGTGGCCGGGCGGCTCGTGGTGATCCGCGACATGGGCAAGAGCCAGTTTGCCAAGATCCTCGACCAGCAGGGCCAGATCCAGCTCTACCTGAAAAAGGACGTGATCGGCGACGAGGCCTACGCGGCGTGGAAGAAACTCGACCTCGGCGATTTCCTCGGCGCGGAAGGCACGCTCTTCAAGACCAAGAGCGGCGAGATCACCGTGCGCGTGACGCGCTTCGTGCTCGTCGCCAAGGCGCTGCGCCCGCTGCCGGAAAAATGGCACGGCCTGACCGACCCCGAGCAGGTTTACCGCCAGCGCTACCTCGACCTGATCGTCAACGAGGAGTCGCGCCAGCGGCTCTTGCTGCGCCCGCGCATCGTCTCGCACATCCGGCGGTTCCTCGAGGAGCGCCAGTTCATCGAAGTGGAAACGCCCGTGCTGCAAGCCATCGCCGGCGGCGCGGCGGCCAAGCCGTTCACCACGCATCACAATACGCTCGGGGTGGATTTCTTCCTGCGCATCTCGCTCGAGCTTTATTTGAAGCGCCTGCTGGTCGGCGGCTACGACCGCGTGTTCGAGATCGGCCGCAATTTCCGCAACGAGGGCGTCTCGCGCAAGCACAACCCCGAGTTCACCATGCTCGAGGTTTACCAGGCCTACAGCGACTACCGCGGCATGATGACGCTCGTGCGCGACATGTTCCAATCGCTCTGCCGCGACGTGCTCGGCGCGACGAAAATCAAGCATGCCGCGAGCGGGCAGGAGATCGATTTCGGCGGCGAGTGGCGCGAGGTGCGCTACAAGGACTTGATCCGCACCACCACGGGCGATGCGGAGTGGTTCAGCCGCAGCAAGGCCGAAAAAATCGCCGGCGCCGAGAAACTCGGCCTCAAGGCCGAGCCGCACTGGGAGGAGTTCGAAATCACCAACGAGGTTTTCTCCAAGAAAATCGAGCCCACGCTCATCCAGCCGACCTTCGTCACGCACCTGCCCAGGCAGCTTGTGCCGCTGGCCAAGCTTTCGACTGATGATCCCGACACGGTGGACGTGTTTGAGCTTTGCATCGGCGGCATGGAGATCGCCCCCGCCTACTCGGAACAGAACGATCCCGACGCGCAGCGCCAGATGTTCGAGGCGCAGGCCGGGGAAGAGAAGCAGAACATCGACCAGGATTTCCTGCTCGCGCTCGAGCACGGGATGCCGCCCGCCGGCGGCATGGGCATCGGCATCGACCGCCTCGTCATCCTGCTGACCAGCGCGGAAAGCATCCGCGACGTGATTTTGTTCCCGCAGTTGCGCTCGGGAACCTGACTTGATGGGAACGCAGAGGATGCTGAGGATGACAGAGGACACGGAGGTCGCATTCTGGATGATCCTCTGCATCCTCGCTTTACCTCTGCGGCCTCTGTGTTCCAATTAACCGTCCCATGCCCTGGTATTTATATTTAGCCCTGAAGCAGCTTTTCCCCAGCGGGCGGAGGTTTTCTTTTTTCACCTTCATCTCGGTCCTTGGCGTGGCGTTGGGCGTGGCGTTGCTGGTCGTGGTGACGAGCGTGATGGGCGGCTTCGGTTACGAAATCCGCCAGATGATCGTCGGCACCGAGGGCGAGGTGCAGATTCGCGCGCAGGGCGTCATCGAAAATTATCCCGAGCTGTTGAAAGAAATCGACGCGGTGCCCGGTGTCGCCGCGGCCACGCCCACGGCGAGCGGCGTGCTCATGCTCCAGTACCAGGGCAAGCCCGCGTTTCCCGCCATGCGCGGCGTCGACCTCGCCACGGTCGAAAACGTCGTCCATCTCAGCCATTACCTGGTCGCCGGCTCGTTCGATGACCTCGATGACGATTCGGTCATCCTCAGTTCCGAGCTGGCGCAAAGCCTGGGTGCGTCGGTCGGCGACACGGTGGAGGTTTATTCGCCGCTCATGATTGAAAAGCTCAAGAGCGACGAGGTGTTTCTCCCGCGGCAGGTGCGTGTCGTCGGCGTCCTGGAGATCGGCCACCAGCAGCTCGACAGCGCCACGGTCTATTGCACGCTGCGCCTCGCGCAGGAACTTTACGGGCTCGGCGCGGATGTGCACGGCATCAATGTCCGGCTGCAGCCGGGGATGAACGAGGACGAGGTTGCCGGCCGCCTCAATGCCGTGCTGCCTTTCACCGTGCATGCATTCTCGTGGGAGGACACGTTCAGCGATTTTCTCTGGGTGCTGCAGCTGGAGAAGAACATGATTTTCTTCCTGCTGCTCTTCATCGTCATCGTGGCCGCATTTTCCGTGACGAGCTCGCTGCTCATTTCCGTTGTGCGAAAGACGCGCGAGATCGGCCTGCTCGGCGCGCTCGGCGGCGAGCCGCGGCAGGTGGCGGCGTGCTTCTGCGCGCAGGGCTTGTTCATCGGCGTGTTCGGCACGCTGTTCGGGCTCGGGCTGGGCCTGGTCGCGCTGTATTTTCGCAACGACGTCGTGCTCGGCCTGGCGCGGATGACGCAGCGCCAGGAAGTGCTGCAGCGGTTCTACAACTTCAGCCAACTGCCCTCGCATGTGTCATCGGGCGACATCATCCACATCATCGTGCTGACCATCATCATCTCGACGCTGGCCGGACTGCTGCCGGCGTGGCACGCGGCGCGGCTCAAACCCGTGGAGGCGCTCCGCAGCGAATGAACTTCATGAACATTCAACATTCAACATTCAACGTTCAACGTCCAACGTCGATCGAGTTGGCGCCTTTTCTGTTCATTGGATGTTGGATGTTGAATGTTGAATGTTGGATGTTCACGGAGGCAAGCTATGCTTGACTCCGTGGTCACCGCCCGCGCGCTGCGCAAGACCTACCTCAGCGGCGACCGCCGCATCGAGGTCTTGAACGGCGTCGACCTGGCCATCGCGCCGGGCGAGAGCGTGAGCATCCGCGGCGAGTCCGGCTCGGGAAAATCCACGCTGCTCCAGCTCCTGGCCGGGCTCGATGGGGCCGATAGCGGCGAAATTCTCTGGCGCGGCGAAAAAACCCTCGCGGCTGCGCGTCGCGCCCGCCTGATCGGCATGGTGTTCCAGGCGTTCTATCTCGTGCCCGAACTCGATGCGCTGGCCAACGTGCTGCTGGCGCGCCGCATCATCGGCCGGCTCGACGCCGCGGCGCACGCCCGGGCGAAGGAATTGCTCAGGCGCGTCGGCCTGGCGGAGCGCGCGCATCATTTGCCGTCGCAGCTTTCCGGCGGAGAACGCCAGCGCGTGGCCGTGGCCCGCGCGCTCATGAACCAGCCGCCCTTGATCCTGGCCGACGAACCGACCGGAAACCTCGACGAGCACACGGGCGACGCGGTCATCGCGCTGCTCCTCGGCCTTTGCGCCGAGACCAACACCGCGCTCGTCCTCGTCACCCACAGCGCCGCGCACGCGCAGAAAACCAGCCGGGCGCTGTTCCTGCACGACGGAGTTCTCAAGTAGGAATACCCGGATTTTTCACAGAAGCCAACGAAGGTAACGAAGCGACCAACGTACCTTGAGTCCAATTTCCAGATATACTCGGTTTTAATATTGGATAGCAGAAGACAAACGGCGCTTCGTTTCCTTTGTTATCTTCTGTAAAAGCTCCGATATTCCCGTCATTTTTTCGATTTCATGGCTAACCCAAAAATAAAATGTGGCGTCGTCGGGGTCGGCTCGCTCGGCCAGCATCATGCGCGCATCTATGCGTCGCTGCCCGGGGCCGAGTTCGCCGGCGTTTTCGAGACGGATAACGCGCGCGCGAAGGAAATTTGCGCGAAGTTCAACTGCCGGCGGTTCGCCTCGCTTGACGAACTGGGCGAGGCGTGCGACGCGGTTTCGGTCGTGGTGCCGACGGACAAGCATGCCGAGATCGCGCTGCCGCTGCTGGCGAAGGGCTGCCACCTGCTGATTGAAAAACCCATCTGCGCCTCGCTGGCCGAGGCCGAGCAGGTGCTGGCCTCCGCGCAGAAGAACCACTGCCTGGTGCAGGTCGGCCATGTCGAACATTTCAACCCGGTGATGGCGTTCCTTGAAAAAGAGGCGGGCCGATCGCGTTACATCACGGCCGAGCGGCTTGCGCCCTACCAGATGCGCGGAACCGAGGTCGGCGTGGTGCTCGACCTGATGATCCACGACATCGGCATCGTGCTCGCGCTCGTGAAGTCGCCGCTGGCGCGCATCGACAGCGTGGGCATCCAGGTGCTTTCGAAAACCGAGGACATTGCCAACGCGCGCCTGCAATTCGAAAACGGCTGCGTGGCCAACTTGAGCGCGAGCCGCCTGAGCCTGAAAAAGGCGCGCGAGATCCGCATTTTCCAGGACAATGCCTACCTGTCGCTCGACTTCATGAACCAGTCGGGCCACCTGGTGAAGAAGAGCGACCTTATCACCTACGGCCTGAAAATGAAGATCGGCCTGGTGAAAGCGGGCGACCACAGTTCAATCCCGGTGCACCAGATCCCGATCGAGAAAGGCGAGCCGCTCGCGCTCGAGCTGGCGCACTTTGTCGAGAGCGTGGCGAAGGCCCAGCAGCCGAAGGTTGGCGCGGCGCTCGGCAAGTCGGCGCTCGAGGTCGCCATCACGATCACGGATCAAATCCGCTCGGCGAAGAAATGAATCTTATTTTTAACACAGAGGTCACAGAGGACACGGAGAGGCCGCAGGGAAAGGCCTGTTTCCGATCAGGATTGGTGGGCTGCCCATGGCTGAATTGAAAAAACTGCCTTTTCACCTGCCGCCGCCGCGCGACGGTGGCGTGGACTTGCTCATCATCGCCGGCGAGCACTCGGGCGACCAGCATGCGGCGCGGATGGTGGGTGAGCTGTTGGCGAAGCAGCCGGGCCTGAAAATCTGCGCGATTGGCGGCCCGCGGCTCGCGGCATCGGGCGCGCAGTTGCTGTACGACCTCACGACGTCGTCGGTGATCGGCCACGTCGAAGTGCTGAAAAGATATTATTCGTTTTTCCGCCCGTTTTTTCACGAGACGGTGCGCTGGATCGACGAGCATCGGCCGCGCGCCGTTTGTTCGGTCGACTATGGCGGCTTCAACATCCGGCTGGCTGGCGCGCTGCGCGAGCGCGGCCTGAGCGTGAAGGGCGGTGGAAAAATCAAGATGCTTTACTACATCAGCCCGCAGATTTGGGCGTCGCGTGCCGGGCGGCGCTTCGCCATCGCGCAAAATTTTGATGCGCTGGCGGTGATTTTCCCGTTCGAGCTGAAAAGCTACGCCGACACGTCGTTGCCAGTCGAGTTTGTCGGCCATCCGTTCACGGCGGAGGATTATGTGGCGCCGGTGTGTTACGCCGCGGGCGGGCCGGTTTTGCTTTTGCCGGGCAGCCGGCGGCAGGCGGTGGCGCGGATTTTTCCCGCGCTGCTCGCGGGGTTTGCTGAATTTTCCCGGGAAAATGCGGATCAACAGGCCGTGGTCCTTTATCCCAGCGAGGAAATTGCCGCCGTCCTGCGCGCGGCGCATCCGCCGGCGAAGGTGCGCCTGCAAGCCGCCGGCCCGCCGGTCGCAGCCTCGGCGGTGTTGATGAGCAGCGGCACTGCATCGATGCACTGTGCCCTCGCGGGCATCCCGGGCGCGATCACGTATCGCACGGATCCGCTGACTTATTGGCTTGGCCGCCTGATCGTGAAAGTGCCGTACCTCGGTTTGGCGAATCTGCTTCTCAACGAGCCAATGTATCCTGAATTCATCCAGGGCGCGGCGACGGCGAAGAATCTCTCGCGTGAATTGGCCGCGTGCGTGCACGATGCGGCGCGCCGGGAGAAAACCGCGGAGCAGGCGGCGCGGTTGCGAAAAGCTTTGCAACAACCGTCGAATGGCATCGCGGAATGGCTTTTGCGACAGTTGGATGGCGTTTGAGTTAGGGTGATTACCCTGTTTAGGTGGATTTACTTTGAGCCTGTTGTAATTTTTCCGTCAATACAGGGTATGCCCCGCATGCTTTCCGGGGGGCATTTTACCCATGACCATCCCGCAAAAGGCTGCCTCGGCCAAGCGAGCCTATTTTTTCCGATCTTTGGCTATCATTATTTGCGGGGCCTTGCTTTCGATCGCGGGTTTTTTTTATGCACGCCAGCAGACGCGTATGGCCGATGCGGAGCGTTTCACGCGATTGACCGACCGCCTCATGGGGACCGTGAAGGATCGGTTGCTGGTCATTGAAGCGGTCTTGCAGGGTGTGCGGGAAGTGTTCGATTCGAATACGGTGCTCGAACGGAAGGAGTGGGACACCTATGCCGATGGCGTTTTGCCGCAGATAAACCAATACGTGGCTGGACTTACCTACATTGAACGCGTACCGCGCGAGCGGTTACCGGCGTTTCTCGCGCAAGAAAAAGCCGAGTACGGGCCGGACTTTACCCTGCAAACCAGTGGCGCCGGCCCGGAACTTTACATCATTCGTTACTCCAGGTCATTTAAATATCCGCTTGGGATCGGCTTGGATGTGGCCCCGGATCAGACGCGATACGAAGCACTCCAAGAGGCGATGCTCACAGACACACCCGTGCTTACGCGGCATACCTTTCTGCTCCTGGAAAAAACGAAACTTCCCGCATGCCTCATGTATATATCGGTTTATTCGAAGGGTGTGGCACCAGCCACGCCGGACGAGCGCCGCGAACGCCTGCAAGGATGGGTATCGGCCCGGGTCCGCCTTGATGCCCTGGTCAGCGACTGGAGTGATTTGTCGCAGAAGCAGCTCGATTATGAGATTTATGATGGCCGGGACAAAATTTCTCCCGAAACATTGGTCTTAAATAGCACCAAACAATTGGTTGCACCCACCTTGGTGCCATCCATCCAAGCGAACGTCCAGGATGGAAGGTTTGTTGGATTCAGGCACATCGATGTATATGGCCATGGCAACCAAGGCTGGACCGTATGTTTTGTCTCAACGCCTGCATTCGCTGCGGCCGGCAGCGACGCGTTTGCCGACAGTATTCTGATTGGCGGCCTGATGGTGAGTATGCTGGCGGGCGGGCTGGTTTGGACGATGGGCACGGCGAAGAGTCGGGCGCAGGAACTGGCGGAGATCATGACGGAACAGTTCCACCAGACGGAGGCCGAGGCGCGCAAGCTCGCGCACATCGCCAGCCGCACCAACAACGCGGTCATCGTCGTGGATGCCGCCAGCCAGGTGGACTGGGTCAACAAAAGCTTCACCCGGATCACGGGCTATTCCCCGGCCGAGGTGCATGGCCGCGAGGCAGCCAAATTTATCACCGGCTCGAAAACCGATCCGGCGGTGGCGGAAGAAATCAGGAAGTCCCTGCAGCTCGGCCAGGCTTTTCATCGGGAAATCTCACTCCAACACAAAAACGGTAAGATCTTCTGGCTGGATCTTGAGATCCAGGCTGTGCGCGACACGACCGGGCGCTTGCTCTATAACCTCATTATTGGAACTAACATTACTGAACGCAAGGATGCTGAGGCGGAGCTGGCGACGAGGGAGGCCCAATACCGGTTTATCTTCGAGGCGGCGACCGTGGGCATCTCCTGGCGCCTGGTGCGCGCCGATGGCTTTACTATCCGCCACTTTAATGAAACAAACCTGAAAATTTGCGGGATTACGCGCGAGCAAATTGCCGAGCCCGGCATTTTTAAGCGCATCACCCACCCGGAGGATTTTGAAAAGCAGTCGGCACTTTATAAAAAACTGGAAAAAGGCGAGATCACCAGCTTTGCGCTGGAAAAGCGTTATCTACGGGCTGACGGCACTATCGTCTGGGCACTGTTCAAGCAGTTGCGCAAATCATATCCCAATGGCGACTTTGAGGAACTGTCGGTCACCAATGACATCACTGACTTGAAGCGGGTGGAGGAGGCGTTGGTGGCCAAGGAGGCGGAGTATCGCTTCATCTTCGAGGCGTCGCCCGTCGGTATTTCATGGCGCCTGGTGCAGGCCGATGGCTCCATGACCCGCCATGTCAACGAGGCGCATCTGGTTATTTGCGGGCTCACGCGTGCGCAATTGGACGAGCCCGGCATCTTCGCCCGCATCACCAATCCGGAAGATCGCAAGAAGCAGGAAGAGTTCTACAAGAAAATGGAATCGGGCGAGATCACCAGTTTTGCGATGCCGAAGCGCTATCACCGGCTCGATGGCACCACCGTGTGGTCAACCTTCAAGATGATCCGCCAGAACTATCCGGATGGCAGCTTCCAGGAGTTGTCCCTCATCAGCGACATCAGTGACCTCAAACACGCGGAGGAGGATCTGGCGCGCACGGAGGCGCAGTTCCGGTTCATCTTCGACCATGTCCCCATCGGCATCACGTGGCTGCAGGTGAAAGATGGAAAGAAACTGAACCACACCCGCATCATAAATCCTGCGCATACCCGCATCACCGGCGTGACGAAGGAGCAATCCCACGACTTCCAAAACTATCTCAAAACCATCCATCCTGATGATTGGGAGAAGCAGCGCGTCCAGGAAGCGCGGGTCCATAGTGGCGAGATCGAGACCTTTTCCATGGAGAAACGCTACTTCCGTGCGGACGGGCGAGTCGTGTGGGGTATGTACACCATGCATGGTTTCACCGATCCGGTCACGAACCTGCAGCAAGAGCTCACCACGCTGGTGGATATCACCGAGCTTAAAAAAACCCAGGAAGACGCCGCGCAGGTGCATCAACGCATGCAAGTCATCTTCGAGTCGGTGCCGATCGGTCTCTCTTGGACGATCGTCGGCCAGCCCGAGAGCCGCATTGCCAACGAGGCCCACGTGCGCATCACCGGGGTGGCCCTTAAAACCGCCCACGGCGATCCTGACGCCTATAAAAAGACGACTCATCCAGAAGACCAGGCCAAGCAGGACGAACTCACGGTCCGGTTCGCACGGGGCGAGATTAATGTTGTTTCACTGGAGAAACGCTATGTGCGCCCGAACGGCGACGTCATCTGGGCTTTGCTTACCATCCGGCGCTTCACCGATGCGATCACCGGCCAGATCCAGGAGGTCACGGCGCTGGCGGACATCACCGAGCAAAAACGCCAGGCCGAAGAGCTCCGCGTGGCCAAGGAATCCGCCGAGCAGGCCAATATCGCCAAGAGCCAGTTTCTCGCCATGATGAGCCACGAGATTCGCACACCGATGAACGGTGTCATTGGCATGACCTCGCTCCTGCTCGATTCGCCGCTCACCTCCGAGCAGCGCGAGTTTGCCGATACGATTCGCAACAGCGGCGACTCGCTGCTGGCCATCATCAACGACATCCTGGACTTTTCCAAGATCGAGGCCGGCCGCCTCGACCTGGAGAAGGAAGTTTTCAGCCTGCGTGAATGCGTGGAAGGGACGCTGGACCTCGTCTCCGCGAACGCCGCCAAGAAAGGCCTCGACTTGCTTTATGAGATTGGCGCCGACGCGCCCAGCCAGGTGCGCGGTGATGTCACCCGCTTGCGCCAGATCCTCGTCAACCTGCTGAACAATGCCCTCAAGTTCACCGAGCGCGGCGAAGTCGTGCTCACGCTCACCACGACATCCCTTGGCAATGGCGCGATCGAGCTGCACTTCGCCGTGCGCGATACCGGCATCGGCATTTCGGCGGCGGGGATAACCCGGCTTTTCCATTCGTTCAGCCAGGTGGACGCCTCGACCACGCGCAAATATGGCGGCACCGGCCTCGGCCTCGCCATCAGCCAGCGCCTGGCCGAGCTGATGGGCGGGCGCATGTGGGTGGAGAGCGAGGAAGGCCGCGGCTCGACCTTTCATTTCACCATCCACACCGAGGCGGCCTCCAGCAAGCCGTTGCCCTACCTCAGCGGGGTCCGCACCCATCTCACGGGCAAACGCCTGCTCATCGTGGACGACAACTCGACGAACCGCCGCATCCTTGCCACGCTTGCGCAAAACTGGGGCCTCGCTCCGCGCACGGCCGACTCGGGCCCGGCCGCCCTGCAGCTGGTCGATTCCGGCGAGACCTTCGACGTTGCCATCATCGACATGCAGATGCCCGGCATGGACGGGGCGCAGCTTGGCCTCGAACTCAAAAAACGTCCCAGCAGCGAGAAGTTGCCCATGGTGCTGCTTTCCTCGGTCGGCATGCACAACCAGATACCGGAAAATGTTTTTGCCGTCCGCCTCACCAAGCCCGCCAAGGCCTCGCAGATCTTTGACGCCATTGCCGGGATTTTCCCATGGGAAGAAGAATCGCCGAAGTCGCAACGGGCGCACGATCCCACCGTGGTGGCGCCGGCGGCCATACCGACTCGCACCGAGCGCATCCTGCTCGCGGAAGACAATATCGTGAACCAGAAAGTGGCGCTGCACATGCTGGCCCGCCTCGGTTATCGCGCCGATGTCGCGGCCAACGGCCTTGAGGCACTCAATGCCGTGCACCGCCAGCACTACGATATTGTGCTGATGGACGTGCAAATGCCCGAAATGGACGGCCTCGAATCCACGAAACGCATGGTGAAGGAACTTCCCTCGCGCAAGGACCGGCCGTGGATCATCGCCCTCACCGCCAATGCCATGCAAGGCGACCGCGAACTTTGCCTGCACTCGGGCATGGATGACTACATCAGCAAGCCGCTCCGGCTGACCGAGCTTTCCTCGGCGCTCGAGCGGGCCCGCATCGCGTTTGTGTCCTGAGCGTGGGATCCCCCGATGATTCGAAGGAGTGTTAAACGCAATAAATTTTAGCCGAATAACAATTTACCAGTCGAAATTCATTTTAGAGCGCCATTTCCCCAACGAACAGGACTTCAAATAAAATGAGCCCGAGCATGAGTAACTCCCCAATGTCATCGATCAGTGCGATGACAGGTTTTCTCAACCGGTCGATGAGGGCAGTTGGCAGGATATCGGTTTCAATTGGTTTCTGCCTGTTTTTCTGCCTTAAAGCCCACGCCTTAAATCCCGCCTGCAAAGTCAGCCAGTATGGCTGCGAAGAATGGAGCACCGCGTCCGGGCTGTCGCATGATAGTATCACGGCCATCTGCCAGACTTCCGACGGTTATCTCTGGCTTGGGACGCCCGTTGGGTTGACTCGTTTCGATGGGGCCTCTTTCACGGTTTTCGACAAAGCGAACACGTCGTCGTTAAGCACGGACAAGATCAACGCTCTTTGCGAAGATGCCAAAGGCACGCTTTGGATCGGCACCGGCAACGGGTTATTCTGCTACAAGGATGGGGTGTTTAGCACCATGGATGACCGTTTGTCCTCAAACCCCGTGATTCACTCAATCGTGAGGGACGGAGAGAATGGGATATTCGTTCTTACGGGCAGCCGCCTTCTTCACTATGATGGCGACACGTTTAAAGAAGTTGTTCCGGCGGATCAAATCCAGGGTTCGAAGCAGACACTTTACCAAACAGCTAACGGCGAACTGTGGGTCGGAGGAGACGGCCTTTCGGTTATTAGCCATGGAAAGGCAACTAATCTGGGCCCGGCGGATGGATTTCCGAACTGGTCCATCCGCTGCTTTGTCGAAGATCCGGCGGGAGGCCTTTGGATTGGCACCACGCAGGGCCTGCTGTTCTGCAAGGACCGGCACATCGAACATCGCTACACGACGGCCGATGGCCTTCCGTCAGAGAACATTGGCATGGCCCTGATTGACAGTGACAAAAATCTTTGGCTCGGAACTCCCGCCGGATTGGTCCGCTATTCCGGTGGAAAATTCGAAACTTGGTCCTCGCCAAAGGGTGAAACGCCAGGGGTGGCGCAAGCCCTGCTGGAAGACCAGGAACACGACCTGTGGATTGGATGGAACCTCGGGTTGACGGAAATGAGAGACTTGAGATTCCTGACGATTGGCAAGAAAGAGGGACTGTCGAGCGATGCGGTTTGTTCGCTCCTCGAGGCTCACGACGGCAGTTACTGGGTGGGAACGTGGGAAGGTGGGCTGAACCGAATTAACGACGGGCAGATCCAGCACTTTTCAGACCAGGATGGCTTGCTCGAAAACACGGTTTCGGCGCTGACGGAGGATCGCGAGGGCGGCATCTGGATGGGGTATCAACGCACGGGAGCCACCTTGTACAAAGACGGAAGCTTTCGCGTTTTCGGCGCGGAAAATGGATTGGCTGCGGGCCGGACCAGGGCGTTTGCCATCGACCAGGCTGGTTCCATCTATCTGGCCAATTTCCGCAGCGGATTGCTTCATTACAGCGATGGCAATTTCAAACCGGTGGCCTCTGCTCCGTTCAAAACGAAGGTCTATTTCGCCATCATTGATCACAGCGATGACTTGTGGATAACGAACCAGGACAAGGTTGCCAGTTTCAAAGGAGGCGAGTGGAAAATATACACGAAAGCGCAAGGCCTGCAGGGGCTCGCGCCCAGGGCGCTTTATGCGGATTCGCGGGGATCAATCTGGAGCGCACGCCGTGATGGACCGCTGCAACGCATTCGCGACGGCCGGATCGAGAGTTTCCTCCTGCCCGAAAACATAAACGTGGTTCGCGGAATCATGGAGCGGGGCGACGACCTTTGGATGACGACCTTGAAGGGCATCTTGAGGGTACCGTTCGCGGAATTCGATGCGGTGGCGGCCGGGAAGAAACCACGGGTCGAAGGGACGCTCTACAATGAAGCCGATGGAGTGAACACGAACGGACTCTACGTGGATGACGACCACATGCCCACGGTCTATCCATCGATCCTGTGCACGCATACCGGCGAATTGTGGTTTGCGACCTGGAATGGGATAGAAATCGTGAATCCGGACAAGATGCGTTTCAACCAGCACGTTCCCAACGTGGTGATTGAAAACATCACGGCCAATCAACGGGATTACTTTAGCCAAGGTCATATCGTGGTGCCTCCGGGCCGGGGAGAGCTGGAATTTAAGTTCACGGCTCTCAGTTTTCAGGATCCTTTGCGGGTTCATTTTCGTTATCGCCTCGCCGGCTATGACGAGGATTGGGTCGAGGCTGGCAACCAACGCGAAGTGCGGTACATGAATTTGCGGCCGGGCAGCTATGAGTTTAAGGTCATTGCCTCCAACGATGATGGCGTATGGAACCAAACCGGCGCGAGCTGCCAGGTTATCCTGCAGCCGCACTTTTATCAGACTTCCCTTTGGTTGCTATGCTGCGGAGCGGCGGCCGTGGGCGCAATGGTCGGCTGGCACCAGTGGCGGACGCGTGTTCTCCGAAAGAGGCAGGAGATCCTGCAATCGCAGGTCGAAGAGCGCACCCGGGATCTGCTGAAAGCCAAGGAAGAGGCCGAGCGGGCCAACATCGCCAAAAGCCAGTTTCTCGCCATGATGAGCCACGAGATCCGCACGCCGATGAACGGCGTCATCGGCATGACCTCGCTCCTGCTCGACTCGCCGCTTCCCCCGGCGCAGAGGGAGTTTGCTGAAACCATTCGCAACAGCGGCGACTCGCTGTTGTCCATCATCAACGATATCCTGGACTTTTCGAAGATTGAGGCCGGCCGGCTTGATTTGGAGACGGAGATTTTCGGCCTGCGCGAATGCGTGGAAGTGACGCTCGACCTGGTCTCCAGGAGCGCGGCGAAGAAGAGCCTCGACTTGCTCTATGAAATCGGCGCCGACGCGCCCAGCCAGGTGCGCGGGGATGTCACCCGCCTGCGCCAGATCCTCGTCAACCTGCTGAACAACGCCATCAAGTTCACCGAGCATGGCGAAGTCGTGCTCACGCTCGCCACCACGCTCATGGGCAGCGGCGCGATCGAACTGCACTTCGCGGTGCGCGATACCGGCATCGGCATAGCGACCTCGGCGATGAAACGCCTCTTCCGTTCATTCAGCCAGGTGGATGCCTCGACCACGCGCAAATACGGCGGCACCGGCCTCGGCCTCGCCATCAGCCAGCGCCTGGCCGAACTGATGGGTGGCCGCATGTGGGTGGAGAGCGAGGAAGGCAAAGGTTCGACCTTCCATTTCACCATTCGCGCCGAGGTTGTTCCCGGCACGCCGTTGCCTTACCTCAGCGGTGCCCGCACCCATCTCACCGGCAAGCGCCTGCTCATCGTGGACGACAACTCGACGAACCGCCGCATCCTCACCACGCTCGCGCAAAATTGGGGCCTCGCTCCGCGCACGGCCGACTCAGGTGCGGTCGCCCTGCAAATGGTTGACTCCGGGGAAGCCTTTGATGTCGCCATTATCGACATGGAGATGCCTGGCATGGATGGTGTGATGCTTGGGCGCGGGCTTCACCAACGTCCCGGCAGCGAGAAGCTGCCCCTCGTGTTGCTCTCCTCGGCCGGCATGCACAATCACATACCGGAAAATATATTTTCCACCTGCCTCACCAAGCCAGCCAAAGCCTCGCAAATCTTTGATGCCATTGCCGGAATTTTTCCGTGGGAAGAAAATGAGGCGAAGGAGCCGCAATTGCACGATCCCACCGTGGTGGCGCCGGATGCCGTGCCCATCCACACCGAGCGCATCCTGCTCGCGGAAGACAATATCGTGAACCAGAAAGTGGCGTTGCACATGCTGGCCCGCCTCGGTTATCGCGCCGACGTCGCGGCCAACGGTGTCGAGGCGCTCGAAGCCGTGCATCGCCAGGGCTACGACATTGTGCTGATGGATGTGCAAATGCCCGAAATGGACGGCCTTGAAGCCACGCGACGCATGGTGAAGGGGTTTCCCTTGCGCAAGGACCGGCCCTGGATCATCGCCCTCACCGCCAATGCCATGCAGGGCGACCGTGAACTTTGCCTGCACGCGGGCATGGACGATTACATCAGCAAGCCGCTTCAGCTGGCCGAGCTTTCCGCCGCGCTCACGCGGGCCCGCGTCGCGGTTGTGACCTGAGCTCTTGTCAGGCCGCGGTTGTTTTCTGGCCGGGCGAGTATCGTTCTCATCGTCGACTTGGAAGAGAGAATGATAACGAGTAGGGGAATGAGGACGATTTACCTTAGCCCGCGCTGGGCGCCGCGGCTGACCACTGTTTGTCGTCCACCGCCTTGCAGCCGCACAACTGTTCCATGCGCGGCCACAGCGCGCCGGCTTTTTCCGCGACCAGCGCCTGCGCCCGCGCCACCTCGCTCTCGCGGGCCGCGCGGTTCTCCTCGGCAATTTTCGCCAGGTCGTCGAGATTGTAGAGAAATACGTTGGGCAGCCTGGTCACCGTCGGTTCCACGTCGCGCGGCAAGGCCAGGTCGATGAAAAACAGCGGCCGCGCCGGCCGCCGCCGCATCGCCGCGGCCACCGCGTCATGCGTGAGGACCACGCCGGGCGCCGAGGTGGCGCAGAGGACGACGTCGAATTCCGCCAGCCGCCCGGGCGCATGTTCAAACGGCAGCGCGGCCGCGGCGAGGGCTTGCGCCAGATCCATCGCGCGCTCCAGCCGCCGGCTCGCGACCGTGAGCGCCTCGGCCCCGCGGCTCCGGAACGCCCGGGCGGTTTTTTCGCCGATCTCGCCCGCCCCGAGCAGCAGCACGCGCACCGCGCGCAGCCCGCCGAAAATTTTCAGCGCGAGATCCACCGCCACGCTGGCCACGCTCACCTGGCCCTCCGTGATGGCGGTCTGCGTGCGCACGAATTTCGCGGCTTGGAAGGTCTTTTGGAACGCGCGGTTGAGCACCGGGCCGGCCGTGCCGCGCTGCAGGGCGCGGGCATACGCCTCCTTCACCTGGCCGAAAATTTCCGTCTCGCCGAGCATCTGCGAGTCGAGCCCGGCGGCGACGATGAGCAGGTGGCGGAGCGCCTCCAGGCCAAACGTCCGCCGCGCCGCGCTGGCGAAATCCGCCGGGGAACATTCCAGCAGCGCGCAGAACTCCGCCTGCAGGTGGTCGATGGCGGCGGGCGACCCGGCCACGCCGTAGAACTCGACCCGGTTGCACGTGTTGAGCACGGCCCACTCGCGCAATTCGCCGGCGGCGCCGACGCGGGCGCCGAGCGCGGCGGTCTTTTCCGGCGTGAGCGCCAGTTTCTCGCGCAGCGCGAGCGGCGCGGTGTGGTGGCTGGCGCCGAGATGGAAAAAAATGCCGCCGGTCCCGCTCATGGCTGGTTGGAAATCGCGGGGGCCGCCGGCGCGGGATGGCTGTCGTGGTCCACCGTATCGAGCGAGACCAGGGCGGCGACAAACAGGACGGTGCAGGCCCAGGCGAAGCGCTGCGCGATGAGTGCGCCGCGCAGGCGCAGCCCGAGCGCGATCGCATAGGCCAGCCACACCGCGAGGGTCACCGCCACCATGTGCACACTGCCGGGCGGGTCGCGCAACCACCACACGGAGCCGACCGCCAGTGAAGCCGTGAGCAGCACCACGCCGGCCGCGAGCAGCCGCAGGCTGATCTGGTCGAGCTCGATGATCGACGGCAGGAAGGAAAACCACCCGCCCAGCCGCTTGTTCTTCAATGAATAATTTCTCAGCAGGAAAAGCAGCGAGGTGAGGGCGAGCAGCGCGAACACGCCATAGCTGAAAAGCGCCAGCGCCGCGTGCAGTTCGAGCCAGGGATTGCCGCCAAAGACATTGGCCCGGTGGGTGGAGTCCCACGCGGGAATGGCCAGCGATACGATGGTCAGCGCGGCCATCAACGCCGAGGTGAAATAGCCCAGCAGGCTCAGGCGGAATGTCGCGCCGATCAGGAGAAACAGCGTCGTGGCCGACCAGGCGGTGAACTGGAAAATCTCAAATTGATTGCCCAGCGGGCAGCCGTGCTCCGTCTGTCCGCGCAGCCACAAGCCGGCATTTTGCAACCCGTAGCCCGAGGCGATGAGAATATACATGAGCACGCGGGAGTGCCGCCGCTCGCGCAGCAAGGCCATCGTGCCCAGCGCGAATCCCGCGAGATAAAATCCCGCGGCGATCCACAGCCACTGGCGGTCGGTGAGGATGGACAAAAGGTTGGTGAGCATGGACAACACGGAACCTTACAGGTTACCGCAGCACACGCCGCCCGGCAAGCCCTTGCTGTGGATCGGAATTTTTAGGATGTGGGCAAACCTGTCCGGCCTGCCATGCCATTTAGAATCCGCCGGCTGCGCGGGTGGAAATTTTGCGGCAGCTGACCAGCGACACAGCCAAAGGAACATTGGGTTAGTTGATTGGCGTTTGGGTTGGGGTGAACACCCTGCTTGGGTGGATTTGCTTTGGCCTGCTGTAATTCCTTTGTCACAACTGGGCTCTGCCCTGCGCATCACAATCGTGATAGGGCCTTATCCCCATGAGCACCCTGCATAAGGCTGCGTCTTCAAAACGCATGATCTTTTTCCTGTCACTGGCGATTGTCGCTGGTGGGGTGGCGCTTTCAATCGCGGGGTGGTGGTTTGCGCGTCAGGAGGCGCGCACGGCCGATGCGGAGCGGTTCAAGCAAATGACCGACCGTCCCATGAGCAATTTAAAAGAGCGCCTGCTTGAACTTGAAGTGGTCTTGCGCAGCGAGCGGGCATTGTTTGATGCGAACGACGCGGATGTTCCGCTTAGTCGGGCGGAGTGGGAGTCCTTTGCCGATGGCGTCTTGCCGCTGGTGCAGCAATACGTGGCTGGACTCACCTATGTTGAGCGCGTGCCACGCGGGCAGTTGCCGGCATTTCTTAAGCGGGCAAAGGACGAGTACGGGCCGGATTTTACCCTGCAAACCAGTGGCGACCGCCCGGAGTTTTACCTCGTTCGTTATGCCAGGTCATTTAACTATCCGCTTGGGCTTGGCTTGGATATGGCCACGGATCAGACGCGACGCGACGCCCTCGAAAAAGCGATGCTCACGGGCCAGCCGGCGCTTTCGAAACACACCTTTCTACCCTTGGAAAGCACCAAGCGGCCAGCATCCATCCTGTCTGCGCCAATTTACTCGCCGGGTGTGCCTCCAACCACGCCGGAAGAGCGCCGTGAACGCTTGACAGGATGGGTCTCAGCCCGAATCCGCCTTGATGATATCATCGCGGATTGGAGTGTTTTGTTGGGCGGACAGCTCGATTACGAGATTTATGATGGCCGCGATGTGATTTCACCCGAGACCTTCGTGCTCGCCTCGCGCCAACCGTTGATTGCATCCACCCTCGTGCCATCCATTCAGCCATGGCTCCACGAGGGAAGGATGGTTGGATTCAGGCATGTCGATCTAATGGGACGTGGCACCGATGGCTGGACCGTTTGTTTTATCGCGACGCCGGCCTTCGACGCTGCCGGCAGCCACGCGTTGCAGTACAGCATTCTGATTGGCGGCCTGCTGGTCAGCCTGCTCAGCGGCTGGGTGTTTTGGTCGATGGGCACCAGGAAAAGCCGGGCGCAGAAGCAGGCGGAGTTCGAGGCACTCCGGCTCGCGCACATTGCCAGGCGCACCAACAATGCGGTCATCATCGTGGGCATCGACGGCAAAGTGGAGTGGGTCAACGAAAGCTTCACCCGCATAACCGGTTATTCCGAAGCCGAGGCGCAGGGCGGTGAGGCGGCTAAGTTTATCATCGGCCCGCAAGGTGATCCAGCGTTGGGGGAAGAAATCCGGAAGTCCCTGCAGCTCGGCCAGGCTTTTCGGAAGGAAGTCGTAAACCAAAACCGAACCGGCCAATCCTGTTGGATCGACCTTGAGATTCAAGCCGTACGCGACGCGACCGGCCGCTTGCTCAATAATCTCATCATTGGGATCGACATCACCGAGCGCAAACATGCGGAGGAAGAGTTGATCAGCAAGGAGAGACAGTTCCGGTTCATCTTCGACCATGTGCCCATAGGCATCACCTGGCTGCAGGTGAAAGAGGGAAAGAAACTGAACCACACCCGCATCATAAATCCCGCGCATACCCGCATCACCGGCGTGACGGAAGAGCAATCCCATGATTTTCAAAACTATCTCAAGGTCATCCATCCTGATGATTGGGAAACGCAGCGCGTTCAGGAAGAGCGGGTCCATAATGGCGAGATCGAGACCTTCTCAATGGAGAAACGCTACTTCCGTGCCGACGGGCAGATCGTGTGGGGTTTGTACACCATGCATGGGTTCTTTGATCCTCTCACGAATCTGCAACAAGAGCTCACCACGCTGGTGGATATAACCGAGCATAGGAAAATGCAGGAGGTGGCTGAGTTGGAGCGTGTGCGCTTGAGGGAAATTTTCGACTCCGCGCCGGTCGCCCTGACTTGGATTATCGTCGGCCATCCCGAGACCCGCCTGGTCAACCAGGCCCACATGCGCATCACCGGCGTAGGGTCCGAAGCTGCCCACAGCGATCCCGACGCCTATCGAAAAGTTTCGCATCCGGAAGACCTGGCCAAGCAGGACGAACTCACCGCCCGGCTTGTGCGAGGCGAGATCAACGTCTTCTCGCTGGAGAAACGTTATCTGCGTCCGAACGGCGATATCATTTGGGCGGTGCTCACCTTACGGCGTTTTCCCGATCTGCGCACCGGACGGATCCACGAGGTCGCGACGATTGTTGATATCACTGATGAGAAACGCCAGACGGATGCACTCCGTGTGGCCATGAAAGCAGCCGAGTCTGCCAATCGCGCCAAAAGCGAGTTTCTCGCGATGATGAGCCACGAGATCCGCACGCCGATGAACGGCGTCATTGGCATGACCTCGATCCTGCTCGAATCGCCGCTCACGCCCGAGCAGCGCGAATTTGCCGACACGATCCGCTCCAGCGGCGATGCACTGCTGGCCATCCTCAACGACATCCTGGATTTTTCCAAGATCGAGGCTGGCCGCCTCGATCTTGAAGAGGAAGTCTTCAACCTCCGCGAATGCGTGGAGGGGACGCTCGATCTTGTCTCGGCCAACGCCGCGCAGAAGGGTCTTGATTTACTGTATGAAATCGCGGCCGACGCGCCCAGCGAGGTCCGTGGAGATATCAACCGCCTGCGCCAGATCCTGGTCAATCTGCTGAACAACGCCATCAAGTTCACCGAGCAGGGTGAAGTCATACTCTCCTTCGCTGTATCCTCCATCTATCAGACCGCGATGGAGCTGCACTTCCTGGTCCGCGACACGGGCATCGGCATACCGGCCGCGGCGATGAAACGGCTTTTCCATTCATTCAGCCAGGTGGATGCCTCGACCACGCGCAAATATGGCGGCACGGGCCTCGGCCTCGTCATCAGCCAGCGACTGGCCGAACTGATGGGCGGTCGCATGTGGGTGGAAAGCGAGGAAGGCAAAGGCTCGACCTTCCATTTCACCATTCACGTCGAAGTCGTTCCCAGCAAGCCGCTGCCCCACCTCAGCGGAGTCCGCACCCATCTTACCGGCAAGCGCCTGCTCATCGTGGATGACAGTTCGACGAACCGCCGCATCCTCGCCACGCTCGCCCAAAATTGGGGACTCGCTCCCCGCACGGCGGAGTCGGGCCCGGCCGCCCTGCAGTTGATCGATTCCGGTGAAACGTTTGATGTCGCCATCATCGACATGCAGATGCCCGGCATGGACGGCGTGATGTTTGCGCGCGAGGTTCAAAAACGTGACCATGGCAAAAAGCTGCCCATGATCCTGCTCTCCCCGGTCGGCCTGCGCAACGAGATACCCGAAGGCCTCTTTGCCGCCGGTCTCACCAAGCCGGCCAAGGCTTCGCAGATTTTTGATGCCATCATCGGGACTTTCCCGCGGAAGGAAGACAGATCGATGCCAAAGCATCCGCCCGATTCCACCGTGGTGGCATCGGCGGCGGTGCCCACTCGCGCCGAACGCCTGCTGCTGGCCGAGGACAATGTCGTTAACCGGAGAGTGGCGCTTCATATGCTCACCCGCCTCGGCTATCACGCCGACGTTGCGGCCAACGGCCTCGAAGCGATCGAAGCCGTGCGCCGCCAGGGCTACGATATTGTGCTGATGGATGTGCAAATGCCCGAAATGGACGGCCTCGAAGCCACGAGAAACTTGGTGAAGGAATTTCCCGAGCGCAAAGACCGGCCCTGGATCATCGCGCTCACCGCCAATGCCATGCAAGGCGACCGAGAACTTTGCCTGCATGCGGGCATGGACGACTACATCAGCAAACCGCTTAAGCTGACCGAGCTCTCCGCGGCACTTGAGCGGGCCCACATCACGGTCGCATCCTGATGGTGGGGGCAGGTATCAGGTTCCAAGTTTCAAGTATCAGGAGTAATTGTACAGCGTGTGCTGGTTACTTGTCACTTGATACCTGTTATCAGTGCTTATTCTTCAACGTTCAACGTTCAACGTTCGACGTTGGGCGTTGGAAGTCCGCCGTCCCGCCGCGCCAGCCAGAAGCGGCATTCGTCGGAAAACTCCCGCACGGCTCGCGACTCGCGAGCGATCTCACGGCGCATGGCGTCGAACTCGTGCCGCCAGCCGGTCGTGGCGAGGTCGGCTAAAATTTCGGCCCGATCGGGCAGGTGCATGAACGTGCGGCCGGCCTCATTTTCGAAGTAACGATCGCCGAATTCCACCAGCCGCACATCCTGTTCGCCGCGCGCCCAGCGTTCTGTTTCCTGCTGCCACAACTTGCGCTCGACCGGTGAGTCATCGCGATCGTGCGTGGTGAAGAGCAGCGGTGCGCCGGGGCGGCAGACGGCGTGCAATTCACGCAACGCCGTGCGGCGGTTTTCCCGGCCGGGAACCTGCATGAGGCCGTTGAACAGGAATAGAGCGCCGGCGAAATTGCCATCAGGTTGAAAGTTGGACGTTGGGAGCTGGGTGCCGGTGAGGTTCGTGGCATCGGCGTGAAAAAAACGGATGGCGCGCGCGTCGCGTTCCGTGGCGAGGCTGTGGGCCTGGTCGAGCAGCTCCTCGGCAAAATCGAAAGCGGCGAGGTTGCGGTAACCCATGTCCCACAAGCCGAGCGTGACGCGGCCGGCGCCGCAGCCGGCTTCGAGCAGCGGGGCGGTTTGGTCGGGGAAAAAACGCGTGATGAGCATGCGTTCGGATTCCCACAGGCCGAGGAAATGCGACGCCCGCGCGTAGTGAACGACGGCCAGCGGGTCGTTGAAATCGGCCTGGACGGTTGCCTTGGAGATTTTTTTCACGCGAGGGCGCGGAGGTTGGATTTTCGAGGTAGGGCGCGACCGCCGGGCGCGCCGTAGTTTTGAAAGGCAGTTTTCACATAAGCTCGAGAAGAGCCGTCGGAATTTCGTCATCCAAGGCAAAAGCAGCACCAGCTTGGAAATTTGGTGTGAGCCGACACCAGGCTCTTCATTTCCTTCGCGACCTTCTGTTCAAAGCAATATATGTTCACGTCCGTCTTTTCCACCCGGCGATGAACATGCCGCTGGCGTTGATCTCATGGGGCAGGAGGGTGAGCTGGCTGATGGTAGTCGCGGGTTGGGAACCAAAAAGCGGATGCGGTTCGAGCTCGGGATGCGCGGCGGCGAAGGCTTCGGCCACGGCAGTGGTTTCGCTGCGCGTGAGCGTGCACACGGAATAAATCAGGCGGCCGCCGGGCTTGAGCGCGGGCGCGACGTGGTTGAGCAACTGAAGCTGGACCGCGGCGAGCTCGCGTACGTCGGTGGTGGTGGTGGTCCAGCGCGCGTGCGGATTGCGCTGCCAGGTGCCGACGCCGCTGCACGGTGCATCGACGAGGATGCCGTCGAATTTGGTCTTGGTGGGCAGGCGGGCGGAACCGTCCCATGGCACGGTGCGATAATTGAAAGTTTTTGCGCGCGCAGTGCGCTGCTTGAGCGCGGTGAGGCGGCGCACGGAGCGGTCGCTGGCCCAGACGAGACCTTTGTTTTGCATGAGGTCGGCGAGGTGCAGGGTCTTGCCGCCCGCGCCGGCGCAGGCGTCCCACCACGTTTCGCCGGGTTGCGGTGCGCAGGCGTGACCGACGAACTGGGAGGCGAGATCCTGGATTTCAAACGCGCCGGCCTGGAATTCCGGCGTGCGGAAAAGATCTTTCTCGCCGGTGTAACGCAGGGCGGTGAGGGGGATGTGTGAAACTTGAGAGTTTAGAGTTGAGAGTTGAGTGACGATTGCTGGTGCGCTGTCACCGAGCGCGACAGCGAGTTTTTCCGCGGAGCCCGGCCGGGCGCGCAGCCAGACCACGGGGTCGCGCTGGAGTTGCCGGAGAAAATCGGCGGGCAGTTCCATCTCGTCGCGGAGCCAGGGTGGCACGGCGCGCACAGCCAGGGCCTCGGCTTTGATCGAGAGGGGGTTCTCGTCGAAGCGTTGCTGCAGCGCGAGGGCCTGCGCAAACTGCTTTTGCAGCGAGTCGCGCAACTCAAGCCATTGGAGCCAGCGGAAATAAGTGAAGACCGCGCGCACGACGGCGCGCTTTTCCGCGGGCGGCATCCGGGTCCGGGTGGGATCGACGAGGTAATCGCGCAGCACGGCATCGGCGGGCTGCTCGCGCGAGGCGAGGGCGACGATGCGGGCGGCGTGGTTGAGCGCGGAAGATTCGGACATGGGGATTAAGGTGTGCCTTTACGCTTGGTAAGCGGCCAGCCGGATTTTTTGCCACGAAAGATCACATGGAACTCAAAGAAAGAGTGTTCTCTCTGTTCTTTGTGATCCTTCGTGGCTACACTAATTTTAAAACCGCTCTAGCGTTTCCCCCAGCGGCGGTCGGGCTTGAGCTCGAGTTTTTTCGTCTCGAGCTGCACGCCGGCGACGGCGGGGTGGGTGCGGAGTTCCTGGAAGCTCTGCGAGGTAAGTTTCCACGTCAGGCCGGGCGAGGCGTCGGCCATCGGCGCGACGCGGCCGTCGAAGACGAAGGCGAGTTCGAGGCGGGTGTCGCCGCTCGCGGCGTTGACGGCGGCGCGGAGCTGGCGGAGAAAATCGATCAATTTCGGATGCTCGGGGTGAAGCAGCCAGGTGACTTTTCTCACATGCCCGGTAACCGCGGGTTCGAGCGGATAGCATTCCTTGATGTTGAGGCGCGGGCCGTCGTTGCCCTGGATGATGTTGCCCTGCACGAGCACGGGCGCGTTTTCCACGAGGTTGCGGCCGTGGGCCTCGAAGGCGTCGGCAAACATGTTGAGCGCCACGGTGGCGCGGCGTGTGGCAAGCGTGAACGCGGCCCAGGGGCGGTTGTCCTTCTTGGAAAGTTTTTTGGTGATGTTGCCGGCAATGCCGCAGATGCGGAATTCGGCGCGGTCGGGCTGCTGCAGCAACTGGTCCTCGGCGCAGGTGTCGAGGGCGTCGGCCAGGCCGGCGAACTGGTTCATCGGATGGCCGGAGATGTAGAAGCCGAGCAATTCCTTTTCGAAGGTGAGGCGGTCGTAGGAGGAAAAGTCGCCCTGCTCCCCATTTGAGATTTGAGATTTGAAATTTGAGATTCGAGTCGTCGCTTGCGGCGGCTCGGCGAGCGCATCGAGGAAGCTGTGCTGGCCGGCGGCTTTGTCGCGCGCGGCCGAGGCGGCCCCGGCGATGGCTTCGTCGATGTGGTCGAAGAGCTGCTTGCGCGGGGCGCCGCTGAAATCGAACGCGCCGGTCTTGATGAGATGCTCGAGCACGCGTTTGTTGATGGCGCGGCCGTCCACGCGCGCGGTGAGGTCGGTGAAGTCGCGGAAAGGGCCGTGGGCGTCGCGCTCGGCGATGATTTTTTGCGCGGCGGCCTCGCCCACGCCTTTGACGGCGGCCAGGCCGAAGCGGATGGCGGCATGCGCGTTGGCCGAGTTTAAAGTTCCAGGTTCAACGTTCAAGGTTGAGGACTCCAAACCTTGAACCGGGAACCTTGAACCGGGAACCGCGGCAACGCCGCCGCCGTTGCGGCGCCGGAACACCGGCGTGAAATTTTCGCGGCTTTCGTTCACGTCGGGGCCGAGCACCTGCACGCCCATCGCCTCGCACTCGGCGATGAAATGGGCGGCCTTTTCGCCGTTGCCGAGCTCGCTGGAGAGCACCGCGGCCATGAACTGCACGGGGTGGTTGGCCTTCAGGTAGCCGGTTTGGTAGCTGATGATGGCATAGGCGGCAGAGTGCGATTTATTGAAGCCATAGCCGGCGAACTTGTTGAGGATGTCGAAGATCGCGTTCGAGGTTTTTTCGTCGATGCCGTGGAGCTTTTTGGCGCCGGCGACAAAATTATCGCGTTCCTTGGCCATGGCCACCGCGTCTTTTTTGCCCATGGCGCGGCGGAGCATGTCGGCCCCGCCCAACGTGTAGCCGGCAATGACGCGGGCGGCCTCCATGACCTGCTCCTGGTAAACCATCACGCCGTAGGTTTCGCGGCAGACGTCCTCGATGAGCGGGTGGGGGAACTTGATCGTCTCGGGGTCCTTTTTCCCGCGGATGTAGTCGGGAATCCACTCCATCGGACCGGGTCGGTAGAGCGCGATGAGCGCCACGATCTCGTCGATGGAGGAGAGGTTGATCTGGCGGCAGAGCGCTTGCATGCCGGTGGATTCCAGCTGGAACACGCCGGTGGTGCGGCCCGTGTTAAGCAGCGCAAAGGTCTTCGCGTCGTCGAAGGCGATTTTCTCGATGTCGAACTGCGGATCGACGGTGCGGCGGATGTTTTCGACGGCGTCGGCGATCACGGTGAGCGTCTTGAGGCCGAGGAAATCCATCTTGAGCAGGCCGAGTTTGCCGACGGCGTTCATGTCGTACTGCACGGTGACGTCGCCTTCCTGCAGGGTGAGCGGCACGAATTCGTCGAGCGGACGGTCGGTGATGATGATGCCGGCGGCGTGCTTGCCGGTGTTGCGCACCATGCCTTCGAGGACAAGCGCCTGGTCGAAGATTTTCTTGGCGACGGGATTCCGGGCGATTTCCTCGCGCAGCTCGGCGGATTTTTTCTGCGCCTCCTCGAGCGAGATGCTGATCTCGTCGGGAATCATCTTCGCGAGGCGATCGGCGTCGGCGTAGGGCACGTCGTTCACCCGCGCGACGTCACGGATGACCATCTTGGCGCCGAGCGTGCCGTAGGTGATGATGTTGGCCACGCAGTCGCGGCCGTATTTTTCGCGGACGTAGTCGATCACCTCGCCGCGGCGGCGCATGCAGAAGTCGATGTCGAAGTCGGGCGG